>Ga0137412_10002269_pt1 | contig 15172 bp, 12 predicted proteins | sample CZODoug2_1_16fun_FD_122160 | JGI IMG/M metagenome (GOLD analysis project Ga0137412, IMG submission 122160) | Vadose zone soil fungal communities from Angelo Coast Range Reserve, California, USA - CZODoug2_1_16fungal (Hybrid Assembly) | ecosystem: Environmental > Terrestrial > Soil > Vadose zone...
CCGAGGAAGTCGGTGTTGGTTTGGAATAGAATATCGCTGTGGCCGTCGCCATCGAAGTCGCCGACGCCCGCCACGGTTGCCGCCGCTGGCAGTGCGCCGATCCCGGGAGAGGCGAGGATCTGGCTGCCGTTCATCTCCCACATCCCCAGGAAGCCGAGGATTCTTGATCCCTCGATCTGCATCCGCAGCGGCGTGTTGAGTTTGTCGATGGCAAAGGCCGGTGCATTTTCGAACCAGGTTTTGAGTCCCTCGCCGAAGGGCTCTGCGCCTGTCATGCTCGCGTAGGTGGGGGCCCAACCACTGACTGCTGCCTGAATATATCCGCCGTCACTGCTGTCGCTGACGATGGCGGCAGCATAGTGCAACGACGAATGCGTGAGCGCGTACATGACAGGCCAGCCAGTGCGCGAAAAGCCAGTTATTCCGACACGGCTGGCATCCACGAGTCCGCGGCCAACCAGGTAGTCCACCGCGCTCTCATAGGCATCATTGAAAGCCTTCGCTTCTTCAGGTTTGTTGAGGAGGGGCCACACCTCGTCATCGCCGATCTGCAGTACGGCGATACCGCGATTGGCCAGCGGCTGCGCGGCATACATCGAGATGCCAGGCCCGAGGCCGGGTGCGCCGACTATGCTGCCTCCCACTCCATACAAGCTGAATTCGCCGTGAGGCGCGTAGCCGTGGGTCTGAATCACAAGCGGCACACGCTTGCCGTTCTCTGATCCCGTCACCGGCTGATACAGACGGGCGTGCCACGCACGACCTTGCTTGTCCTTCCAGTCGATGAACTCCACGCGACCGAGACTGAAGTCCTTCAATCCGGGGTTGGGATCGAGCACCACCCGTTCAGCGGCCTGGTCGACCGCGTACAGCAGCGGCGGAGTGTTGTCGTCCTCACGAAATTCCACTCGCACGGGGGCACCCTTGGGTGAGCTCTTGATCGTGGCTGACACCGCAGACGTCAGCTTCCAATCCTTTGAGCTTCGGGTGAATTGCAGTGTGGAGCTCGGGTATACAATTTCGACCTTGTCGGGCCCGAGCCATCTGAGCGAGCTCAGCCGCTGATGCGCGATGTCGTCCGGTATCCGCAGTTGCCGGTAGTGACCGCTCTTCACATCGACTTCAGCGACGGCAATTCCTGCCAGTCCCGCCGCATCCGCCTGTTCAATCGGCAAAAATGTCGGGCCCACGAGCACGGAGCCGCCATTTGGCGACCAGGCCGATTGCGTGAAAATCAGTATGGCCGGTGCTGGCCAGAGCGGCCGTATTGCACCTGTCCCGGTATCGGCTACGAACATTTGCCGGATGTAGCGAGCCAACAGCGCTGACGGGTTGACCCGGTACTCAGCTATATGCGATTCGAGCAGGCGTTCGGTGTAATGCGACCAGCTTTCCGGAACCTGCAGGGCGCCGTGTTCGATGAGCACATGGCGGCCATCGGGCGAGAAGGCCGACGGCATGAACGGCCGCCACGGATCGGTACCGCCTTCGAGCATGCGGTCATTATCGCCTGGCTTCGCAACCCAGAACCAGCGGACATCATGTACCCGATCAAGCGCGCCGCGGCCGTCGACATCTCCCTTGAGGAGATCCCACAAGAGGGCATTGTTGGGGACGGTAAAGCCCTTGCGCAGAAGTTCCTGCGAAGCGTCGTTCGTATGTTCGAAGAGGGCGGTGTAGAGAACGCCACCGGTTGGACTGATATCGAACGACTGGACATGCCGTTCCGCGTGAGTCATGTAGACGAGCTGGCCCGTAACTACATTGACAGAGACCAGTTGCAGTATGTCCCGGTCGTCGGGCCAGTAGAATACAACGCGCTGACTATCCGGTAGCCACACCGGCGGGTTTCTTCCGGGCAGGGTCAGCTGAGGCAGTTCGATCTCGGGGTCAGAGGAGCCCAACGAGTTCGTGGACAGGAGAGCTACCCGCTTCGGTTGGGCGTGCTCCAGCGTGTCCAGGCTGCCGGCGAGAAGCTCGATGTGATTGCAATTGCACTTCAAATCCCCCCGGATGAGCATGACGACGTAGCGCTGCCCATCCGGGGAAACGAAAACACCCTCGCCATGCGAACGCAGACCATTAGAACTTCGCATGAAGCCCGTGGTTTCGATCGCGTCGGCGACCGTCATTGGTTTGGCGACCGATTCGCGGACGCTGCTGAGGCTACCAACGGCCAGCAACAGGCCGGCCGCGAAAATCGGTACGCGAAACATGACTGCGTGCTCGTTTAGAACTTGTACTCGATCGACCCGTATACGAATCGTCCACGGATATCGCCCTGGGAGTAGTCATAGCCCAGAACAGTCCCTACCTGGGCGAACGGGGGTCGCTTGTTGAGCAGGTTCACAGCGCCCGCCCGCAGAGTGAGTCCCTTCGACCAGAGTCTCTCCCCGAAGGCCTCCTGGACGTCGAGCGTTGCTTGCAGATCGAGCAGCGTTTGCGACGATACACTCGTACCGGTTGGCACGGCCAACGCGTTCACATCTCTATATGAAGAAACGTAGCGCAGGATGGGTGCCAATTCGTAGCCGCGAAAGCCGTAGGGCAGCGAAAGCGTCCCGCGCAACCTGGGCACTGATCCCGTTCCTACCGCGGTGTTGCCGGCGAGAGCCAGGTGGTCGATGACGGCCGAGCCAGGAAAGTCGGCGGCTTCATAACGAGTGACCTGCGTACCATTGAACGACGGAGAGAAGTTTCCCCAGTCGGTCTCCCAGCGGGCAGACAGCTGAACATCCACGCCGCTCGTATCGAGACTGCCGGCATTGATAAATGTCAGGTTGAGCGTGCTGATGGCACCCGGCTGGCCTGCCGCGATATCCGCGGCCGTGGGCGCATTTCGTTGCACACGGTCGGGAAAGAACGACTCGCTCTGGATGGCTCCAACCGAGGTCAGCGCCTGCAACCTGTTCGCTTCCTGGATCCGCCAGTACGTGACCGAGAAGCGTGGGGAGCCGTTCCACTCCGGCGTGAGGTCGAAGCCGGTTGCGTATGTGCTGGCGGTTTCGGGCCTCAAGCTCGTGTTTCCGCCCGTCGTCTGCGTAATGATTTCTTGTACGCTTTTGCGAGCTGGATCGACGACGGCTGCTCTTGTCGTCAGCGTCGGCTCATACATCTCGAACAGTGTGGGTGCGCGGAAGCTGTGGCCATACGAGGTGCGCACGTTGAGAATCTTGACCGGGCTCCATTCGGCACCAAACTGAGGGTTGAAGGTGCTACCGAAATCGCTGTAGTGGTCGTTGCGGCCCGCGGCAGTGAGCGTCACCCGATCCAGCAGCGGAATATCCATGCTGTCGCTGAAGATCGGCACCCGCAGTTCGGCAAACTCGGCGACCACGGTTCTTTTTCGGGAGAAAACCTGGTTTGTGGCGTGGGCCTCGAAGTGAACGCGCTCGACGCGCGGCTCCGCACCCACCACCATTGAAATCGGACCGGCCGGCAAGTCCCAAACCGTGCCACGCAGGTAAGCGCTAGCTTGGTAGTTGTCCGCAGTTTTGTCATCGTCGTTCGGGGGATTCAGCATGGAAGCGACGACGGCCGGCGAAATGGGTGCCGAGCTGAACAGATTCGGCGTGATCGCCGGGTCCGTCGATGCGAGGGCTTTCGTAACAGCGGCGGTGTTGACCTGGTTGATGTAGGTGGATGTAGTGCTGTCGCTGCTGTCGAGGACATAGGCCTGCCAGTCCCACGAGAACAGCTTGCCGTCCATGCCCAACACACCCCGGTACAATTTGGAACCGACGTTCGTGTAGGTTCCACCGGCCTCCACCAGCTGGCGGGTGACCGCGACCGGCACGTGGAAAGGATTGTATGGGTTGGTGGCAAGTACGCTGCCTGTGATGGTGGGAGCTTGCGCCTGCTGTACGTCATACTGATCCATGTACAGAAATTCACCGAACATTTTGAGGTCGTCGGTGAAATGGTACTCGCCGTTGCCGAGGGCGCTACGCCGCAGTGATGCCGGAATGACATCGGCACCGGAGAGCAGACTCGCCAGGGCGGGCGTCGTGGAGAAGCCACCCGGGACCTGCCCGGTGCCTCCCGGCACGACACTCGCGGTCTTTGAGCCCAGACCGGGCAAGTTGCCCACCAGGGCGGTGATGTTGGTCAGCGGCGCGATGGGGGAGCGGTAGTCCGTGCCGCCATAGGGCTTGTAATTTTCATCGAAGAACTCGGACCGCTCCGAACCATCCAGAAAACCCCGCTTGAAATAGTCGCCCGATACAGAGAACTTATACCGTTCGCCCTCATGGCCGAGGCCGACTGTTGCGCGCTTCTCGTCCGCGCCGCCATTCGCGCCACCGTAGTACAGGTTCACGGTCGGCGAGCTGATTTGATCCTTCAGCACGACGTTGACGACGCCGCCGGTGGCATCGGTTCCGTAAATCGCCGATGCAGAGTCGGACAGGACCTCGATCCGCTCTACGGAAGTCAGCGGAATCGAGTTGAGGTTGAATGAGTCAGACGCAATGAGGCTCGAAGAAGTCGAGGCCCGCCGCCCGTTGATGAGAACGAGCGTATTGCCGACGGTGAGTCCGCGCAGCTGTATCACGGTGCCGGTAGGATTGATTCGTCCATTCGGGTTGAACGTGGACTGCGGCAGATAGTTGAGGACGTCCGCGACGTTGGTCGCTCCCGTTCGGGCGATGTCCTCGGTGTTGAAAACAATGACGGGGTGCTGGCTTTCGCCCCCTTCCTCCGGCCGCAACCTCGAACCGACGACGACGATTACCTCATTCACCTCCGCGACTCTAGGTTGATTGTCAGCCTGGGCCAGCTCCTGTGCCAGCGCGGGACTGGCATAGGCGCTCGCCGCCGCCAGTGCCAATGCCACCGCACGGCGAACAGCCCAGACATTCTTTTGACCCACGAAATCCGTTCCAACCACACGTAACATTGGCGTCCCTACTTCAGTTGATCGGTTGAAGAATTGGAGTGCGGCAAGTGCTGTTGCGCGCCGTCCTCAGTACACACAAGCGGCGGGGAGGCTAGAGGGTGTGCTGCGGCAGAGCTGTTCCGTACGCGAATAACTCTGTTCCGGGAGCGAATGACCCTATTCCGGATACGAACAAATACGCCGTTCCGTGACCTGGATCGCCCAAAGAAAGGGGTGCACCCAAACCGCCTGATTGCGGTAACAGCGACGTTCTGAAACAACATCGCTGCAAGTGGGCGCCCTGCGCGCTAAAGTTGGTGCGTACTTGCGGCGCTGGAGCGAAAGCAGGCCGCGCTCGCTTCAAACTCCCGTTTGTGGCGCTGTGGCGCCCACCGCAAGATGATCCGTAGTCCTGTCGAACGATCCGTTGCTCCGCGCGAGCCGGCTCTTTTGTACTGTCACGCTTTCGAGACTTTTGTCACTCTTGCCGATCTGTATGCAACCTCACTACGATGCCGCGCCTGCTCGCACTTTGATTTCAACACGGATGACCGGCAGCTGGTTAACGACGCTCGCTGCCTGGCATGGAATACAAACACGAGTGACTGCGAACAATTGGGCCATGCCGGGCCAGCCTCCACGGCAACTGCGAGTAGAGCCATGGACTATTGGCCCAATCGCGATTTCAAGGTTGTACCTGAGCTGCGAAGGGCCTGCATTCACTCTGAGCATTCCGCCGCACGATCTTTGTGTGCTCCTGCAAATGCTCGGCCGCAGCACCTTGGAGCAAGGGGGACTCCCGTGTCGCTTGCCGGCCGGGCAGTGGACTGCGATCGATGCGACGCAGGTGCACGTGCACCCGCATGCTCGCGATACGCAGCTGCTGATATTGCGGATTCCACGCAAGTATCTGACAGAGGAAATGGCCGCCGCGGCCACCAATCCAGAGCGGGGGTTGTACGCCTACTACAATCGAGCGCTCTCGCGCACGCTGCGGATATTCACGGCCCTGCCTCATCGGTTCGATGCCGTGACGGCAGACCAGATTTCGACGTTGCTCTGCCGGGTTGTGGAGCACGCGATTCGCGAACAGAGGTGCGCTGATCGACGCGCTCAGTCCGCAGCCTTCTCCGCGTATGCCAAGCGGTTGAGTCGCGCGTACCGCTATGTCCGACGGCATTTGGATCAATCGCAGCTCGCACTGGGCGATATCGCCAAGGATGCGGCCTGCTCGGTGCGGTATCTGCAGAAAATGTTCGCCCCCGGAGGGCAGAGTGTTCGGGAGTTTATCCTGCACTCGCGCCTCGAGTTGGTGCATTGCGACCTCCTGAGCGCGCGGCATTCGAGTCGGCCCGTCACCGATATTGCGCTCGCTCACGGTTTCAATAACGCCTCGCACTTCACTCGCAAATATCGCCGCCACTTCGGCATTACACCCAGTGCCATGCGCATCGCGTACCAAACGTTGCGTCTGCAGTTCTCCACGGTATTGTGACGAGACATCCTGAGACGAGCCTTACGAATGAGCGTGCTGTGCTCGCTCGTTCCTGATCGAACTCGAGGACCGCGCGCATCGGCGTAATCGCCACTGGACCGGAGTGTGTTTGATAGCAGGGCAGGGTAGACAGGGGACCGAGGATGGGTCGAGCGCGGCGGGTCCATGTTCGTGACGGGATATATTACGTCCGATCGCAAGTCAACATCGGAAATGGATTGGTGCGCGACGCGGAAGACGCCGCGAAACTCTCTCACTACGCCGCCAAGGCTGCGGAGCTCTGTGATGCGTTGATATACGCGTTCTCATGGCGGCAGACACGCGCCGACCTGTTGATTCAAGTCGCAGATGTCCCGCTCGGATATGCGGTGCAGTTGATCAGCGGTCCATTCGCACAGTATTCGCAATTGAAGCGCGGCTATGGCGGTCCTGTTTTCCGGCGCTACCGCGCAGCGCTGGTCGCGAGCGATATTCAGCTCCTGCAGATCGTGCGTTACATACATCAGTTGCCGGTGCGAGAGAGAATCGCGAGGACGCCGCGTGAATATCCCTACCACAGCTACCACGACTACGCGGGCACGCACCAACTCTTTCCGTGGCTGACGACGGCTTACGTGCGGAAGCTCCTGACGGAGCGCATGGGCCGCAACCGCGAAGCTCACGCGAACTGGTTGGCCGAGCCGGTCAGCGAAAAGCTCGCACAACTATTTGAGAGCACCGAAGCTCGTCTGCCAACGAATATCGAACAGGCGTCTCAGGCGCCGAGCGAGATCAGCAGCGCCCGTAAGGTTGCGCTCTCAGTCGAGGATTTGAAGTACATCATCGAAGTCGTTGCGCGCGCACTGAGTGTCACTTCAAACCAGGTCCTCTCGCCTTCGCGCGCTCGCGAGGTCACCCTGGCTCGGGCACTCATCGCCTGGCACGCGCTGCGTGCAGGGAAGGGCACGCTCTCCGACATCGGCCGATGCCTGGAGCGCGACCCTTCCGTGCTCAATCGCGCGATCGAAAACCACAAGGCTCTGCGGCCGGCTCTGTTCATGAAGTCACTTCGCGAGCTCAAGGGCGAAGTTGATCGCGTGCAGAAGTAGCTCGACAGTTGACGATAACCCCGATTTCAATCCCATCGAATTCGATGGGATTAGAAAGCAGGCAGGTCTCAACAGTTTTATCCTCACCGCCAAGCGCTTGTGGAGACTGATCATTGATGTCACCCGGCCCAATCTATGCATAAGCCTTTGAAAATAAGGGCAAAGTGGGTGACATTAATTTTCAGTCTGGTGCCCCTTCAAAGCTAAATGCCTCCAGCTCATGGACAGGGTGGCTCGCAGCCGCGAGCCGATTGTGATCACCAAGCGCGGAAAGCCGGTCGCCAAGCTTGTTCCGCCTGATGAGCTGGAACCGCGTGCGCCACTGTTCGGCTATATGGCGGGTACCGCAGAAATTCGAGGTGACATCGTCAATATGCCCCACCTCGACTGGTCGGCGTTGACGGGAGAAGAGGATTACCTCTACGCCGATCTCGAGCCGTCTGCGTCATCACCGCACGTCAGCAGATCAACTCGGCCGCGCAAGCACAAATGAGTCGCCCGGAACGCGTGCTGCTCGACACGCATGTCTGGCTGTGGCTTTCTCTGGGGGTGCCAAAGAAGATTCCACCGGCCGTTCTGCAAGTGCTTGAGGAAACAGGCAAGGCCAATGGCCTGATGGTTTCAATTGTCTCAATATGGGAATTGGCCCTTCTCGTGGCTCGCGAAAGAGTTGTGTTGCCTCTGCCCATCCACGACTGGGTGCCTCTCGCCTTGAGTCGTCCCGATATCAGGCTCATAGGTCTTACCCGGCCGACCACAGTAATCGACAGTGTTCACCTGCCGGGTGAAATTCAAGGAGATCCTGCCGATCGCTCTCTGATCGCGACTGCGCGGAGTCGCCGTGCGAAGCTTGCTACGCGTGATGAGAAGATCATCGCTTACGGGCGGGCAGGGCACGTGAAGGTACTGGAGGTCTGAGTAGAGGCAACAAGGCGTGACCTTGCCCAAACATGCCGAGCAGCTCCGGACCGCGATGGATCATGACTTGCAAAGGCAGACATATCGCTGATGCCGCACCGTCTGCTTACGCACCGGTTCCCGTCTGGCTCGTGATCATTGCGCTTGCGCGATCAGCCAACGACGAAATGCAAGCAGGTCGGGCTCATCCGCTCGCTCTTTCTCACACACCGCGTAGTACGCGAAATCGGTCATGAGAGACAGTTGGAAAGGCCTTACCAACCGTCCAGCAGCAAGGTGCTCCAAGGCCAACGCCTTGCTTGCCAGTGCGACGCCCTGCCCACTGACAGCCGCCTGTATGCCCAGCGCTCCACCCGAGAATCGCAGTCCTTTGGTCACATCGACTCCCGTGACTCCGGCGGCTCGTACCCATTCGGTCCAACCCGGCCACTGGCCTCTCTCCGGCGTCCAGTCGGTATGGATCAAAGGGTAGCCGCGCAGATCGACAGGCTTCTTCAGCGAGGCGCGGCCTTTCAGCATCCCTGGACTGTAGACCGGAAATAGCTCATCGACAAACAGCCGCTCGGAAGTCAACCCGGGATAGTTGCCGGAGCCGTATCGAATCCCAAGGTCGACCCGCGAATGCTCCAGGTCAACTAACTCATCCGATGCGTGGAGCAATATATCGAGTTCGGGAAACTGCTGCCGAAAGCCATGCAAGCGGGGAACGAGCCATTCTGCTGCGAGTGCAGGCACAGCGCTTACAGTCAGGATGCGCTGCCCGCCCGAACTCATCGCTGCGACGGCCCACGACAGTTGCTCAAATCCGTCGCGTAGGTGCTCGAGTCCAGCCAGCGCGTGCGTCGTCAGACTGTATCCACCGATTCGTCGCCGCAGGAGCTTGCGGCCCAGGTGATCCTCTAGGGCCTTCACCTGCTGGCTCACGGCCGCAGCGGTGACGTGCAGCTCTTTGGCCGCGGCACGGAAGCTCTCATGTCGAGAGACAACCTCGAAAGCACGCAGTGAACTCAGCGGGGGCAACCTTTGATGCATCGTGAAGGGCCTAAAGAGTTTCTAATGATCCATCGCATAAAAGATGACTCGGCATTTCGGCAGGAAGCGCCTAAAATTCCTAGCGGTGAAAGTATAGGTGAATCTCCAAGCGTAAACGAGTTCTTGCCGTGAGTTGTTTTATGTGTGAGGTACACCTTGTTCGCAGCATGGGACAACACGTAGAGGGGCGGTTATCGTGGAGTTATGTTTTGGTGTTGAGTATGTTTATGGCCGTGCCGGCCGCCTTGATTTTGCTCGCGGCGTATGCGGCCGCTCGAGCCAGTTACACATCCGATGAGGAGCTGACCGCGAGGTTCTTGTCTCACGAGTCGGATTTCCAGTCATTGGTGCAGTCGTTGGATTCAGACTGTAGGAGAATGCCACCCGGCGCCGAGTCATGCGAGCTCGGCGATCTGGCGCCAGCAGGCACGGACACCGCGCGCGTGGAGGATTATCGCCGTCTTCTAGCCAAGATCAGCGCCACGAACTTCCGCTACTTTCCCGAATCGGGCGATCTCATTCTGCCGGTCTCTAACTCAGGCCAAAGATTCGCGGAAGCTGGGAGATTCTACTTATACTTGAACCACGAAGAGCGGGCGCACCTCTTGGTCCATCGTCGCTTACGGCAGAGTTATGGCTGGCGGGGGCCTGCCATCTATTTCATCGCGGGGGACCATCGCATCAAAGGGCGGTGGTTTCTCCATTACGATCAGACGGTGGTCGCCGCATTTTCCGCCTATTGACCTGCCAGTTAGCAGTCCAGCGGGCGACCACGTGAATACGGCGAGACTTCTTTCACACCCAAGCTGATCGGCATCTTCTCAGGAATCAACCGTCCTCAAAACGCGAAACGGGTCAATCCGACGCCTGGACCTGCGTCGTCGCGCCTCGTGGTCGGCATTGCCGTATACGCTGTGTACGACCGGCGACTCGTCGATTACCTACGTGCGCTGACTGTGGTGTCATACGGTACATTCCTCGATGCCGGGCTACACGTGTCGTCAGATTCGATAAGCGACGTGTTGAACGGCGATGGTCGCGTGTTTTCGTTCTAGCGCGGATGACGTTTTACCGTCCGCGTGTGTAAAATTGCTGGAAATGCACTGATTTTCCACCTGTCCGGGAGCCCACATCTGAGTCTATTCTGCGGCGAATGGACTGCATCACGGCAGTCCGTTTCACGAGAGGCAGTTTTCGATGAATGCGCGTGCCACCCAGGAGAGAGCCATGACTGATGAGAGTCGAATCGGGAAGTTGGAATCGGATGTGCAGCACCTACAGGCCGACGTGACCGAGATCAAAGGGGAGGTCAAGTCGCTGCGGGGCGCCTTCGATCTGCTGAGAACGGAATTCTTGTCATTCAAGACTGAGGTGGCGAAAGAGTTCGGATCGGTCAGGACGTCGATCGAGTCTCTGCGCACAGCCATTGAGCGAGCGAAACTGTGGATGGTGGTCACTGGGGCGGGAACGATTCTGTCCGTGTGGGGCGCCGCGGTTGCGCTGGCCCGGTTTCTGAAGCCATGACACCTGCATGTTTAGTCTAATGTCGAAACTGAAAGTTGCTGTCACCAACACGTATCCGTGTGTAACCGACTCAAAGAGCTGAGTATCCCAGTGCCACATCTTTTACTCGGCAAATCCGAGCACGTCGGAAAGTCGGTGTGCGGTAGGCAGTAACTGCGAAGTGTCATGAATGGCCAGTTTTATGACCTCACGAAGTGAGATCTGGCACCAGGATTCATCGGAGGTAGTTGCGTGGGTCGGCGGCGAGGGTGACCAGCGCGATGACCGACGAGAGACCGTGGACGAGCTCTGTTCCACGGCAGCAGCGCCTCGACCGCCTCGACGCTCACTGCGGTCGGCAGATGCTCGAACAGGTAGCTCAGGTACTCGAAGGGCTCCACACCGTTGGCGCATGCTCTCATGATGAGGGAGTAGGTTCAGCACTTGCCTGGGCGCCGACCTGGTCGTAGCAAAACATCCAGGACTGGTGCCAGCGGTACCGGGAGCTCAGATCCATCTCAGAGACCCTAAGCTGCCGGCTCGCGCGGAAAAGGGGCGTCCCATCATCAAAAGTTAGAGCGATCCGTTGCTGCGCGTAACGTCGCAGCGGCAGCGCGACGCCCCTACCGATCACGCGCCGGATAGGTTGTTGATGGGGGCTATCCAGGATCAGAGACGTCGTTAATGGCAGCTCTATGCTGCGTGAATATCAGACCCGACGGTGTTGGCAATCTCAGAGTGATTTGAAAACTGACTCGAGATCGGGTCCATCGATTGCTTGCCCGAACCATGCCTCGATGGACCCCAGGTCCGCGCTAAACACACGCTGTCGAAGAGGGGCTGGCAGGACACCAAAGCGCTTTTCCAGGAGGCGAACGAGGGCGATTGCCTCGCCCTCGGCTCGACCTTCCACGAGACCTTTTGCACGGCCTTCAGCAAGGCCTTCGAACCGGCCCTCGGCAAGACCCTTCGCGAAATACGGTTGCGTCAGATGTCCCATGATCTCTTCTTCCCGGTCAGGCACCAAGCGGCGCAGCACCTCGTGTATGACATCGAGACTCACTGCGACAGAACCCCGGTCAATGTAGGCGAGGATCAGGGCGACGTCCAGCACCTCTAGAACCGGGGCCTCCGCCAAGAGGGCGTCGATCTTCTCGGGGAGGTCTTGGCGGCGCGCATATTTCAGGGCCTTCAGGTGAGCACGCAGGCGGGGCTGAGCAGATAAGCGCTCATCGGCAACGCGACCCAGGTCCACCAGCACATGACGGAAGGAGGGCAGGTGGGGGCGCAGGATCTCCGGGACCGCACCGAACAGGTCCACAAATTCGCAGGAGCTCTCCCAATCCTCCGGTCCCTGATGGACCAGCAGCGGTAACACTGGGGGCAAGGGAAGCCGCTTGCCATTCTGTTCGTACCAACTGACCAGAATGCGCACGATGTAGCGCAGCAGCTGCAGTCGGGCTGCCGAATCCGGTGAGCTCTTGTGCTCCAAAAGGATGTATGCGAAGGCGTTCTGGCCGGTGTTCAGTCGGACTTGGAACAACAGATCCGAGTGATGTTGTCGCAGTTCCTCGTCCACGAACGAGCCAGGCACCCGCTCGGGCAGATCGCAGGTGAGCAACCCAGTGACCTCGGACGGCAGATGTTCGCGCAGAAACGTACCGGCGGCCTGCTGATCACTCAGCACCTGCTTGAAGAACGCATCGTGAATGTTGGCGACCTGCGAAGACATTGTTCGCACATTCAAACAGGAATCGCGCTGGAGAGTAAGCGTCCATTTCTAGCGAAAATGACCAACAATGCGCGACGCGAGTCCGTGCTCTGCACGATGAGTTACCGTGTACCGTCTGCGTGGGGAAGGCGGTGACGTGCGCGCCGGAGTGGTCGTAAGGGTAGAGATCCGGTAGTCATCTTGCTGTCGATGTACGCACATCCGGACGTCGATATGCACGCGCGTTAGCAGCGTGCGCCCGTCATGGTGTAGATCGGTGCGCAGAACTTTCGCGCGATTCCACCGAGCTTATCCGCAGGTAGACCTCAACGCAGCGCGCGGTAGTAGGGCCGTTAATATCTGACATCGTCCATGCCATATCCGGTACATTCAGTTGAAACGCAACAGCACGGGTTCTACGATTCCGACCCGACCGATTGATCCGAGAGTAGATACATGCTTAAACAGCGAAAGTTAGAATGGTGGGAACGATACACACTCCAGGGTGAAGCCAGACTGCTCCGTCGGCTCCTCGAGCGCCGCTTTGGTGCTCTACCTGCATGGGTTGACGAGCATCTCGCGACGGCATCTGAGGAGAACCTGATCCGCTGGGGCCAAGGAATTCTGGGGGAGAAGTTATCCCTCGAGCGACTCTTGAGGACCTGAGAGTATGTCGAACCACAGCGGCAGCCACATGCTGAACGGGTTTCTACGTGGCCTGGTGGAGAACGGTATCCTGAAAGACATTCCCGCTACCCAAAAGAGATCCATCTGCGATTTGGTTCGGAGCGCAGTTTATGAATACGACTGCAACTGGCCTGAGATCATCGATGTTGAGCTCGCCGTACTTCTTGCAGCGTGCGCGCACTGCAGCTGTGAGTCCACGGAAATCAACGCTGACAGCGGGTACTGCGTCAGGTGCGATCAGGAAGCGCAGCAGGCGCAAATGCGTGCTGGTGAAGCTGACCTGCTGAGGAGGTTGCTTCAGCACCGGTTCGGCTCCCTGCCTCGATGGGTTTCACTCAGAATGCAAAACGCTCCTGAAGAGGAGCTTCTCCATTGGGGCGAACGACTGCTCGATGACCCATCGTCGCTCGGGGAGGTCTTCGGCAGCTCTGAAATGTGATGGAGGTGATTTGAAAGCGATGGCCAGGGACAGCTTTGGAATCGCGGCTAACCGTTTGTCCCCGATCAACTTTGATGGCTGCGCTATCTCGCTGATATTGAACAACTGTCGAGACTGATCATTGATGTCACCAACCCTGAGTTGGATGTAAGCCTAGGTCTAAACCTGAGACCGCGATTGCGCGCCCGCGCCGGGAAAGGAGGGGGCATCCTGAGACCTTGGCCCGAAGACCGGCTCGACGGAAACAACGTTTTACTGGGTCATCGCCGCCGCTCCGACGAGTTCTCGATGGCCCTCATGCTGCCGACCCGAACGAGAAGGTCGCGAGACGCCGAAACAGTCATTCGATTTCAAGAAGCAGACGGTCGACAGCCCCAGCATTTCTGGTGCGTATCTTTTCGCTCGCAACATCTCCACGCGCGAATCACTGCATGTCCGAATGGGTTCCCGTATGGATGAGGCGCGTGCGCTGCGCACGTGAGTCAACGCTGCGTGTGTATGACGGTCGCACCGTCGTGATGTCACGACGGTGCGACCGGCCTGCTTCTACCATCGACGGAACCGGAGAACAACGCACTCCAACAAATTGTTAATGCGGAAACGCTGAATCGCGGGCCCGACGGTGCTTGCTATACTCCGCCCTGACGGTGTTAGTTTTGTGGATATCAACGATGTATTCGACATGTTCCGAGAAGCAGAGAATTCTATGAAACGAAAGAGGCTGGAACCGACTGCTGCCTGCGACGATCTGCTGGTTGAGATCACCGATGGGCCGATACCGCAGATAACGTCCGAGAAATCTCCGTCGTCGTCGGACGCGGATCGCGAGAACCCGATTTCATACAGACTCGACGAGGTCGTGGCCTGTCGCAATGCAACTTCGCCGTTTCGGGGCTGATCGATGCAGCAGGTGTCACGGGCCCGCGAGCATCAGCACGTCGAATGGAAGGAATCCTGGCGGGACGAGTACCAGAAGTGGATCTGCGGCTTTGCGAACGCGGACGGCGGCATACTGGAGATTGGCCGCGATGACCGTGGAAGGGTTGTTGGAGTCGAAAATGCAGTCAGGCTTCTCGTGGACATCCCCAACAAAGTGCGCGACATCCTGGGAATTATGGTGGATGTAAACCTGTTTGAAGAAAACGGCAAGGAATTCGTCCAAATCGGCGTCGAGGCTTATCCCAACCCGATCAGCTAAAAGGGGGAGTATTACTACCGCAGCGGCAGCACCAACCAGATGCTCAAGTTCGGCGCAATTCCCTGCGTGGTCATGCTCATCCTGGGCATCCTCGCCGCGGGCAGCGAGTTCCGGCACCGGACCATCGTCCCGGTCCTGTTCGCCACCCCGCACCGCGCCCGCGTCTTCGCGGTCAAGGTGATCGTGATCGCCGCCCTGGGCGCGGCGTTCGCCGCCTTGGTCTTC
>Ga0137412_10002270_pt1 | contig 15169 bp, 10 predicted proteins | sample CZODoug2_1_16fun_FD_122160 | JGI IMG/M metagenome (GOLD analysis project Ga0137412, IMG submission 122160) | Vadose zone soil fungal communities from Angelo Coast Range Reserve, California, USA - CZODoug2_1_16fungal (Hybrid Assembly) | ecosystem: Environmental > Terrestrial > Soil > Vadose zone...
GTGCTGATCTCGATATTGTTCGGATGCGTACTGTCCCGTCTTGGCGATCGCGCAAAGCCGGTCCGCGACGTAATCGATGCTGGATCAATGCTGATCTTCGGCGCCATCAACGTGATTATGCGCTTCGCGCCGATCGGCGCCTTCGGCGCGATGGCCTATACGATCGGCCGGTTCGGCATGGGCTCCTTGAGACCCCTCGGCGGATTGATTTTGACTTTTTATGCGACGAGCGCCGTATTCATATGCGTCGTCATGGGCGGGATATCGCGCTGGGCGGGATTCAATATTTTTAAATTGATGGGCTATCTGAAGGATGAGCTGTTCATCACGCTTGGCGCAGCATCCTCCGACGTCGCGCTCCCTTCATTGATGGAGAAACTGACTCATCTTGGCTGTTCCCGCTCCGTGGTGGGTCTGGTGGTCCCCACCGGCTACGTGTTCAACGCAGACGGTACCAGCATCTATATGACGCTGGCGGCGCTGTTCGTCGCTCAGGCAATGAACATCCCCCTCAGTTTCATGCAGCAGCTCGCGATTTTTGGCGTCTCGATGATCGCCTCGAAGGGCGCCAGCGGAATCTCGGGCGCGGCCTTCATCGCCTTGGTGGGCACCTTGTCGGTGGTTCCGGACATACCGCTTGCCGGCATGGCACTGATTCTCGGCATCGATCGAATCATGAGCACGGGTCGTGCCGTCGTGAACCTCATGGGCAATGCGGTCGCGACGGTGGTGATGGCGAGCCTCGAATCGGAGCTCGACCGCACCCGTATGCGCTGCGTTTTAAACGGCGCCCCGTTGGAGGGCTATCCGCCCAGCGGGACGCTCATCCCCGGCGATACGCTCATCGGGCGCATACCGGGTGCCTACAGCGAGCCCACTCGCGGAGCTTAAATCCCGGCATCTGTTTTACTTCAACCGATGGAGTCCTGTTCTATGAAAGTGTTATTTGCGTTTCTGACGGCCGCCGTATCGACATTGCTGCTCACCGGTCATGCTGCCGCGGCCGTCGCCGCCGACAAAGCGCCCCTCCGGCTCGTTGACACGATTTCCATGCCGGGTATCGACGGCGACTTCGATCATTTCAGCGTCGACGTCAAGGGCAATCGACTGTTCCTCGCCGCAGAGGAGCATCACACCATCGAAGTGTTCGACCTGCACAGCGGCAAAATGGTCCATAGCATCACCGGCTTCGATACGCCGCACAGCATCGTGTATGTGCCCACTGTGAACCGATTGTTCGTCATCGACGGCGGCAAGGGCGGATCCTGTCAGGTTCTCGATGCCACGACCTACAAGGTCCAGAAATCGATCAAGCTCTCGGACGATGCCGATGCGGTGGTCTTCGACGGCACGAACCATCTGCTATATGTCGGCAACGGCGGCAAGGACGCCGGCAACGACTATTCCTTGGTGACGGTGATCGATACCGACAAGGCTGAAAAGGTCGGCGCCATCAAACTTGCTTCGGCGAATCTGGAGGCGATGGCCCTGCAAAAGCAGGGTTCCCTTCTGTACGTCAACATGCGCGACAAGAACCAGATCGGTGTCGTCGACCGCAAGGCGGGGACGCTCGCCTCCACTTGGCAACTGAGCAAGGTCGCGCATAACACGCCGATGGTATTGGACGAGTCCAATCAGCGGTTGTTCATCGCCGGCCGCAAACCCGGGGTCTTCGGAGTCGTGGACACCGTATCGGGAAAGGAAATCGCCACCTTGCCCGCCGCCGACGGTGTGGACGACATGGCGTTCGATCCCGCAACGAAGATGATCTATCTCGCTTGCGCGGATGGCTACGTGAACGTCTTCCATCAGGTCGACGCCGATCACTACGAGGCCGCCGGCAAGGTGGCCACCGGGAACCGGGCGAAAATCGGCATCTTGGTGCCGGAATTGCACCGCTACTACGTGGTTTCTTCGAGCAAGGCGGCTGTCCCCGCCCAGTTGTTTATATTCGACGTCGAAAAATAACTGTACCGGCCAGGAGCGTTGACCATGTTGAGACGTGAATTCGGAAAGATCTGCTTCGGCACGCTGGGATCCGCCGTGTTATCCGGCGAAACGATTGCGGCTGACTCTCCGGCTCACGCCTGCCGGGAATTTCCCGACGTTCACGGGGTGACGGACTACGTCGCCAAGTTTGTGGTCGAGACCGGCTACGATGCGATTCCGCATGAAGTCGTCGAACTTGGAAAGAAATCGATTCTGGACGGTTTTGGATTGGCGCTGGCGGGCTCGAGAGCAGAAACGGGCCCGCTGTGCCTCAAATACCTGGACACCATCGGGGCGCTCCAGGGCGGCGCGATCATCATCGGCACATCGCACAGGACCGCGCCGCAGTTTGCCGCCCTGGTGAACGGCATCTCGATCCACGCGGACGATTTCGATGACACCCAGCTTGCGGTGGCCAAAGATCGGGTCTATGGGCTGCTGGTGCATCCTACGGTGCCGGTGCTTCCGGCAGTGCTGGCGCTGGGACAGCAGCTGAAGATTTCCGGCAAGGATCTGCTGCTCGCGTATCACCTCGGCGTCGAGGTCGAATGCAAGATCGCGGAGGCCATTGCGCCGCGTCACTATGAGGATGGGTTCCATTCCACCGGGACCTGCGGCCCGTTCGGATCTGCGGCCGCATGCTCGAAGCTCCTCCGGTTCGACGTTCCGAAAACGTTGCACGCGTTCGGCATCGCCGCCAGTCAGTCCGCGGGCTTGCGCGAAAACTTCGGCACGATGACGAAACCGTTCCAGGCGGGGCACGCCGCCGAAAGCGGCCTGCGATCCGCCTATCTGGCCGATATCGGCTGGACGGCCGCACAACAGATCCTAGAGGCGCAACGGGGCTTCTTTCACGCGGCAGGCGGTTCCTTCGATCCCGGCGCAATCTTGGGCAAGCTCGGTTCGCCGTGGTGTTTTGCGACTCCCGGAATATCGCTGAAACCGTATCCGTCCGGATCGCTCAGCCATCCCGCGATGTCGGAGATGATGCGGCTCATCGAGTTGCACGACATCCGGCCCGCGCAAGTGAAGCAGGTGGACGTCGGTGCCAACCATGCCATGACGCAGGCCCTGCTGCATCATCAACCCAAAACGGGATTGGAAGCGAAATTCAGCATGGAATTTTGCATGGCGAGCTTGCTCCTGTACCGCAAAGCCGGCCTTGCACAGTTTACGAATGAAGTGGTGCAGCGCGCCGATGTCAAAGAAATGATCGGCAAGGTCAAGTACCACGTCGATCCGGAAGCGGAAGCCGCAGGGTTCGACAAGATGACTTCCATCATCAAGATTACCTTGAGGAACGGCAAAGTCATCTCCGGTCGGGCAATTTTCGGCAAAGGGAGTCCGGCCGACCCGATGACTTTCGACGAGGCCGCGGTCAAGTTTCGCGGCTGCGCCGAATATGCCGAATGGCCCAAGGGCAAGACGGATGCTCTGATCGAATCCGTGGCGGCTCTTGAAACGGCAGCGGACATCACTCGGTTGGCGCCGCTTCTGAGCAGCGAGCCGGCTTGACGGACACATGAAAAGGCATCGTTCCGAGTCAAGAGTTACACGAGCGGGAGAGCAACTGATCGGCTGAGGTCCATTGCCCGTGCTGAAACGGGCGCGGACAAGTATCGAAAGCCATACATCGTCTGGGGGAACATTGAATAACAAAGCATATGGCGCATTTCATGCGCAAGTCGAATCGTCATCCAATAGCCAACTGCGCAGAGTCCACGGCCGCAAGCGGAGGTGCGCCTCGGTTCGCGCCGCCGCGATGAGCATCATGGCGGCAATGGGCGCCATGGCGTCGACGGTCGCATGGGCGGCCGAGCCGGTCGATGACGAGGGCGACAAGCTGTTGGAAATCGTCGTCGTCGGGACCCACTTCGCGACACCGAATGCCACCAGCACCAGTCCCGTCATGGTGGTGGATGCCGAAGAGATGCGCCATCAGGGCACGTCGCGGACCGAGGACTTGCTCGACAGCATGCCGCAGTTGAATGCGGGTCTGAACAATTCGGCCAATGGCGACGGCGTATCTCCCGTGACGGGAACGGCAACCGCCGACCTGCGCGGCATAGGTTCATTCAACACCTTGGTGCTGATGAACAGCCGCCGGCTCAATCCCGGGGATTCCATCAATCCATCGCCGGACTTGAACGCGATTCCGAGCGTGTTGGTCAAACGCGTCGAAATTCTCACCGGCGGCGCGTCGTCGATCTATGGCTCCGACGCGATTTCCGGAGTGGTGAACTTCGTCATGGATACGGAATTTACAGGCGCGAAACTCGAAACCGAGTATGGCCTCAATCGCGGCAGCAACAACTCTACCGACCTGCAGAACATCGAACGGATGAGCGGCATCAATCCACGCACCGGCACCGTGTACGACGGGCGGAACGCCGACATTACCGGCGTCTTCGGCACCGATCTTTTCGGCGGCGATGCGCATATCGTCGGCTATGCCGGTTACCGCCACAGCCAGGGCGTTTACGGATCGAGCCGCGATTTCAGCGCTTGCACCCTGCAGGAGACGGGACCTTCGTATCAATGCCTGCTCGATGGGAGCACTCCCCAGGGTCAGTTCGTCCCGAACGGCGGCAGCGGTCCGAGCCTTACTCTCGATTCGGCCACCGGAAACACGTTCCGGCCCTTCAACGGCGCGCAAGACGGCTACAATCCCGCGCCGTTTCAAACCCTGGTACGGCCCGACACACGCTACAACGCCGGACTTTTCGGCCACTATTCATTCAGCAAGAGCGCCGTAACCTATTTGGAAGCGACGTTCTCGGACGATCGCACCAGCATACTTTACGACAACGCGGGTACGACGCCCACCGGCTCGGGGCTGAACACGTACGGCGTCAACTGCAATAATCCGCTGCTGTCCGCCGGCGAAGTCAATGCGCTGTGCACGCAATATGGACTGGGCTCGACGGATACGGCCCAGGTGGGCATCGGCCGCCGTAATGTCGAAGGGGGCCTCCGCCAGGATGAATTCCTGCATCGATCGTATCGGCTGTTGGTCGGCGTCAAAGGCGAGATCAATTCCGAATGGAATTACGACGTCAATGCACAATACGGCAATACCGACTCTCACGAGAGACTCTCCAACGACATTTCGCAGACGCGGCTTGCGCGGTCGCTCAATGTGGTCAGCGTGAACGGAGTGCCCACCTGCCAATCCGTGGTCGATGGCTCGGATCCAGCCTGCGTTCCCTACAACATCTTCTCGGCGGGCGCCGTCACGCCTGGGGCACTCAACTACATCAACGCCAATGGCGGCCAGGACGGGTATGCCCACCAATATGTGGTGGACGGCAAACTCATCGGCGAACTCGGGAAATACGGCATCAAGAGCCCGTTCGCGAACAACGGCGTGGACCTCGCGGTGGGTATGGAGCAACGCTCGCAAACCATCAGCAATCAGCCCGATGCGGCCTACCTCTCGGGTGATTTGCTGGTCACCGGAGCGGCGCGGGCCACGTACGGTACCTATCGGGTCACGGAGGGTTTCGCCGAAGTGCGGGTTCCTATTCTCGAGAATCTTCCCTTCGCGAAATCGCTGACGTTAAATCTCAGCGACCGCTATGCCAAGTACGTACCCCAGGGTGCGGCCAATGCCTACAACTTCGGAGTCGAATGGACCCCCGTCGGTCCAATCCGATTCCGAGGCACGTTGAGCAGGGCCGTGCGCGCTCCGAACGGCCATGAATTGTTCCTCACCGAAACCATATCGCAGGTGGCCGCCTCCGATCCCTGCGCCAATGATCCCGCGACCGGCGTGCCGACCGCCTCGGCGGCCGCATGCGCCCGCAGCGGCGTCACCGCCGCGCAATACGGAAAGATTGCCCCGGCCAACAGCTTCAATCAGTTGACGGGAGGCAATCCGAACTTGAAGCCACAAACGGCCGACACCCTCACCGGAGGCTTGGTGTTCGCTCCCACCGAGTGGGTTCCGAGCCTGCTGGTGAGCGTGGACTACTGGCGAATCAAGGTGAAGGGTTACATAGGCTCGCTCGCCGCCGTCGACTCGCTCAACAACTGCATCAACACCGGAGATCCCGTGTACTGCAACCTCGTGCGCCGCGACGCCAACGGATCCCTGTCCGTGGGAAATGGCCCGACCTCAGGGCGCGTGATCGGCACGGGATTGAATACCGGTTCTTTCCAAATGAGCGGCGTGGACATCGACGGGCGCTATGCCCTCAACTTGAGCGACCTCTCGCTGAGGAATGCGGGCAGGGTCACCTTCAATTTCGCGGGCAGCGTGGCGGTCGATAACGTCATCGAGGTCGTACCCGGGCTCATTCCTTTCGATTGCACCGGTTATTACGGCGCCACCTGTACCGGCGAAGGCCCGACTTCACCCATCCCGAAGTGGCGCCATAAATTGCGCACGACCTGGGAAGCGAACAAGACCTTTGAGATGTCGCTCAACTGGCGTCACATCGGGACACTCAATTCCGAGCAACTCAGCAGCAACCCACATTTGGCGACCGGCACCGCCTATCCCGTCGATTCCCACGTCCCCTCATATGATTACCTCGACGTCGATTCGAGCATCAATCTCGGTTCGCATGTCGAGGTCAGGTTAGGCGTCAACAACCTGACCGATCGACGGCCGCCGATCATCGGTTTCAATGCCAATCCGCTGTTGGTCAACGGAAATATGCTGGCGGCGACCTATGACACCTTCGGCCGTTATTTGTTCATCGGTTTGACGGCGAAGTATTAGCCGAAGGCACCGGGGCTCGTGCTTCCCGAAGCCGCGAGTCGGTTGAGTACTCGCGGAAGTGTTTGCGATAGACGGAGAACGAGATCGCGCGGCTGAAGATCCAACTTCGCCGCGATCGCGCGCAGGACGCCCGTGCCGAACAGCGCATGTAGCTGCTCGCTAAAGATCGGCTCCTGCACGTTATTGTCGAGCCAAGAGCGTGCTACCGATCCCAGACCCAGCTGTTCCATCCGTCTGACGATGCCGCTGACGGCACCATTCCTTTGGACGAGATCTTCGATCGCGAGAAGGAATTCCTCGCTCGCCAACTGGCTCCACAGTTGCTTAGGTATGCGTCTCCATAGCGGCATAGCAATTCCTCGGTGAAGGAACATGGGGCTTAGTCTAGCCATACAATGTGAAGAGAGAGTTAAATTAAAGCAAAGTTATGCGGGCGTCGGCACAAGAGTGCGTCGGCACAAGGCGCGGACGACGCCGTCGAGAATGCACAAAGTGCGCGACGAGCCGGCGGTTGATGGCCAGTTCGCTCAGTGCGCCCTACGGGGAAAGCCTGCTTCTTGCCGTTTCATGAGTCGTTCCACGAAAGCGGCAACTGAAATCGCGCAGCAGTCCACGCTGCGGCCTTCAGCGCCCAGGCACTCTTTAGGTTACACGGGCCGCGAGTGGGCCGTGCCTAAGGAGTTGCATAGGAGTAGCACGATGGACACGAACGACGCGAACAGCGCACCCCAACCCGCCGCGGTCAGCAATCGGACGCTTCGCAGCATCGCTGAGCAGGGTTTCTTTGGTAGTGTGGGCACTCTGTCCGATGCGCGGTCGGCCTGTGCCGAGCTGATCTTCGCGCGGGCGCTGATCGAGGCACAGACCGCGAAAATCGAACAGTTGGGTTTGGCGGCTCAGGGTTCCTGAGGTCGCCGACGCATCCGAGTACCGCGCCCGGCTTCGCCGCGGCACTCGGGGTAAGCCCGCAATTTAATTCGGCGAAACACCTATTTCTTTAAACGCCAGGTCGAGCGCCTTGACGCCGACCTCGGGCTCACTCTTACAGAGTTTTTCGCCGTGATTGGCCTGTCTTCTCGCTGATTCGAGCTTGTCGGGACTCATGTGACGGACGTCGGTCATTTTAAATCGTGCGGCCATATCTTGGCAGCGCTCAGTCGATGTGGCCTGGGCAGCGTTCGCCGGACCCGCAACCATCGCGACGGCCGCCAATGTCCCGCCAAGCACTACAGAACGAATGTGAATCAAACGCATAGTTCTCCTCCTCATTGCAAAAGCCATCAGGGTTAATCGAATGCGGTAGGGGTAGTTAAGCAAATGCGGTGGGGTAGGTCACCCTGTAGCGATCGAGCGACAACGCATTCCGACGGTCGTCGGCCTACGCAACTAAGCTACGCCAACCTGCCGCGCGTCTCAACGACGATACTCCGTAGGGAAGGTCTTACCGGCGCAGCCGGGGCGCCGCATGCGCGATTTCTCTCGCATGACGCAACGTTAATATTGGCGTTTCGTATCCGTACTGCATCGGCAGAGGAGCCGCGTTGCGGTCGCAGTGTAGAGCGCACGGCCCACAATAAGCTCAGGCTCCGAGCGCCAATCGAGCGAATTGAGTCGCGTTGACATAGGTCTTCATGAGTCTCGTCTCCTCCTCCGCGGTGAGCGGCCCGAGGTCTGACCAGTTGGCGCCCTCGTGAGCGATCGTTCGACGCAGAACCACGCCCAACCGCGACGACGATTGGCCGCACAGCGCGTCGCGCAGCAGCTGACTTAACGGGAGCTCGGCGACCAAGTCCTGCATTGGACGGTCGAGCAGCGCATCCAGAACCGACAGCAAGCCCACGGTGAATAGCTCGCTCGATCCCAGCTCGCGGTGTGCGGCCCCCAGTGCTTGGCACATCCGGCCGCGCACGAGCGCCAGGGCGAGGAGCTCCGACGGCTTGTGGTCACCCAGTCGCGACAGAAGAAGCAAGGACGCCCATTGTCGAATGACGTCCTGTCCCAGAAGAACGACGGCATCCACGATCGACTCGACCGATCGCCGCCGACGGTACGCGGCACTGTTGGCGAGCTTGAGGATCTGATGAACCAGTGCGAGGTCCGTTCCAACTCGCTCCGCGATTTCCTTGGCTTCGCTTTCCGGCTTCTGAAGCTCGCCGATCAGGGATACCACCCCCATTTCTGAGGCGCCGACGCGGCGCGCATTGATTCCCTCCGGCCGCGCGAAGAAGTATCCCTGGAAGAACTGAAAGCCCAACGCTCGGCAGCGTTCGACCTGCTCGTACGTCTCCACCTTCTCGGCTATCAGGGACACATTGTGGCCTTGCAGCCGGCGTGCAACGGCCCCAAGTTCGTCCGAAGCGGCAAGCACATCGACCTTGACGAACTCAACGTACGGGAGAAACGGCATCGCGTTCGGCTGAAACAAGAAATCATCCAGCGCAACGCTAATGCCGCTGCGTCGCAGCCTGTCGAGGGTTTCAAAAACCCGTGCCGTCGGCTCGACGGTCTCCAAGATTTCGACGACACCCTGGCCGGGCGGCAAGACGGCGGCAAGGTCCGTCTCCAGGAGACTTTGGTCAAAGTTCACGAACACGCGGGCGGAACCCACCAAATGGTCAAGACCGAGAGTCCCGAGCCCCTCGCACAGAACCCGCGCGCTCTGTGTCATTCCGGCGTCTGCCGCCGCGTCCAACCGCTCACCCCGGTAAAGCAATTCGTAGCCAAAGAGCTCTCCGTCGGCCGTCAATATCGGCTGGCGGGCAAGTACCATGGTGGGCGCGTTCATAAGCCTTCAATCCTCGCTGCCGAGCCGCTCACGGTGCGCGTTGAGCCTCTCGACGTGTTCATCGACCTATTAAAGGATATCGGGCGCTGCCGGCAGGACTTGATGGTCGTCTGGCCTTTACAATATTACCTACGCGCGCCGTGCCAAGCCGAACGGACATAATGAGCGACTCCCTGGGAAGTCGGCGCCATCGGGCAATACTTGAGCCGGCGTTAGCTATCCATGAGTTCTGGTTGCCGCAGTTTGCCGGCTCGTCGGGCAAACTCGCGGCCGCGGTCAGGGCTCCTCGCGATATCAAACCGCAACGGGTAAGGTAGCGGAACGAGTATCAGGGAGGGGGAAGTATGAAAAGAGAAGCATTCCGGGTGCTGCGCACGATTTACGTCGTGGCTGCCTGGTCGATGGGCGCCACGACGCTGGTTCGAGCCGACGTCACCATCGAACAGAAGACGAACCTGGACGTGGTATCCATGATCCGCATGCATGGCGCGATCACGACCAACATCACGGCCGACAAGAAGCGCGACGACAGCGAGATGCACTGCGAAGGCATGATGTCGCTCGTTTGCGGCAATCTTCACTCCGGCGAAATCGTGCGGTTGGATCGCGGTCTGACCTGGCGCCTGCAACCCGACAAAAAGACCTACCGCGAGGAGGTTTTCGCGACGCCCGAGGAAGTGGCGGAAATGCGCGCCAAAATGCAGGCAAATCTCGAAAAGATGCGCTCATGTCCGGTGTCGCAAAAGCAGCAGCCCATCGACAAATCCAAATGCGAAATGTCGCCGCCGAAGTTCGATGTGCACAAAACCGACGATAAAATGGCCATTGCGGGTCACGATACCCAGCGCACGTCGGCGACGCTGACGGAGACTTGCACCAACAAAGACACCGGCGATGTCTGCGACACGGTGATCGCCATGGATGTTTGGTTGACGCAGGACAACCTGGCCGGAGCCGGCGACCGCCGCGCCTTCGATCAAGCGTATGCGAAGAAACTGGGGCTCGACGATGCGCAGGGCGCGATGCGCGGCGAATTCGCTAAATTTCTGGGGCCCTATCAATCGCAGATCAAACAATTGACCGACAAATCAAAAGACCTCAAAGGCCAGCCGATGAAAACCTCCCTTCGGGTCGTGATGGGGGGCAAGCAATGCAGCACCGCCAAGACGAACGACACCGGTTCGCAAGGCGGGGACAACTCGACCGGCGCGGGCAACAGTCCGGCGGACGAAGTCAAGCAAGCAGGCAAGGCGATTGGCTCATTGGTGGGCGGCCTATTCCACAAGAAAAAGACCGACGATGCCCAAACGCCGTCCGCGGCGGCCCCCGCAGCGGCGGTCTCCAGCTCCCCGGACCCTTACGCGCAATATGCGCAATTGGCCGCATTTACTCTGGAAACAGTCGCCATCACCACCGATGCGATCCCGGCGGAGCGCTTCGATGTTCCTCCGGAATGGAAAAAGGAAGTACCGAAGGCGTCCAAGAAGGGAGACGACGAATTCACCTGCCCGAAGTCGGGAAGCTAGCTGAAAATGGGATTCGATCTGACGCGAGGCGAGTTCCTCGCAGACGAGATCTGCTACCTCAGCCTGTGTGAACTCGCGCGTTTGCTGCGCACGCGGCAGCTGTCGGCGCGTGAAGTGATGACGGCTCATCTCGAGCAAATCCGACGCTGGAATCCGCGGCTCAACGCAATCGTTGCGAAGCTGGACGATGAGTCTTGCCTTGCTCTGGCCGAAGAGGCCGACGCACGTGCCGCGCGCGGTGAGCCACTCGGTCGACTGCACGGCCTGCCGTGGGCGTTCAAGGATCTCGAAGCGGCAACCGGGTTTCCGTGCAGCCGGGGCTCGCCGATCTTCAGAAACGATCGGCCCACTACCGACACGATCCTGGTCGAGCGGCTGCGCCAAGCCGGCGTGGTGCCGATTGGCAAGACGAACACGCCGGAATTTGGGATGGGCTCGCAGACCTATAACAGCGTGTACGGTACAACCGTAAATCCGTACGACTTGACGAAGACCGCCGGCGGATCGAGCGGCGGCGCCGCTGCCAGTGTTGCTTCGGGCATGCTCCCGGGCGCTGACGGGAGCGATCTCGGGGGTTCGCTTCGGAATCCTGGAAATTTCAATAACGTCGTGGGATTCCGACCTACGGTCGGGCTCGTTCCAACCGCGCCGAGCCCATTGCCGTTCTTTGGGTTCTCAGTCAAGGGGCCGATTGCCCGTTCCGTGCCGGACGCGGCGTATCTGCTTGCAGCGATGGCCGGCTCCGATCCTCGGGATCCTGAGTGTGCCCCGTCGGATCCGAGCGTGTTCGCGGGCAATCTCGAATGCAGCTTCAAGGGCGTCCGCGTTGCGTGGTGTCCCGACCTCGGCGGCCTGCCGCTCGATCATCGCGTGCGCGCAATTCTCGAGTCGCAGCGGCACGCGTTTGAAGCGCTGGGTTGCGTAATTGAAGAGGCGCATCCGGATCTCGCCGCAGCGGATGAAGTGTTCCTGACGCTGCGCGCTTTTCGGACCTGGACCCATCTTGGGCCGCTCCTCGCCGGCCATCGCGCCGACTTCAAGCGCGAGGCGATTCAGGAAATCGAAGAGGGAGCGCGGCTCTCCGCTTCGCAGGTGTCGGCGGCGATGGTTAACCACGGCCAGATTCTCGACACCATGCGGCGCTTTCAAGATGCTTATCCTTTCATGCTGTCGGCGGTCAATCAGGTGCCGCCATTCAATGCGTCCTCGCATTGGCCGACCGAAATCGAGGGCGTGGTCATGCAGCGGTACATTGCCTGGATGAAGTCGACTTATTGGATTTCGGCGACATTTCGGCCGGCCATCTCTGTTCCCGCCGGTTTCACACCCGAGGGTCTGCCGGTGGGTGTGCAAATCGTCGGACGCTATCGCGACGATCTCGGCGTGTTGCAGTTGGCAAACGCCTTTGAGAATGCCACCGGGGTGGGCAAGCGCCGGCCGCCTGCGCCTGCGTGAGAAATCGCACGATGCGAACAAAACCGCGTTGGGCCACTCTCAATGGTTGTCCAGCGACGGCAGTTTGGATTCCACGTCCGACGCGATCTTGGCAGGGTCGGCGCTTGCCGCAGGATATGATTTTGACCACAGAACGGAGCCATCCGTTACAGCGGCGATCTTGACGGTAAGCATTTGCGCCGACGCTTGGGCTTCAATAGCGCCGCAAATGACGTAGACCGAGTGGTTCGCGCGACCACGCTCTGGCAAGAGGGAAACCCGTGGTATCGTGCGGCGATCCGATCGACAATGGGGATTCTACCGATGAAAGCGCTCCGAAAGGTGCTCGTCTACTGCGGACTCGCGATATTGATCGTCGTCGGTTACTGCGGATATCGCGTGGGGTTTGGCAAGCCCTTTACATTGAACGAATTGGCGAATCGGCAGACGTTTTTGTTTCTGGCGGCGAATCCTGAAATCTTCACTTCTGTCGGGATTATCGACGGTACGGTCCTCGACCGGCACTCGGGCAAACTTACGGCTGTCGGCGTCAAAAAGCGCGATCGTGATTACGCCATGGCCTCGCAATTTGCCGCAGAGGTCAGGGAGTTCGACCGTGCCAAGCTTGATCGGCAGGCTCAGATAACTTACGACGTCCTGCTAGACCAGTGGGAAACCGAATTGTCATTCAAACGGTTTGACTGGCTGTCATCCGAGGGCGCGGGCGCGCTGGGTCCTGGGCTCTATCCGATTGCTCCGATGTGGGGCACTCAGGTGGGACTGCCGAACTTCCTCGAGACGATACACGTCGTCAGGAACAAGAAGACCGCGCGCAACTATGTAAAGCGGCTGGAGGCGAGCGGCGACAAACTAGACGCGGTGACCGGGGAGATGTTGCGTCAGGCCAAACTCGGAGTCGTGCTACCAGTCTCATTGCTCGACAAGGCAGAGATTGGCATCAAGGACACCGTGCAACCCAGCCCCGCGGACAACCCGCTCGTGACGACCTTCATCGAGCGGATGAAGTCCGCCAAGGGTCTCGATTCGAGCACACAGGCAGAGTTGGTGCATCAGGCTACCGACGCGGTAACCAACAGGATTTACCCAGCCTATAACAGAATGACGGCAGCGCTGGACTCTCAGCGTGCGGCAGCGGCCACCCAGGCGGCCGGCGTCGGCCGGCTACCGGACGGCGCGGCGTATTACGCCGCAGCTCTGAGGCAAATGACGACGACCAATTACACGCCGGAACGCGTGCACTCGCTCGGACTCTCGGAAGTGGCCCGAGTCGGCGCCGAGATGGACGCGCTCCTCAAGTCGCAAGGCCTGTCGACCGGGTCGGTGGCCGAACGGGTGCAGATATTACACAAGGATCCGCGCTTTTTATTGCCGAATAGCGATGAGGGCCGCAAGCAGCTGCTCGCCAAATATCAGCACATGCTGGATGAGGTCAATGCGCGGATGCCGGAATATTTTCGAACGATTCCGACGGACAAGCTACTCGTGGAGCGGGTGCCGTTGTCGGCTGAGAAGGGATCTGCGGGAGCTTATTATCAACAAGCTGCGATGGACGGCTCTCGGCCCGGCACGTTTTTCGTGAACCTTCGGGACGTGGCCGAAACGGCGACGTGGACGATGAAAACATTGGCATACCACGAAGGGATACCAGGGCATCATTTCCAAATCTCGATCGCTCAGAATCTCAACGACTTGCCGCTCATCCGCCAGCAAGCTCCATACGCTGCGTATTCGGAAGGCTGGGCGCTTTACGCCGAACAGCTTGGCGCGGAAATCGGCATGTACAAGGACGATCCATTCGGCGATCTCGGCCGCCTCGAGGCTGAGATGTTCCGCGCGGCACGGCTTGTCGTCGATACGGGACTACACGCCAAGGGCTGGAGCCGCGAGCAGGCGATCGCATACATGGTGAACACCACCGGCATGAACGAGAGTGAAGTGATTAGCGAAGTGGAGCGCTACATGGGCATGCCCGGGCAAGCCTGCGCCTACAAGGTGGGTCAGCTGAAGATCCTCGAGCTGCGCGAGCACGCCAAGGCGGCCCTTGGACCGAAGTTCAATCTCAAGGACTTTCACGCCGTTGTTCTGGAGAACGGCAGCCTACCGTTGACGGTTCTCGAAAAGCTGGTCGACGAGTGGATCGCGGGCGAACGCTAACTCAGCGCGCGAGCACAACATGCTCGGAGGTGATGCCGGCAATGGCGGCGGTGCCGGCCTGGCGCATGATCGCCGCCAGCTCACGGTTCAGGATGTCGATCACCGCCTCGACCCCCGGCTGGCCGAATGCGGCAAGTCCCCAGCCCTGAGGCCGGCCGATACCGACGGCGGTCGCGCCGAGCGCCAGTGCCTTGAAAATATCGGTGCCACGGCGTATCCCACCATCGACAAACACAGGGACGCGGCCGCGCACGGCTGCCACCACTTCGGGGAGGCAGTCGACCGTCGCGCGTAGCGTCTCCTCGTTGCGCCCGCCATGGTTCGAGACGATGATTCCGTCCGCGCCGTGTTCGACTGCCAGGGCAGCGTCTTCTCCCGTGACGACGCCCTTGACCATCATCCGGCCCTTCACCAACGCCCGGAGGCGGTCGAGAAACACCATGGTCTGATCCGGCGGCGCCAGGCCGGTGACGTGCGACACATCGAGCCCGGTAAACATCGGGCCGCGCCGCCACATGTCGTGGAAATTGCCCG
>Ga0137412_10002271_pt1 | contig 15166 bp, 16 predicted proteins | sample CZODoug2_1_16fun_FD_122160 | JGI IMG/M metagenome (GOLD analysis project Ga0137412, IMG submission 122160) | Vadose zone soil fungal communities from Angelo Coast Range Reserve, California, USA - CZODoug2_1_16fungal (Hybrid Assembly) | ecosystem: Environmental > Terrestrial > Soil > Vadose zone...
GGCTTCCAGCGCCGCTTCGACCCCGGCTACGCCGCGGCCCGCGCCACGGTGGCCTCCGGCGTGCTCGGCCAACTGCACACGATCATCGGCTTCACCTTGGACCAGCAGCCGCCGCCCGCCGAGTACATCCCCGGCTCCGGCGGCATCTTCCGCGACTGCCTGGTGCACGACCTGGACATCCTGCGCTGGGTCACCGGCCAGGAGGCGCTCGCCGTGTACGCGGTGGGCTCGAACCTGGGCGCGGACTACATCCGCGATGCCGGCGACGTGGACGCGGTCGCGGTGACGCTGACCATGGCGGACGGGGCGTTGGCCCAGCTGTCCGCCACCCGGTACAACCGGGCCGGCTACGACGTGCGCATGGAGCTGCGCGGGCACGCCGACTCGATCGCGGTGGGCCTGGACGCCCGCTCGCCGCTGCGCTCGGTGGAGCCCGGCGCCGGCGTCACCGGTCCGGCCTATCCGGGCTTCCTGGACCGGTTCCGCGCGGCGTACGTTGCCGAAATGGCCGCGTTCACCGCACTCGTCGCCGATGGCGGACCGAGTCCCTGCACGATTTCCGACGCCCTCATGGCGTTCGTGCTGGCCGAGGCATGCGATCGCTCCCGACGGGAAGGTCGTCCGGTGATGGTGGCGGAGGTGACGGCATGACCCGGCCGATCGCAGCGAGACTGGCAGGGGCCCCGATTTCCTGGGGCGTGTGTGAGGTACCCGGCTGGGGGCCGCAGTTGCCCCCGCCGCTGGTGCTCGCCGAGATGGCGGCGCTGGGCCTGCAGGCCACCGAGTTCGGGCCGAACGGCTTCCTGCCCGCGCCCGGCGTAGCGCGGCGTCAGGTGCTGGCCCAGTACGGCCTGCGTGCGGTCGGGGGCTTCGTCCCGGTGGTCGCGCACCAAGCCGAACGGGACCCGCTGACCGAGCTCGGCACGCTGTTCGACGAGTTCGTCGCGGCCGGCTCGGACACGGTGGTGTTCGCGGCGGTGGACGGCCGGGACGGCTACGACGACCGCACCGAACTGGACGAGCTCGGCTGGCGCACGTTGTGTCGCAACCTGGACCGGCTGGCCGCGGCCGCTGTGGTGCGCGGCCTGCGGCCGGCGCTGCACCCGCATGTGGGCACGCTGGTGGAGCGGGACGGCGACGTGGACCGGGTGCTGGCCGGCTGCGGCATCCCGCTGTGCCTGGACACCGGGCACCTGATGGTGGGCGGGGTCAACCCGTTGGCGCTGGCCCGGCTGGCCGCCGACCGCATTGCCCACGTCCACCTCAAGGACGTGGACCCTGGCATCGCGGCCCGGGTGCGCAGCGGCGTGCTCGGCTACACCGACGCGGTGAAGGCCGGGATGTATCGGCCGCTGGGTCAGGGCGGCGCGAACGTGGCAGAGGTGGTGTCCACGCTGGAGGCGGCCGGCTACGACGGCTGGTACGTGCTGGAACAGGACCGGGTGTTGGTGCCGGACCGGGGCGGGGTCGCCGCGGCGGCCGCCGCGATCCGGGCCGACGTCGAGGCGAGCCTGGAACACATTGCCGGGGCGGTCCAGGCCCAACGCGGCGCGGCCTGACGCCATGGCGGGGGACGACCCGTTCGACCTGCTCGCGATGGGCCGGATGGGCGTGGACATTTACCCGCAGCAGACCGGCGTCGGGCTGGAGGACGTCACCTCCTTCGGCAAGCACCTGGGCGGCAGCGCCTGCAACGTCGCGGTCGCCGCAGCCCGGCACGGCCGGCGGGTGGCCATCGTGTCCGGGGTGGGCACCGACCCGTTCGGCCGTTTCGTGCGGCGGGAACTGGCCCGGTTCGGGGTGGACGACCGCTACGTGCGCGAGGTCGCGGAGCTGCCGACCCCGGTGACCTTCTGCGAGATCTTCCCGCCGGATAACTTCCCGATTTGGTTCTACCGCTGGCCCTCCGCGCCAGACCTGCAGATCCGGGTGGCCGACCTGGATCTGGACGCGGTGCGCGCGGCGGGCATCTGCTGGGTCACCGTCACCGGGCTGTGCCAGCAACCCAGCCGTGCGGCCACCTTGGGCGCGCTGGCCGCCCGCGGGCGCAACGGGATGACGGTGCTGGACCTGGACTGGCGGGCCGTGTTTTGGGAGTCGGTGGAGGACGCCCGGCCGATCATCGAGCAGGCTCTGACCCACGCCACGGTCGCGGTGGGCAACCTCGACGAGTGCGAGGTGGCGGTCGGGGAGCGTGATCCGAAACGGGCCGCGGCCGCGCTGCGGGCCTTCGGGGTGCGCCTCGCGGTGATCAAGCTGGGCCCGGCCGGGGTGTACGCGGTGGACGAGGGCGGCGAGGTGCACGTGCCGCCGATGCGGGTCGAGGTGGTCAACGGGCTGGGTGCCGGCGACGCGTTCGGCGGCGCGCTGTGCCACGGCCTGCTGGCCGGCTGGGACACCGCACGGTGCATCCGGTTCGCAAACGCCGCGGGCGCGATCGTGGCGTCCCGGTTGGCCTGTGCCGAGGCGATGCCGACCACCGATGAGGTCGAGGGGTTCCTCGACGCGGCCGCCCAGCCTCCCCCCGGGCAATTGTTCTGACGTACCGTCAGGGGCAATCCGCGGAGCGCCTACTACTCGCCGACCGGCCAGTGATCGACGGTCAGGTCGGGCATGGGGAAATGTCTCGGGTTGCCGGTGGCCAGGCGCCCGCCGCAGCCGAGGGTTGCTGCGGCGATCAGGCAGTCCGCCTGCGCAAGGGTGACACCCCGTTCCGCGTATTCGCGGCGCCAGGTTCCGGCACCTCGGGCGACCTCGGTGGTGATCGGCAGTACTCGAAGCCCGGCGAACAGTGCGTCCGCTGCGGGCAGCTCTGCGGTCCGTAGGCCGCGGACGATCTCCTCGACATTGATCGCAGTGGTGGCCGGGTCCTCGCCCGCCGAGAGCAGCGCCTCGACCCTGGCCACGGCCGGTCTGCCGCGCAAAAAGTCGATCAGCACGGTGCTGTCGAGAACAACCAGCACGTGCGCTCAGCCGACCCGACGCTGGTCACCGTGCCGTTGTTGCTCAACCCAGGCCGAGGGATCGTCATCCCACTCATGACCCACGGCGGCGATCGCTCCGGCGGCGCGGCGCAGCGACCGGGCGCGGATGTTCCGATCCACGGCAGCACGCAGGGCATCGCGCACGAAATCGCTGCGCCCCCGAGGGCCGGCAAGGCGGTCGACCTCGGCGACCAGCTCGTCGTCCAGCTCTATGTGCATGCGCATGTGTAGAACTTAGCACATAGGATGATGGCCCTCTCGAGGACGAGCGCGGAGGTCCGGACGTGAGACTGCACCTCCCACACGGGTCGGCCGGGCGCGGGCCGTGGGTGGCGCACGTGATGCCCGATCAGGGCGAGTGGGCGCACACCTCGCTGCGGGTGCTGGAGCTGCCCGCCGGCGGCTCGCACCGGTTCACCACCAATGAACAGGAAGTGGTCGTGCTGCCGCTGTCCGGCGCGGCGGTCGTGGACTGCGACGGCGTGCGCATGGAGCTCGTCGGGCGCGCCTCGGTGTTCGCCGCAGTCAGCGACTTCGCCTACGTGCCGCGTGACGCTCTGGTCACCGTGTCCTCGCTCGACGGTGGTCGGTTCGCGATGGCCGGGGCGGTGTGCGAGAACCAGCTGACACCCCGTCACTGCGCGGCGGTCGACGTGCCGGTAGAGCTGCGCGGGGCCGGGACGGCGTCCCGTCAGGTGAACAACTTCTGCACCCCCGCCTCATTCGCGGCGGACAAGCTCATCGCGGTCGAGGTGCTCACCCCCGGCGGCAACTGGTCGAGCTACCCGCCGCACAAGCACGACGAGGAGCGCCCCGGCGTGGAGACCGCGCTGGAGGAGATCTACTACGTCGAGCTCTCCCGACCCGGCGGGTTGGCGTACCTGCGCGTCTACGGCCAGGAGGACCGCCCGATCGACGTGCTCGCCGAGGTCGGTACCGGCGACGTGGTGTTGATCCCGCATGGCTGGCACGGCCCTGCGGTGACCGCGCCCGGCGTGGACATGTACTACCTCAACGTGATGGCCGGCCCCGGCCCGGAACGCGCCTGGCGCATCTGCGACGACCCGGCGCACGCCGCCGTGCGCGAGGAGTGGGTCGGCGTGCCCATCGACCTACGGCTGCCGCTCACCCGGGCCTGACCGCGGGAGGCCGCAACCCGGCACTGTTGGTCATGTTAGTCTGATCAACATGACCAAGGTATACAACGTCGCGGAGGCCAAGGCGCATTTCTCGCGGTTGTTGGAGGCCGCGCTGGCCGGCGAGGACGTCGTCGTGGCGCGCGCGGGCACTCCCTTGGTGCGACTGGTTCCGGTGGTCCCCCCGCCAACCCGCGAACTTGGCTTTTTGCCGATGGCCATGCCTGCCGAGCGCTTCGATCCGTTGCAGGGCGACGACCTGGCCGCCTGGTCGTGACCACACTGCTGCTGGACACCCACGCCTACGTCTGGGCGGTCACGGCGCCCGGCGAGCTCTCGGCCCCCGCGCGCGCCGCGGTCGCCGACCCCACGAACGTGCTGCTGGTCTCCGCGGCGTCGGTGTGGGAGATGGCGATCAAGCATCGGGCCGGACGATGGCCCGAGGCGGACCTGTTGCTAGGTCAGCACGACGATCTGTGTTCCCGCCTCGGGGCGCGGGCACTCCCCATCTCGGCGGCGGATGCCATCCGCGCCGGTGGGCTGAACTGGTCTCATGCCGACCCCTTCGACCGCATGCTGGCCGCCCAAGCGCTGCTCGCCCAAGCCACTCTGGTGACGCGGGACGGCGTGTTCGAGCGGTTGACGGGGCTCGCCCTGTTGTGGTGATTGGCGCTCCACGGTCGGCACGGGGAATCCCCGCCGCCCGCGTGGTTGGTTGGCCTGCCTTTCAGTTGCTTCGCCCCATCCGGAACGATGAGCGCCGTGCGGTTGACGGTGGCGCAGGCGGTGGTGCGGTTCCTGTCCGTGCAGTACTCCGAGCGGGACGGGGTGCGCCGGCGGCTGATCCCCGGCTGCTTCGGGATCTTCGGGCACGGCAACGTCGCCGGGATCGGGCAGGCGCTGCTGCAGGGCCACCTGACCGGGGACGCGGACCTGCCGTACTACCTGGCCCGCAACGAGCAGGGCATGGTGCATGCCGCGGTCGCGTACGCGCGGATGAACGACCGGCTCGCCACCCTGGCCTGCACCACCTCGGTCGGGCCGGGGGCCACGAACATGGTCACCGGGGCGGCGTTGGCCACCATCAACCGGCTTCCGGTGCTGCTGCTGCCCGGCGACGTGTTCGCCACCCGGGCGGCCGGGACGGTGCTGCAGGAACTCGAGGTGCCCGGCGGGCCGGGGCTGTCGGTGAACGACGCGTTCGTGCCGGTGTCGGTGTTCTTCGCCCGGGTCAACCGTCCCGAACAACTGCCCGCCGCGTTGCTCGGCGCGATGCGGGTGCTGACCGACCCCGCAGCCACCGGCGCGGTCACCCTGGCCCTGCCACAGGACGTGCAGGCCGAGGCGTACGACTGGCCCGAGGCACTGTTCGCCGAGCGCACCTGGCACGTGCCGCGGCCGGCGCCGGACGCCGCCGCCCTGGCCCGCGCGGTTGAGGTGTTGCGCGGGGCGGCGCGGCCGTTGTTGGTGGCCGGCGGGGGAGCGGTGTACTCGGAGGCGTCCGCCGCACTGGCCGCGTTCGCCGAGGCCACCGGCATCCCGGTGGCGGACACCCACGCGGGCAAGGGCGCCTTGCCGTTCGACCACCCGTATTCCGTCGGACCGCTCGGTGCCACCGGCACCCCGGTGGCCAACGGCCTGGCAGCGCAGGCCGATGTGGTGCTCGGCGTGGGCACCCGATGGAGCGACTTCACGACCGGCTCGCGGACCGTGTTCGCCAATCCGGACGTGCGCTTCGTCAACCTCAACATCACCGCGTTCGACGCCGCCAAGCACGCCGCAACCATGCTGGTGGCCGACGCGCAGGTGGGGCTGGAAGCACTCGAGGCCGGCTTGTACGAATACCGGGTACCTGCCGCGTGGACCGTGCGGCAGCAGGAGTTGTCCGCGGCCTGGGCGCCCATTGCCGCCGCCGCGCGCACCGATGCGCCCGATGCACCCGTCGCCCAAACCGCGATCCTGGGCGCCGTCAATGACGCCGTGCTGCAGGCCGGGGGTACGGTCATCTGCGCGGCCGGCTCCATGCCCGGCCAACTGCAGATGCTGTGGCGCGCGCGGGACCCGAAGGAGTACCACGTCGAATACGGCTACTCCTGCATGGGCTACGAGATTGCCGGCGGCCTGGGCGCGAAGATGGCCGCCCCCGACCGGGACGTGATCGTGCTGGTCGGTGACGGCAGCTATCTGATGATGGCTCAGGAACTGGTCACCGCGGTCGCCGAGGGCATCAAGCTGGTCGTGGTGCTGGTGGACAACGGCGGCTTCGCCTCGATCGGGGCCCTGTCCGAATCGCTGGGCGGGCAACGGTTCGGCACGTCCTACCGGGCCCGCAACCCGGCCGGCGGCATGTTGGACGGAGATGCGCTCCCCGTCGACCTGGCGGCGAACGCGGCCAGCCTGGGTGCGGACGTGCTCACCGCCGCCACGCTCGCGGAGTTCCGGGACGCGCTCAAGGCGGCGCTGGCCGCCGAGCGCACCACGGTCGTGCAGGTGCGCACCGACCCGCGCGCCCCGTCCCCGTCCTCGGGTTGTTGGTGGGACGTGCCGGTGGCCGAGGTGTCGGAGCTACCGGGCGTGGTCGAGGCCAGAACTCGCTACGAGCAGCAGAAAGCCGGTCAGCGCCCGCTGCTCTGATCGGCCGTCACGGCAGTTGGTTGTGCGCCACCAACGCGGCCGCCTGACCGCCGATGCCCCCGGCGCCCGCGCCCAGGTTGATCAATGAGCGCAGGAATCCGGTACGCAGGTCGCGCACCGGATCGCTGGCCTGCTTGGTGTACTGGCCCGCCCCGCTTTCGTAGGACGCGTAGACCTTGCCGCCGTCGATGGTCATGTTCTCCGGCATGCTCGGCGTGCTCACACACGCCGCCGGGGTGTTCGGCTGGGCGCGGTCGACCACCGTCAGCTTCCCGGCGCCGTCACCCTGGGAGGAGGCGAAGACGAACTGGTCCTTGGTGACCAGCAATCCCTGGGTCCGCGGCGGTACCTTCCACGCGCCGCCGGCCTGCTGCAGGTGCCCGTTGTGGTCGACCTTGTAGCGGTACATCGTCGTGGGCTTGGCCTTGGAGTGCTTGCCCAGCCAGACCGACTTGCCGGTGACCGCCATGAAGCCCACCGAGTGCACCCGTTGCGGGGAGCCGGTGGAGGTCAGATAGGGCTTGTTGCCGTGACGCTTCGAGTTCAGCATCGCCGCGCGAAGGTTGGTCGTGCTGTAGCGGCGTACTGCCGGTTTCGGGCCCCCGGTGGTGTCCTGGCCGATCACCCAACGCCCGACCACGCCCAACGAGCCGAAGTGCGACGGGGCGGTGCGCACCGTGCCCACGTGCTTGCCGGTCTTCGGGTTGATGCCGACCAAGTAGGACTGGGCCCCGCGGCGGTACATGCCCATCAGCAGCAGGTTGTGGCCGTTGCCGTCCCAGTTGTGCCAGGTGCTCAGGCCCTGCGGTGTCCACTGCGCGAGGTGCGGCACGCCGGGGCCGCGGGAGAACACCTTGGTGTAGGTGTCGGCCGGCTCGTGCGGCGCGCTGCGGACGTCACAACGGGGTCCGCTGGGGGCGGTCGGCAGCAACGTGGGCGCGCCAGGGGGACGCTCCGCGGCAGCGGCACCGACGGCCGGCACCACCACCACCGACCCGGTCAGCACCGCCAACAAAGCGGTGCGGTAACGCAACGACATGCAACCCTCCGGACCCGGGGATGGCAAGCATGTCGCGGACGCGGCCACGCCCGGGATTCAGCCGGGTGAAATTTTGGTGCACAACGGCCCCACTGGTTCCAATAGAAGGTAGTCCTGAGCGGGCAGGATGGCGGGCATGTTGCGCATCGAGCACTGGATCGACGGTGTCGGGACGGCCGGGGTGTCCACCCGCACGGCGCCGGTGTTCGACCCGGCGCGGGGCACCGTCAGCGCGCAGGTGCGCCTCGCCGAGCAGGCAGACGTGGACGCCGCGGTGGCCGCGGCCACCAAGGCCCAGACGGCGTGGCAACAGCGCTCCCCACTCGTGCGCGCCCGGGTCATGTTCGCCATGCGCGAGTTGCTCAACGCGCACGCCGACGAATTGGCCGCGATGATCAGCGCCGAGCACGGCAAGGTGGTCGCCGACGCGCGCGGCGAGGTGGCGCGCGGCATCGAGGTGGTGGAGTTCGCCTGCGGCATCCCGCACCTGCTCAAGGGCGAGTACTCCGACGGGGTGGCCACCGGCGTGGACGCCTACTCGCTGCGCCAACCGCTCGGCGTGGTCGCGGGCATCACCCCGTTCAACTTCCCGGTGATGGTGCCGCTGTGGATGCACCCGATCGCCATCGCCTGCGGTAACGCCTTCGTGCTCAAGCCGAGTGAGCAGGACCCGTCCACCTCGCTGCTGATTGCCCGTCTTTACCAGCAGGCAGGGCTACCTGACGGGGTGTACAACGTGGTGCAGGGCGACCGCACCGCGGTCGAGGCGGTGCTCGATCAACCCGGCATCGCGGCGGTGTCCTTCGTCGGGTCCACCCCGGTGGCCCGGCTGGTGCACCAACGGGCCTCGGCCTCGGGCAAGCGGGTGCAGGCCCTGGGTGGGGCCAAGAACCACGCGGTGGTGTTACCGGACGCGGACCTGGACCTGGCCGCCTCCGAGATCACCGGTGCGGCGTACGGGTCGGCCGGGCAGCGCTGCATGGCGATCTCCGTGGTGGTCGCCGTGGGCGCGTCCGCGGATGGCCTGGTCAGCCGACTGGCCTCGCGAGCCGCCGCGATCCGGGTCGGCCCCGGCGCCGATCCGGCCTCGGAGATGGGTCCGTTGGTCAACGCGGCAGCTGCCGACCGGGTGCGTGGCCACCTGGATCGGGCGGGCGCGCAGGGTGCCACGGTGGTTGTGGACGGCCGCGGCGGCGCCGTGGTCGGTGGCGAGAGCGGGTTCTTCGTCGGGCCCAGCCTGGTCGATCACGTCACCCTCGACGCCGACCTGTACCGCCAGGAGGTGTTCGGTCCGGTGCTCGCGGTGGTCCGGGTGGACACCGTCGATGAAGCCATCGAACTGGTCAACGCCAACCCGTACGGCAACGGTGCGGCGGTGTTCACCGCCAGCGGGGCGGCCGCGCGGCGCTTCGTGCGCGAGGTGAGCATCGGCATGGTCGGGGTCAATGTGCCGATCCCGGTGCCGATGGCGTTCTACTCCTTCGGCGGCTGGAAGGACTCCCTGTTCGGCGACACGCACGTGCACGGTGCCGAGGGGGTGCGGTTCTACACCCGGGCCAAGGCGGTCACCAGCCGCTGGCCGGACGACGGCGTCGCGCACACCGGATTGCACTTCCCCACGGCACAATGAGCGAGCGTGCGAGCTCATTAATGGGCACCGTATGAGCCCGCGTCGGTCCGCTGACGGTGACGAGGTCCCGCCCCGCACGCCGCTCACGGATCGGGTGGCGGCCAAGGCCGCGGAACGTGCGGCGTTGCGTGCCGAGCGGGCTGCCGAACGAGCGGCCGAACGGGCCGCCCGCCGCGAGCACCGCCCGACTCTGCTGGGTCGGCGGACCCATGCCGTGCGGGTCATCGAGGGCCGCGAGTCCACGCTGACCTTCGACGTCGGCGGGACCGGCATCAAGTACACGGTGCTCGACCGCTCCGGTGAACCGATCGCCGAACTCGGCCGCATCCCCACGCCGTACCCGTGTCCGCCCGAGCGACTGATCGACACGTTGCTCGACCTGGCCGAGGACCTGCCCCCGTTCGAGCGGGTCTCCGTCGGCCTGCCCGGCATGATCCGCAACGGCCTGGTGATCACCACGCCGCACTTCGTGTGCGACGCCGGTCCGTTCACCCCGCGCAACCCGGAGCTGGTGACGGCGTGGCGCCGCTGGGACGCGGGCGCGGCTCTCCATGACGCCTTCGGCTGCCCGGTCCGGGTGATCAACGACGCCGAACTCGCCGGGTTCGCGGTGATCGAGGGTTCCGGGTTCGAGGTGCTGTTCGCCTTCGGCACCGGCCTGGGTGCGGCGCTCTACGACGACGGTCAGCTGCTGCCCAAACTCGAGCTGTCCCAGGCCCCGTTCCGCGACGGGGAAACCTACGACCAGCAACTCGGCGACCACGCCCGTCTCGCGCTGGGCAACGTCCGGTGGAGTCGACGGGTCGCGATGGCGCTGGAGCGCTGGTATCCGGTGCTCGGGTGGGACCGGCTCTACCTGGGCGGCGGCAACGCCGAACACCTCTCCGGCGACCTGGGTTTTCGGGCCACCCGAGTGGGCAACGAGGCCGGGGTACGCGGTGGGCACAAGTTGTGGTCTTACCGCACGCTATGACTGGTCGGCCTCGCGGCTGGGCACGTCGTAACCCTTGAGGTCCAGCAGGAACGACTTGGCCAGTGGGCCCGCCGTGGTCGCGCCGGTGTCCCCGCGCTCCACGATCACCGCGAACGCGATGTTGCCCATGAACCCGACCATCCAGGCGTGCTTGCCGGGCTGCACCTCGCTGCCGTACTCGGCGGTGCCGGTCTTCGCGCCGACCTTCTCGCCCTTGATGTCGAGGACCTTGGCGGTACCGGACTTCACCGTCTGGTACATCAGGTTGCGCAGCGCGGTGGCGTACTGCAACGGCGCCAATTGGTCCCCGCCGTAGCTCGCCGACGGCGAGGGTGACGGTGACGGTGAATCATCCAGGCTCGACGAGTACGCCATCGGGGTCACGTCGGGGGTGGCCTGGAAGCCGGGGTCGTCGACGTTGTCGGTGTTGTCGGTGTCGTCCGGTCCGAGGGTGGGGGCCCCGCTGGGGCCCACGGTCGGCGACTCCTCCGGCGGCGGGCCGCTGGTCACCAGATGCGGGACGTGCGGGGTGCCATTGGCCACCGCCGCCGCGATCACGGCCATCGCCAGCGGGCTCATCAGCACCTTGCCCTGCCCGATGGCATCTGCCGCCTGCTCGGTCTGCGAGGCGGCCGGTGGCACGTCGCCGGAGTAGCTGTCCAGCACCAGATCCCAGTTCTCGCCGATGCCGAACAGGTCGGCGACGTTGGACAGCTCGTCGTCCTTCAGCTTCATCGCCTCACCGATGAACGCGGTGTTGCATGACTCCTGGAAGTCCTTGCTGAACGGCACCGAGCCCAGCGACCCCAGCCCGTCGTAGTTCTCGAACTTCTTGCCGTCCACGGTGACACTGGACGGGCAGTTGACCGTGTCGGTGGGCTGCAGTCCGGTGGCCAGCAACGCGGCCGCGGTGACGATCTTGAACGTGGAGCCCGGCGCGTACTGGCCGTTGAGCGCGCGATCCTCGCCGGCCTTGTCCGCCGGGCCATTGGCCACCGCGAGGATGTCGCCGGTGCGAATGTCGATGGCCACCAGCGAGGAGTTCTCGGTGCTCAGCGCGACCGCGTTCTCCGCGGCCCGCTGCACGGTCAGGTCCAACGTGGTGCGCACCGGGGAGCCGGGCACCTCGGTCCAGGTGTTCAGCGTGGAGACGACGGCCTGGGTGTCGCGCTTGACCAGGTCGATCTCGCCGCGCGCCCGCCCGGCCAACTGCTTTTGGTAGATCGCCTGCAGGCCGAAGGAGCCGATCGAGTCGGCCGCCGAGGCGGTGGGCCCGGCGTTCTGTAGCGTCGCGGCGGTCGCGGTGGCCACCGTGCCGAGCACCTCGCGGGCGAAGGCCCGGGTCGGTGCCAGGGCCAGTGTGCCGTTCTGGGTGACCACCCCGCCGATCTTGTCCAGCGTGGCTTTCTTGTCCTGGTAGTCGGACCTGCGCAGCACCACGGCCTCGACGAACTGGCCCTCCTGCGCCTGGTTGGTGCGCGTGGTCAGACCGTCCACGTTTACGCCGAGCAGGTCGGCGAGCTTCTCGATGGTGCCGTCCGGCACGTCCCCGGCCTTCACCCCGACCTTGACCACCGGCTGGTTGTCCACCAGCGGCTGGCCACTGCGGTCCAGGATCGCGGCGCGCGCGGGCAGGTGGCGGACCCGGGCGAGCATGGTGTCGTTGGTGAGCAGCGGGTGAATCACCCCCGGCGACCACGCCACCAGCCACTTCTTGGCCTGCCCGATCTGCTGATGCACCAACGACAACCGACCGTCGTAGTTCCAATCGCCCAGGGCGTTGAGGAACAGGTCGGCGTGGAAGGGCATCGCGCACGGTGCGGAGTCCCCGCAGTTGGACACCTTGCCGGGGGTGAACGTGCGCTTGTCCGGACGTAGGTGGGTGGCGAGTTCGTCCAGGGCGGCGTGCGCCTGGGTCGGTTCGGTGGTCCGCTCGGCGGCCGCGGTCAAGTTGCCCGCGGACCAGTCGGACAGGAAAGCCGCACCGGCGGTGGCCGCGTCGTCCTTGGGACCGCCGCTGTCGTTACCGGTGAACGGTAGGTGCACCCCACCGCCGCAGCCGGCGCAAAGCAAAGCAACGGAGGTCGCGCCGGCGAGTGATCGCCACGTGCCCGGGCGTGCCAAGGTGCCTGCCTTCCAATCCGCTGCAAGGACGATGCAAGCAAAGCCGGGTCATGCGCCAGTGCAGTTGATCATTCCGTGATGCGGCGTGTCGTCGTCGGGGGTGGGCGAGGTCACGGCGACGCGGACACCGATAGCGTGCTGAGCTTGGACGCGACCGGACCATGACGGATGCGCAGGCAGGGAGAATTCACAGGTGAGTCGTTCGGTACTGGTGACCGGGGGAAATCGCGGGATCGGGCGCGCGATCGCCGAGGCGTTCGTCGCGGCGGGGGACCAGGTGGCGGTCACTTACCGCTCGGGCGACCTGCCCGAGGGCGTGTTGGGCGTCAAATGTGACGTGACCGACTCCGCGGCGGTGGACGCAGCGTTCGCCGAGGCCGAGGCGGCACACGGTCCGGTCGAGGTGGTGATCGCCAACGCGGGCATCACCCGGGACACGCTGCTGCTGCGGATGAGCGAGGAGGACTTCACCGCGGTGCTGGACACCAACCTCACGGGGTCCTTCCGGGTGGCCAAGCGCGCCTCGAAGTCGATGCTGCGCCAACGCAAGGGCCGAATTATTTTCATCTCCTCGGTGGTCGGCCTGCTCGGTTCGCCGGGTCAGGTGAACTACGCCGCGTCCAAGTCCGGGCTGATCGGCATGGCCCGGTCCATGGCCCGCGAATTGGGGTCGCGCAACATCACCGCGAACGTCGTCGCGCCGGGCTTCATCGAGACCGCGATGACCGCGGAGCTGACCGAGGACCGGCAACAGCAGATCCTCGGCTCGGTTCCGCTGGGCCGGTACGGGCAGACCGAGGAGATCGCGGGCGTCTGCTTGTTCCTGGCCGGCGAGCACGCGTCGTACATCACCGGTGCCGTCATTCCTGTCGACGGCGGTCTTGGAATGGGGCACTGAATCATGGGTCTGCTCGACGGCAAGCGCATCCTGGTCACCGGCGTGCTCACCGACGCCTCGATCGCCTTCCACGTCGCCCGCTTGGCCCAGGAACAGGGCGCCACGGTGGTGCTGTCCTCCTACGGCCGGGTGCTGCGGCTGACCACCCGGATCGCGGGTCGGTTGCCGAACGAGGCGCCGGTCATCGAGCTCGACGTCACCGACGCCGGGCACCTCGAGGCGCTGGTGGACAACGTCCGGGGCGCCGGCCTGGATGGCCTGGACGGGGTGGTGCACTCGATCGGTTTCGCGCCGGAGGCGGCGTTGGGCGGCAATTTCCTGAACACCGCGTGGGACGACGTGGCGACCGCGGTGCACGTGTCGGCGTACTCGTACAAGGCGCTGGCCATGGCCGCGCGGCCGCTGTACCCAGAGGCCGGTGCCTCGGTGGTGGGGCTGACCTTCGACGCGACGGTGGCCTGGCCCAAGTACGACTGGATGGGCGTCGCCAAGGCCGCGCTGGAGTCCTGCTCGCGATACCTGGCCCGCGACCTCGGGCCACACGGGGTGCGCTCGAACCTGGTCGCGGCGGGCCCGATCAAGACCATGGCCGCCAAGTCGATCCCCGGCTTCGAGGAGTTCGAGAACGTCTGGAAGGCCCGGGCGCCGATGGGCTGGGACGTCGGCGACCCGGTGCCCGCCGCACAGGCGTGTGTGGCGCTGCTCTCGGACTGGTTCCCGGCCACCACCGGGGAGATCGTGCACGTCGACGGTGGCGTGCACGCCATGGGCGGCTGAGCGGGCCCCTCGTGCGAAACTGGGCCCATGAGTGAGGGCAGTACCGGCTCGTCCGGCGCGCGGCCACCCGCGCCAACGGACGAGTTGGTAAACAATCGCCGCCAGGGCCTGAAGATTCTGCTGACGATGGTGGTGTTCTTCGTGGGCCTGATCCTCCTGGCCTGTTGGGGTGCGGCGCACGGATGAGCCGGCAATTGATCGTGCTGCGGCACGCCAAGGCGGAGCGTGGCGCCTATCCCGACCACGAACGCCCGCTGACCGCGCGCGGGCGCCAGGATGCCCTGGCCGCAGGCCGCTGGCTGGCCGAGGCGGGACTGCACCCGGACCGCACCGTCTGTTCCACCGCGGTACGCGCCAAGGAGACCTGGGCGCTGGCCGCGGCCGAGCTCGGCAAGGGCGTGCCGACGCTCTTCGACCGTGCGGTGTACCACGGCGAGGAGGACGAGCTGCTGCGGGTGTTGCGCGAGTTGGGCGACGATGCACAGCGCCTGGTGCTCGTCGGGCACAACCCGGGCCTGCAGTCCCTGGTGCTGGCCCTGGCGGGCTCGGGGTCGGAGGAGAACCTGCTGCGCGCGCGGCGGGATTTCGGCACCGCGGCGATCGCGGTGCTGGACATCGCCGGTAAGTGGGGCAAGCTCGCCGAGGGCAGCGCGGCACTGACCGCCATGACGGTGGCCCGCGGCTGACCCGGCGTCAGGCCGGCGTCCGCCGTGGAGACCCATCACCACCGACGCCACCACTACTGGAACGGCGGGGGTTGGAACCGCGGGCGGATGGGTAACCCGGCAGGCAACGGCAACTGCCAGACGCACACCTGCCACCACTGAGCGGCTGTTGAACGCCCGGTGGGACCGTCGACCCGGTCCCACCGGGTTTGGCGCGTTGGACGATGGTCTCGCAGCCACGGCGGGGCACCACCGTCAGCGTGGCGCTGCCCGCTCACTCATCGGCGGAGTCGGCGTCCTCCACGT
>Ga0137412_10002272_pt1 | contig 15165 bp, 15 predicted proteins | sample CZODoug2_1_16fun_FD_122160 | JGI IMG/M metagenome (GOLD analysis project Ga0137412, IMG submission 122160) | Vadose zone soil fungal communities from Angelo Coast Range Reserve, California, USA - CZODoug2_1_16fungal (Hybrid Assembly) | ecosystem: Environmental > Terrestrial > Soil > Vadose zone...
TGTCGCGAGGGAAAACCGGTATCCACCCATCGGGTCGCAGCCCGAGGGCATGCTTTTCCGGATCGTGCCGCATCATCGCCGAACGCGGACCGAATTGTAGCCGACATGGCGGACACCGTAGGGCGTAACGCGGGTGACGCCGACATGGGTCACGCCGACCGCGGCGGGCGCGACGACGGTGGGGCGAACCACGCAACCCTGCGGCACGCCGGCCGTCTTGCAGTAGACCACCGCGGCCTCGGCCGGCGCCGTGGTCAACGAAACCACAGCCAGCGTCGAGAACGCGGTCAGGGCCAACGCAGCGCGCATCCATTTTGATTTGGTCGACATGATATCTCTCCTGTTTCAAATGCTGTTCGGTCTTGCAATGCACCGATCGGTCACCGCAGCCGACGCGGAGGTACATGGGCCAACCCAGCGCGGCGCAACATCCCATGAAGATGGGGGTGCGGCGGAAGCGCGCATTCGCGGGCTTTTTGCGGATCAGCGGATGCCATGAACATGGCATGGACCGCGATACTCGCTTCGACGATGGTCGCGGCGCTTCAAACGCCAACCCCCGTCGAAAGGTGATTCCATGACCAAGTCTTCCATGACCAAGTCTTCCATGATCAAGTCAATGAATGTGAAGTCGCTCTATGTTTCGCTCGCCCTCGTGATCGCGGGCGTCGCGTCCGCGTCCGCGCAGGACGGACCGACCATGCAGGAGAAGATGGCCTGCCGCGGCGATGCCGAGTCACTCTGTGCCCAGCACATCGGCAAGCCTGCCGAGATGAACGCCTGCCTGCGCGACAACAAGGCGAAGCTCTCGGAGTCCTGCCGCAAGGTCGTGGAAGCCCGCGGCGGCTGATACGGCTTGCATCGCCGCCTGAGCGCGATGAATTTCGAATGAAATCGTCGCGCTCAAGAGCATGATGAGCTCAGGCGGCAGCGAAGCGGACCACTTCTCCCTCGCTGCGCTTGCGGGGAGAGACGCTCTCAACGAGCGCAACTCGCGGAGAGTTCCCCTCACCCGGTTGCTGCGCAGCCGGTCAGACTTAAGCCGTCGCGCGCGTGCCTGTGTGCGCCGCTCAGCCTCTTATTCGATGTACTTCTTGTAGATCCATCGTCGCCCGTCGTGGCGGCGCCAGACCTGGCCCATCAGCAGGCGGCCGGTGATGGAGCGGCGCGGCATGATCACGGTCCAGACATGCCAGACTTCGGCCCAGCTCGGCTTTGGCGTCAGGCCCAGCATTCGCAGCCAATCTCGATTCTCGGCAAACATCGCGCGTCCACAAATTAACGAGGCCGCGCTGGATAGAATATGATCGTCCGGCGGCTGGTTGAACCAGGTCCGGATGGAAATCATCCGGCCGCCGCAACGTTAGCGTGCCGCATTGAGGGCGCAATTGAAGCCTCGCCTTAACCTAACCGGTCAACCTTACTATTGGCGCGTTCTTCGCTCTTCCGATTAACCATTCGCCGCCGCGCGCCAGCGGACATCGCGCGGCGAGGGGCGCCGGTGCAGGCGCCGGTCCAGTATCGCGCGCGCTTGCGGCAGTTCGCCGGACCGCATCAGCGCGACGATGAAAGTGTCCTCGACGATCTCGCGCTGTGCGTGACTGCCGCCGATGCGGACGACCTCGTCGAGCACGGGTGCGAGATGCCGTGCGCAGGCGGCATAATCGCCACCGGCGAAGGCGTTCATGGCGCGGAAGATGACCGGCACCACCGGCCCGGCGGCAAGCTTTCCGTCGGCCAGCCGCTGCTCGATGATGGCGAGCCGCGCCTCCAGCGCCGCCTGATTGCGGGTCGCCGCCGCAAGCAGCGCCATGTGCATGTCGATAAAGGGCAGGCTCGATCTGGAAAACTTCTGGCTCGCATAGGCCTCCGCGTCGTCCCAGAGCTCTTTGGGCGCGGGGTGGCCGTAAGCGGAGAGGCGCCACAACAGCGACGCGCAGTCGGACATCGCGTTGAGCGGCGGCGCCGCCGTCACCGCGGGCTTGAGAACATCGGCATAGATCGCGAGCGCCTTCGCCGGGTCGCCCTGTTCGAGCGCGCCGAGCGCCTGGTGCCAATAGATGTGGCCGTAGAGGATGCCGTCGCGGTCGTAGCCGCCGATCCATTGCGTCACCAGCGCGTCGGCGTCCGCCACCGAGCCGTCCTCGAACATCGCATGCAGCAGCGCATGAACCGCATAGGCATTGTCGCGGCGCAGCTCGAAGGCGTGCTCGGTCATGGCGCGCCCTTTCGCGACCTGGCCGTTCTCGGTCAGCGACCAGCCGTAATTGGAGAGGAACCACCAATCCTCGCCGTAAGACGCCGCGTGGCGTTCGCAGAGATCCTGCCGCGCCTGGTCGTGGTCGGCCATGCCTGAAAACGCGAACAGCCCGAACGCGCCGAGCAATAGCGACATCACCACCGCGTCGTGGGGCCATTCGTCGAGATGCCTCTCGGCGGCCGTCAGCGCCGCGGCGGCATTGCCTTCCACGGCCAACGCCAGCGTTTCGACATGGCTGCGCTCGCGCGTTGTGCCGTGACGCGCGGCCAACTCCCGAGCGGTCGCCGCCCGCAGCCGCGCGGCCTCGCTCTGCTGATAGAAGGTATGGATGCGGGCGCGCGCGACATGCGCCAGCGCGAAGTCAGGATCGGCCGCGAGCGCCCGCTCGAATGCCTCGGCCGCGCCCGGCCATGCGGACAGCATGCGGTCGATGCCGTCGCGATAGGCCTCGGCCGCCGCGGCCTGGTCGGTCGAAAGCGGAAGCCCGTAGCGATCCTGGTGTGTCGAGGCGTTCATCGTTCAACTCCGCGCTATTCCGCCCGGCACAGCGCGCCATTGCTACGCCGCGCCGTTCGCGTCCGCCGTCCGCGTCTTGCGTCCCTCGATCGGATAGGCCGGGTCGTTGAACCCCGGCGTCGAGGGATGGCCGCTGACAACGAGGCGGTCGATCAGCGCTTCGTCCTCCGCGGTGAAGCGATAGTCGAGCGCGCGGACATAATCGTCCCATTGTTCCTCGGTGCGCGGACCGGCAATGACCGAGCTGACGAATGCCGAGTTCAACACCCAGGCGACCGCGAACTGCCCGGCGGTGATGCCCTTGCTTTCGGCGTGGCTCTTGATCTGCTGCGCGAGCAGAAGCGATTCCGGCCGCCATTCGGCCTGCATCATGCGCGTGTCGTTGCGTCCCGCCCGCGTGTCCTTGTCGGGCACTGCGTCCGGGCGGTATTTGCCGGTCAGGACCCCGCGCGCCAATGGGCTATAGGGCACGACGCCTAGCCCGTAATAGCCGCAGGAGGGAATATGCTCGACCTCCGGCATGCGGTTCATCGCGTTGTAATAGGGCTGGCTGACGATCGGGCGGTCGATGCCGAGCCGGTCGCAGATGTTGCAGATTTCGGCGACGCGCCAGGCGCGATAATTCGAGACGCCGAAATAGCGCACCTTGCCGGCGCGGATCAGTTCGCCCATCGCGCGCACGGTCTCTTCCAGCGGCGTCGCGTGGTCTTCCTTATGCAGATAATAGATGTCGATGTAATCGGTGCCGAGCCGCTTCAGGCTTTCCTCGGCGGCCTGCAAGACCCAGCGCCGCGACAGCCCGCCGCGATTGGGATCCTCGCCCATTGGGTTGGCAAGTTTTGTCGCGAGGATCCAGTTCGGCCGGTTGTTGGAGATGGCGCGGCCGACCACCTGCTCGGAGCCGCCCTTGGAATAGGCGTCCGCGGTATCGATGAAGTTGATCCCGGCCTCGCGCGCCTTCGCCACGATCCGCGCTGAAGCCGCCTCGTCGGTCGGGCCGCCGAACATCATGGTACCCAGGCAGATCGGCGAAACTTTCAGGCCGCTGCGGCCGAGATGGCGATATTGCATTCGTGAGGTCCTTGGGATGGAGACGGGAAGGAGTAAGCAGGATAACGCTTCAGCGCCGTCATTGCGAGCGAAGCGAAGCAAGCCAGGACCGCAAAAAAGCTGGATTGTCGCTCAGCGCTCTCGTCGTCCCGGGCTTGACCCGGGACCCATAACCACAGGCCATGGTTGTCTTGAAAAGAAGCCAACCGGCATCGTGCCAATATCGGAAGCCGCGGCGTATGGGTCCCGGCTCAAGGCCGGGACGACAGTGTGCCTACTCGCTCTTCAATATCTTGAACACGCCGCTTGCCATCGCGATACAGCGCTTGTCGACGGTGACTTCGGTGGTGATGAAGATCAGGCTGCGGGTCGAGCGCACCACATGCGGTTTCGAGATCAGGACCTCGCCGATCTTGCCGGCTTCGACGAAATGCGTATCGAGCTGCACGGTCGCCAAGGTCGGCTTGCCTGAGACGTAACGCGCGGTCATGCCGCAGGTCCGGTCCGCAAAGGTCATCAGCACACCGCCCTGCACCAGGCCGCGACGGTTGTGGTGCTTGTCCTCGGTGATCAGCGCGTATTCGTGGACGCCATCGACCGCACGTTGCCATAGCGGCCCGATCAGATGCACGAAGCCGGTGGTGTCGACGATTTTCCAGCCACAGGATTTGAGTTTTGCGGCGGCGGCCTTGTCGGTCATTCAAGCCCTATCCAGAATTGTCATCGGCGCGATGGTAAGCGCACGGTCGTTTCATCGGGCGCGCAGGTGGTGTAGTCAAGCATGATGAGGCTCTTCAACGATGCCACGCGGCGGAATATCGCCGATCTCTGCGCGGCGTTCACGCGCGCGGCACCGGCCGACATCGCGCCCGACCTGAAGCGCGCCGCGGTCGCCATCGTACTCACCGGCGCAGGTGAGGAGATGAGCCAGACGTCGCTGCTATTGACCCGGCGCGCGGCCGGCCTGCGTAGCCATCGTGCGCAATGGGCGCTGCCGGGCGGCCGCTGCGATGCCGGCGAGACGCAGGTCGAGGCCGCGCTGCGTGAGCTCCACGAAGAGCTTGGCCTGCAGCTTGAACCCGACGCCGTGCTCGGCCTGCTCGATGATTATCCGACCCGGTCCGGCTATCTCGTCACGCCGGTTGTGATCTGGGCGGCCTCCAGCGCCGCGATGTCGCCGAACCCCGCGGAGGTCGCCTCCGTGCATCCGGTCGGTCTCGACAGCATCGAGCGCACTGAAGCCTTCGATTTCGTCCGCATCCCCGAAAGCACGCGGCGGGTGATCCGGTTTCATTTCGGCGAAAGGCTGATCCACGCGCCGACGGCGGCGATGATCTATCAGTTCCGCGAGGTGCTGGGCGGGCGGCAGACCCGGGTTGCCGACCTGGAACAGCCGGTGTTCGCCTGGAAGTAGCCGCGGTTTCCGGTACAAGGTTGCCGATGCGTTCCCAAGCGATTCGCCGCGGTCCGACAATTTTTGGCCTGACCATTTTCGGCCTGACTGTTCTTGCCCTGGCCATGTCGCTGCAGGCGACGCGGGCGGCTGTGCGTGAACCCGACGCGCTGCGGCCGGCCATCGATGCGATGGCGCAGGCCGCTTCGCCGCAGGCGATCGCGGACTATCGCCGCAGGCTGAAGGAATATCAGGAGGCGCGGGCGGCCTTCGATGCCGAGGCCGGCGCCTATTGGAACTCGATCATCGAGAAGCGGCGCGGGCGCAATGCCAAGCGGCGCGATCACCAGACGATCACGCTGGACGATTATGTGCTGACCCAGCCGCCGGTCTATGCCGGGCCGAAGCGGCCGGTCAATCCGGAGCCGGAGCCGGAAGGGCCGCGCCGCGAGCAGAAATATGTCCCCGTGGTCGCCGACCTGCTGAAGGCTTCGGCCGAACATTTCCAATGGACGCCGCAACGTCCCGCGACCGATGCCGAGTTCAAGCGGGTCTATGCCCGGTTTGCCGCCGCCGCCGGGTTGACGCGGGAGCAGGCGGTGCGGGTCTACGCGTTCGAGACCGGCGGCAATGGCAATCACGACACGCAATCGGGCTTTCACGGCACGCGCGCGATCTCGACCGCGATCGGCTACAATCAGCTCTTGACCACCAACAGTGTCGAGCTGTTGGCCGAGCAGGGCCTCGATTTCGTCAAGCTGCTGTCGGAGCGGGCGGCAACGCTGTCCGGCCCGGCGCGCCGGGCGATGGAGCACAAGGTTGCGGTATTGAAGAAGATGGTGGCGCTGGCGCGCTCGGTGCCGGACGATTGGTCGCAGCATGAGAAGATCGGCGACACGCCGCAGGGCTGGGCGCTGCATGCCATGGTGCTGGACATCGATGTCGGCCCGATGCTGCAGACCCACAAGCTCCTGACCTCGGTGCTGTTTGCCCGCGCCAAGGGGTTCACGCGGCCATTGAGCGCGGCCGAGCTCGAAATGATGAACCTGACCGGCGACGGCACCGGGCTCGACATGGTGACGATGCCGCAGGCCATGCGCCTGCAGGTGCCGACCGCGAATTTCTTCCAGCGCTCGGGCTATGAGCGCAATCCGGTGGCGATCCGCTACAACACCGTGGCGAAGCTGTTGGCGGTGACCGACGAGCGGATGGATTTCAACGCGAACAAGCCCGGCGCCAAGGAATTGGCGGCGGCGTTCTAGACTGGTCCTTGGTTGAATTGGTCCGGCCACGGATTGGCTTCACCTCTCCCCGGCGGGGAGAGGTCGACGCGTAGCGTCGGGTGAGGGGGCTTGCTCTAACGAGAGACCGTAACCCCTCTCCCCGACCCTCTCCCGACGGGAGAGGGAGCGCAGCTCCGCTTGCGGCGACAGTTTGGTCTCCAGCAATTGGAAGCCGAGACGACGCGAGGCTCAGTTCGATCCGAACATGAACTTGCCGTCGCCCTCGAGATAGGGGCCGGTGCGGATATAGAGCTGCCCGTTCTGGCCGATGAAGAACAGGGTACCCCTCGGCACCTTCTTGGCGCCCTTCAGGAGCAGCCCGGCATTGCTGGTGCCCATCTTGTAGGAAAAGGTCTTGCCTTCCTTGTCATAGGCATAGCCCGTGTCGGGCTTCAGCTCCCAGGCCATCGGCGCGGTGGCTTCCGCCCGCGCCGATGTCGTGAACCCGCAGCTCACCAGCAGGGTGATCGCAGGCACGGTGATCGCCAGCACTGCGGTCGCCAGCACGGTAGCCGCCAGCACGCTCGGTGCGGTGGCGGTCGGAAATGTCTTTGCCCGAAAAAGCGTCATTGTCATCTTTCCCGTCCCCAAGTTTCCCGTCCCCAAGTTTTCCATCCCCAAGTTTTCCATCCTCAAGGCTTTTCTATCCTCAAGGCTTTTCTTCATGACAAAGGCTGGATGCAAACGCCATTAACCAGCCCTCTTGAACAAATCACGAACGCTGTGTCGTGGTCAATACAACCTTCGTTTTCCGCGGCCTGATGGCCGCCTCCGATGACTTTGTGATTTCCCGCTGTCGCCTTCACGACTATCTTGCGCTCTGCGCTCAAATCAAATCGACAAGAACAGTTCGGGGATGATTCGAATGAACTGCGTCATGAAAATCTGCTGGAGTGTGGCATTGTCGCTGGTGACGCTGGTTTCATTCGCCCGCGCGGACGAATTCAAGCTCAGCAACAATCAGCGCATCTCCTGCAGCCGGGGGCTTGCGGCCGGCAAGCTCAATACCGCGACATGCAAGTCCTACACCTACATCTTCAACGTCAAGACCTCGGAATATTTCCGCTGCCAGGTCTCGCTGTCGCTGACCCGCGACAACAAGGAAGTGATCAACGTCCAGACCGACGGCAGCTGCACCAAGAAGCCGCGCATCTTCGAGACCGATTCCAACTACGCCTTCGACGCCACCGAGACGGAGCCGCCGAATACCAATTCGTTCTTCGGCGCCGGCGGTTATTCGATCTGGGCCGCCGACACCACCGCGCAAAAGGTCCGCGGCTGCATCACGATCTCATCGGGACTCGGCTCCGATATCTCGAAATGTCTGGACATGGCGTTTCAGTAGAGGTTGGGAGCGCGACGCGCTGTAACAGGAACGCTCGGTGCTCAATTAGGCCGTCATTGCGAGCCAACGGGTCGCGCGGATGCGCGCCCGATGACAGGCTCCACGAAGCAATCCAGGACTGCGTATGACGCCCTGGATTGTTTCGTCGCTTCGCTCCTCGCAATGACGAATAGTCTCGCTCCCACGAACCCAGGAAGTCAGCTTTGCCGGCCTAATGCCCCATCCGCGCCGAGGCGGGATGACCGGGCACCTTGAAGCGCTTGCCGGTGTCGGTGACCGTGGTGCCGTCGACCTTCAGGATCGAAAAATCCTCGCTGAGGTAATTGCCGGCCAGGATGTATTTGCCGTCCGGCGTGAACACCACGGCCTCGGGCAATCCGCCGACCTCGATGTCCTGCGTCTTGGTCACCTTCTTGCCGTCGATCTTGAGCACCGACAGGCTGCCGTTCTTTTCATAGAAGAACGCCTTCTTCATGTTGGAGCCGCGCAGGATCGCCGCGACGGCGAGGTCGCCCTTCGGGCTCATGGCAAGCCCCTCCGGCCCGTCACCCACCACGACGCGATCGATGATGCGCGGCGGGGTGGCTTCCAGGTCGATCACGCTCGTGGTGTCGACGCTGCCGTCGGACGAGCCGGCGCCGCCATTGTCCGAGGTCAGCGCGATCTTGCCGTCGGGTTTCACCACGATGTTGTAGGGCCACTGGCCGGTCGGAAGATCGACCTTGTTGTAGCTGACCTTGCCGTCGGTGATATCGAGCACGGAAACCTTGTGCGCCGGAAACCGCGCGGTCAGGGCATGCTTGCCGTCCGGCGTGAACACCACATGCGCGACGCTGTCGGGCATCGCCACGGTGTCGGTGATCTTGACGTCGGTGCCGTTGACCGAGAGCACGCTGATCGAATTGTCGGCGCGGTTGGCGACCAGCGCCATCTTGCCGTCCGGACTGAAGCTCAGCCCCGATGGTTGCTTGCCGCCGGTGATGGTGGCCGCCAGTTTCGGCGGCTCGGAATTGAGGTCGATGACATGGATCTTGTTGTCGGGGACCTGTTTCAGCGTCTCGCCGTCCTTGACGATGTCGACCGAGTCCGCCACCAGCGCCACCGCGCCGGTCGGGTCGATATCGACATTCACCGGCGGCCCGACGACCGAATTTTTCAAGGGCAGGCTGGCCACGACCTTGGGGTTTTCCGGATCGGCGAGATCGACGATCAGAACCTGGTCCTTGCCGCCCAGTGCCAGGATCGGCTTGCCGTCGTCGTCCCAGGTGATCTTTTCGTCGAGACCGACGATCATCAACGGCTTGGCCACAGCAGAATGAAGCGGCAAGGCGCCGCAGAGCAGCATCGCAGCCGCCGCGGACAAGCGAATGGCGGGGTTAACAGGCATAAGGCGTTCTCCCATCGTGACGGACCTCTGGCGGGCCGGTTGCGGGCCAGAGACTACGCAGGGATCGTGACGGTTTCCAGTGCGATAGAGGAGGAGAAGGTCTTGCGTCCGAGCTTGAAGCGCATGGCCGAAGCCAGTAACTGCTAGGCCTGTCGGGCAATCAGCGTCGGCGTACCCGCAATAAAAGGAGGGGATTGATGGATCGGCTCAAGGGAAAAATCGCAATGGTGGTGGGCGCCGGTTCAATCGGGCCGGGCTGGGGCAATGGCAAAGCGACCGCGGTCACCTTTGCCCGCGAGGGCGCGCAGGTGTTCTGCGTCGACCGCAAGACGGCCGCGGCCGAAGAGACCGTGAACATCATCAAGGGCGAGGGCGGCAACGCTGTGGCCTTTACCGCCGACGTGTCGCGCGCCGAGGAGGTCGAGGCGATGGTCGCCGCCTGCATGAAGGCATACGGCCGCATCGACGTGCTCGACAACAATGTCGGCATCGCCGAGATGGGCAGCGTCGTCGAGGTCACGGAAACCGAATGGGACCGCGTGTTCGCCGTCAATCTCAAGAGCGCCTATCTCAGCATGAAGCACGTCATCCCCATCATGGTGAAACAGGGTGGCGGCTCGATCATCAACATCTCCTCGATCGCCTCGATCCGCCATGTCGGCATCTCCTATGTCAGCTACGGCGCCACCAAGGCGGCGATGAACCAGATGACACGCACCACCGCGGTCGAGTTCGCGGCCGACTATGTCCGGGTCAACGCGATCCTGCCGGGATTGATGAAGACGCCGATGGTCGAACATTCCGCCGGGCTCGCCGCGAGCTACGCCAATGGCGATGTCGACGCGATGTGGCGCGCCCGCGACGCCCAGGTTCCGATGGGCCACATGGGCGAAGCCTGGGACGTCGCCAACGCGGCGCTGTTCCTGGCCTCCGACGAGTCGCGCTACATCACCGGCATCGAGCTCGTGGTCGATGGCGGGCTGACCTGCCGGGCGTGATCAATTGAGATGGAATAAACGTGGGTCGCCCCGGCGAAGGCCGGGGCCCATAACCACAGCCGGTACTTGTTTGTAACAAAGTCGTCGAACAGCGACTCACACAACGGGCACTCGGCGTATGGGTCCCGGCGTTCGCCGGGACGACGTTGAGAGAGAGAGACGCTTATTGCGCGAGCGCGAGGATGCCGCCGGCGAAGGTGTGCCAGGCCGGTGTCAGGCTGATCGGCCAGTTCAGGAATTTGACCGCGACCAGTGCGAGCCCGCCATAGACATAGACCGGATGCGGGCGCCCGCGCGTGCGCCAGTCGTGGACGATTGCGACCACGAGCAGGAGATAGGCGACAAGCGCCGGCGCAATCGTCACCTGGACCGGCGGCGGGCCGGCGGGGCCGGGCGGTGCGAGGAAGGTAAGAAACCAGCGCGCCACCGCGGCATCCAACAGCGAAATCCCGGCCAGCAGCATCAGTCGCTTGTGCGTTTCGGGCTTCTGATTGGCCGCGATACCGAGGACGACGACCACGGCGAAGAACAGGATTCCGCTGAGCGGCACGATCGAGAAGGCGATGCCTTCATCGGCCATCCCCATCGCCGCCGAACGCTTCATCACGTTCACCGCCGCGAGAAACCCGAAGATGGTCATCGCGGTCGCAAGCGAGACGCCGATCATCCCGAGCGTGCGATGACGCGCGGTCTGCCCGGACGCGGCAAGCCAGGTCTGGAACGTAAAATACAAGGTCCAGACGAAGAACAGCAGGCCGTGGAAATGAACCAGGGGCGAAGCGGAAAACGAACCGTGCGCCAATGGCAGCCAGTAGGTCGGCGCGAAGCCGAGAAACGCGGTGGCCATGCAGGCCAGCGCCATGTTGAAATAAAAATATTGCGAGAGCGGCGCGGCGGCGCCGTTGGCGCGGGAATCGTCGATCAATGTTGTCATGGATGATGTGTCTATCGAAAATCGGCCTCGGTTCAAATGAACTGACCGTCGCAAAGAAGTGAAAAACATTGTTTTGGAAGCTTGGGCACGATCCGGAAAATCGTGCCGCGCCCATACATCGCGGCCTAGAGCGTTTTCCAGCGAAGTGGACTCCGGTTCGCGTAAAGAAAACGCGTCAAAACAAGAAGCTAGAGGCCCGTTCCGATTCAATCGGAACGGAAAAGGCTCTAGCCGCGGGCGCCGAGCTCTGCCCGGTCCAGTTCTTCTTCGAGCTGATGAAACGCATCATCGCCAATATCTTCTGCTTCGCGCAACTGCAGGATCGCGCGGCGGGCGGCGGCGATGGCGCGGCGACGCAGCGGGTCGGCGGGAAGTTCGGTCGCGGTAACGCCGCCATTCGGATCGCCCTCCGCCAGGGTCAAGACTGCGCGATATTCGATCCGCAGCAGTTCGGCCGCCTCCGACGGATCGCCGTCGATTTCGTCCAGCGCCGCGCGATAGGCGGTGCCGCGGGCGCGGGCGACCTCGATCGTCACCGGATTTTCGGCCTTGAGTCGCAGCGCCACAATCAAGGGGCGCAGTGTCAGGCCCTGGATCACCAGCGTGCCGAGCACGACAGAGCAGGCGACCAGCAGGATGAGATCGCGACCCGGAAAATCGGCCGGCAGAGCGAACGCCGCGGCGAGCGTCACGATGCCGCGCATTCCGCACCACGAAACCACCAGGCCTCCCTTCAACGTCGGGATCGACATCGTGCGGTTCGGATGAAACAGCCCGTGCGCGACCAGCGTTCGCAGGATGGCGCCATAGATCATGACCCAAACGACGCGCGCGAGAATCACGGCAATCAGGACGCAGGCCGCCACCTCGGCGTATTGCAACCGCACCGTATCGTCGAGTCGCGTCCAGATCGGACGAAGCTGCATGCCGATCAACATGAAAGCGATGACGTTCAGGATGAACACCGCGGTTTCCCAGACCGCGTAGGCCGGCACGCGAAGGCGCGCGGGCGTCCGTGCCGGCGCGGTGCGGGCAATGGTGATCGCGAAGGCGACGATCGTCAGGATGCCGGAGAGCCCGAGCTGCTCGGCCACGATCCATATCGTGAACGCGCCGGTAAATTGCAGGATGATCGCGGTCGGCGCGTCCTCGACATGCGTCATCAGCAGCAACCATGCTTTTGCGGCGAGATAGCCCGCGACCAGGCTGCCCGCCAGCGCCAGCACGATGGACGGCGCGAACACGCTCCATTGGAAATGCTGGACGGCCGCGGCGCCGACCGCGACCCGATAGACCAACAGCGCGCTGGCGTCATTCAACAAGCTCTCGCCCTCGAGAATCTTGAGGATCCGATAGGGCAGGTTGACCTGGCGAAGAATAGCCGTCGCCGCGGCGGCATCGGGCGGCGCGACGATGGCGCCAAGCGCGATCGCCGCGGTCCATGGCATATCGGGTACAAGCCAATGCGCCGTCAGGGCGACCGCGGCGGTGGAAAAGCCGACCGCGACCACGACCAGCGTCGAAACCGGCAGCCAGTTGTTGCGAAGATCGCGCAGCGAGGTATCGTAGGCGGCATCGAGCAGCACGGGGGCGACGAACAAGGCGAGCGCCAGATCGGGCTCGAGCGTCCAGGATGGGCCGGAGGGCACAAACGCGAGCAGCACGCCGCCGATCGCCAGGAAGGTCGGGTAAGGCACCTTCACCCGCCTTGCGAGCGCCGAAAGTGCAACCGCTCCGAGCAACAAGGCGATGATCCATTCGAATGTCGTCAAGCCGGATGTCCTTGCAAGCCAGTTCCAAAAGCCGTTGCGGGCATACTGACCGACAATCTATCCTAAAATCCGTGTGTATAATTGCCGCACCGGCGTCGCGGGTTTTGCGGTAGACCTTTTGCAGGTGCTTTTGTTTTTGCCGGACCGTGGATGCGAGATCGTTTGAAATTCCTGATCCTTGCCGTCGTCTTCTTCCTTGCGTGCATCGCGTTGCCCAACCGAGGTTTCGCGACCGGAACCGAAACGGACAAGGAGCCGCCGATCGATCCCGCGCTGTGCTTTGCGGCGATCTCGGCCAATGACGACGACAAGATTGCAAGCCTCTGCGGCGCGCTGATCGACAGCGACAAGACCGTGAAGGCCGATCGCATCAAGGCGCTGATCGCGCGCGCTGGCGCTTTCAGCCGCAGGGATCAGATCGACCGCGCCATCGCCGACTATGACAGCGTGTTGCGGTTCGACGCCACGCTCGCCGATGTCCATAACGCCCGCGGCGAACTCTGGCGCAAGAAGGGCGACCGGCCCAAGGCGCTGGCCGATTTCGGCGCTGCGATCAAGCTGAATCCGGATCAGCAGGCAGCAAGAACCAATTACAAAGCGCTGGCGCAGGAGCTGGAGCGTCTGGGCGCGCTGATGGCGGTCGCCGGCAAGCCGAGCTTCAACTGCGCCACCGCCAAGCGGCCGGTGGAGAAGGCGATCTGCGCCAATCCGGAGCTGGCCAATCTCGACCGTGAGACCAACGCCGTGAACACCAAGGTGGTCCGCGACGCCACCGCCGCAAGCCCCAGCGCCGGGCGCGCGCGGCAGCGCGAACAGGCCGACTTTCTAGCCAGCCGCAATGCCTCGTTCGGCCGCGCCGATTACGATCTGCAAAAGGCGATGCGCGAGCGGCTGGATCACCTGCTGGCGGTCGATCGGTATTAGAGAGGCTTACTGCGCGATTGAGGCGAAAGCGCAGGTGTTTTTGGCTTGAATCCCCGCCGCTTCGCGTGACAATGGCGGCCAATTAGAAGGACCTCACCATTCCGTCATGGCCGGGCTTGTCCCCCGGCCATCCACGTCTTGCTTCTCCGATCGACGCAAGGACGTGGATGCCCGGCACAAGGCCGGGCATGACGAGGTGGCTGGGGCCCGGGAGAAACGTCATGACCATCCAGGGACAAAGCCGGTACCACGAGGCGCATGCCCGTTCGCTGAGGGACCCGGAGGGCTTCTGGGGCGAGGCCGCGCGCGAGATCGACTGGATCGAGCCCGCGAAAAAGATCTTCGATCCCGCCATGGGCCTCTATGGCCGCTGGTTTGCCGGCGGCGTGGTCAACACCTGTTATAACGCGCTCGATCGACAGGTAGCTTGCGGCCGCGCCGAACAGCTCGCGCTGATCCACGATTCCCCGCTCGCCAACACGGTCACGACCTTCACCTATGCCGAGATGCTGAAGGAGGTGCAGGCGCTCGCCGCGGTGATGGCCGATTTCGGCGTCGCCAAGGGCGACCGCGTCATCCTCTATATGCCGATGGTGCCGGAAGCGATGGTGGCGATGCTGGCCTGCGCGCGGATCGGCGCGGTGCATTCGGTGGTGTTCGGCGGCTTCGCGGCAAAAGAATTGGCGACCCGTATCGACGACGCCAAGCCGAAGCTGATCCTGTCGGCAAGCTGCGGCCTCGAGCCCGGCCGCATCGTGCATTACAAGCCGCTGCTCGATGAGGCGATCGCGCTGTCCAGCGCCAAGCCGGACGCCTGCATCATCCTGCAACGGCCGCAGCACGGCTGTGATCTCATCGCCGGGCGCGACCATGACTGGGCGAGCTTGCGAAGCTCAGCCCTCGCTTCCGGCAAGGCGGCGCCCTGCGTGCCGGTGCTCGCGACCGATCCGCTCTACATCCTCTATACGTCGGGCACGACCGGGAAGCCGAAAGGCGTGGTGCGCGACAATGGCGGGCATCTGGTCGCGCTGAAATGGTCGATGTTCAATCTCTACGGCATCAAGCCCGGCGAAGTCTGGTGGTGCGGCTCGGACATCGGCTGGGTGGTCGGCCACAGCTACATCATCTACGGCCCGCTGCTGCATGGCGCGACCTCGATCATGTATGAGGGCAAGCCGATCGGCACGCCGGATGCCGGCGCGTTCTGGCGGGTGATTTCGCAGCACAAGGCGGTGGCCTTGTTCACCGCCCCGACCGCGTTCCGCGCGATCCGCAAGGAGGATCCCGAAGGCAGACTGATCCG
>Ga0137412_10002273_pt1 | contig 15164 bp, 14 predicted proteins | sample CZODoug2_1_16fun_FD_122160 | JGI IMG/M metagenome (GOLD analysis project Ga0137412, IMG submission 122160) | Vadose zone soil fungal communities from Angelo Coast Range Reserve, California, USA - CZODoug2_1_16fungal (Hybrid Assembly) | ecosystem: Environmental > Terrestrial > Soil > Vadose zone...
AAGTTGACTGCGGCGATGAGTCCTTTATTGCGGCAGAGGTCGCGGATGATGCGAGCCTCCGTAATCGTCTCCCCCATCGGCTTTTGCATGAGTACTGTTGCGCTATTGGGAAGCTGAGGTAGGACATGGACCAGCTGTGAGGCTGGAACGGCGATGTCAAAGACGGCATCCGGTGGTGCGAAGCGTACTGCATCTGCGACGGAGGCGAAGGTGTGCTGGATGCCTCGTTCGGACGCGAGTTCAGCGGCTTTGCCGGGAGCTTCGTCCATAAGGCCAATGACAGGGAAGCCAGCTTTTTTATAGGCGGGCAGATGAGCTGTTCGAACGATACCTCCAGCGCCGATGACGATGATGGGCCGAAGATGCTTTGGACGAGGCAACTGCGCTTCCTGAATGGCTGTGAGGAGGCGTGCGTCACGCTCTTCGTCGTTTGGTGCGGCGGTGGTCATGTTTCGGGCTCCGTAAAGGTGTGCGTTGTTATTATTTTTAAACGGTAGTCGTTGACATTAATAGAACTACGCAAAAAGGCAGAACGCAATGGTCGCTATGGTCCCGCAAAGGACGATGGGACTATTAGACAGGACTTACGCAGGACTCAACCGCAGGTTTCTCCACTACGGCTGCGCCTTCGGTCGAAATGACGGATCTGTGGAGGGTACAAAGTGAAAACACTCGATACGCTTGATCTTACTGACATCTGAAAACTGACATCTGACAACCCCCTGCCTCGTTCCAGGAAAGCCCGCGTACGTCCTAATTAAGGTACAACGTTGTGCGCCCCTCTGGTTCGCTGGAACAAGCGAGTTGGAGGAGTGTAGATATCCCTGTAAACGGGGCGGCTATGGTAACCTCTAGCTAGCGGCATTGCTTTCCAGATCAGCGTGCAGCCCCTTTTTTAAATGATTGAAGCCCTGAATATGCTGTTGATGAAGCGAGTGTCCTGCACACTGTGCCTGTTGATACCGTTCTCAACGGCGTGCGTGGCACAACAGGCTGTGGCGCAGGCTGGCATCTCTTCCAGCAACGATTATCGTTACAGATCGTTTCTAGACCTGCCCGAGGGTCCTAAGCCCCAGTTGGTGAAGGGGGTTTCGTCTTCGAGCAGCCAGGATGGAGCTCTGCCAAGCTCTTGGGGATTCCATACAGCGTCGAGGGCTGAGCCGATTACGGTACTCGGAACTCCAAAACGGATGCTTGGCGACCAGAAGGCAATCTGGACGAGTCCGTTTCATCTCAAGGTTGCGGATGCGAAGTGGTTGCTGCCTCTGGGGGCGGCGACTGGCGTATTGATTGGAAGTGATCGTCATACGATGACCTCTGCGATTAATATCAGCGACGATGCACAAAAGAAGGCGAAGACGTTATCTACGGGGACACTTGCAGCGCTGGGCGCAATTCCTGTAGGAGCCTACATCGGCGGACTGGTGAGCAGCGCACCGCAGGCACGCGAGACGGGACTCCTGGCTGGAGAGGCGTTGGGCGATAGCTTGATCGTCAGCGAGGCATTGAAGTTTGTTACACGCAGAGACCGGCCGTTGGTGAATGGCGCACACGGAGACTTCTTCAGCTCCGGAGTGAACCAGTCGTCGTTCCCTTCAAACCATTCAACAGCAGCGTGGGCGATGGCAGCGGTGGTTGGAGATGAGTATCCGGGCTGGCTGCCTCGAACTGCGGTGTACAGTCTGGCTGCGACAGTAAGCATTAGCCGCATTTTGGCGGAGCAACATTTTCCGTCAGACGTTCTTGTAGGCAGTGCCACAGGATGGTTGATCGGTCACTATGTTTACCGAAGGCACCATAACTATGAGCTGACTCCGTATAACCCTCCACCATTGCCAGAGGGCTACGGTAAGCCTCGCGCTGCGACGGTGGTGCCAGCGCCAGCAACTGCGTCGGCGTCACGTCGTAGGCGGCGAGGCACTGCTCGTTCTCGGCCGGCTGTTCGGACAGGTGCAGGTGCAGTGGACGCCCGCCCGCCGCCTCGACCACCTCGGGCAGGGCGTCCCGTGGCACCGCCCGGACCGAGTGGATCGCCGCCCCGACCAGCGACAAATCGTCGGCACCCAGTGCGGCGACCCGCTCGGCCCAGGCCGACACCGTGCCGTCGCCGAAGCGCCGAGCCGGCCCCTCCAGCGGCTGGCCGATCCCGCCGGTCAGGTAGCACGCGTCGAGCAGGGTGAGCCGGATGCCGGCTTCCCGAGCGGCGGCGCGCAGCGCGTGGCCCATGATGTTCGGGTCGCGGTACGGGCGGCCGTCCGGGGCGTGATGCAGGTAGTGGAACTCGCCCACCGCCGTCACACCGGCCAGCGCCATCTCGCAATACGTCGCGCGGGCCAGGGCGAAGTACGAGTCGGGGTCGAGGCGGGCCGCCACGGCGTACATGCGTTCGCGCCAGGTCCAGAACGTTCCGGCGGCGGCGTGCGTTCGGCCGCGCAGCGCCCGGTGGAAGGCGTGGCTGTGCGTGTTGGCGAGGCCGGGCAGGACGAGGCCGGGCAACGGCAGGTCGCCCCGCTGCGGTCCGGACGCCTGCACGGCGGCAATCCGTCCACTGTGGACGGTGATGCGGGTGTTGGGCGTGACGCCGCCGTCCAGCCAGGCGTGCTCGGCGAAGAAGGTGGTCACTACGGTCACTTGGCCAGATCTTGCAGCACGGCGGTGAGCGCCTCAACACCGGCCAGGCAGTCGTCCCGCTCGGCGAACTCGGCCGGCGAGTGCGAGATGCCCGTCGGGTTGCGCACGAACAGCATCGCCGTCGGAATCCCTTTACTGGCAAGGATTCCGGCGTCGTGACCGGCACCGGTGCTCAGCGTCGGGACGCCGCCGAGCAACGTCCCGAGCCGGTTGCGCAGATCGAGGTCGAACGCCGTCTCGTCCGTCCACGACTCCTCGATGGACGCGGGCAGGTCGGCCACCAGCTGCCGCACCGCGTCGGCCGACGGCGCCCGGGCGTCGAGCCACGCCGTCACCCGCGACGGGATCGCGTTGACGCCGTTCGGCTCGACGAGCACCTTGCCGCAGGTAGCCACTGCGCCGTGCCGTTCGGCGGCGGACCGGGCGGCGAGCACCAGCCGCGCGTAGTCGAGCATCGGATCGTGCCGGTCGGCCAATCGCGTGGTACCCGCGTGGTTGGCCTCACCCACGAGCTCGACGCGCCACCGCCCGTGCGGCCAGATCGCCGAGCCCAGCGCGACCGGCGCCTCGAGGTCGACCAGGCCGCGGCCCTGCTCGACGTGCAGCTCGACGAACACGCCCACCCGGCGCAGCGCCTCGGGGTCGGCGCTGACCGGCCCCCGGCCGACGGACCGCAACGCCTCGGCCATGGACACGCCGTCGTTGTCGCGCAACCCCAACGCCCGCGGGGCCGACAGCGACCCGGTCAGCAGCCGCGACCCGGCGCACGCCACCCCGAACCGGGCGCCCTCCTCGTCGGTGAAGTTCACCACGCCGATGGGACGCGACGGCACGAATCCCCTACTGCGTAAGGCATCCACCGCGCACAACGCCGACACGACGCCGAGCGGTCCGTCGAACGCGCCGCCGTCGGGCACCGAGTCGAGGTGGCTGCCCGCCACCACGCCCGGCCCGTCGGCGTCGGGCGAACCCCACCAGGCCCACTGGTTACCGGCTCGGTCGACGACGAGGTCCAGCCCCCGCGCCGCCGCCGCGCCGACGAACCACTCGCGCAACGTCAGGTCGGCGCCCGTCCAGGCGAATCGCCGGTACCCGCCGGACGGGACACGCCCCAGCGGGTCGAGGTCAGCCCACAACGCATCGAAACTCACCGCGCCAGCCTGCCAAACGCCGAGTTGTCCGCGCTTCGCGGTGCCATAGCGACGCGAAGCGCGGACAACTTTGCCGGTCGAGGCGTCAGCTGGACTTGTTGGCCAGATCCGCGATCGAGGTCAGCTTGTACTTGTCGGCGGTGCCCTTCGTGACGACGATCGCGTCCTGGTCCTCGGCGGCCGACTGGTCCAGCACGATCAGGTTGGCCGGCAGGGCCTTCTGCAACGACGCGTACACGTCGGTCGCGCTCGCAACCTTCGCGTTCTTGTCGTAGTACTGCAGCAACGCGCCGCTGTACTCGGGAAGCAGGTCGATCGAACCGTCCTTGAGCGCCGCGATGTACTTCTCGCGCGCGCCGATGTTGAGGTGGGTCTTCACCGACGCCCCGGCGCCCTTGAGGGCCTCGGCGTAGATGTCGGCGAGGACGACGTTCTCCGGGAAATTGGCCGAGCCGATGGTGAGCGAGGCGCCCTTCGCGGGCGTCGACGTGGGCAGGTCACTGAGCGAGGCGAGCCACTCCTGGGCGGCCTGGTCGGGGTCCTCCTTGTTCGTCTCGACCTTGGTGCGCAGCTCGATCAACACGTCGGTGGTGAGCTTGGTCGAGATGAAGTTCAGCACCTGCTTCACCCCGTCGGTGGCCTTCGCCTTGTTGATCAGCGGCAGTACGTTCTGCGCGCCGAAGTTGCTCTTCGGGTCGGTCAGCACGACGAAGTTGTTGGCCTTGATCGCCGGGTCGGTCGTGAAGAGGTCGGCCGCGTCCACCTGGCCGTTCTTGAGCGCGGTCACGGTCAGCGGGCCGCCGGTGTCGAGAACCTTGAATGCCTGGAAGCTCACGCCGTAGTTCTTCTGCAGGCCGGTCGGGCCGTCGGCACGGGTCTGCAGCTCGGCCGGGCCACCGAGGATCATCTTGCCGGCGATGGTGCCGCCCCCGCCGCCTCCGCCACCGCTGTCCGACTTGGAGCTCTTGCCACAGGCGGCGAGAGTCACCGACAACGCGGCAACCGCAGTAGCTATGACCAGCGTCTTACGCTTCATGATTCTCCCAATCGAGATGGGCCCTATAGGAATGGGCACGGCGACATCATGTACCGGGGGTCAGACAGCGGACACCTCCGCTTCGACGGTGGCGACGGTGGTCGCCCCGCCCGCCGATTTGGCGTACCGGCCGGAGATCCCGCGCGAGACGGCGTACCGCTGCGCCGTCGCGAGGAGCAGGTCGGCGATCATGGCGAGCAGGGCCACGAGGACACCGCCACTCACCATCTGCGCGTAGTCCTGCTGGTGGTACCCGTCGTAGATGAAGCGGCCGAACCCGCCGAGCAGCGGCAGGTACGAGGCGATCGTCGCCGTGGCGATGACCTGCAAGGTCGCACTGCGAATACCGGAGATGACCAACGGCAGGCTACAGGGCAACTCGACGTGCCACAGCACCTGCGAGCCGGTCATGCCCATGCCGGCCGCCGCGTCACGCACCTCGGGGTCGACGCTCTGTACGCCGGCGTACGTATTCGCGAGGATCGCCGGTATGGCAATGATGACCAGCACGATCTCGGTCGGGATCAGGTAACCGAGATCGGTGCGCCCGTGGAAGTGCGGCGCGATCATCACGGCCAGCAGCACCAGCAGGCCCACCGTCGGGATGGCCCGGATCGCGTTCACCGTGCTGACGAACCAACCGCCCCGGCGGGTGTGCCCGATCAGCAGCCCCAACGGCAACGCGATGGCGGCGGCGATGAGCAGGGCGATCACCGAGTACCGCAGGTGATTCAGTAGCTGGGTAGGGATGCCGTCGAAGATCGCGGAGTCGCGCCAGTGGCTCGGATCGTTCAACCAGGTGAAGACATCGGAAATCATTGGCTGATCACCGCCCTTCGCCACGGGGTGAGCAGTCGGTTGCCCAGCACGATCAGCACGTCGAAGGCGAGGGCCAGCAGAACGCACAGCACGATGCCGAGCACGATCGGCGGGTAGTAGGCCGTGGGCGTCGAGAGCTGCACGCCCTGGTCGAACAGCCGACCCAGGTTGTCCATGCCGATGGTGCCGGCCACGGCAACCAGGCTGACGTTCGACACGGTCGCCACACGTAGCCCGGCCGCGATCACCGGGACGGCGATGGGCAACTCGACGCTGACCAGCCGGCGCATCCGCCCGAATCCGATCGCGGTCGCGGCCTGCGTGACCTCGTCGGGCACGGACGCCAGCCCATCTGCGACGACGCGCACGAGCAACGCGACCGAATAGACGGTGAGCGCGATCGGCACCTGCAGCGGATCGAGCGATTTCAGCCCGAACAGCGGTGGCACGATGACGAACAAGGCGATCGAGGGGATGGTGTACAGCAGTCCTGTAATTGACATCAGCGGCGGATAGGTCCACGTGTACCGGCGGGCCAGCCAGCCCAGCGGCAGCGCGATCACCAGCCCGATGATCACCGGGACCGCCGACAGCCAGACGTGATCCCACAGGAACCCGAGATCCTCGCTGCGGTGGTCCATGAAGTAGCCCCAGAAGTGCCAGGGGGACGAGCTTGATGACCCGCTGGCGATGCTCACCTCGTCGCCGCCTGGCGCGCGTCGATCAGCGAGACGACCTGGGTTGCGGTGACCGTGCCCGCGAACCGGCCCGACTCGTCGGAGATCACGCCTCGCCCGGTCGGCGACGAGAGCGCGGCGTCGAGCGCCGCGCGGTAGCTGCCGCCGAGAGCGGCGACGGTGCCACCGCGGTGCAGCAGCTCCGGCAGCACCTGGTCGGTGTCCGGCGGAGGCGCCGCGCCGTTGCCCACCGAGAGCCAACCCTGCGGCGCGCCGGAGTCATCCACGACAAGTATCCAGCCGTCCTGTGCAACGCGCGATGCGTCGGCGAGGGGCGAGCCGAGCGCCACCGTGGGCTCGGGCGACAGCGGTAGGTCACTGACCGTCTCGAAGCCGAGCGCGCGGTAGCCCCGGTCGCGCCCGACGAACCCGGCCACGAAGTCGTCAGCCGGGTCGGCCAGCAGCTCGGCCGGGGTCGCGAGCTGGGCCAGCTTGCCGCCGACGCGGAGCACCGCGACGTGATCGCCGAGCTTGATCGCCTCGTCGATGTCGTGCGTGACGAACACGATCGTCTTGCCCACCTCGGCCTGCAGGCGCAGGAACTCGTCCTGCAGCTCGGCCCGCACCACCGGGTCGACGGCGCTGAACGGCTCGTCCATGAGCATGATCAGTGGATCCGCGGCCAGCGCCCGAGCCACACCCACCCGTTGCTGCTGCCCGCCGGACAACTGCGCTGGATAGCGCTTGGCGAAATGTGCGGGCAGACCCACTCGCTCGATCAGCTCCAGGGCCTTCTTGCGGGCGGCGCGCTTGTCCTGGCCGAGCAGGTAGGGCACGGTCGCGACGTTGTCGACGATGGTGCGGTGCGGGAACAGGCCAGCATGCTGGATGACATAGCCGATGCCCCGGCGCAGCTCGGGCGGTGAGACCGTGGCGGTATCGCGGTCGTCGATCCAGATACGTCCGGACGTCGGTTCGATCATCCGGTTGATCATGCGCAGGCTCGTGGTCTTGCCGCAGCCCGATGGGCCGACCAGCACGGTGATCTGGTGCGACGGCGCCTCCAAGCTGAGCGCGTCGACGGCCACCGTGCCGTCCGGGTAGCGCTTGGTCACCGACTCGAATCGGATCACTGTTGTCGAGCCTCCTCCGTTGCGCCCGCCTCCGGGACGCCGAGTTCATCCGCCAGCGCCCGGGCTTCGCGGCTGACGATCTGGCCGTACTCATGCATCGTGTGGTCGTCGATGCGATACGTCGGCCCGAGCAGGCTCAGCGCGCCGGCCACGCCGCCCGGTCGGCGGATCGGGGCCGCGATGGCGGTGACGTCGGGTTCGAGCCGGTCGCGCTGGGCGACGTAGCCGGACTCGGACACCCGGCCGAGCAGCGCGTCGCCTACCGCGAGTCCGGCCATCGGAAACGCCCGGCCGACCCAGCTCGTGTGCCGCACTGCGTGCGTTCCTTCGACCATCGCGACATAGATCGACGTGTCGTTCGGACCGGCGATGCTCAGGTAGGCCGACTCGCCCGTGGCCGCGACGATGCGCCGCAGCGCCGGCTCACTCATCGTCACCAGGGCCTGCCGGCCGAGCGCGGCCGCGCCGAGCTGGATGAGCCGCACGCCGGAGTGGAAGTACCCCTCGTCGTCGCGGCGGACGAACGCGGCTCGGGCCAGCGTCCGCAACAGCCGCAGCGCCGTGCTCGGGGCGAGCCCCGTGCGGCGGGCGCATTCGGCCAGGCTCACCGGTTCAGCGGCCGACACCTCGGCGAGCAGTTCGAGCGCCCGCTCGACGGCGCGCGTGGGCGCAGCGGAAACGCTCGTCACCCCGCTCTTCCCTTCGCCGGCCGGTCGCAAGTTTATCTTGCCTACAGGAATGTAAGGCAAAGACATTGCCGCCTCGTGGAATGCTCTTGCCGATAGACGGGAGAGCGTGGCACTGTTCGGCCGCCAGCAACAGGGCTGGGCCAGCCTGCCTCCGCCCGCGTTACCGGATCGTTACTACGCTGGGACCACCATGAGCGCAGCAGTCACAGTGCCGACGGCAACGTGTCCGTGAGTCAGGCCGACGAGCAGCCCATCCGCATTGACGGCGCAAACCTGTCCGTTGCCGACATCGCGGCGCTCGCCGCCGGATCCGCGGCCGTCGAGCTGGATCCGGCCGCGCGCGAGCGAGCCGCCCGATCGCACGAGTTCGCCCAGCAGGTCAGCGGGCAGCGCCCCGTGTACGGCCGCTCGACCGGCGTGGGCGCCAACCGCGACGTCGTGATCGACGACCCGGACCGGCACGCCCTGGCCCTGCTGCGCAGCCATGCGACGACGGCCGGGCCACTACGCGAGCCGCAGCGAGTGCGGGCCATGGTGGCGGTGCGGCTCAACCAGCTCGCCGCCGGCGGCAGCGGCGTCAGTCCGCTCTTGCTGGACGGGCTGGCCGACATGCTCGCCGCCGACGCCCGGCCGCCGGTTCGCGAACTGGGCAGCATCGGCACCGCGGATCTGTCGGCGCTGGCGCTCGTCGCGCTGGCCCTCATGGGTGAGGCGCCCACGTCCGCGCCGCTGCGGACGCAGTACACCTGCGCCCCGCAGGATGCCGTGTCGATCATGAACAGCAACGCCGGCGCGATCGCCGACGCCGCGCTCGCCCAGCACCGGCTGGCCACCCTCGCCCGGGCCGCCGTCGTGGTGGCCGGGCTGACGTTCGTGCTCGTCGACGGCAATGCCGAGGCGTTCGCCCCGGCGGTCGAGACGGCCTCGCCGTTCGACGGCGTCGCGCAGCTGTGCGTCTGGATGCGCACGCTCGTCGGGGACGCCGGGCCGCCCACCCGCATCCAGGATCCGTTCGGGCTGCGCGCGCTGCCGCAGGTGCACGGCGCCCTGCTCGACGCGCTCGGGCAAGCCGACCGGGTGGTGACCCGGATGGCCAACGCGCCGAGCGAGAACCCGTTGCTGCTGCCGGAGGTCGGCGTCGCGCATCACGGCGCCTGGCACGCCGCGTACCTGAGCCAGGCCATGGACGCCGTCGTCTCGGCCGCCGCCCAGTCGGCCCAGCTGGGACTGGCCCGGTTGTCGATGCTGAGCGAGCCGGCGTTCACCGGGCTGGCGCCGTTTCTCGGCGACGGCACGCCCGGCGCATCCGGCGTGATGATCACCGAGTACGTCGCCGCCGATGCGCTGGGCGGGCTGCGGGCGCTCGCGACGCCGACCGGGCTGCAGACCGTCACGCTGTCGCGCGGGGTCGAGGAGGACGCCAGCTTCGCCTCGCTGGCCGCGCGGCACGCGCTCGCCGCCGTCGATGCCTACCGCACGCTGATGGCCTGCGAGCTGGTGGCGGCGGTGCGCGGCCTGCGGCTGCGCGGACGCGATGGGCCGGGGCTGGCCGAGTGCGCCGCCCTGCCGGATCAGGTCGCCGACCGGGATCTCACCGAGGACATCCGGACGGCCGAGCAGCTGCTGCCCGACCTGGCCGCGCTGATTCACACCACCTCGACCGCGCACTGAGCGGCTTTGCTCAGCCGGACGTCGGCGGTCAGCAACGGCACGCCCAGCTGGGCGGCCAGCGCCACGTAGAGCGCGTCGTAGAAGGAGAGGTTGTCGCGGTACTTCCAGGCCACCTCGGCCAGCGGCCCGGCGTGCGGATACCGCTGCTGCACGAGCACGCGCAGCGACCACAACGCCGTGCTCGCCTCGGCGGCGCTGACGAGCCCGGCCCGCAGATGACGCCGCAGTACGTTGCCGGCCTCGGCGTCGATCAGGTGCGGGGCGTGCCGGCGCATAGCCGGCAGCCGGGCGCGCAACACCCGAGCCGCCTCGTCCTTACCCACCAGCGCCAACACGAGCGCCGACGCGTCGATGACGTAGTGGTTCTGATGGAGCCCAGCGTCGCTCACCGGCGATCGGCCGCGAGGTCGGCCAGGATCGACTCGCGGGTGGCGCCCGGCGTGTCGCTCGCCGCGTGCAGCGATTCCAGCTCGACCAGCACCTCGGCCGTGGTCGGCTGGTGGGCGAAGTCGATGACGACGTCGCGCATGTAGGACTGGATGGAGCGCCCACTGGCGCGCGCCCGTTTGCGAATCACCTCGTAGGCGTCCTCGGGGATCTCCCGTATCTGAATCGTGGCCATAGCGCTAGAGTAGCGCTACAGCGCTAGTTCGGCCAGATCACGTGGACGGCTGGGGGCTTGCGGAACACCAGCCCGCGCGGAGCCGCGTCCTCGGCCAGGCGCAGTCCGGGCCGGTCGAGCAGCGCGTCGAGCGCGGTGGCCGCCTCGAGCCGGGCCAGGTCCAGGCCGATGCAGACGTGCGGGCCGCGCGCGAACGCCAGCTGCTGCCGGACGTTGCCGCGCCCCAGGTCGAACCGGTCCGGGTCGGCGAACACGGCGGGGTCGCGGTTCGCGCCGGCGATCGAGGCGGTGACCAGGTCGCCGGCGCGGATCCTCGCCCCACCCAGCTCGACGTCGCGGGTCGCGTAGCGGTCGACCACCGCGGCGGCCGGCTCGAGGCGCAGCGACTCCTCGACGGCCGCTGGGATCAGCGTCCGGTCGGCCCGCAGGGCCACCAACGCGTCCGGACGCGACAGCACATGTACAGCCAGGTTGCAGATCATGCCCTCGGTCGTCTCGATGCCGCCGAACATCAGCACGGCCGCGTTCGACACCACCTCGTCGACCGCCAGGTCGGCCGCGGCAACCAACGACGTCTCGTCCCGGCGGGCGACCGTCGCCGCGACGCTGGCGTGCAGCTGCGCGAACGCCGTGGTTGCCTCTTGCGGGATGGCGCGGCCGGCGCTCACCCCCGACACCGCCGAGACGATCGCGTCGTACCACCGCAGCACCGTCGGTGCGTCCACTGTGGACAGTCCGAGCGCCGAGGCGACGACGGCCACCGACAGCGGTCCGGCCAGGTCCCGGCGCAGCTCGGCCCGACCGGGCGGCAATCCGGCGATCAGCCGCCGCGTCTCGTCCGCCACGAGCGCGGCGAAGCGGTCGTGCACGTCGCGGGGCCGAAACGACCGGGTGAACGGCGCCCGGTGCCGGGCGTGCTCGGCCCCGTCCAGCGACAGCATGCTCGGGCCCACCACCTGAGCGGTCGAGAACCGCGGGTCGTCCACGGTGAACGTCGCCGGGTCGCGCAGCAGCTGATCGACCAGGTCGTAGCGGGTGACCAGCCAGCCCTGCAGCGCCGGCAGCCACGACACCGGCTCGGCCGTGCGCAGCCGGGCCAGCACCGGATGAGGATCGCGGTCGAGCTCGTCGACCGTAACTTCAGCCCCGATCGGGAACGAGGTCATAGCCGCTGCAGGATGTACTGCGCGATCTGCTTCTCGGCCTCCAGGTCCTTGAGCGGTCCCCGAACGGCGAAGACGTCCACCTTGAAGTACTGGTCGCCCTTACGAAAGTAGAGGAGGTGCCCGCCCTGGCCGATATCGGCGGCGAACGCGTCGTCACCGATGCCGGGCACCGGCGCCTGGGTCACGCCCGGGGGCGGTACGCGGCCGGCCAACCCGTCGTAGGTCGCCTTCGAGACGAGCCCGATCCGGACGAACGGCCCCTGACCCTTCGTGCTGCCCCACAGGCACTCCTGCCCGACCAGGTGGCCGCGCTCGGCCGGCTCCCCGATGATCTCGCTCGCCTGGTCGATCGTGAGCAGCGAGCAGGGATCGGCCGGATTCCGCGGCGTCCCGCCCGACGACGTCCCGCCCGATGACGTCCCGCTCGAATCCGTGGACGATCCACCCGGTCCGGACGAGGAGGAACCGCACGCCGCCAGGAGCAGCAGCCCGACCGTCCCGATCACGGCAACTCCGACGAAGCGCGCGCCCTTGAACATCATGCCGATGATCGTCGCAGTACGGCGGCGCCGGCGTACCCGGGATACCACCTGTCTACCGACGTGAGGCGTGCCACCTAGTTACTGGCCAGTAACCTACGTAGGCTTCGACAATCCCCCGACCGGAGGAGTGCTCCAGTGGCGCTGCGTCTGACCATCGCCTTGCTGATGCTCGTCGTGACGGCGGCGATCGCCGGACAACGTGTCGCCTGGCTCGCCAAGCTGATCCGCTCCGGACAGCCGGCGCCCGGCCGCTGGGACGGCATCGAGAAGCGACTGCGGGCCCAACTGGTCGAGGTGTTCGGTCAGCGCCGGCTGTTGCGCTGGTCGGTGCCCGGGGTGGCGCACTTCCTGACGTTCTGGGGCTTCATCGTCCTCGGCCTCACGATCATCGAGGCCTACGGCGCCCTGGTGATCGACAAGGACTTCGCGTTCCCCTTCTTCGGCCACGCCCGCTGGCTGGGCTTCCTGGAGGACTTCTTCGCCGTCGCCGTCCTGCTCGGGCTGATCACGTTCGCGATCCTGCGGCTGCGTCAGGCGCCGGCCCGCGAACACCGCGCCTCCCGCTTCTACGGTTCGCACACCCGGGCCGCCTGGGTGATCCTCGGCATGATCACCCTGGTCGTCGTCACGCTGCTGCTCTACCGGGGCGCGCAGTACAACACCGGCCACTTCCCGTGGGGACGTTCGAAGGCACCGTTCGCGTCCTACGTCGTGTCCCGGATCCTCGGCGACGGGGCCTACAACCAGGGCGTCGAGACCTTCTTCCTGCTCGCCCAGATGGCCGTCATCTTCGGCTTCATGATCATCGTGGTGTACTCCAAGCACCTGCACATCGCGCTGGCCCCGTTGAACGTCACGACCAAGCGGTTGCCCGATGCGCTGGGGCCGTTGCTTCCCGTCGCCGACGCCGAGGGCAAGCCGATCGACTTCTCCGACGTCGAGAACCTGTCCGAGGACACCCAGTTCGGCAAGGGCAAGATCGAGGACTTCACCTGGAAGGGCTACCTCGACTTCTCCACGTGCACCGAGTGCGGACGTTGCCAGTCGCAGTGCCCCGCGTGGAACACCGGCAAGCCGCTCTCGCCCAAGCTCCTGATCATGGACCTGCGCGACCACCTGTTCGCCAAAGCCCCTTATCTCATAGGGGGAAAGTCGGTTCCTGATGGAGCGACGGCCACCGGGCACGAGCCGCACGGCGCGCACGTCCCGGAGTCCGGCTTCGCGCGAATCGAAGGCTCCGGACCGGACCAGGCGGTCCGCCCGCTCGTCGGCGACCTGGCCAGCGGCGGCGTGATCGATCCGGACGTGCTGTGGTCGTGCACCACCTGCGGAGCCTGCGTCGAGCAGTGCCCCGTCGACATCGAGCACATCGACCACATCGTCGACATGCGCCGCTACCAGGTGCTGATCGAGTCGGCGTTCCCGTCCGAGGCCGGCGTCATGCTGCGCAACATCGAGAACAAGGGCAACCCCTGGGGTCTCTCGGAAAAAGCCCGCGAGGAGTGGACAGCCGGGCTGGACTTCGAGGTCCGACGCGCCGTCCCGGGCGAGAAGCTGCCGCCCGAGGTCGAGTACCTGTTCTGGGTGGGGTGCGCCGGGGCGCTGGAGGACCGGGCCAAGCGCACCACCAAGGCCATCGCCGCGCTGCTGCACGCCGCGAAAGTCACCTTCGCCGTGCTCGGCCCGGCCGAGACCTGCACCGGCGACCCGGCCCGCCGCATGGGCAACGAGTTCGTGTTCTCCATGCTGGCCCAGCAGAACATCGAGACCCTCAACCAGGCCTCCCCGCGCACGATCGTGGCCTCCTGCCCGCACTGCTTCAACACGATCGCGAACGAGTACCCCCAGCTGGGCGCCAGTTACGAGGTGATCCACCACACCCAGCTGCTCGCCCGTCTCGTCTCCGAGGGCAAGCTGGCCCCCACGACCCGGGTGGAGGAGAAGCTGACCTACCACGACCCGTGCTTCCTGGGCCGGCACAACAAGGTGTACACCCCGCCCCGGCAGATCCTCGACGCCGTCCCCGGCGTGACCGCCGAGGAGATGCACCGGTGCAAGAACCGCGGGTTCTGCTGCGGCGCCGGCGGGGCCCGGATGTGGATGGAAGAACGCATCGGCAAGCGCATCAACACCGAGCGGATCGACGAAGCCCTGGCCCTGAACCCCGACACCATCTCCACCGCCTGCCCCTACTGCCTGGTCATGCTCGGCGACGCCGTCAGCGCCAAGAAAGCCTCCGGCCAGGCCAAGGACACCCTCGAAGTCATCGACGTCGCGCAGCTGCTCGCCAGGTCGGTCAGCACCACCGCTAACGACGGAAGCCCGGCCGCCGCAGACGGGACCGCGACCGCCATTGATAAGGCGAAGCGAGCGACTCCACGACAAGGGAAACGACGAGATGACCAACATCCAAGTCAGGCCGATCCATTGATGCCGAGGAGTAATCAGTGACCCGCGCGGAGACCAGGCTGACGGCCGCTGAGGCGGCCGAATCGGTCGACGGCGGCGAAGCCGTCGGGATCCCATCGCTCTGGGACGCAGTCAGCGGAATGGCCGCGGCCTTGCGCCAGGGCACGACCGTGGCCCAGGAAGCCAGCCGACTGGGCGTGGAACTTACCCGCATCGCGTGGGGGCTGTCCGACGTGGCTCCCGCCAAGGGCGACCGGCGGCATTTTCGCGTCCTCGAAGGCGGTCGCACCGACCGCAAACAGGACAAGCGCTAACCGCCAGCTGATGGTTGACAGGTAGGCCCGCCTCGCCTGGGCCGGCAGTGCGTGTTCGGCGCCGTATGCTGACGAGTGGCCCTGAATGGGCCAAGCGTTAGAGCTTCCTTAAGTCAATCCCGACATAGTCTCTTAGACCGCTCGTTAACCCGGCTCGTGCTCGATGAAAGACCCGAGCACGGACCTTTGTGAGCGACCGGGGACCTGCACAATCAAATGCTTGCCAGTCCCATGAAATTTGCCCGTCGCCCCCAGGGCGCCCTGACGCGCATCGTACCTGATCGACGCCGTCACAAGCGCATCT
>Ga0137412_10002274_pt1 | contig 15163 bp, 10 predicted proteins | sample CZODoug2_1_16fun_FD_122160 | JGI IMG/M metagenome (GOLD analysis project Ga0137412, IMG submission 122160) | Vadose zone soil fungal communities from Angelo Coast Range Reserve, California, USA - CZODoug2_1_16fungal (Hybrid Assembly) | ecosystem: Environmental > Terrestrial > Soil > Vadose zone...
TGAGGGCGAAGGGTACGCTCGACGACAGCCATATCGCCTGCAAGGTCGAGACCGGCCGCGCGCTCGCGGTCGCGGGTCTCCACCCCGCGACGGGCGGCTCGGGCCTCGAGCTGTGCTCGGGCGACATGCTGCTGGAAGCGCTCGTGGCCTGCGCGGGCGTGACCCTCAAGGCGGTCGCGACCGCGCTCGCGATCCCGCTGAAATCCGGCACGGTGTCGGCCGAAGGCGATCTCGATTTCCGCGGCACGCTCGGGGTCGCCAAGGACGCGCCGGTCGGCTTCGCCCAGATCCGGCTGTCCTTCGATGTCGACACCGAGGCGGAGCAGGAAAAGCACGACCAGCTTCTCAAGCTCACCGAGCGTTATTGCGTGGTCTATCAGACCATCAAGAGCGGTCCGCCCGTCGAGGTGCGCATGAACCGCATGTGAGGCATGGCGTGACCCAATAGCCTCACGGTTGTCATTGCCCGCGAAAGCGGGCAATCCAGTACGCCCATCGCATGTGTTGACTGGATGGCCCGCTTGCGCGGGCCATGACGGTTTAGCGGCCGCCGGCATTGCGCAAAACAGATGTCCCCCGACCTGATCTTTTTCCTCTCGCTTGCCATCAAGATGGTCGTCACGGCGCTGTTCGTCGTCGGCGCCGTCTATTCGGCCGAGCGCGCCGGGCCGGTGGTCGGTGCGATGGTGGCGACGCTGCCGATCTCGGCCGGGCCGGCCTACATCTTCCTGTCGCTCGAGCACGGGCCCGCATTCATCGCCGACAGCGCGCTCGCGAGCCTCGTCGTCAACGCGGCGAACTGTGTGTTCGCGCTGGTCTATACGCTGATGGCGCAACGCCGCGGTCTCGTGCTCAGCGTCGGGCCGGCGCTCGCAGCCTGGGCGGCGTTCGCCTCGCTATCGCGCGCGCTGCCGTGGACCACGGCGTGCGCCTTCGCGTTCAACGTCGTGGTGCTCGCCGCCTGTCTCGCGTTTGGCAACCGGCTACGCCATGCACGCATGCCGCTCGTCACGCGGCGCTGGTACGACATTCCGCTGCGCGCCTGCATGGTCGCGCTGCTGGTCGCGACCGTGGTGGGCTTAAGCGCGCGTGTCGGGCCGACCATCACCGGCATGCTGGCGGTCTTCCCGATCGTGCTGCTCAGCCTGATGCTGATCCTGCATCCGCGCATCGGCGGTCCGGCGACCGGCGCGGTGCTGTCGAACAGCATGCTCGGCCTGGTCGGCTTCTCGTTGACCTGCCTGACCGCGCGGCTCATCGTGCCGGCGCTCGGCACCGCGGCCGGGCTGTCGCTCGCGCTCGCGGTCTCGGTCGGCTGCAATCTTGCGTTCTGGCGGCTGCGGCGCGGCAAGCCGCTGCCGGCGCCTACTTCTTCGTCGCCTTCAGCTTGAGCGCGTAAAGCGCCTCGAGCGCCTCGCGCGGCGACATCTCGTCGGGATGCAGCGCCGCGAGCGCCTGGGCGACCGCCTCGGCGGCTTCGTCGCGCGGCGGCGCCGCCGGCGCGCGCGGTACGGCCGCGAACAGCGGCAGGTCGTCGATCAGCTTGCGGGTCGGCGCCGTGCGGTCCACCGCCTCGAGCTCGGCCAGCACCAGCTTGGCGCGCTCGATCACGGCCGGCGGCAGGCCGGCGAGCTTGGCGACCTGGATGCCATAGGAGCGGTCGGCCGCGCCCGGCACCACCTCGTGCAGGAACACCACGTCGCCATGCCATTCGCGCACCCGCACGGTGGCATTGAGCAGGCGGGGGAGTTTGGCGGCGAGCGCCGTCAATTCATGGAAATGGGTCGCGAACAGCGCGCGGCAGCGGTTGGTCTCGTGCAGGTGCTCGATCGCCGCCCAGGCGATCGACAGCCCGTCGAAGGTCGAGGTGCCGCGGCCGATCTCGTCGAGGATCACCAGCGAGCGCGGGCCGGCCTGGTTGAGGATGGCGGCGGTCTCCACCATCTCGACCATGAAGGTCGAGCGCCCGCGCGCGAGATCGTCGGCCGCGCCCACCCGCGAGAACAGCCGGTCGACCACCCCGATGCGGGCGCGCCGCGCCGGCACGAAACTGCCCATCTGGGCGAGCACCGCGATCAGCGCATTCTGCCGCAGATAGGTCGATTTGCCGCCCATGTTGGGGCCGGTGACCACGTAGATGCGGCCGGCGCTCTCGCCCGGCGGGGCCGAGAGGTCGCAGTCGTTGGCCACGAACGGCCCGTCGGCGAGCGCCTGCTCGACCACCGGGTGCCGTCCGCCTTCGATCGCGAAATCGATGCCGGCGTCGACCTGCGGCCGCACATAGTCGCGCTCGGCCGCCAGCATCGCGAGCGCGGCGGCGACGTCCGTCGCCGCCAGCGCCTGGGCGGCCGCCTTGACGGCGTCGGCCGCCGCCACCACCCGTTCGGCGAGCCGCTCGAAGATCGCGAGCTCGAGTCCGAGCACGCGCTCGGCCGCATTGGCGATCTTGGCCTCGAGGTCGGCGAGCTCGGTGGTGGTGAAGCGGACCTGGCCGGCCAGCGTCTGGCGATGGATGAAGCCCGTGCTCAACGGCGGCTTCATCAGCTTGTCGCCATGCTGCGCCGTCACCTCGACGAAATAGCCCAGCACGTTGTTGTGCCGGATCTTCAGCCCGCGAACCTGCGTCTCCTCGGCATAGCGCGCCTGCAGGGCCGCCACCACGCGGCGCGATTCGTCGCGCAGCGCGCGGGTCTCATCGAGAGGCCCGTCGTAGCCCGTGCGCACGAAGCCGCCGTCGCGCCGGAATGCCGGCAGCTCGTCGGCGAGCGCCGCCGCGAGCTCGGCCGCGATCGCCGGGTCGGGCGCCCGCATCGCGGCCGCCGCCTCGGCCAGCTCGGCGGGCGCGGGATCGAGGCGCGCGAGGCGCGCCGCGAGATCGGCCGCCACCACGAGCCCGTCCCGGATCGCCGCGAGATCGCGCGGGCCGCCGCGCCCCACCACCAGGCGGGCGAGCGCGCGCGCGAGGTCGGGCGCGGCCGCGAGGCTCGCCCGCACGTCGCCGCGCAGCGCCGGATCGGCCACGAAAGCCGCAACCGCGTCGAGCCGCGTGTTGATGGCGGCAGGATCGGTCAGCGGCGCCGTCAGCCGCTGCGCCAGCAGGCGCGAGCCCGCCGCGCTCACGCTGCGATCGATCGCCGCCACCAGCGAGCCGCGCCGCTCGCCCGTGAGCGTGCGCATGAGCTCGAGATTGGCGCGGGTCGCGGCGTCGATCGCGAGCGTCGCGCCCTGCTGCTCGCGCATCGGCGGCGACAGCGGCGGGCGCTTGCCGAGCTGGGTGCGCTCCACATAGGTCACGCAGGCGGCGGCCGCGGTGAGCTCGATGCGAGAAAAACTCCCGAAGGCGTCGGTGGTCGCCACCGCGAAATAGGACGCCAGCCGGCGCTCCGCGGTGGCGCCGTCGAACACGTCGCGCGGCAGCGGCGTCACGGCCGGCAGCGTGCGCAAGAGCGGCGCCACGTCGGCGTCGCCGTAGAGCGCGTCCGACACGATGATCTCGCCCGGCTCGAGCCGCGCCATCTCGGCCGCCAGCCCGACGCGGTCGCATTCGGTCAGCCGGAACTCGCCGGTCGAGATGTCGAGGAAGGCGAGCGCGAAGCGGCTGTCGTCGGCCGGCGCCGAGGCGCGCGCGCGCACGATCGCGACCAGGTAATTGTTGCGCTGCGCGTCGAGCAGCGTGTCCTCGGTCAGCGTGCCGGGCGTGACCAGCCGCACCACGTCGCGCTTGACGACGCTCTTGGCGCCGCGCTTCTTGGCCTCGGCCGGATCCTCCATCTGCTCGCACACCGCGACGCGGTGGCCGAGCGCGATCAGGCGGTGGAGGTATTCGTCGGCGCGCTCGACCGGCACGCCGCACATCGGGATGTCCTGGCCGAGATGCCTGCCGCGCTTGGTGAGCATGATCCCGAGCGCCCGGCTCGCCACCTCGGCGTCGTGAAAGAACATCTCGTAGAAATCGCCCATCCGGTAGAACAGCAGGCAGTCCGGGTTGGCGGCTTTGATCTCGACATACTGCTCCATCATCGGCGTCACGCGGCCGACGTCGTCGTCCGGTTTGGCCGCCGCGCGGCCGGAATCGTCCGCCTGATTGGGCGCCGCGATGCCGTTCGGCTCGCTGGGGACGCCGTCGGCGGGATCATGGATTCGGGCAAGGGCCATCGGGCGGCAAGCTAGCAGATGCAGGCCGGCTTTTCAGGGGCGCGAGGAGGGAACCCACAAGGGATATGACGCGTCAGCGGCGCCTCACTGCAGCTGCAGGCTCCGCCCCAGCCCCGAGATCATCGAGCTGTCGAGCAGGTATTTGCGCGCGCGTTCGGGATCGCTGGCGAGCCCCACCAGCTCGCTCAGGTGCTCGCGCTGCACCGCGGGGTCGCGCTCCTCCAGCAGCCGCTTGTTGCGGATCGACATCGCCTGCACCTGCTCGACCGTGGCGGAGCGGCGCTGGCGCACATAGCGGTCGAGCAACGCGGCGTCTTCGCCGCGCCACACCCGGCCGAGCTTGTCGGCCAGATTGACGGCGTCGTGGATGCCGCTGTTCAACCCGAAGCCGCCGAGCGGATTGTTGAGATGCGCGGCGTCGCCGGCGAGCAGCACGCGGCCCTCGCGAAACGTCTTCGCCACCCGCTGGTGCACCCGGTAGATGCTCTTGTAGCGGATCACGTAGGGCCGGTCGCGCGCGACCAGCCGCTGCATCCGGCCCTCGATGCGTTCGGCGTCGAGCAGGGCGTCGTCCGGCAGGTCCGCGTCGGCCGGAAAGGCGGCGCGCCAGATTCCGGGCGGGCCGCCGTCGGGCATCTTGAACACCGCCGCCCAGTCGGCGCCGTCGGCGATGTAGGAGTTCAACGCAAATCCGTCCTGCCCGAAATCGTGCGGCGTGCTCGCCACCAAAAACTGCTCCGGGTAGGTGAAGCCTTCGAACTCGACTCCGAGCGTCTTGCGGACCGTGCTGCGGCCGCCGTCCGCCCCGATCAGCCACGACGCCGCGATGACGTCGGGCTTCCCGTCCGTCGCGACCTCGACCCGGACGTGGTCGGCATGCTGTACGAAACCCGTCACCTGATGGCCGAAGCGGACCTCGGCCTGTGTCGTGGCGCGCAGGATGTCGAGCTGGATCGGCGTGAGCCGATGCTGCTCGAGATGCAGCCGGTACGGATAGGGCGTCACGTCGGCGAGCAGAGCCAGGTCGAAGGCGGCGGTGAGCTCGCCGCGCCGGTCGCGGATCTGCCAATGCCGTACCGGCAGGCCGGTCTCGTGCATGCGCGCCGTGATGCCGTAGGGCGCCATCATCTCGAGCGTCGGCGGATGGAAGGTGCCGGCCCGCAGGTCGTGCGCGAGCGCGGGCTCGGCTTCGAGCAGGATCACCGGAATGCCCTGGCGGCCGAGCGCGAGCGCGCACATCAGCCCGGTCGGACCGGCGCCCGCGACCACGACGGGGAGGACGGGCATCATCGTTCTCTCACGCGCCCCGGCTTCGATGCGACGCGGGCCGGGCGCCCGCGGCCCGGTGAGCGCCGCCTCACTTGACCAGCTTGGCGCCGGTCAGGTTCTCCAGGTTCTTGAAATAGATCTTCTCCAGCTTGTCCTTCGGCAGGTTCAGCGACTCGAGAATGCGCAGCGTCTCGCGGATATAGCCGGTGCCCTTCTCGGGATCGAACGGGCAGTCGGACGCGAACACGACATTCTCGACCGGATAGAAGGCGAGCCCGCACACGGTGCCGGCGTCGGCGCCGAACACCGCGGTGTCGACATGGAAATTCTGCTTGAAGTAATCGAGCGGCCGCTTCTTCAGGCTGCGCTTGAGCGCCTGGTAATCCGCGTCCGAGGTGCGCGCGCCGATCTGGTCCCAGCCCGGCCCGATGCGGCCTTCGAGCATCGGCACGATGCCGCCGAAATGGTGCATGACCAGCTTCAGGCCCGGATTGTTGTCGAGGGTTTTCGAAAAGACGAGGCGCGACATCGCGGCGGCGGTCTCGTAGGACCAGCCGAGCGTCCACCAGATCTCGTAGAGCGATTTCTGCTCGTCGAGATAATCGGGAAAATTCGCGCCGCGCGTGGGATGGATCCAGATCGGCTTGCCGAGCCGGGCCATGGTGGCGAAGAAGGGCGCGAATTCCGGCCGGTCGAGCGGCTTGCCCTTGATGTTGGTGTAGGTCTGCACGCCGAGCGCGCCGTTCTTGACCGCGCGCTCGGCCTCGCGCACCGCGCCCTCGGGTGAGGCGAGCGAGACCTGCGCGACCCAGCCCGGAAAGTGATCCTTGTCCTTCGCGCAGATATCGACGAAGCCGTCGTTGATCAGCCGGCACAGCTCCTCGGTCTGCTCGGCCGGCACGATATTCTCGATCGGCGGCATCGCATAGGACAATACCTGCGCGTAGTCCGGGAATTTGTCGACCACCCGGCGGCGCTCGTCGAGGTCATGGATGCAGGGGATCTCGCGCATCCGCTTGCCGATATCGGCGAAATTGCCGGCGATCTGCGCCATCCGGTCCGCGAAGGGCTTCGGAATGAAGTGTGTCCATGCGTCGATACGCATCATGGGTGGTGGTCCTCCGACCTGGGTTGCTGGTGCCGCGTCCGGGAAGTCAGGGCGGCGCGGCGTCAGGGCCAACTGAGCTTGTGCTCGTTTGTCCCGGGCAAGGGCCATGCTGACCCCGCGGTTGTCAAGGCCGCAGCTAGGCGGGGACGCGGCGCGCTATGCGGATTTCAGCGGCGAATGATGCGCCAGAGCGAATGCGACGCGATCGGGCGGATGGCTCGGCGTCGTTGCGCCAGATGAGCGCGTGGCATTGGTAGCGACCCGTTTGGCTCCGGAGATTCCGGGTGTCGTGACGGCATCGCTCGACAGGAATTTCTGTTCGAATTCCGCTGCCGGCGCGGGGTGGCCGAAATAGTATCCCTGCCCTTGCTCGCACCCGAGGCTCGCCAGCAGATCGGCGGTGGCGCGGTCCTCGATGCCTTCGGCGATGACCGACAGGCCCAGCACCTTGCTCAGGCTTATCGTCGAGCCGACAATCGCCGCATCGTCCGAGTCCGCTTGCAGCCCATGGACGAAATACTTGTCGATCTTCAGCCCGTCGAGGGGGAATTTCTTCAGATAGCTCAGGCTGGCATAGCCGGTGCCGAAATCGTCGAACACGATTCGAACCCCGAGATCCTGAATCCGGCGGAAAATCTCGAGGGCCTTCTCGTCATCCACGATCAGGATGTCTTCCGTCACCTCGAGCTCGAGCAGCGACGCGGGACAATTCGTGCGCCGGAGGACTGTCATAAGCGTCGATACGAGGTCGCCCGATTGAAGCTGTGAAGCCGAGAGATTGACGGCGATTCGAACATGATGCCCCGCCTGTTGCCACAGCAGCGCTTGCCGGCAGGCGGTTTCCATGACCCAGAACGCGACCCGAGCCGAGATCGGCGACGTGTTGACCACCGGCATGAAATCCGCCGGCGAGACGATGCCACGATCGGGATGCCGCCAGCGGATCAGCGCCTCCGCGCCGGTCAGCCTGCCGTCGATCAGGCTGATCTGCGGTTGATAGAAGAGCTCGAACTCGTTCCTGTCTGCGGCGAGCCCCAGCTCGGCCTCCAGTGTCAGTCGCGCTTCGAGCTCATCCCTCATGCCGCGCTCAAAGAGCACGTGCTTGCCGCGCCGCGCCGCCTTTGCCCGGCCCAGCGCCAGATGGGCGTTGCCGAGGAGCTCGTCCGCGGTCTCGCAATCTTTGGGATAAACCGCGACACCGACGCTGATTCTGACATGTTGCTGGCGCCCCCCGACGGAAAGCGGAATCGCATTGAATGCGAGATCCGCCCGTTCCGACAACTTTGCCGCCCTGTCGGCGGCGTCGGCACCGCTTATGACGATCGCAAATTCATCGCCATCCAGGCGGGCAACAAGGTCGGTAGCCCCGATGGCGGCACTCAACCGCTTGGCGACGGCACAGAGCACCTGGTCGCCATAAGCACGGCCCAGCATGTCGTTGATCATCTCGAATTTGTCGACGCCTATGACCAGCAATGCGACTTTCGACCCCCATGGTTTCGCGGCGGCAAACCTCGTGCACAGATGGGCGTGCAAGGCATTGCGATTGGCGAGGCCGGTCAGTGTGTCGTATTCCGCGAGGTATCTGATCCGTACCGCTTCACGCTTGCGGACCGAGATATCCCTCAATATGGCGCCGTAGTGGAATCCGTCGGTCCCTTGCCACCCGGAGAAACAGGCCTCGAGCGGAAAGATTTCGCCATTCTTGCGATGTCCGTCGAGTTCCATGATCTGGCCGCCGGGCGACTGCAGGACAGCGGACGGCAGGTCGAGAATCGAGAAACGATCGCGCGTCGACCCGCCACCGCCAATCGAGCAGATCCTGTCGAGCGGCTGACCGATCATCTCCTCTGGTGCGTAGCCGAAGAGCGCAGTCGCACCCGGGTTCCACACTGTGATGAGGCTGTTCTGGTCGGTGCACACCAGACCATCGCCGAGCGACATGGCGATCCGTAGAAAGCGCCGTTCCGCAATCCTGCCGACCAGGCCACGAAAATTTATCTCGTCGAGCGCGATGGCGATCAAATAGAAGGCGGCGGCCAAATGAAACAGCGAAGTATCGGCCACAATGGCGAGCTTCGTCTGCAACAGCATGGCGCCGGCTTCAGCCGCGATCGCCGATCCGACCAGAACCGCAGCCCGCGCAATCGCGGATGAGCGGCGCCAGAAAGCCGCCATGAGAAGCACGATAAAAACGGGGCCACCGAGGCGCACGGCCTCGGAGGTGGGGCGTAGCGTACGGCCTTGCAGGATGGATTCCGCGGCCAATGCCTGCAGCAACGGACCCGAAACGATCTGGCCGGTCGGTAGATTGAATCTGTCGCCGAGCTCGAGCGCCGTTCCGCCGATGATGACTTTTTTGTTCTCGAGCCGCTTTGCGACGGCGGGATCGCCGCGCAGGACATCCACATAGGAAACCATCGGGACGCTATCCGGCCGGATGCTGAAATCGATCCAAAACGGTTCCTTGTCTCGCTCGTACTTGCCCGCCAGCACCGCGCCCATCGAAGGCAGGAATTTTCCGTCGAATATTTCCCCGAACGGATAGCGGCGCACCACACCATTTGGTTCGACCGAAACGTTCACGATCGCCGGCCACGAGTGCTCGCCTAATGGCGCCAGCGGCTGGTTCAGATGAACTTCCTGTTGGTTTCGGCCGTCCGCCAGCTGCTTGAACGAGGGCAGGACGACCGACCCGCCGGCTTTTTTCAATGCTTCGACGAAGGCCTGGTCCGATGCCGGATTTGACGGCGCGCTGAAATCGACGTCGAACACGATATCGCTTGCTTTCGCGCTTTCCAGCTTGCCGATCAGTTCCGCATGGAGTTGGCGAGGCCAAGGCCACACCCCGATCGCCTCGATCGAGCGGGAATCGATCGCAACGATGACGATGTCGCGCGTGGCCTGACGGGGAAATTGGTGGGACCGCAGGTCGGTGAGGGTATTTTTCAACGCATCGGGGATCCCGGTCAGCAGAACTGCCGCGAGAGCGCCCATGACAAAAAGATGCGTTCGATACTTTCTCACGCCCCTCACTCGCCCACTTGCGCCGCCTTCAATTACAACGGCGCCCCCCGGGCCGCCCCATCGCGGCGCCGTCGCGTCAACCCGGGCTTAGGGCTTATGGCCGCGCCCGTTCGCGTTCCCGTTTCCGTTGCCGTTTCCGTTTCCGGGGGTGTTACCGACGCCGTTTCCGACGCCATTACCGACGCCGTTTCCGACGCCGTTTCCGTTGCCGTTGCCATTTCCGTTGTTGCCGATGCCAACGACGTTGCCGATGCCATTGTTGCCGTTGCCATTGCCGAATCCGTTGCCGTTACCGGCGGCGCTGCTGTTGCCACCCGCGTTTCCATTGCCGCCGGCATTGCTGTTCCCGGCCCCATAGAGCTTCCCGACGCCGTTACCCGGCGCCAACTCGCCGCTGCTCCACACCGTGGGCTTTGCCGCGTTGGCGCGATCGTGCGCGGTGACTGTCGCCTCGCGCGCAAGTCCGTTGGTGACCTTGTGAAAATTCACATTCACCTCCCCCAGCGGCGACTTGATCCGCAGTGCGCCGTCGGCGCCTCTCGACTGGGCGGGGTCGTTGCGGTTTTGGAGGGCGCGGATCGTCTGTCCGTCCGGCGCGCTCGGCGGGGCCGTGAGCCCATTTGCGGGCACGGGCACGGCGTGGACCGAGGATCGGCGCGGTTCGCCGCGCTCGATCGGGCTCAACTTGCCGGAGCCTTTCAGCGATAGCCCGCCTGGACCGAGAGTCGAGACTTTCGCCGTTTGTCCCGGAAGCACCAGAGCATGTTGGCCGGACTTGAAATCTGCGACCTCGACCTGACCTCTGACCACATCCACATTGGCGCCGTATTTATGCACGGAGACACGGAACTGCGTGCCCTTCACCACCGCGGCGAGATAGGGCGTCTCGACCTCGAAATGCTTGACGTTGCGCTTCTCCGCCTCGATGAGCACCGAACCGGCCTGCTGCAGGATTGTCGTCGTGAGTCCGTTTTTCGGTTCGGCCGGGATGCCGATGACCGAATTCGGCGAGATCAGCATGGTCTCCTCGCCGCGCACCAGCAGGGCGCGGCCATTGCGGCCGGTACGGATGTTGTCGCCGGGCTTGAGGGTCGTCTCGTCGGTGAGGGAGGCCTGCTGCACTCCCGACGTCGTCAGCCAGACCTCGCCGGACGATTTGCTGACCCGCCACGCAACGTCCTCCGCCGCCGCTCCGCATCCGGCGGCCAAGACGACGAACGCTGCCAGGAAAAACCGGGCACAAAAGCTTCTGGAGGGATGCGCCATGTTGCCTCATGTTCGGCTGGACATGTCCCGCTCACGAGACACCGCGACAATCGTGCGTGGCGCGATATTGGCGGCAATATCTCAATATTTGGCTTAGTTCTGCCGGTGTGGGGGCAGCGGCGCATTAACGTTTCGTTCACCATAACGACCTAGTTTGAGCAGTCGTGGAGGCACCTTCGCGGACGCAAAGCATCACAGATGAGCGAGCGTCCTGAGAATGGGGGAAGGTGCCTTTGGCGATCGCAACGATATGGCGCGCCGGTTGACGCCCTCGCTTGCGCCTTGGCTTTGATGCTGGCGACCGCCGGCCCCGGCCAGGCGCAACAGCCCGCCCAGCAGGCGCGACCGGATCCGCTGCAGGCAGAGAAGCGATTCGACGCATTCCAGGCGGAGCAGCGCCGGGCCGATAAGCCCGCCATTGCGATGCCGCGCGTGGCAAGGCCGGAAATACGGGCCGACACCACGCCGTTGTTCAAGCTCAAGGCCGTCGGTGTCGAAGGCGCGAGCGTCATTTCGGGCGCCGCGATCGCCGAGACCTATCGATCGTATATCGGCAGAACCGTATCGCAAGCCGACCTGGCGGAGATCGCCGCCAGGGTCAGCGATTTGTATCGCGACGCCGGCTATCATCTCAGCCGTGCGATCGTCCCGCCGCAAGAACTGAAAAACGGCCGCATCCGTCTCAAGGTGATCGAGGGAGCGATCGTCGACATCGCATTGAAGGGAAAAGGCGCCGAGCAGTTCGGCGTCGGGTCGTTGCTGCACCCGATAACGGACGAGCACCCCTCGCGGCTGAAGACTCTCGAGCGGCAGTTGCTGCTGGTGAACGAGCGCCCCGGCGTTCGCATCATCGATACCGCACTCGAGGAGATCGGCGCGGCCTCCGGCCGCTTCCGCCTTCTCGTATCGGTCGAGACATGGCGCATCTATACCGCGCAGGCCCTGGACAACCTCGGCACGCCCGCGGTCGGCACGTTGCAAGCCTATTCGGCTTCCGCCTTCAATTCGTACCTCGTCAATGGGGACTCGCTCGGGGTCAACCTGTCGACCGTTCCCGACGCGCCGCGTGAGCTCGGCTTCGCCCGGCTGTCATATGACGCGCCGATCGGACGCGACGGTGTCCGGCTGGGCGCCACGGCGCTCTACAGCGAAGTCTGGCCGGGTGACTATCGGCGGCAACTCGGCACCCGTAGCCAGATCGAAACATACGAGATCAAGGCCGGCTTTGTTCCGATAGAGACGCGCAGGTCCTCGCTTTGGCTGACCGCGGCGGCGGGCTTCAGCGACGTCTCCGAGCGCGATTCTTTCGGAATCACATATAGAGACCACATCCGCACCCTGAGTTTGACGGCTGACTACAAGCTGCAGGACAACCTTGACGGCTGGAATTACTTGACCCTCATCTGGCGCCAAGGGCTCGATGTCCTGGGCGCTTCGCGCAAGGACGACGTCCTGCTTTCCCGTTACGGCGCATCCGGCGATTTTTCCGTGATCGATTTGTCATTCACCCGGTATCAAAGGCTGTCCGACATCTGGTCGCTGAAGATCTCGGCGTCGGGGCAGTGGGCATCGGCCCCGCTTCTGACATCCCAGCAGTTCTATCTCGGCGACGCCGCCTACGGGCCGGGCTATTACAGCGGCGACAACGGCTTTGCCGGCCTGCTGGAGCTGCGGTTTGACCAGGCTCTCCCGGGCAAGCTGTTGAAAGGCTACCAGCTTTACGGCTTCGTCGATGGCGGCGCCGTGTGGAATTCCGACAGCCCCGGTGACGTGCTCTCGCTCTCGTCGGCGGGAGCGGGCGTGCGCTTCTTTCTCGCCGACCAATTTCAGGCCGGCCTCGCGGTTGCCGTGCCGTTTCACCCCGGAACGACGGTCAACGGGGTTCGCGACACGCGCGTGTTATTTTCCCTGTCGAAGGCTTTCAAAGTCTGCCCGGACAGGCCCCAGCTGAGCTGCATTTAGCGTACCATTCGCCAGTCGATCGCGGCCAGCTCCTGCTTGACCCATGTCCGGAAGGCCTGCACCTGCGGGCGCTCGCTGCGGCTCTTCGGACAGACGAAGTAATAGCCGCGGCCCGTGCTCACGGCGCGCGCGACCGGGATCACGAGGCGTCCGGTGCGCAGCTCGTCATAGGCCAGGAGGTCGTGCGCCAGCAGCACGCCGGCGCCTTCGCCGGCGGCATCGAGCGCGTGATCGGTGCTGTTGAAGCGCAGCCCGCGGCTGACGTCGACGCCTTGCACGCCGGCCGCCCGGAACCAGTCCGCCCAGGTCGGCACCTCGGGGCGCCGGGCGAGCGTGTCGTCATGGATCAGCGGCACGCGCGCGAGCGCCGCGGGGCCGGCGAACGGCCCATGAGCCGCGCTCAGCCGCGGGCTGCAGACCGGCACCAGGGAAATCTCGGCCAGCCTCTCGATGAGCAGCGCCGGATCGGGTGCGGCATCGAGCGGGAGGTTGCGCAGCGCGACGTCGATCCCGTCGGTGGTGAAATTGGCATAGCCGAAGGACGACGACACCCGCACGTCGATGTCGGGATGCGCGCTCGCGAAGCGATAGAGCCGCGGCGCCAGCCATTTGGCGGTGAAGCCCGGCGGCGTGCTGATCACCAGCACGCGCTGGTCGCCGACGGGGCCGAGGCCGGCGACGGCTTCCTGGATGCGGGCGAAGCCGGTCTGCAGGCCGGGATAGAGCAGCTTGCCGGCGGGCGTGAGCGCGATCGACCGCACCCGCCGCTCGAACAGCTTCAGGCCGAGCAGGTCTTCCAGCCCGCGGATCTGGTGGCTCAGCGCGCCCGCGGTCACGTGCAGCTCCTGGGCGGCGCGGGTCAGGCTCAGATGGCGGGCCGCGGCCTCGAAGGCGCGCAACGCATTGAGTGGCGGCATTACGTTATGCATGAGATAAGCTCATCTATGGGATGAGAAGACATCCTTTGTCACGCTGTCTCACAAGCCGCATAAGCATACAGGAAATGGGACGGATGAGAAACGCTCAGTTATCCCCGTCCCCATGGAGGCAAGCCATGACCCACGCCGCGCATCACGGGGAAATCCCCCGTTCCTGCAATCCCAAGCCCGCCGCCAGGGCGGCGGTCGCAAGCCGGGGCATCTGGCGGCGCATTTTTGACGCCGTCTACGAGTCGCGCCGCAGGCATGCCGAGCGCGACATCGCCCGCTTGATCAACCGGTCGGGGGGACGGATCACCGACGACGTCGAGTTCCAGATGTCGCAGCACCTCATGACGGGGGCCTGGACTGTGCGCAAGTGACGGCCGTCCAATGAGCCACGACGTGGTGCTCGCGGAGACGCGCGGGCCGGTCGCGCTGGTGACCTTGAACCGGCCGCAGAAACTCAACGCGCTTGATTACGCGCTGATCGACCGGCTGATGGCGGTCCTCGATAGCATCGAAGCGGACGACGACGTCCGGGCGGTGGTGCTGACCGGAGCGGGCGAGCGCGCCTTTTCGTCGGGCGCCGACATCGCCTGCTTTGCGCCGAGCGTGCGGCGCGGACCGGCGGCGGCGCTGCGCGACTTCGTGCGGCGGGGGCAGCGGCTGACCGGCCGGATCGAGAGCTTTCCGAAGCCGGTCATCGTGGCGGTCAACGGTCTCGCCCATGGGGGCGGCTGCGAGATCGTCGAAGCCGCGCCGCTGGCGATCGCGAGCGCGCGGGCGGAGTTTTGCAAGCCGGAGATCAATCTCGGCTTCGCGCCGCCGTTCGGCGGCTCGCAGCGGCTTCCGCGGCTGGTCGGGCGCAAGCGCGCGCTGCGGATGATCCTCACCGCGCAGCCCATCACGGCGCGCGCGGCGTGCGAGCTTGGCCTCGTCAACGAGGTTGCTACGTCGTAACAGGTCGAGCAGCTTGTTGGTGCCCACCGTGTTCATTGCGCCCAAAAATTAGCTGAGCAGTAATCACTCAGCGGTTATTAACCGCCGTAGTGCGACCTGCTCCATATCGCGCCCGTTCCGCCGGGAATACGACAAGAGAAGTGGTCGCCTACTTTGTCTGTTCCGCCTGGCTCCATCCAATCCAATTTATCCACGAACGTGGTCCAACGAATAAACTTAGGACGTCCTAAAATGCCTCGCTGGCAGCATGACGGGGCACTTCACGCCCTACCTAACACGATAGCATGGCTGGCAGCATCCGACTAGCAGATTTGTGGACTTTTCGGCTCGGGAAATATAGCCGGCCCATCCTGGGTCGGTGTTGGTCGCATCCCAGCCGAGACGGCTGGGCTATCTAATGGGAGCCGCCGAGAGCGGCTTTGATCAGGGTTGCGTCGAAATAATTCGTGCTCATTCCAGCGTCGACGACGATCCGCTGAGCGTTCATGCCGCTCGA
>Ga0137412_10002276_pt1 | contig 15160 bp, 13 predicted proteins | sample CZODoug2_1_16fun_FD_122160 | JGI IMG/M metagenome (GOLD analysis project Ga0137412, IMG submission 122160) | Vadose zone soil fungal communities from Angelo Coast Range Reserve, California, USA - CZODoug2_1_16fungal (Hybrid Assembly) | ecosystem: Environmental > Terrestrial > Soil > Vadose zone...
GCTCGGCGGTAGTGCCGCAGCATGCTGCGCCACTACAAGGGAAGCCGAAACCACCGGAAGAAAAGGATTTAATACAGAGGACGTAGAGGCCGGAGAGAAGAGGGCACGAAAAAACCGTGGCGGGGTGACAGTCGCCGCCGTCAAGGAGATCAGGAAAATGAGAGTCGGCGTTTTCATTTTGGGGAGGCAGAAACAAAGATGGATTTGGGGAGCATCATGTGGACGCCCTTGTTGCCGTCGACGAGTTCGGTGATGTGGAGGTCGGCGGCGACGCTCGCGAGCATGTAGGCGTCATCGCGCGCGAGATGCTTTTCGGTCACGAGGAAATCGATCATCTCGCGAACGGCGAGCGTGGCACAGGCATTCAGGTCATCGTTGAGGCCCATGGTGATGTAGTGCGTGGGCGTTTCGGCGCGTGGCCACTTCAGGTGCATGTCCTTGCGCACGATGAATTGAAACGTGCCGATGAGCGAAGTTTCCAGCGCGGTGATGTCCACTTCGCCGTCGCCCTGCCCGGCGTGGCCGTCGCCCACTTCAAACAGCGCGCCGGGAGCATGCACGGGAATGTAAAGCGTGGTGCCCGCGACGAGGTCCTTGTTATCCAGATTGCCCGCCATAATCCACGGCGGGGCGCTGTTGAAGCGGCCCGCGCTCTCCGGCGGCGCATCGCCCATGCTGCCGAAAAAGGGATGCAGCGGAATCTCGATACCCGGCGCGAATTTCGCCACCATCCGCTTTTCATCCAGAGGAATGATTTTCATTTTCGTGTAAGGATAATCGTCGGACAGATACCCGCGCCCCGCTCCGAAGCCGTTGTACGCGTAAGGAATCGCCAGTTTTATCGCCAGAATTTTCACTTCGAGCACGTCGCCAATTTCCGCGCCTTCGATGTAGATCGGTCCAGTGAGGATGTGCCCGCCGGGCCCTTTATCCTTCACCTGATCGGTGATGTCGCGCAGCGATTGCTCGATCTGATCCGGCGGCAGGCCCGCATCTTCGAGCCGTTTCGGACTGTTCGTGATCAGCGTCTGAATCTCCACCGTGTCGCCCGACTTGACGCGCAGCACCGGCGCCGCCTTCGCGTCGTAGTAGCCCCACGCCACCGTTTTCGGCGTTGGCTTCAGCGTGTGCGTCGCTTGGCCGGTCGTTTGCTGAGCGGAGAGAGAAGGCACGCAAAGGAGAATGCCAAAGCCCAACAGGATTGCGCGGAAAGTCATTCGGCCTCCAAGCATTCTAAAGTCAAGAGATGAAATCGAGCCAGCTCTTCCGGCATGCAAAGGCAGAAATAGCGTCAACTCTGTCTCCGGTTAGGACTGTTGCCTTTGCATTTCCGCAATGCCCAGACTCAGCATAGCCAACTAGCGTCTCGACGTGCCGCTTGCCTCTTGCGTCCGTAAACTCCAGGTTGATGTGAGATTTGGTCACCGCGGACACATAAATGCGCGCACGATCGCCTGATGCAAGGTCGGGCAAGTTATATCTCTTTCCCCGGTCTTCGATGCTTTCAATTCTTAGGCTTACTTGTTGCAGTGCTTCTCCGCTCTCATCGCGGACAGCAATGGCGATGCCATACTGCTGGTGTACGATCACTCCCATAACGTAAAACAGCAATAATCCGACAATCAGAAGGACCAAACGAGTTGTGCGCGAGCAAGACGGGTTTGTCATGGGTGGGTCATATCTTCGGGCTTGACGAGGGCGTCGAATTCTTCGGGGGTGACGTAGCCGAGATTGAGGGCGGCTTCGCGGAGGCTGATGTGGGCCTTGTGGGCGGCTTTGGCGACTTGGGCGGCTTGGTCGTAGCCGATTTTGGGGGCGAGGGCGGTGACGAGCATGAGGGAATTCTGGACGTAGTGGTCGATCTGTTCGCGATTGGCTTCGATGCCGTGGACGCAGTGTTCGACGAAGCTGTTGCAGGCGTCAGCGAGGAGTTCGACGGAATGCAAATAATTGAAGATCATGACGGGCTTGAAAACGTTTAGCTCAAAATTGCCTTGGGAGCCGGCGAAGCCGATGGCGGCGTCATTGCCCATGACTTGGATGGCGACCATCGTAAGGGCTTCGGACTGCGTGGGATTCACTTTGCCGGGCATGATGGACGAGCCAGGCTCGTTTTCGGGAAGAGTGAGTTCGCCGAGGCCGCAGCGCGGGCCGGAGGCCAGCCAGCGAATGTCGTTAGCGATTTTGAAGAGCGAGGCTGCAAGAGTTTTTAATGCTCCGGAGGCGAAGACGATTTCGTCGTGGGCGGAGAGTGCGGCGAATTTATTGGGATGCGAGCGGAAAGGCAACCCGGTGAGCTCAGAAATTTTGCGCGCGGCGCGTTCGGCAAATTCGGGATGGGCGTTGAGGCCCGTGCCGACGGCGGTGCCACCGATGGCAAGATCGTAGAGGCCGTCGAGAGCCACGGCGACGCGGCCGCCGTCGCGGTCGAGAAGATTCACATAGCCGGAAAATTCCTGGCCGAGCGTGAGCGGCGTGGCGTCCTGCAAATGGGTGCGGCCGATTTTTACGATGTCCGCGAACTCCTTGGCTTTGGCGTCGAGGGCGTCGCGGAGAGATTTGATGGCGGGAAGAAGCCGGCGCGCGGTTTCCGAGGCGGCAGCGATGTGCATGGCGGCGGGAAAGGTGTCGTTGGAGGATTGCGACATGTTGACGTCGTCGTTGGGATGGATGGGTTTTTTGCTGCCCATTTCGCCGCCGGCGAGTTCAATGGCGCGATTGGAGATGACTTCGTTGACGTTCATGTTGGTCTGCGTGCCGCTACCGGTTTGCCAGACGCGAAGAGGGAAGTGGTCGTTTAGTTTTCCAGCGATGACTTCATCGGCCGCTTGCGTGATGAGCGTGCACTTTTCGGGGGGCAGCTTGCCGAGATCCTGATTGACGAGCGCGGCGGCTTTCTTGAGGAAGCCGAAGGCGCGGATGAGCTCGGGCGGCATGACATCCTTGCCAATGGCAAAGTGGATGAGCGAGCGGGCGGTCTGCGCGCCGTAGTAGCGGTCGGCGGGGACGTCGATCTTGCCCATGGAGTCGGACTCGGTGCGGGTCGGGATGGAGGCTGCTGGCTTGGCTGCTTCAGACATGGGGACTCCTTCAAAGGCTGCTTGCAAGATTCTACCAGCAAGTGACTGGTAGCTAGTGACTTGTGACTGGCAAGCGTGGGAGGTTGGAAAGGCAAAGGTTGAAGGTTGCAAAACACAGCGGTGTGCTGCGCGTTTACCGCTAGGCCGACATTTTCGGTGAAGCCCGGCACGTACTCGGGAACCACGACGGTGAAGATACGCGATAAGACGCGCGGAGCGGTGATTTGCTACACGACGGATGGATGGACGGCTACGACATCGTCAACGCGGTACACGCGACCGCTTACGATTGATTCGACGACCACGCTTCAGGCTATTGCTATCGGGCCGTACGCCGCGCGGAGTATGGTGGCGAGTGTGCAATACACTATCAATGGGAGGCAACCCAGGCCGTCGAAGGCCGCGGCGTCTGCGATCGTTCCTCCCCCGAGGGCCGCGAGGGGCCATTCTGCGGCAGGGAACTCCCGTGCATCTCGTGTTTGCCACGGATGTGAATTCCAAGACAGCGGATGTGGGAGAACAGATTCAACTGACGCTGGCGGAAGACATCAAAGCCGCAGATATGGTGCTGGTCCCCAAAGGCCAGCTCGCTGTGGCAACCGTTACCCAAGTTGATAAAACCGGGGCCGGGGGCGCCGGGCAATATCGTATTCCAAGTGGACTCAATGGATGCGAACGGCAACTTGGTGAAATTGTGGGGTTCGGAAACGCTGGAAGGGCGACCGAAACCACCGAACGCGGCTTTGTTGGTTCCTTACGTAGGCCTATTCACCCTGTTCAGGCATGGCAAAGACGCGGAGATCAAGCCAGGCACACCGGTAACGGCATACGTAGATGCCGATACTTCGCTCTCGACCGCGGACTTGGGAAGCTCTCCCATCAGCTAAACGACCTCTCCCCGCGCAAAATCCATCTGCCTGCGGGTTTCCCATGAAGACGGGAGACTTCCGCTACAGATGTGAGCATGGTCCGAGGCGATCGCGGGCATCGTGTATAATTGAATCTTGAGGGATTTTGCGGGATTCCATGGCGGAAGAAACTAAGACCATAAGAGCGAGTGCGAAAACACGGCTGCAGAGGCGGCTGCGGTTTTTGAGTACGCGCGCGCGTGAGCTGAAGATGATTGGGAAGGCGCTCGTGTCGACGAAGCACCCCATCCTGGTGCACATCATCCCCATGCGACAATGTAATCTTGCGTGCACGTACTGCAATGAATTCGACGATTTTTCGAAGCCGGTGCCGCTTGAGGAAATGAAGAAGCGGCTGGACATTTTGGCGGACATGGGGACTTCGATCATTACGATCAGCGGAGGCGAACCGCTGATGCATCCGGATTTGGATGAAGTGATCCGGCACATGCGCCGGCAGGGCATGATCGCCGGGTTGATCACCAACGGTTTCTACCTGAACAAAGAACGCATTGTAAGACTGAACGAGGCGGGGCTGGAGCATCTGCAGATCAGCATTGATAACCTGGCGCCGGACGAAGTTTCCAAGAAAAGTCTGAAGACCCTGGATGGCCGGCTGGTGATGCTGTCGCAATACGCGGTGTTTCAGGTGAATATCAACTCCGTGCTGGGCAGCGGCGTGAAAGATCCGGAGGATGCGCTGAAGATTGCGCACCGGGCCGTGAACCTGGGCTTCACCAGCACGGTGGGAATTATTCACGACAACAACGGGCAATTGAAACCGCTGGGACCGCACGAGCAGGAAATTTTTGAAGAAGTTATGGCACTGGGGAAGCGGTCGTTTTCGCGATTCAACGAGTTTCAGCATAATGTAGCGCGTGGGCGGGAGCACAACTGGCGGTGCCGCTCGGGCTCCCGATACTTGTACATTTGCGAAGACGGGTTGGTGCACTGGTGCTCGCAGCAGCGCGGGTATCCGGGGATTCCGCTGGCAGAGTACACGCCGGAGATGCGCCACCGCGAGTACTCCACCAAAAAGTTTTGTGCGCCGCGGTGCACGGTTTCGTGCGTGCAACAGGTAGGCATTCTGGACAACTGGCGCGACCCGCAAGACCTGAACCCGATGCCGATGGCGCCGCCGGCAAACCCGCAAGCAGAGCTGGTGCAAATCGGACAGGGGCGCGGCGACTCCTGATTTCGGAAGGTCCAACCTGAGCTGTTGCCTTCTTTGTATTTTCTCTACGCACACATTCTCCTGTTGAGGGATTGACGGTCAAGCCCGGCTTGCTAACAATGAAGGCATGCCAGGTCTAGCGATTGAGATTGAAAATCTGACCAAGGAATATCCCTTCGGGTTCTTGCACCTCAAGAAAAAAACATCTCTTGAAGGGCTGAACATGCAGGTGGAGACGGGCGAGGTGTTTGGATTTATCGGACCGAACGGCGCCGGTAAATCGACCACCATCAAGCTGCTGATGAGGGTGATTTTCCCGACGGCGGGGAGCGCGCGAATCCTCGGCAAGCCGATCAGCGACGTGGAAATGCACCGGGACATCGGTTACCTGCCCGAGCAGCCGTACTTCTACGACTATTTGACCGCGGCGGAAGTGCTCGACTATTTTGCACGGTTTCACGACCTGACTGCGGCTGACCGGAAAGAACGCGTGGAGCGCATGCTGAAGAAGGTGGGGCTGGAAACCGCGCGCAAGATACAGCTTCGCAAGTTCTCGAAGGGGATGCTGCAGCGCGTCGGGCTGGCGCAGGCGATCCTGCACGATCCGAAAGTAGTGATTCTGGATGAGCCGATGTCAGGGCTGGACCCCGTGGGCAGGCGCGAAGTGCGCGACATTATTCTGGAGTTGAAGAGGGATGGGAAGACGGTGATGTTTTCAACGCACATTCTCTCGGACGCGGAGATGTTGTGCGACCGCGTGGGCGTGATAGTTGGCGGAAAGCTCCGCGGGGTGGGTGCGCCGGGCACCCTTGTGGACATGAAAACGCAGGGAATGGAGATTCTTTTTGAGTTGAGAGGGACGAGCAATGCGCCGCTGCTTTCCATGGCGACGCGCACGGGGGACTGTTACCGGCTGCAAGTGGCTGAGGAAGAATTGTACGCGGCAATCGAACAACTGCGAGCAGCCGGGGCGCGCATCCTTTCCGTGTCCCAGGTAAAAGCGACGCTGGAAGAATTTTTTATGAACCTCGTGGAGGCGGACCGCGCACAGGCGTCGGCGGTGGAAGTGAGCGAAAAATGAGGCGCGTGGGCGTAGTGGCGTTGAATACGTTTCGCGAAGCAGTGCGCGACCGCGTGCTGTATAACCTGGTGTTTTTCGCGCTGCTGATGATGGCGGCGGCAGTCGCGGTGGGACAGATTTCGATCGGGATCGAGCAGACGGTCATCGTGAGCCTGGGTCTGACCGCCATTTCAGTGATCGGGTTGCTGATTTCCGTTTTCATCGGCGTCGCACTGGTCTCCAAGGAAATGGACAAGCGCACGCTCTACGCGCTGCTGGCCAAGCCAGTGCGGCGATGGGAATTCCTGCTCGGAAAATTCGCGGGGCTGGTGCTGACGCTGGCGGTGAACACGGCGGCGATGGCGCTGGGACTGCTACTGGCGATGATCTACGTAAAGCACTCGCTGGAGCGAAGCGACGCGGTGGTGCTGGTGGCGGTGTACTTCATACTGCTGAAGCTGGCGCTAATCGTAGCGCTGGCACTGCTGTTTTCCTGCTTCACGACGCCACTGCTGGCGATTTTGTTCACGGTGGGGTTTTATATTGTGGGGTTGTACGTGCAGGAATTGCGGAATTTGCCGGTGGAGGTGATGAGTCCGGCGATGACTGCCTTCACCAAAGGGCTCTCCTATCTGCTTCCGAATTTTGAGAATTTCAACGTGATGGCTATGGCCGCGCACGGGCGAGCGGTTCCCGGAGCATTGATCTTGCAAGACACGCTGTACACCGTGGTTTACTGTACGATCGTATTGACGGCGGCGGCCGCGGTGTTTTCGCGGCGGAATTTGAAATGAAATCGGAAAAAACCATCGCGTGGGTGTTGCTGCTGGTCCTGCCGTTTGGATTTGCAGGGATCTGGCGGCTGCAGCACGAGATCGACGCGCAGCGCGAGTCGCTAAGCCAGGAGCGCGACGACGTCCTGCTGCGCTCGGGAAAACTCGTGAAAGTAATGAGCCTGGAATATGCGCCACTGCTCGCGGACATTTACTGGACGCGCGTGGTGCAGTACTACGGAAACAAACACGTGCGAGGCCAGGCAAATCTCGAGTTGCTCTGGCCGCTTCTGGACATTACGACAACGCTCGATCCGAATCTATTGATCTCCTACCGTTTCGGCGCTATCTTTCTCAGCCAGGCAGCCCCGGCCGGCGCGGGCAGGCCGGACCTGGCGATGCAACTGATCCAGCGCGGCATCCAAGCGAATCCGGATTATTGGCGCCTCTATGAAGACCTCGGGTTCGTCTACTACTTCGATCTGAAGGATTACCAGAAGGCTTCGGATGCTTTTCTGGAAGGCAGCAAGAAACCAAACGCGCTGCTATGGATGAAAGTGATGGCTGCCAAGGTTGCCGCGGAAGGAGAGTCATTCGCGACCTCGATGTTTCTGTGGAAGGACATTTACGATTCGGCACCCGATCCCTCGGTCAAGAAGAATGCCTTGCAGCATCTGCAGTTGCTCAAAGTGAAGGAAGACTGCAAGCAAATCGATGCCCTGGCCGATGAATACGCGAAGCAGTACGGTAAACGTCCGGCACGCATGAGCGAGATTGTCCAGGCCGGGCTGCTCCGTGGGATTCCCGGCGATCCCTTGGGTTTCGCTTACATTCTCGGCGAGGACGGAAAGGCGGAGCTCAATCTGGATAGCCCGCTCCTCGAACAACAATTGTTGTTCGATCGTTTCAAGTAAGCTCCTCCGTCTGGTCCATCCTTTTGTTACAGAATCCAGCCTGAAATTCGAAATCGAAACTGCGGAGCAGGCGCAAAAGCGGCAGCGTGATTGCCGCGCTCCAAGTAATAGCAGACTCAATTATTCCGAGGTGCACAGTAGCGTCATCTGAGGATCGATGACGATTTTGCGCGGAAGATTCGGCGCGACAAAGTGGAACGATGTTTCCTCTCCGGCGGCTACGACCGTGCCCAGTAGTGCGCTGTGCCCGGCACCACTGGCATAGAGCGGAACGCTGGTGACGAACGAGCGGGGCACGCCGGTCTGAAAAAGCCTCCCGCGAATCACGTAGCCTTTTTCCGTGTGGTGAGCCGTGAATTCCACGCGATAGTGCGGAATTCCCGTCCCGCGGACCCACTCTTCGAAGAACCACTCCATGGAACGCCCGCCTTCGAGGTCCATGCCCGGCGTCATGACGGCTTCCACTTCGTGCTGCAAGTCATCGGTGGAGAGTGCCTGGTAAGCGTACTTTGTCACCAGCGTTTGCAGGAGAGCGTTAAACCGTGCATCGGGATTCCTGGAGCCGGGTTGGCGCAGCATTTCCCGCAACATGTGAATGATCCAGGAGCCCTTGCTGTAGATGATCTCTTCGTAAGCGGCGGGGGACTTGGAGGAATTGAGGCGTGTGCCGAGCGTGAGAGCGCCGATGTCTCCCGCTGTTTCGGTGGCGCCCGGCAATTTCTCAACGAGCTGCTTGCGGTAGCGCGCCAGCCAGACGTGCAACGTGTGGTCAGGGTTTTTCTTGGTGTCGGCGAAGAGCACGGCGAGATAATTTGCGATAGCTTCGTCAATCCACTGGTCGCGGTAGCTCGACCATGCGACGACGTTGCCCCACCACTGATGCGCGACTTCGTGATAAGGAACCAGCTCGGTGAAGTGCTCCTGGCTGGCGGTGCTCAGCCCTGCGCGCTGCTGGGCCTCCGAAGGCAAGAAGGAATAGGTGGAAACGTACAGCAGGCTGGGCCAGCCCTGCCCGAAGTTTCCAGGAATCGGCGAGACGTTCAGATTATGGAAAGGAAAGGGACCGCTGAAGGTTTCGTAAAAACGTATGGAGGAATCGATCTCTTTGCCGAGTTGCTTTAGCGCGTCGGCCGGGCTGGGAGGGAGGGGAGGCGGCACGACCGAGTGTCCCGTCGAGGTAGAACCGAAGCGCGCGGAAGGGAAGGAGAGGGCATCCGCGTCCGGAGCGGACAGGCGCTTCCGGAGATCTTCCTCGAGTTCTCGATTGGCGTAGACATCGATGGAATGGGCTCCGGAGGCGACGGAGGCCGAGGCGTATTCGCCAAGGTTAAAGCCTGCCACGGACATGGGCTTCTCCGCCTTCCAATGGCCAGCGCGGAATTCACCTTCCTCGTGCTCTTCGAGTTTGGAGCCGGTGGCGATCAAGCGAAGCTTGCGCGGCCAGCGCAGAAGAATGTCATAGGAAGAAAATTCCGCGCTATCCCCAAGGTGCGGGTACCAGCTTTCTCTAGCGCCGACAAATAGCACGCCGTTTCCCGCGTCCTCGATGACGTTGCCCCCGTAATGAAAATGAAGCGTGAATTCCTGATGGTCCGCCGGGATTTGCAGAAGGACAACATTTAGATAGTCGTTGCCGCGCGCGCTGCGCTCCTGGAGGCTCATGCCCTCATTTTGAAAAAAGGGGAGGGATTCATTGTGGTCGCCGGTGACGCTGTCGATCGTTAGAGCCCGGGAAAGCTGGAAAGCGAGAACGCGTTCCGTTCCGGTTTCCGCGCGCAAACGTACGCTGGCGTTGGCATCCAGCGAGTTATTGGGAGAAATCGATGCCTCAATGGAGTAGCGCAAAGCGCGAAAAGCCGATGGAAGAACGGGAGAGTCCGGAACTCGATGCGAGGTCCAGACATCGTAAAAACTTTTGCCGCCGGCTTTGTGAACTTGCCCGAGGAGGAATTGCTCGTCACGTTGAGCGTCAAGCACCACATCGAACGGACCGGTGGCCGCGCCTTCAAGGCCGGCGTAAAAGCAGGGCTTGGGGTTGGGCGACAGCCGATCAAAGAGAATACGCAGGGTGTAGCTGGGATTGAGCTGAGTTAGGACGGCATCCCATTGCGCTCCGACGGAAGCATCCGTCTGAACTGCAAGATTGGCGGCGCTGAATTGGCGGAGAAGTTCGCCGGCGGTGTCGTCCGTGAAGCGGAGATAACCGTTGATGAATTCCTGATCGAGCACGGGAGCGCCGAGAAAACGTCCCATCTGCTGTTTTTCGACCGGATCGCGCGGGGCCGCCAGAACGTGACCGCGCCCGGAAAAGACGGCGCCGGTAATCTGCCCATCGAGCGGGGAGAAAAAGGTGACCGTACCTTCGTCAAAGGAGAGAACGGCGTCGCCGCGGCGCAACTGGATGTGATTGGCGGGAGCGATGCGATAGACATTTGAGGTGTCGATGCGCAGCGCCTTGATCGCATCATACAATTCATGCGGTGATTTCTCCGAGGCCGGAAAGACCGCTGGTGCCAGGAGACACCACAACGCGAAAAAGACTCCCCACACCCTCATCCAAGAAGTGTAGTCACATTCGGCATGAGGGAACAAGGCCGACCGCTGAGACCCGCGGCTGCGGTTTAAGATGGAAAGACGCGGGGTATGATTTCAGTTTCCAGAATTCGTACAGTTTTGCTGGGCGTTGCGCTCCTTTCCGTGAGCGGCCGGGCAGCGGCGGATACGATTGTCCTGAAGAACGGCCGGCGCATCGTCGCTCTGAGCGCTGTCGAAGAGGGCGACAAGGTGAAGTATCTGACCTCCGCCGGCGAATTGAGCCTGCCGAAATCCATCGTCGATCATATTGAGAAAGGTGGTGCGCTGCCGATGGCCGGTTCGCCGGGGGCCGATGCCGCGAACCTGGACATTGCCCCGCCGGCAGCACAACCGATCAGTGGCGGGGACAGCGATGCGATTGAGCGTGCAGCGGTACACGATGGCGTGATCGACCGCCCCTATATCGCCAAGCTCGAGGGTGAAGCGCGAGGAGGAACGAAGCAAGCCAACTTCAACGCCGCCATGGGGCATCACGTGGCGGCATCTTTCGAGATATCACATGGCGATTTGGAACACGCCCTGGCCGACGAGCGCACCGCGCTGGTCTACGCCCCGGAAGAGCCGGCGCTGCTGATGGACGTGGCCTACGTCCATCTTCGCCGGAGCGAATACAAACAGTCGCTCGAATACCTGGAACGCGCGAGGCGCGTGGCTCCCGACAATCCGGATGTCGCAAAACTCGAGGGCTGGGCTTACTACGGCATGAACAAGCTGGACCAGGCCGTCGCGGAATGGAAGAAGGCGCTCGCCTTGCGGCCGGATACGGAGGTGCGAGCGGCCCTGGACAAGGCGCAACGCGACAAGAAGGAAGAAGAGAGTTACAAGGAAAACGAGAGCAGCCATTTTACTTTGCGTTACAGCGGAGCAGCCGCGCCGGCACTGGCGCGAGATGTTTTGCGCACGCTGGAGATGCACTTTTCCGCCATCGAATCCGCACTGAACTATTCGCCGCCGGATTCCATCGGCGTGATCTTGTACACCCAAGAAGCGTTTGCGGACATAACCAAGGCTCCCGGATGGGCGGGCGCGCTGAATGACGGCCGCATTCGCGTGCCGGTGCAGGGATTGACCGGGGTGGACCAGGAGTTGTCGCGGGTCCTGAAGCATGAATTGACGCACAGCTTTGTCCAGCAGAAGACACACGGACATGCGCCCACGTGGATTCAAGAGGGATTGGCGCAGTGGATGGAAGGGCAGCGCAGCGGCGAAAATGCTGTGGTGATGGCGCAGATCTATAGCGGAGGGCACGCTGCTCCTCTTGGCCGGCTGGAAGGCTCGTGGCTAAATATGGGCGGGGACACAGCGCGCTATGCGTATGCCTGGGCGCTGGCGAACATCGAGTACATCGTGCAGGCCGATGGGATGGGCGATGTTGAACGAATTCTAGATCGCATCGGGGCGGGAATGGCCACGGAGGCGGCGCTGCGCGAAGTGCTGCACAGCGATTACAACGACGTGATGCAATCCACCGCCGAGTATCTGAGGAAGTCCTACGGACGCTGATCCCTCGCGCGGCATTTACTTCCTCTCTCCCCAACATCATTGTTTGTTTTCTGCGGGTTCACATTGCTAGGCAGTGGCAAGAAGAGCGGCCAACAGTGCGGCGCGCGCCGGCATCGTGTGGATGAGAATGTGCTCGCGCGTGGAATGCGCGCCGTCGCCGACGGCTCCGAGGCCGTCGAGGGTTGGGATGCCGAGCGTGGCGGTGAAATTTCCATCCGAGCCACCGCCGACGGTGCATTCTCCCAAGGAGAGATTCATCTGTTTCGCGAGTGATTTGGCGTGGGCGAAGAGCGTTACGCTCATTTTGCGTTCGAGCGGAGGGCGGCGGAAGCCGCCGGTGATTTCAAGGCGGGCTCCCCGGTGAAACGGTCGCAGAGCGCGCAGGCGGCGTTCCATGCCGCGCATATCGGAAATCCCCAAGGCACGCAGGTCAAGAACGGCGCGGGCGCGTTCGGGAATTACGTTCGTGCGCGTGCCGCCTTCGATGATGCCGGCGTTGATGGTGACGCCACGGCGAAAATCATTCCATCCTTCGATGCGCGCGAGCTGCCGCGCCAGTTCGTGAATGGCGTTGATACCTTCTTGTGGTGCGAGACCCGCGTGCGAGGCGCGGCCATACACGATCAATTCGGCTTCTCCGACTCCCTTGCGCGCCGTCTTCAGCAGTCCGCGTGGGCCGAAGGCAGGCTCAAGGACGAAGACGGCGTCGCTGCGGCGTGCTTCCGCTTCGAAGAATTTGCGCGAGGATTCGCTGCCGATCTCCTCGTCAGAAGTCCAGAGGAAGACGAGGCGTTTGCGAAGATGTATTTCCGCGTGCTGAAGGGCTTGCAACGCGAAAAGCGCCTGAACGATGCCGGCCTTCATGTCAAAGGTTCCCGGGCCGTAAGCTTTGCCCCCTTCCAGCCGGAAAGGCATCCTGGCGAGTGTTCCGGTCGAGTAAACCGTATCGTAGTGGCCCAGGACCAGGAGTTGGCCCGAGGGGCGAGATTTGCCCGGCGCATGAGTGATACGGAGAAGACCGCCACGATGCTTCTGCGAGATTCGCTCCACGCGCGCGCCGTGCTTATTCCATTCTTCGGCGATGACGCCACAGCAACGATCGGCGGCGGTTTTTTCCAGGCTGGGTGATTCCGCATTCACGAACCGGCGCAGCGTCGCGAGCATCTGCGGGACGCGCGGCTTCAGGAGGCGCAAGAACTTCCTGGGGAGATGGGAATCCGGCATGGTGCGGAGATGCTATCAATGCGTGGCGACCAGAGCAATCAAGCAGAATCTATCGCGGCGAAGAACCCCCTCGCGGTCTGAAGACTGCGGCTACAGCGTAAGAGCGCGTATCGCGGAGGGCGGGGGTTCGCATATAATTAGAAGTTTGCCGGGGAAGGGCCAGGCGCCGCTGAAGGGGTCTGCGGCGACGGAGAGCGCGAATGATACTGGACGTTGTGGAAATTCAGAAGCTGCTGCCGCATCGTTATCCATTCCTCATGGTGGACGCGATCGTCGAGGTGGAACGCCTCAAACGCATCGTTGGCATCAAGAATGTTTCGATCAACGAGTACTACTTTCAGGGACATTTTCCCGGCAAGCCGGTGATGCCAGGCGTCCTGATTCTTGAGGCCGTGGCGCAGACCGGTGGGCTTCTGCTGTTGATGGATATTCCGGACCGCGACAAGAAACTGCTCTATTTTGTGGCCGTCGATGGCGCGCGATTCCGGCGTCCCGTGGTGCCAGGAGATCAACTGCGCATCGAAGTGAACGTTCTTAACTGGCGTGGCGACTTCTGCAAACTGGAAGGCAAAGCAACGGTGAACGGGCAATTGGCGGCGGAAGGCACGGTGATGTGCAAGATGATCGATCGCGAGCCGCCGGGCAAGCCCGAAGAACGCGCGAAATGACGAAGCGCGAAATTCATCCGCAGGCAGTGGTGGCGGCGAGCGCAAAGCTTGGAGAGGGTGTAAAGATCGGCCCGTACGCTGTGGTTGGTGAAGATGTGGAATTGGGCGACGGCTGTGTGTTGCAAGGGCACGCGATGGTGGGGGGACCTTCGAAGTTCGGCAAGAACAATACCTTCTATTCGTTCAGCGCGATCGGCGGCGATCCGCAGGATTATTCCTTTCGAGGTGAGCGCACCGAGATGGTGGCGGGCGACGGCAACATTTTCCGCGAATACGTCACCGTCAGCCGCGGCACGCAAAAAGGCGGCGGCAAAACTTCCCTGGGAGATGGCAATTTTCTTCTGGCGTATTCGCACGTCGGACACGATTGCTCGATCGGCAGTGACACCCTGTTTGTGAACGGCGCGACCCTCGCGGGACACGTCACGGTGGAGGATTTCGCGACGATTGGCGCGTTTTGTCCCGTGCATCAGTTTTGCCGGATCGGCCGCTACGCGTACATCGGAGCTTCGACGGTGATTACGCAGGATGTGCCGCCGTTTTCCAAAATCGTCACCGAACGCGAGACGAAAAGCTTTGGTATTAATGCAATCGGCCTGGAACGCAAAGGATTTTCGCCGGAGCGTTTGCAGGCCTTGAAGCGTGCCTATCGTTTGCTCCTCCGTGCGAAGCTGAATACCTCGCAGGCGCTTGCCGAAATGCGGAAATCGCTGGGCGATTCGGCCGATGTGCAGGAATTGATCAAATTCATTGAGAGCGCCGAGCGCGGCATCGTGAAGTAACTCCTGACTGCTGATTTCATGCCGGACGCGAGCACCAACACGACGGGCTGGGGACTCATCGCCGGAAACGGGCGCTTTCCGTTCCTGGTGCTGGAGGGTGCGCACAGCCTGGGAATCGACATGACGGTGATTGCGCTGAAGGAAGAAGCATCGCCGGAGCTGGAAAAACTTTCCAAACGACTGCACTGGGTGAGCCTCGGCGAGTTGAGCAAGACCATTGACTTGATGCATCAGGAAGGCGTGAAGCAGGCGGTCATGGCCGGGCAGGTGAAACACAACAAAATTTTTAGTGCCATCCGCCCGGACTGGAAACTGGCGAAGCTGCTGTTCTCGTTGCCGCGAAAGAATACGGATGCACTGATCGGTGCAGTCGCTCGCGTGCTGGAAGAGGAAGGTATCCGCCTGGTGGATTCGACGCTGTTCCTTAAGCCGCTGGTGCCCGAAGCCGGTGTGCTCACGCGGCGCGCCCCGAATGAGCA
>Ga0137412_10002277_pt1 | contig 15158 bp, 17 predicted proteins | sample CZODoug2_1_16fun_FD_122160 | JGI IMG/M metagenome (GOLD analysis project Ga0137412, IMG submission 122160) | Vadose zone soil fungal communities from Angelo Coast Range Reserve, California, USA - CZODoug2_1_16fungal (Hybrid Assembly) | ecosystem: Environmental > Terrestrial > Soil > Vadose zone...
CTACTGGCTGCTGATCGTCTTCGTCGTGGCTGCGTTCACCTCGCACGGCATCCGGCTGCTCCGGGAGCAGCGTCAGGTCCAGCGACCAGACATCGTTACCTAGGCAAAGAAACCAGATTGGCCGAGGGTTTGCCTCCCGGCTTGCCGGTCTCCTGGACGTCGCCGATGACCGACGGATTCCGCAACCTCCGCACATTCACTGAGTGCGAACTCCGGCAACTCACCGCCGGGCGCGGTCCTGCTGCGTACCGACTTTTAGCTACTGAATAGTAACTTGACTGCCACTGCCATTTTCGGACGAACCCATTCCTCGGCGTTCGATTTCTTTGATTTGCCATTTGGTTCCGAAAAATGAATACCATTTTTAGGACAGCTAATTCGACGGCCCATTCCTGCGAAGTCGTTGAAATGAATGCATTCGATATTGGTCGAAGCAATTCTCTCAAAATGCCTTCCCTCCTTCCTTACGTGCGAGTAAATTTCCCGCGGTCCAGGTCACATTCGTGTTAAGGATTGAAATGCAAGTTGCAACACGCCCCCGCGTCAACGCCGGTATCGCCCTACTGGGAGCCAGCGTCGTCGTGGCATCCACAATCGCCATCCGACCGCCCGACGTCCATCTGCCTACCCTGCCCGCCCTAGCCTCAAACGCCTCCGTTCAGCTTGTCGCCCTTGAGAATCCGTTGGAGGTGTTCGGCGCCATCCTGCAGAAGGCGCTGATCGACGCCGGAACCCTCGGCAACCAGGTGCTGGCTAGCCCGGCACCGATCCTGTCGCAGATCATCACCAACCAGCTGGCCAATGCGTCCGGTCTTGCGGGTGTGTCGGTGAGCTTCATCTCGAATGTGGTCAACTCTCTGGTAAACGACGTTCCGAAACAAATCCAGCTGGGATTGAACCAGATAGCGAACGGTCAGATCACCGCCGGCCTCAACTCGTTCGTCGGTACCATCTTGGTGGCGCTCGCCGGTCCGAACTTGGCCAACCTCGATTTGATCAACCAGGCGACGTCGATTCTCAAGGCGCCGGTGCAGAACGTGATCAACGTGATCAACGTGTTGCCGACGGTCCTGCTGAACGCCGCGATCATCCCGATCCAGGTGCTTGGCAACCTGGCCAATGGGGTCGGCGACGGGATCGAGGGCCTGATGGCCGCGGTCAGCTCCGGCAATCTCGAGAACGTGGTGAACGCGGCCATGAACGCGGCCGCAGGAGTCATCTCGGCCGTGACGAACAGCATCGTCGATCCCAACCTCGGAGTGATCGGCGCGATCCTCAACATCCGCAACATCATCGCGGGGGCCCTGGCCCCCACGGCTGCGGTCGCGACGGCGGCGTCCATCCCGGACGTTGCTGCCAAGACGGTGACGTTGTCGTTGACGAAGACGCCCGAAACGGCCACCACCCCGACCGCCACCGACACGGCGACGAAGCCCGAGGCCTCGGCACCGGCTGCGTCGACGCCGTCGACTCCGGCGTCTTCGGAGACCGACGCGACCACTGGTACGCCGGCGACCGGAACCGCGACCGACGGGACCGCAACGGATGGGTCGACCACCGAGGGCGCCACGAATCCGCCTGCGGACACCAAGTCGGATCCGAAGACCGATCCCAAGACCGACCCGAAGTCGGGCTCGGACACCTCGGGCAGCGGAACGACGGGTTCGACGACCAAGGGTGACACCGGCACGAAGGGTGACACCGGCACCAAGGGTGACACCGGCACCAAGACCGGTGGCGACACCACGTCCAAGGGCGACGGTGCTTCGAAGAGTGGCGGCGAGACCAAGGGTGGCGACACCAAGGGCGCTTCCAACGGCACCGACAGCGCCAAGAAATCAGGAAGCGAAGGCGCTGGCGACTCCGCCAAGCACGCCGACGCGAAGTAAGTAATCCCCGAAGAAGTGGCCCCCTCCGTATCGCGGAGGGGGCCACCTTCTTCTACGGGGTCTTGACCCAGTTGCCTGCGTCGCCGACGATGCCGACCGGCACCGCACCCGTCAGGCTGACGTTGCGCACGCTCGGTCCGGTCGCCACGATCGTGGTGTCCTGCAGGATCGGCAGCACCGTCGACATGTTCCACAGCCGCGGCTCGACGGCGGTGAGCACCTCGCCGATGTCCTCGCTGCCGTCGAGTGCGTTGTCGATCTTCTGCTGGATGCTGCGGTCACAGATGCCGGTCAAGTTGCTTGGCGCCTGCACCAGCTGGCCGGATTCCGGCGCTGGGCTCGGGCTGGTGACGGTCGTGGGCGGCGGCGGAACGGCCGACGTGGCCCTTGGCGGTGATGTGGAGGGCGGCGACGTGGCGGGCGACGGCGTGGTGGTGCCGGTAGCCGTCGAAACGGCGGTGGCCTCCAGCGCCGGACAGCCGTAGCGGGACGCGAGCACGGTGGCGAGGTCTCCGCCCGCTTGATGCCAGCCGACGATCGCGTCGACCCGGTTGTTGTCCAGCGCGTCGCCGTAGAGCACCGGCGGGTCGAGCGCGAGGACCGAGGCGCTGATGCCGACGCTGCGCAGTTGATCGGCCGCGGTGTTGGCCACCGCGACGGACGTCGGATCGTTGGTGGCGACGCCGAGCACCAACGTCAGCGGTTGGCCGTCCTTGGTGATTCGGCCGCGGTTGGTGTCAGGAACCGGAGTGCCCGGCGTCGTCGGTGGCGGCGTGTCCACGGGCTGCACCTGGTAGCCGGTCCCGGCGAGCAGGGCCAGCGCCTGCTCCTTGGTGAGGGCGGGCGGCGCGGTGGGCACATACCCGGGATCCGACGGCGAACGCACCTGCGCCTGCGCCAGGGTCACGGTGTTGTCGCTGCCCGCCCCGACCGACGCCAGCAAGTCGACGTCGAGTAGTCCCAGAATCGCTTGGCGCACTTGGGTATCCGCGAGTGCGGGCTGCTGCGCACGCAAGGTCAGCTGCATCACCCTCGGCGTCACGATGCGAGCCGTGCGCACGTCGGGGATGGCGCTCAACTGGGCGAAGGCGGCCTGACCGCCATGCACCTGCGCCACCTGGGTGTCGCCGTTGCGGATTGAATCGGCGAGTGCTGCGGGTGCTCCCCCGCGCCGGAACAGGATGAGGTCCGGTTTGGCGGGCACCCCCCAGTAGCGGTCGTTGCGTGCCAGCAGGATCTCGTCGCGCTGCGGGTCGATGCTCTCCACCCGGAACTGCCCGCCGGTCACCGGCAACGCCCTCACCAAGCCCGCGGCGAACCCGCCTGGCACGTCCTTGACGATGTGCGCGGGCAGGATGTCGTTGAACAGTTCCCGCCATGCCGGGTACGGCTGCGAGAACGTCACCACCGCCGTCTTGCCGCCCTCGATCGACTGCACCCCAGTGATCAGGTCGTAGCCCGCGGGGTCGACGACACCCGGCTGGCTGACCATCTGCCGCCACAGGTACCAGTAGTCGTCGGCGGCGATCGGCGCGTTGTCCGTCCACTGCGCCTCGGGCCGGATCTTGTAGGTGACGGTGAACGGGTTCTGGTTCGTCACGTCCGCCGACACCAGCAAGGTGGGGTCGAGCTCCCACCGCGAGCCCGTCGGCGACACCGGATCAGAGATCGGGCGAAACGAGCTGGGCAGCACCAGCGACGAGATCGCGGCGTTCACCGGCGACTGGTCGGACAGCAGGTGGGAGTTGAACCCTGGGCCGATCGAATCGATCGCCACGATGATCTGCGTCGCCTTGGACGGCGGCGGTGGCGTGCTCTCCGAGGTCTCGGTGCTCTGCGGCGCAGGCGGCGGGCTGACGGTACAGGCCGTGACCAGCATCAGTGTCGAAGTCAACGCACCCGCGACGGCTGACACGCGTCGCAAAGTCGTCGGCACGCTGTTCAGGCTATCGGCCCGGGCTCAGGTGCCCGGTCGGCGGCTCCGCGCTTCAGTTGCGGGTCTTTTCACGAGCCTTGGTACGTGCCCGCGTGGTCGCGTTCAGCTCGGCTTTGCGAACCCGCACGAACTCGGGCGTCACCTCGACGCACTCGTCGTTGGCGCAGAACTCCATGGCCTGTTCGAGGTCGAATTCCAGCGGCCGGTCCAACGTGACGAACACGTCGGCAGTCGCCGACCGCATGTTCGTCAGCTTCTTCTCGCGGGTCACGTTGACGTCGAGGTCCTCGGCGCGCGGATTGATGCCGACGACCTGGCCCTCATAGGTGTCCTGGCCCGGCTCGACGAAGAACTGGCCACGGTCCGACAGCTGGATCATCGCGAACGGCGTGACGGTGCCGGTCCGGTCGGAGACCAGCGACCCGGTGTGGCGGGCCCGAATCTCCCCCGCCCAGGGGCGGTAGCCGTCGAACACCGCGTTGGCGATACCGGTGCCGCGGGTCAGGGTCAGGAAGTCGGTGCGGAAGCCGATGAGCCCACGGCTGGGGACGATGAAGTCCATCCGGACCCAGCCGGCCGCATGGTTGGCCATCTCCTCCATCCGGCCCTTGCGGCCTGCCATCAACTGCGTGATCGCGCCGACGAACTCGTCGGGACAGTCGATGGTCATGGCTTCGAACGGCTCGTGCAGCTTGCCGTCGATCGTTCTGGTGACCACCTGCGGCTTGCCGACGGTCAGCTCGAAACCCTCACGGCGCATCTGCTCGACGAGGACGGCGAGCGCCAGCTCACCGCGGCCCTGCACCTCCCACGCGTCGGGGCGGTCGATGTCGACGACCTTGATCGACACGTTGCCGACGAGCTCACTGTCCAGTCGGGACTTGACCATGCGGGCCGTCAGCTTGTGCCCGGACACCTTGCCCGCCAGCGGCGAGGTGTTGGTGCCGATCGTCACCGAGATGGCCGGCTCGTCGACGTGGATCCGCGGCAGCGCGTGGGCGTGATCGAGGTCGGCAAGGGTGTCGCCGATCATGATCTCGGGCATGCCTGCGACGGCGACGATGTCACCGGCAATCGCCTCATCGGTGGTGCGGCGGTCCACGCCCTCAGTGGTCAGCAGTTCGGTGATCTTGGCGTTGGTGATGACCGGATGGCCGTCGACCTCACGCATCCACGCCACCGTCTGGCCCTTGCGGAGCTTGCCCTTGTAGATGCGGACCAGCGCGAGCCTGCCGAGGAAGGCGGAGGCGTCGAGGTTGGTCACCAGGGCCTGCAGTGGGGCCTCTGGATCGCCGGCCGGCGCGGGAATGTGCTCCATGAGCACGTCGAACAGTGGGTCGAGGTTTTCGCCATCGGGGTTCTCACCGTTGGCCGGCTCGGTGATGCTGGCGATGCCTGCGCGGCCCGACGCGTACAGCGTCGGCAGTCCGAGTGCGTCTTCGGCGGCCTTCTGCGCCTCGTCGTCGAGGTCGGTGGCGACGTCGAGCAGCAGGTCGTGGCTCTCCGAGACGACCTCGGCGATCCGGGCGTCCGGACGGTCGGTCTTGTTGACCACCAGAAGCACCGGCAGGTGCGCGGCCAGTGCCTTGCGCAACACGAACCGGGTCTGCGGGAGCGGGCCCTCGGACGCGTCGACCAGGAGCAGGACGCCGTCGACCATGGACAGCCCGCGCTCGACCTCGCCGCCGAAGTCGGCGTGGCCGGGGGTGTCGATGACGTTGATCACCGTCATGGTGCCGTCGGCGTTGTGCCGGTGGACCGCGGTGTTCTTGGCCAGGATGGTGATGCCCTTTTCCTTCTCGAGGTCACCGGAGTCCATGAGCCGCTCGACCGCGTCGTCACCGCGATGCGTCAGCGCGCCAGACTGACGCAGCATCGCGTCGACGAGCGTCGTCTTGCCATGATCGACGTGAGCGACGATGGCAACGTTACGAAAGTCCGGGCGAGAATCCACGCCTAGATTGTCGCAGCGCAGGTATCCATTCGCGAAAACGACGGAAGGGCGGCAAGAAACCAAGTGAAATCCAGCAAGTTCGCCGGGTTCAAGCCGAAGAAGAAGTGTTGCCGCAGCAAGCCGCGGTGCAAACGCTGCCCGGTGGTACTGCACGAGGTGCGCAAAGCGGAGCTGGCCGGGGTGCGCGGCAAGGAGCTCGAGAAGGTGTTCAAGCACACACGAAAGTCCTGACGACCTCGGCGAACATCGGCGTACCGTAAAAACGTTCGTCGAAGTTTGGAGGTGTCCATCGTGACGTTTTACGAAGTGGGAACCATCGCGCTCGTTGCGGTGCTGGCGACTGCGGCAACGGCTGCGATCTACGTCGGTCTGCTGAATTGGATGGGCGCGTTCTACGTGGTGCGGTGTGCGGCATGTCACCACCTGACGTTCTCGTCGGCCAATCAGGCGCCGGGGTCGTGCGCGCATTGCCGCCATCCGGCCCTGCTGCACCCGATGTACACGGCCCGCCACCGCGGCGACCCGGTGCGCGTGGTCGGCGACCGGCTCCACTACTGATCTACTGCGTGGACAGCAGGATCAGCACGCCAGCCCCGGCGTAGTTGTTGCCGCCCCGCCCTGCCCCCTTCGGCGCCCAGTACACCGGCCCGGACACCACGGGCCCCTCGAACCGGAAGTACTGTCCCGCATGGCCGTCCGCGTCAGCGGCGGATGGACGGTGCAGACCTAGGTCGCCGAGAGTTCGGTTCTTTACGGGCCCACTCGAGCGATGCGTACACCATGCGTACGTTCGGCGCTAGGAACACAGCGCCGCGGCAAGATCCGGCACCCAGCCGCGGTCGGCAGGCACCCACGCCAGGCCATCGAGTTCATCGGCGGTCACCCAGCGCAGTGCCCGGTGGTCGCGAGGCTGCACGGTCCCACCGGTCTGCGTGACGAGGTAGGCGCGCAACGTCATCCGGTCGTTGAGCGCGACGTCGCGACCCAGCCGCTCCCCGACGGTGACCTCGACGCCGAGTTCCTCCTCGAGTTCGCGCACGAGTGCGGCGGCGTCGCTCTCCCCCGCCGCCACCTTCCCGCCAGGCAACTCCCACAACCCGGCCAGCTCGGGCGGCCGCTCACGCTGCGCCACCAGCAGCGTGCCGCCGGAGATCAGCGCTCCTGCGACGACGATCTGGTTCGGCACGGCAGCGACGGTATACGGTCGGGTGATGGCTGTGTTAACGGACGAACAAGTCGATGCCGCACTGCCCGATCTCGACGGCTGGGAGCGCTCGGACGGTGCGTTGCGCCGGTCGATCAAGTTTCCGGCGTTCCTCACCGGCGTCGACGCGGTACGCCGAGTGGCGGAGCACGCCGAGGCGAAGGATCACCACCCCGACATCGACATTCGTTGGCGGACCGTGACTTTCGCACTCGTCACGCACTCGGAGGGCGGCATCACCGACAAGGACGTGGCGATGGCGCGCGACATCAACTCGATCGTCGCGGGCTAGCGGCGATCCAGCCGAGCGTCGCCAGCGTCGCCACGATGTAGACCAGCCCGGCCCAGGCCAGATACCAGGGCCGCTCGATCTGCCAGATCGTCGGCTGCGCGAAGCTCAGCAGCCACGGCACGCCGATCAGCGTCAGGGCCAACCAACCCCAGCCGAGAATGCGCGCCCCAACGCGATCGCGCAGAGTGCCGTGCAGCAGCCAGATCATCAACGGGATCAGCCACACCCAGTGATGTGTCCACGAGATCGGCGAGAGCAGCAGCCCGAACATCTGCACGATGACGATGGCCCCGAGTCGATCGTCGGCGCCGACGGCCCGCCACGCCAGAACGGCCAACACGGTCGTGACCGCCAACGCGGCCAGCACCACCGGCCCGTACCCGGCGTCGTGGCCGAGGATGCGGGAGATCCCGCCACGCCACGATTGGTTGAACGACGTGCCGATGGGCCCGATCCGGCTGGCGTCGCCGAGCAGGTCGGTGAAGTAGAACCGCGCCTGCGCGCCGAGCACCAACACCGAAACGCCGATGGTCGCGAAGAACACCACCGCCGAGAACACCACCGCACCCCACCGGCGGGCGCCGAGGAAGTAGAGCCCCGACACCGCGGGCGTCAGCTTGACGCCGGCCGCGAGTCCGACCAGCAAGCCGGACAGCCACCACCGGCTGCTGTAGACCGCCCCGAGCACGGCCAGCACCAGGATGACGTTGATCTGGCCGTAGTCGAAGGTGCTGCGCAGCGGTTCGGTCCAGATGCCGACCGCGGTCCACAGCATGGCAAGCCGATGATCGGCGCGGCCCAGTAGCCGCAGGCTGAGCCACACCACGCCGTACAGCCCCACGATGATCCCGACCTGCCACGCGAAGGCGAGCAGTCCGAACGGCACCATGTGCAGCGGTTCGAACACGATGGCCGCGAACGGCGGGTAGGTGAACGGCAGCGGGAAGTCGGGCGTCTGGTCGGCGTAGACGTAGTCGTAGATCGAATGACCCGTGCCGATGGTGGCCGCGCCGCCGACATAGACGTGCAGATCGACGAAGTTCGCGCCGTTGGGGGCGAGATACGTCCATGCGAATCGTGCCGCGATGCTGGCCGCCAGCAGCCAGGGCGCGATCGTTGTGAGGCGAGTCGCAACCCGCTTCGTTGCGGGTGGGACGGGTTGGACGTCTATGCCCACGACTGTAGCGATCGGTCACCGTATGCCGTCATGTGCATAACGGTCGGGTAAATGCCACACGTGTCACTTGAGTAACTCCAGTAACTCCGTAGCTTCGGTTGCGGACGTGCCTTCAACGGATCGGGAGAACCATGCACTTCGCCAGAAAACTGTTCGCCACCAGCGTGATCGCAGCCGCAGGCGCGATTCCGGTCGCCCTGGCCCTGAGTGCCCCGGCAATCGCCGACCCGGTGCCGGCTCCAGCGCCCGCGATCCCCGGCGTCCCCGGCATGTCGTTGCTCAGCAGCGCTCCGCAGATGCTTCAGAACGCTCCGCAGATGCTGCAGGGCCTGGCGTCGATGTTCTCGGGGACTGCTACTCCCGCGGCCGCCGCGGCCCCGGCCGCTGCTGCGCCCGCGGCGACCGCGTCGGTCACCCTGCCGCAAGCGCCGCTCGCGGCGCCGGCCACGGCTGCAGCCCCGCTGAACATACTCGGCGCGCCTGCCGTTCCCGCCGCCGTGGCTCCGGCCGCCAGCGCCGTTGCTCCTGCGGCCCAGGGCCTGGTGCCGACCGCCGAGGTGCAGCTTCCGCAGGTGCCGATGAACCCGCTGCCGCTGCCGCAGCAGCTCAGCTTCCCCGGCGACCTGGCCTCGCTGATGCCCGCAGGCATGCCGCTGGCCAACCTGCTGCCGAAGTCACCGGCGGCACCCCTCGCGGCTGCCCCGAGCCTCCCGGCTGCGGCGGCACCTGCACTTGCCGCACCTCTTCTTGAAGCACCGACCGGTCTGGGGCTTGCACCGATGATGTTCCCGACCTCCGCGCTGCCTTGAGGCAGGCAGCACTAGACGACCGTTGTAGCCACTGAATTCACGGGGAGAGTCATGTCATCGATCAGGACGTTGCTCGTCGCACTCGGTGCGTCGGCCACGCTGACGCTGAGCGGCCAACCGGTCGCCAACGCGGAACCTGCGCCGCCGTTGCCTACGCCGATCAGTGGTTTGCAGGCGCCGGGGTTGCCTGCCATGCAGAGCCTCGGGCCTGCCATCCAGCAGGCGGCGGCCGATCCGACGAACGCCGCGTCGATGTTGATGGCCGCCGCGGCGGCGTTCGCGGGCAACAGCGCCGCGCCGTCCGACTCGAAGAACGTGGCTGCGGCGGTCAATCAGTTCGTCGCCGATCCCCAGGTGGCGCACGTTCCCGCCGCGGGCGTGGTGCCGGGCGTCGAAGCGCATCTGCCTCAGGGCGTCGACCCGGCGCATGCCGTCGGACCTGCGCCCGACGCCGCGCCCCTCGCCGCACCTCCCGCTCCGGATGCCGCCCCTGCCCCGGATGCCGTCCCCGCGCCTGCCCTCGATGCCGCACCCGCCCCGGCACCCGACGGCGCCGCCGCCCCCGGTCCGGCGCCCGCACCGACCGCCGGCCCCGACGCCACCGTCACGCAGGACTTCATGTACCCGTCGATCAGCAACGGGTGCACGAAGGACGGCGGAAACGTTCTGGCGACGGCGATCTCGGTGGCCGGCCCGGCGAAGATCCCCGACCCCGGACCCGGACCCGGCCAGACCGCCTACGTGTTCACCGCGATCGGCACGCCTGGCCCCGCCGCCGAGCAGAAGCTGCCGCTCAACGTCACCTGGGTCAACCTGACGACGGGCAAGTCGGGTGGCGCCACGCTCAAGCCGCAGGCGAACATCAACCCCGACGGCCCGACGACGCTGACGGCCATCGTCGACACCGGCTCGGGCAGCATCATGTCGACGATCTTCGGCCAGGTCTCGACCACCGAGAAGCAGTGCCAGTTCATGCCCACCATCGGCTCGACGGTGGTGCCGTGACGGCGAGTTGCGCCCGTCAGTAGGCCATGAAGAGGATCATTTCGCGGTCGTACTCACGGCCAGGGTGCGCCTCGGTGAGGTGCGTCTGAGTCTTCTCGACCAGATCGTCCTCGTCTGAGCCGGTGATGGCCTCTCCGCAGGGGCAGTTCAGATGTGTCTTCGCCATGTACCAACGATCCCACGAGATGGGCCCGCGCTCCCACGAGCATGATGGGAGACATGGAGCTATACGACGTCATGCGCACCACGGGTACCGTCCGGCAGTTCACCGACGACCCCCTCCCCGACGACGTGCTCCAACGAATCCTCGACAACGCCCGGTTTGCGCCAAGCGGCGGCAACCGGCAGGGCGTGCGGGTGATCGTGGTCCGCGACAGCGCGACTCGCGATGCGCTCGCCGAACTGTCGATCCCCGCCGCGCGTCGCTATGCGGCGCAAATAGTCAACGGTGAGTCGCCGTGGAACCCGTTGCACCCGTGCGGGGTCGACGCACAAACGGTCGCGGCCACCGAAGCGCCTGCAATGATGACGGCCCCGCTGCGAGAGGCACCGGTCGTGCTGGTGATCTGCCTGGATCTCGGCGTGGTCGCCGCGACGGATCAGGACCTCGACCGGATCGGTGTGATCGCAGGCGCGTCGGTCTATCCGTTCGTCTGGAACGTCATGCTGGCCGCGCGCAACGAGGGCTTCGGCGGCGTCACCAACACGATGGCGGTGGCCGAGGAGCCGCGGGTGAAGGAGCTTCTACGGATCCCCGACGAGTTCGCCGTCGCCGTCATCCTCCCACTCGGCAAGCCCGTGCATCAGCTCAGCAAGCTCAAGCGGCGGCCAGTCGCCGAGTTCGCCACCCGCGAGCGGTTCGACGGCGAGGCTTTCTAGGCCTTCGCCTTCGCTGCATCCATGGCTCAGGCCTTCGCCTTCGCTGCCGCCTTGGCGGCCTTCTTGTACGACCGCACCTTCTCCAGCGAGCCCGCGTCGACGACGTCGGCGACCGACATGTGCGTGCCGGCCTTGCCGTAGTCACCTGCAGCCTCGCGCCATCCCGTCGGCGTCACGCCGTACTGCTTGCCGAGCAGGGCCACGAAGATCTTGGCCTTCTGCTCGCCGAACCCCGGCAGCGCCTTGAGCCGCCGCAGCACCTCGCCACCGTCCGGATCGCCTGCGGTCCACAACGCGGCGGCGTTACCGTCGTAGTCGTCGACGATGGCCTGCGCCATGGTCTGCAGCCGCTTGCCCATCGAGCCCGGAAACCGGTGCACGGCAGGGCGTTCCGAACACATCGCGATGAACTTCTCGGGGTCGTATTCGGCGATCTGGGTGGCATCGACGCCACCAAGCCTGTCGGCGATCTTCTTCGGCCCGGCGAATGCCACTTCCATCGGAATCTGCTGGTCGAGCATCATGCCGACGAGCAGTGCGAAGGGATTCGACTCGAGCAGCTCATCGGCCGCCGGATCTTGCACTAGCTGCAGTTTCGCCATCGGATCAGTTTAAGGTGACGGACAACCGCCCAGAGAAGGTGTGAGGTGATATGCCGGGCGAGATCGCGATTGCGTTGGCGGCGGCGCTCATCCTGGCCACTGTGGTCGCCGCGGTCGTCGCAGTGCGTACCCGTCGGGTCGTCACCACCCCCACCGAGCGAGCCGTGCACGCCGCGCTGCACACCGCGTCGCTCGCCGCCCGCGCGCTGCGCCACGGAATCGACGCCGACTCCGCGCAGCGTGCCGCACCCTTTCTTCGCCAACTCACCGGCGCCGACGCCGTCGTCCTGTTCGACGAATCCGGCCAGCGCTCGGCGCAGGATCCCTCCGACCGGTCGACGTGGACGCCGGACGCGCTTGCCGCAGCCGAGCACGCCGCCAAGGAGGCGCTCACCGGCCAACGGCGGATCATGTCGACGCACCTGGCTGGCGCGATGGTCGCCCAGCCCCTTCTCACCGACGACGGCGACGCGCTTGGCGTGCTCGTCGCGGTGACGTCCCGCGAGCCTGGTCCTGGCATGTTGGGCGCCATCGGCGAGGTCGCCCGCTACGCGGCAAGCCAACTCGAACTGGCCGATCTCGACGCGTCCCGGGCCCGGCTGGACCGTGCCGAGGTGCTGGCATTGCGCGCCCAGATCAGCCCGCACTTCATCTACAACGCGCTCAACACGATCGCGTCGTTCGTGCGCACCGACCCCGACAGGGCCCGCGAGCTGATCCTCGAATTCGCCGACTTCACCCGCTACTCGTTCCGCGCGGCAGGCCAGTACACGACGCTGTCCGAGGAACTGCGCAACATCGACCGCTACCTGACGCTCGAGCGCGCGCGCTTCGGCAACGCCTTGAAGGTGCGGTTGCAGGTCGCGCCCGAGATGCTCAACGTCGTCGTGCCCTTCCTGGCACTGCAACCGTTGGTGGAGAACGCCGTCCGGCACGGTTTCGCCGGACGGGGCGGAGGCAGCGTCGAGATCGTCGCGCGCGACGACGGCACCGATTGCGTCATCACCGTCGAGGACGACGGCGTCGGCATGGATCCCGACGACCTACGGTCCGGCCCCGCCGACGCGCTTGCCGACGCAAGCCCGGACACAGCCGGGCACTCCGCCCACGTCGGCCTCACCAATGTGGATCATCGTCTGCGCGCGGCGTTCGGCAACGACTACGGTCTGGTGGTCGAGACGGCGATGGACGCGGGCACCAAGGTGATCATGCGGGTCCCGAAGTTCCGGTCGGGCGTCCGGGCCGGTGGAGGTGCATTCGGTTGAGCGGAACACTCGTGGTGCTCGCCGTCGACGATGAGGCGCCCGCCCTCGACGAGCTGGCGTTCCTTCTGAGCGAGCATGACGACATCGCAGAAGTGACTCGAGCCAGTGACGCGACATCGGCACTGCGGGAGCTGAACCGGCGCACCATCGACGCCGTGTTCCTCGACATCAACATGCCAGGGCTGAGCGGTCTCGAGCTCGCGGGCGTGCTGACGAACTTCTCGTACCGGCCCGCCGTGGTGTTCGTGACGGCCCACGACGACAAGGCGGTCGAGGCATTCGACGTCGGCGCGGTCGACTACCTGCTCAAGCCCATCCGTGCGAGTCGGCTCGACGAAGCCGTGCGCCGGGTACTGGCCGCCCGCTCGGACACCACGCGCCCGGATACTTCAGGGGACGCCGGCGACCAGGACGCCGACGTGATCCCCGCCGAAGTCGGCGGCATCACCCACCTGGTGCCACGGGACAGCATCGGCTGGGTGGAGGCCGAAGGCGACTACGCGCGGCTGCACTCCGCCTCAGGTGCACACCTGGTCCGGATACCGATCAGCACCCTCGAATCCCGTTGGCGGGAACGAGGTTTCCAACGCATCCACCGCTCCTACCTGGTGGCGCTGCGCCTCGTCGTTGGGCTGCGGACCACCGACGGCGCGGTGCTGGTCCGGCTGCGTGCCAACGGCGCGTCCGCTGCGGTTGAGCTGCCGGTCAGCCGCCGGCAGGCGCGTGAGCTTCGGGACCGGTTGATCCGAGACCCGATGCGCAATCTCCGTCCCGCTGGGGGCACCGATGGGGGCACCGATGACTAGCGGACGTCCGCAGCGCGAGCGCGTGGTGCTCGCTCACCGCAGGGGCACCAGGATGGTGCGCACGCGCGCGGAGGTCCAGGAACAGACCCAGGTCGGCGACGCCTTCGTGCGCGGTCTGGTGCGCGCCCAACTCGGGCTGGCGCTGCGACTGGCCGCGGTGGCGGTGGCCGCGGTCGCGGCAGTTCCCTTGCTGATCGGCCTGTTCCCCGAGATCGCCGCCATCAAGGTGTTCGGCATCCGGCTCAACTGGGTGCTCCTGGCAGCCGTGGTCTACCCGGTGATGTACGGCATCGGACGGCTGTACGTCCGACTGGCCGAACAGAGTGAGCGAGACTTCGTCCGCGTCGTCGACGGCGAGCCGTGATGACCGGCGCACCGCTGACCGCCGGCGCTCTCATCGCCGCCGCGGTGGCCACGATCGCGATCGGCTTCTACGGAATACGGTTGTCCCGCAACACATCCGACTTCCTGGTCGCGTCGCGCAGCATCGGCCCGCAATGGAATGCCGCGGCCGTATCGGGTGAATACCTCTCGGCGGCATCGTTTCTCGGCGTCGCCGGGCTGGTCGCGAAGTATGGCGCCGATGCGCTGTGGTACCCGGTCGGCTTCACGGCGGGCTATCTCGGGCTCTTGCTGTTCGTGGCAGCGCCGCTGCGCCGCTCCGGCGCGTACACGGTGCCCGACTTCGCCGAGTTCCGGTTGGCCTCGGCGCGACTGCGCAAGGTCGCGATGCTGGTCGTGGTCGTCATCTGCGTGCTCTACCTCGTCCCGCAGTATCAGGGCGCCGGCCTGGCGCTGAAGACGCTTCTGGGGCTTCCGGTCTGGGTGGGGCCGGTGGCCGTCGGCACCATCGTGATCGTCAACGTGGTCGGTGGCGGCATGCGGTCGATCACGTTCGTGCAGGCCTTCCAGTACTGGCTGAAGCTCACCGCGATCGCGGTGCCTGCACTCGCCCTGCTCGCGGTGTTCCTGCACCACGGCACCGACCTTGCAGGGCCGCTGCCCCCGACCGTGCACCAACAGACCACCGTCACCGTCGAGACCGACGTCGTGGTGCAGGTCGCCGAACCGGATGGCATCACGGTGGTCGGCAGCGTCGACGGACAGCACGTCGACGGCGCGCCGTTCCACGCCCCCGGCCGATACACGCTGCAAAAGGGCACGACGCTCACGCTGGCAGCCGGGTCGGCGACACCCGTCGTCGCCGGGGCGCCGAGCGCAGGCGACGACTGGATAGCATCCGGCGGCGGGCTGGGTGGTTATCACCCGTCCTACCAAGTCCTTTCGATCATCGTCGCGACATTCCTCGGCACCATGGGACTGCCGCACGTCCTGGTCCG
>Ga0137412_10002278_pt1 | contig 15155 bp, 17 predicted proteins | sample CZODoug2_1_16fun_FD_122160 | JGI IMG/M metagenome (GOLD analysis project Ga0137412, IMG submission 122160) | Vadose zone soil fungal communities from Angelo Coast Range Reserve, California, USA - CZODoug2_1_16fungal (Hybrid Assembly) | ecosystem: Environmental > Terrestrial > Soil > Vadose zone...
GGCGGCCGAAGGCACCGAGACGGTCGCCAGGAGCGGATTCGGGTCGATCGGTGGCGGAAGCAATGACAGCGCGCCATCGATGCCGTTTTGAATGGCCGTAACGATGTTGTTCGCCAGCTCGCCGATCGGCCCCGGGAGGGCGGTGAACGGTACGCTGACGTCGTACAACAGGTTACCGAGCAGCCCGGTGTAGGGCGATACCAGCCCGTACACCAGATTGCTCACCAACCCGGGAATCTGGCTCGGATTCTGAATCGCCGCCTCGAGGGTCGCCTCCAGGTTGACCGGAAGATAACCCAGGTAGCGCACGGTGTCGTACAGCATCCACACGGGTGTGGTGACGGCTTGGTTGGCGGCATTGACCGTTTGGCCGATGTCGCTGTCCCAGAACGCATCCACCGCGTCCCCTCCGGGACCCGAGTCGGGGAGCCCGGAAAGGACACCGCCGATCGCGTTGGCGATCTGGTTGACGGCGTCGATCACGTTCTGCCCGAGCGGATACGGCAGGAGTCCGGCCAGCCGTTCAATCGAAATGTTGAAGTCCCGCGGATAGGTGTAGGACGGGTAGGCACTGGACGGGTTGACGTAGCGCTGAACCAACCAGGACAGCACGTTCGGGCTCAGAGACGGGTTCTGCGCGGCGGCGCCAATCGCGGCGGTGGCATCGAACGGCAGCGATAACCCCGCCCAGAACGGGAGTGCCGCGCCGTACGCGACCTCATTGACGGCACTACCAAAATTCCGGAGCCAGTCGGTGATCACCGACGCATTCGCCACGTCGGCGGTGATGGTCGGAAGGTCGCGGTTGTCCGGCACTGCGACAATCGATGCCGCCGAGACCACACCGGCAGCCAACAACGCGGCGGCAAACTTCGTCTGCGGTCGCACGAGAACATCGTTCATGTGATTCCCCTTCATACAATTGGTTGAGCCACGCCGCCGTGGCGACGATGGCCGGTGCGCTGTCCGATGACACGTCATCGGTTGCCCGCCTCCTCCCACCTGGTCGATGCGGGCAGGCAACGACGCCGACCCGTCACAGTGCCGTGGCATCCGACATCGTCGGTCGAGAAGGACGTAGTGGCACGAGTAGACGGATACTCGTATTTCGAGTCGGGATTTGATGACTCCGACAAATTTTTCATGACGCCCCTTCGCGGTCGGTTCTCGACCGCTCGGGGACATCTTGCGAAAGGGAGCGTCAATCTAGCGTCAATCCATCGTCAATCCTTGACCCCGGCAGGAGCCGGGTGCTCGGCAAGGACCTCGACGGTGTCGCCGCGGTCGATCAGCCGGCGCACCGCACCCAGCTCCGGCGGGACCGTGCCGCCGGCGTCGATGAGGGCGAAGAGGTAGGTCCGTGGCGCGGTCGGGTTCATGGGTATGGACCGTTCAGCACGCCGAATACCAGATCGGTCATGATCTTCTCGGTTTCGCCACGGCTGAGCGCCATGTCCCGGCACAACAACTTCCACACGTAGACATCGGTCGCGGCGTACAGGCCGCTGATCGCCCTCCGACGCGCCGCGGGCTGCTGCGACAGCCCCCCGCCGAGCATGACCTCTACCCACCCACGATGGCTTTCCCGCCCGACGTTCAGTGCCGCGGCGAGACGCGGAAGGCGCTGGGCACTGCGCGCCCAATCGACATTGACATCACCCATGCGGTCGACTCGGGAAGGCCAGTTCCACTAAACGGTTAGACCAGGCCAAGTAGGCCCACCAGGCCCAACGGCTTGACAGCGCAGGCCCCGCCCAGAAACCCTGGGCGGGGCCTGGCCGTCTTACCGATGTGAGCGTCAGCCGGCGCTAGACGGCGGCATGTCGCATTCGGATCTTCTGTGCCAACCTGCAGGTCTCCTCCGAGGGGCCGATCTGGAGTTCCCGCCGAAGGCGATCGACGATGCGTGCGTACACGGCCAACGCGACCGACCGGTCACCCGCTTCCTCGTAGCGGCGCATCAGTAGCCGGGCGCAGGATTCCGACAGCGGGTTCAGTTCCACTGCCCGGTATGCGCTCGCGGTCGCCGACCGGAAATCTCCGACGGCCGCCGCTTCGTCGGAGCGATCCGCCAAGAGGGCGATCAATCGATGCCGGTGTGAGTCCCTGGCGACTCTTGCCCACTCGTCGTCCACCCCTGCCAGCAGTTCGCCGGATGCGAGCGCGAGCGCGTCGTCGAGCCGGCCTGCGGTGACGTGGTCCTCGAATCGTCGGAGGTCGACCGATACGTTGCGTAGCCCGATTCGACTGCCGGAGGTGTCCAGCACGGAATCGACGTGGCGCCCCAGCGCCTGTCGGAGGCACCAGAGCGCGTTGCGTACGTTCTTGCGCGCGTTGATATCTGGAACGTCGGGCCATAGGGACGACGCGATTTCGGATCTGCGTCGCGGGCCCGGATGAGTGGCAAGCCAGCCGATCAGGGCAACCGCACGCAAACTCGCGGGCAGCGGCACGGCGATGCCGTCGAACTCGATGGCGATCTCGCCCAACACGCAGACGGTTACGTCGACCTCATCGGTCGATATCGCGATCTCGGAAACGCTCATCTGTGCTCCTCTTCCCCGACGGAGAGCAAGAGTGCCGATGAAACTTTCGCTTTACCGACACTCAAACATTTGGCTTGAGTGTGAGTCAAACATATGGTTTGAGTATCAGTCAAGCGAAATCGTTGCGCAACTTCTGGCCGACTGTGCTGGTGAGCCTCCTCGGCAGATCGCTGCGATGAAATCGTTGCTCGCACGAGGCAGGACGGCGTGAGTATCGGGCTACTCAACTTTCGTCTCGCTCGACGTTGACGTACTCAGGAGCGACACCAGCGTCACGCAATCTCAAACGCCAGTGAGCACGGCAGTGGCAGCATGCGCAGGGCCTGTTCCGGTGCGCTAAGTGCATTGGCCATCTGACCAGCGTCCATCAATGCTCAATGTGCCGACTGAGTACCCGCTACTGGAAATTGTCACCGTCGTAGCGTGTACGCACACGCGTTACTGACCGGATCCGGAGCGCTGCCGAGGGATCAGCGCCGCGAGTTCGTCGCGGCTGGTCGTGTCGGTCTTCGCCATGGCTCGGTAGATGTGGTTCTCGACGGTGCGTACCGAAACGCTCAGCCGGGTGGCGGCTTCGCGGTTGGACAGTCCCTCAGCGATCAACATCACGACCTCTCGTTCGCGATCGGTCAGCTGCAAGGGCTCGGCTGCCTGACGAAGCGCCGGGGTGCTGGACCGCCGCATTGAGTTGCAGGTTGCCCACGGCAGCCGACCCCGCCGCCCCCGCGAGTGCTTCGCGGCTGATTCGGCTCTTTCCGACGCCCGCGGACCCGCAAACGACGACCCCGGACACATCCGGGGCGGAGATCGGGGCGTCGAGAATTCGGATTTCCTCCGAGCGGCCGGTCAGCGGCCACGTAAAGCGCACCCACGTAGCCTAGGAGCGCAGTGTGGGGCAGCGCAGGGCAAACGGCCGCCTCCGGTGAAGTAGATGAGTTCGCTCTCCGAATGGCGCGATGCGATCAGCAGCGAGTAGCCGTTGGACTAGCCGCGTCTTCCAGCTCGGTGACGAGCGCCGCCGAGGCGGCATCGTCACGAATGGAGCGGCCCAGATGCTCGGCGGCCTGCCGGTAGCTGGGGTTGGTGAGGACGTCACGGACGGCGGCGGCGACGGTTGCGGGATCGGCAACGTGCTCGAGGGCGAGGCCCGCGTTGCGGGCGGTGATTCGGGCGGCGTTGTCTGCCTGGTCGCGACCCTGCGGCAGGATCACAAGCGGCACACCGGCAGCGAGCGCACGGACGACCGTGCCGTGCCCGCCGTGGGTCACGACCGCCCCGGCGTTCTCGAGCACCTCGGAGTGCGGCGCCGATGCCACGACAACGACATTGCTGCGCGGTTCGAACGTTGCGGGGTCCAGCGCCGGGCCGGTCGTGACGATGCCGCGGACGGGCAGCGATGCGAGGCCGTCGATGACCCGCTGTATGCAGCTGGCCTGGTCCTGGAATGTCGATGACATCGCCACCAGCACGATGGGATCCGCGCCGGGCGGGAGGGTCCACGGCTGCCCGATCGCCCAGTCCGGGTCCTCGAGCGCCGCACCGACGTAGTGGACGGTGTTGGGCAGCTTGGCTGCGAAGTCGAACGCCGGCGAGGTCAGCACCAGGATCTTGCGCGCGCATCGTATCGGGTCCCAGAAGTCGTCGACGGCCTTGAGCCCCAACGAGGTTCGCAAGGTGTTGAGTCGATCGAGACCCTGATTCCACATGCGCCGCGCACGGGTGGTTGTCATCCGGGTGCGGACCCGGTCCAGCAGGCCGGCCGGCGGTTGGCTGCCGAGCCCGAACGGCGGGAGCCCGGGGGCGGGCAGCATGTAGATGTTCGGCATCAGCACCACGTACGGCACACCGGCAGCTTCAGCGCCGACCATCGCGCCCACGGCGAACATCGAGCACACGACGCAATCGGGGCGGCGGTCCTCGACCGCAGCCATCAGGTCGGCGGCATAGGCAGGCGCCGGTCCGGCAAGCAGGCGGTCCAGCGTCCGGGTGAACAGCTCCACCTGTGAGCCGCACTCCCAGTCCTGCACCGGGTCGTGCTCGGCATTGCGGCTGGGCCGGTTGACTGCCCGCACCCAGGGCCGAAACGTGGCGCCGGTGGCCGTGACTTCCTCGATCATCGAGTCCTCGGCAAGGACCTCGACGGAGTGGCCTCGGTCGATGAGCCGGCGCACCGCGCCCAGCTCCGGCGGGACGGTACCGCCGCCATCGATCAGGGCGAAGAGGTAGGACCGCGGCGCAGTCGGGCTCATGGGTATGGACCGTTCAGCACGCCAAATACCAGATCGGTCATGATCTTCTCGGTTTCGCTACGGCTGAGCGCCATGTCCCTGCGCAACAACTTCCACACGTGGACGTCGGTCGCGGCGTACAGGCTGTTGATCGCCCGTCGACGCGCCGCGGGCTGCTGCGTTAGCTCGCCGCCGAGCATGACCTCTACCCACCCGCGATGGCTTTCCCGCCCGACGTTCAGTGCTGCGGCGAGGCGTGGAAGGCGTTGGGCACTGCGCATCCAGTCGACGTTGACATCACCCATGCGGTCGTACTCGGTGACCAGGGCCTTGACTGCACCCTTGATGTCGCCAGGACGAGCTTGATAACGGGCCGACTCGGTCTCGACGCGCACCAGCTCGAACACCGCAAGCGCCACGCCTTCCTTGGACTCGAAGTGGTTGAGCACCGTTTGGTGAGACACCCCGGCGGCGTCGGCGATGTCGACGAGCGTGACATCGTCGTACTGATTCTCGAACAACAGCACGTGCGCGCACAGGGCGATGCGATCCCTGGTGGCCGCGGTCGTCTCGGCACGGGTCGGCCGTGTGCCCCGCGATGCGGATTTCATTTGACTGATACCTGAACATATCACTTGAGTGTCGGTCAAGCGAAACCTTGCCGGGCCTGGTGAGGGACTGGGTTACGGGCGGCGAAGTTTCGGGCAGTTGATAGCGTCAGGCCCCGTCGGGGATACCGGGCGGTCGCAGTGAGGAGTCCTGGTGAGCATTGAGCGAGTTGGCGTCGTCGGCGCCGGGCAGATGGGTGCTGGCATCGCGGAGGTCTCGCTGCGGGCGGGCGTCGACGTGCTGATCTACGAGCCGACCGAGGCGTTGGTCGCAGCGGGTCGCGACCGGATCACCAAGTCGTTGGAGCGCGGTGTCAGCAAGGGCAAATTGTCCGAAGCCGAGCGCGACGCGGCGTTGGCCCGGCTGAGCGTCACCACGAAGCTGTCGGACCTGTCCGATCGCCAGCTCGTCATCGAGGCGATCGTCGAGGACGCCGCCGTGAAGGCCAAGGTCTTCGCCGAGCTCGATGCGGTCGTCACCGACCCCGACGCCGTGCTGGCCTCCAACACGTCGAGCATCCCGATCATGAAGATCGCTGCGGCGACCAAGAATCCGGGTCGCGTGCTAGGGCTGCACTTCTTCAACCCGGTGCCCGTGCTGCCGCTCGTCGAACTGGTCGGGACGCTGGTCACGACAGACGAGGCGATCGCACGCACCGAGCAGTTCGCCAGCGAAGTACTTGGCAAGAAGGTGGTGAAGTGCGCCGACCGGTCGGGCTTCGTCGTCAACGCGCTGCTGGTGCCCTACCTGTTGTCGGCCATCCGGATGGCCGAGGCGGGCGTCGCCACCATCGAGGACATCGACACGGCCATCGTCGCCGGTTTGTCGCATCCGATGGGGCCACTCCGGCTGTCCGACCTGGTCGGGCTGGATACGTTGAAGTTGATCGCGGACAGCATGTTCGAGGAATTCAAGGAGCCGCTCTATGGGCCACCGCCGTTGCTTCAGCGCATGGTCGAAGCGGGCCAGCTGGGCAAGAAGTCGGGGCAGGGTTTCTACCCGTACTAACAGGTGGCACATAGGTGACGCGAAGGTGTCGGCGTGGAGCAAAGTAGGGTTCGTTAGCTAAGCTAGCTTGTGATAGGGTTCGTCCCGTCCTGGTCTGTGGGCCTTGTGCGACAGGATGATCCGTCGCGCGCCGCCACACGGCCGTCCTCTCGGACGAGCGCAAGGGGTTAACCGTATGTCGAACGTCGAGTTCGAGCTGTCGCCGTTCTACGACGAATCGCAGTCGATCTACGACATCTCCGACGATTTCTTCGCCTTGTTCCTTGGCCCGACGATGGGCTACACCTGCGGCTACTACGAGCGGCCCGACATGACTCTGGACGAGTCGCAGGTCGCCAAGTTCGATCTCGCGCTGGGCAAGCTCGACCTCCGGCCAGGGATGACGCTGCTCGACATCGGGTGCGGGTGGGGTGGCGCGCTGCAACTCGCCGTGGAGAAGTACGACGTCAACGTCATCGGAATCACACTGAGCCGCAACCAGTTCGAATACAGCTCGGCGAAGCTGGCGAGGCTTTCGTCGACGCGGTCGGTGGACGTGCGGCTACAGGGCTGGGAGGAGTTCGACGAACCGGTCGACCGCATCGTGTCCATCGGCGCATTCGAAGCCTTCAAGAAGGAACGCTATGGCGCGTTCTTCGACAAGGCCCACCGCATCCTGCCCGACGGCGGGCGCATGCTGCTGCACACGATCCTGGCGCACACCCAGAAGTTCTTCCGCGACAACGGAATCAAGCTGACCATCAGCGACCTGAAGTTCATGAAGTTCATCGGCGACGAGATCTTCCCAGGCGGCCAGCTCCCGGCCACCGAGGACATCGAGGAGCTGGCCGACGATTCGGGCTTCACGTTGGCCCGCACCCACCTGCTGCGGCCGCACTACGCCCGCACCCTCGACATGTGGGCGAAGAATCTCGAGGCCAACAAGGCCGAGGCGATCGCCATCACCTCCGACGAGGTGTACGAGCGCTACATGCGGTATCTGACCGGTTGTGCAGACTTCTTCCGCCGCGGCATCACCAACATCGGCCAGTTCACCCTGGTCAAGTAGCGTTAGGCGTCGGCCAGCCGCTTCTTCTCGGCTTCGACGTCGAAATCGGCTGGCGGCCAGGACAAGTCGAGCCCCTCTAGCGCCTCGATCAGCAGCTCGGTGATGGCCAGCCGCGAATACCACTTGCGGTCGCACGGGATGACGTGCCACGGCGCGTACTCGGTGGACGTCTTGTCCAGCACCGCTTGGTAGGCCTGCTGGTACTTCGGCCACAGCAGGCGTTCGTCGATGTCGGCCGGGTTGTACTTCCAGTACTTGTCCGGCCGCTCGAGTCGCTCCTCGAGTCGCGCCTTCTGCTCGTCGAGCGAGACGAACATGGCGACCTTGACGATCGTCGTGCCGCCGTCGACCAACTCCTTCTCGAACGCGTTGATCTCGTCGTATCTGGCGCCCCACACCTCCGGCGGCACCAGGTCGTGCACGCGCACGATCAGCACGTCTTCGTAGTGCGAACGGTCGAACACCCCGATGTGGCCCGCGGTCGGCAACGCGTTTCGGATCCGCCACAGGTAGTGGTGGTCGAGCTCCTCCTTCGTCGGCTTGCCGAAGCTGGAGTAGCGGATGCCCTGCGGATTACCTGCCCCGACAACGTGTTTGACGATGCCGCCCTTGCCGGCGGTGTCCATCCCCTGCAACACCAGCAGCACCGACCGGGTGTCACCGGCACGACTGCTGGCATACAGCATCTCCTGAAGCTCGGCGAAGCGCTCGTTGCGTTCGGCCTGCAGGTCCGGTGCGTCGCTCTTGGACCCCTTGAATCCAGGGGTGGCATTGGTCTTGATGTCCGAGACCAGTTCGCCCGGTTTGAACTCGAGGTGGATGTGCGGTTCGTGGGTCCACAACTCGGGTAGGTCGTCAGTCATCCGATCAGTCAAGCAGTTGCGGCGGCAGAATCGGCGATGGATGCGGTATCGAATTGAACTTCTCCAGCGATCCGTTCACTTCGACGATTCCGCGCAGCGCGCTCCACGACAGCATCGTCAGATAGTCGATCAGCTCGTCGGCCGTCATCCGCGGGTGTGACATCCAGGAGTGGGTGGCCAACTGCACGCCGCCGACGATCATGAACGCCCACGGCTGAGCGCCATGGGTGTCCATGCCGGCTTCCTGCATCCGCCGGCGCAGCATGACGCCGAGCATGCGCGCGATGATCTGCTCGGAGTCGGCGACGGCCTTGCTCTTGGTCGCCGAGCTGTTGGCCATCACGAACGGGTAGATCTCGGGCTCGGCGGCCACCGTGGCGACGTACACGCGGATGATCTCGCGGGTCAGGTCGTAGCCGTCGAGGTTGGATGACAACGCCGCCGCCATGTTGGGGATCAGCGTGGTCTGCGCGAAGCGCATCATCACGGCCGTGGTGAGGTCGTTCTTGTCCACGAAGTAGCGGTACAGAACGGTCTTCGAAACCCCGATCTCGGCGGCGATCTCGTCCATGCTGACGTTGCTGCCGCGCCGGCGGATCGCTTCGAGGGTGCCGTCCACCAACTCACCGCGACGGTCGACCTTGTGCTGGTGCCAGCGTCGTTTACGCCCGTCTGTCTTCAGCGCCCCCGCTGGGGTCTGTTGTGCCACTGTCGCACCAGTCCATTCCCTAGTTGTTCTTGATAATACGGCCGATCCGTCGGTCGTGACCGACGGGAGGGAAGCGCCGGTGGCGCGATGACGGATGATTGGGGGGTGGTACACCGATCCTCGCCGGGACCAACGGCCGAACCGCGCCAGAGTTTTGCCGAAACGCTGGCCGGCGCCGACTCCGCCGCGGACGCCGAACGCCGTACCGGTCTGCGCCGGATGAAGGTCGTCGCGCTGGGCTTCCTGGTCGGGGCGACGGTGATCTTCCTGGTGTGCACGTGGGCGCAGTCGAACGGCGCGGCGCCATGGATTGGATATGTCCGGGCGGCCGCTGAGGCCGGCATGGTCGGCGCGCTGGCCGACTGGTTCGCGGTGACGGCCCTGTTCAAGCACCCGCTGGGCATCCCGATCCCGCACACCGCGATCATCAAGCGCAAGAAGGACCAGCTCGGCGAGGGCCTTGGCACGTTCGTCAGGGAGAACTTCATGTCCCCCGAGGTCGTGGAGGCCAAGCTGCGCGGCGCCGAGGTGGCCGGGCGGATGGGCAAGTGGCTCTCCGAGCCGTCGCACGCCGAACGGGTCGCCGCAGAGGCATCGACGGTGCTGCGGGTGCTGGTCGAGATGCTGCGTGACGAGGACATCCAGCAGGTTCTGGACCGGATGATCGTCAAGCGCATCGCCGAACCACAGTGGGGGCCGCCGATCGGACGGGTGCTGGCCAGCCTGCTGGAGGAGGGGCGCCAGGAGGCGCTCATTCAGCTGTTGGCGGATCGCGCGTTCGAGTGGTCCCTGAACTCGGGCGAGGTCATCGAGAGGGTGATCGAACGTGACTCGCCGACGTGGTCACCGCGCTGGGTGGACCATCTCGTCGGCGACCGGATTCATCGCGAGCTGATGGACTTCACCGACAAGGTGCGGCGCAACCCCGACCACGAACTCCGTCGCTCTGCCACCAAGTTCCTGTTCGAGTTCGCCGACGATCTGCAGCACGACAAGGCGACCATCGACCGCGCCGAGAACGTGAAGGACCAGATCATGGCGCGCGACGAGGTCGCCAAGGCGGCCGAGACCGCGTGGAGCGCGGCCAAGCGCATCCTTCTCGAGTCCGTCGACGACCCGTCCTCGGCGCTGCGCTCCCGGATCGCCGACTCGGTGGTGCACATCGGCGAGTCGTTGCGCGACGACGCAGACCTCCGCGACAAGGTCGACAACTGGATCGTGCGGGCCGCGCAGCATCTGGTCGAGCAGTATGGGACGGAGATCACAGCGATCATCACGGAGACGATCGAACGCTGGGATGCCGACGAGGCCAGCCGGCGCATCGAATTGCATGTCGGCCGTGACCTGCAATTCATTCGGATCAACGGCACCGTCGTTGGTTCGCTCGCCGGCTTGGCGATCTATTCGATAGCCCAACTGATCTTCTGACCTGCGCTAGCTACTGCTTGCAAAAGTTAGCACCCCGTCGTACGGTTTATTTCGAAGCCAACCGGTTACAGACGCAGAGGGGGCCAAGCATGCCGCAGGACGAAAAACTTGCCGCTGTCGTGACCAACGCTGCACAGGACATCGGGAGCTTCATCCGGACTCAGCGCGAGGCTGCGCAGGTATCGGTCCGGCAGCTGGCCGAGAAGGCTGGTGTCAGCAATCCCTACCTCAGCCAGATCGAGCGGGGATTGCGCAAGCCCTCTGCCGACGTGCTCAACCAGATCGCGAAGGCGTTGCGAGTGTCTGCCGAAGTGCTCTACGTGCGTGCCGGGATGTTGGAGCCGAGCGAGTCCAGCGGGGTTCGCGACGCCATCATCACCGATGTCACGATCACCGAGCGCCAGAAGCAGGTGTTGCTCGACATCTACACGTCGTTTTGCGAACAGAACGAAGCCGCAGATGAGGAGCCAACCACTGACTGACTGTCGATTGACTGCCCGCTAGAAACACAGCACCGAGTAAACATCCGAGAGAGGAAACACCCGACATGGCCGAAAAGAATCAGCCCACCATCGAAGACCTGAAGGCTCCCCTGCTCGCCGCCGTCGGCGCCGCAGACCTGGCGCTGGCCACCGTGAACGAGATCGTGGTCACGCTGCGCGAGCGTGCCGAAGAGGCCGCAGGCGAGGCGAAGGCCCGTGGCGAGGTGCGTCGTGCGCGCCTCACCAAGCTGCAGGAAGAGCTGCCGACCCAGATCGGCGAGCTGCGCGAGAAGCTGAGCAGCGACGAGCTTCGCAAGGCTGCCGAGGGTTATGCCGACGCCGCCACCACTCAGTACAACAAGCTCGTCGAGCGTGGCGAGGAGGCGCTGGCGCGCCTGCGTAGCCAGCCCGCGTTCGAGGAGGCCGCCGGCCGCGTCGAGAGCGTGACCGATCAGGCCGTCGAGCTGACGCAGGACGCGCTGGGCACCGTTGCCAGCCAGACCCGCGCGGTCGGCGAGCGTGCCGCCAAGCTGGTCGGCGTCGAGCTGCCGAAGAAGGCCGAGAAGGCCGCTGCGCCGGTCAAGAAGGCCGTCAAGAAGGCTCCCGCCAAGAAGGCCCCGGTCGCCAAGAAGGCTCCGGCCAAGGCGCCTGCCAAGAAGGTCACCCAGAAGTAGTTCATTAGACCGGGAGGACGTAACCCGCTTAGGCTTGAGGCGTGCAGCCACAGAGCCTGGTGGGTTACGTCCTCCTTGTCATTCAGGTGGGTGCGTTGGTGTTGGGCGTGTACTCCTTCGTGCATGCCGCGATCCAGCGACCCGACGCCTATACCGCTGCCGGAAAGATGACCAAGCCGATCTGGCTGGCCATCATCGGCGGCACCGTCGTGCTGGCCCTGGTCCTTGGCGCGCCCGTCGGCTCGGCCATCGCGATCTGCGCCTCCGGCATCTACCTCGTCGACGTCCGGCCCAAGATCCTTGAGATCCAAGGGAAGTCCCGCTGACCCGATGCGCCTACTGATCGCCACGATGGCGGCTGCCGCTGCCGTCGGCCTGAGCGCGGGCACGGCCTCCGCCACCCCGATTCCCGGCCCGCCGTTCGTCGATCACACCGAGTGGGTGCACTGGGGCGACCTGTCCAGCCTGCGCGTGTATCCGACCGCGGCGGGACGCGAAGCCGCGGGTCAGGTACACAATGCCGCCGAGGGTGACGAGGCGTGGACCGAGGTACTGACCCAGGCACCCGACGCCGACATCCCCGGCATGCGCGAACAGTTCATGTGTCACTGGACGTACGCCGAGTTTGCGCAGCCGGGCAAGACCAGCTGGAACCTCGAGCCCTGGCGGCCCGTCGTCGACGAGGACACGATGGTGGGCTCCGGCTGCAACCCCGGCGGCACGGAAGAACCGTTCTAATGCCGTCCTACTCGAGAGCCGACGTGGCGGCGGTGGTCGACCACACCCTGCTCAAGCCAGAGGCCACCGAGGCCGACGTCATCGCCCTTGTCGCCGACGCTGTCGACCTCGGCGTGTACGCGGTGTGCGTCTCTCCCACGATGATCGCGACTGCGAAGTCCGTCGCATCGCCTGATCTCCACATCGCCTCCGTCGTCGGATTCCCTTCTGGGAAGCACGTTTCGGCGATCAAGGCGCAGGAGGCGGCACTGGCCGTCGCGGCAGGCGCAGACGAGATCGACATGGTCATCGACGTCGGCACCGCTCTGTCAGGCCGCATGGATCTGGTGCGGGCCGACGTCGCGGCGGTGCGTGAGCGCCTCGATAACGCAGCCACCGCCGCCGTCCTCAAGGTCATCGTCGAATCGGCGGCACTGCTGAGTCTCGGGAACGAGCAGTCGTTGATCGACGCGTGCAAGGCGGCCGAGGACGCGGGCGCGGACTTCGTCAAGACCTCCACCGGTTTTCACCCATCGGGAGGCGCCTCGGTGCGGGCACTCGAACTGATGGCGGCCACGGTCGGAGACCGGCTCGGCGTCAAGGCCAGCGGCGGCATCCGCACTGCGGCTGACGCGACGGCCATGCTCGACGCGGGCGCGACCCGGCTGGGGCTATCGGGGACCCGCGCGGTGCTCGACGGGCTCTAGATCCCCGCGAAGCAGGGGTCCTGCTGACCGGCAGGCATGGTCGCGTTCTGCGTGGAGAACTTGGCGGTCACCCCGGAGTCGGCGACCGAGACGCTGTCGGCGTGGATGCCGAGCGGGAGGTTCTTCATCAGCTGCGAACTGAACGCATCAAGGGCGGGCTGCACCGCCTCGCGCGGCAGGGTGAAGCCGAGCCCCGTCAGCTCCTGCACCTGTAGCGAGAGGTCGCCGTCGACGACCTGGGGTTTGGTGATGATGCTGCCAAGCGCGGCGTTGAGTTCGATCGTGCCGTCGGACGGGTTGGCGTTCACGCTGGTGACGAAGCTGCCGACCAGGGGGATCGAGTTCTGGATGGTCTCCTTGATGCCCTCGGTCGTCCAGTTGATCGTCGCGTTGAGGGCCCCGATGGTGCCCTTCGTGTTGCCCTTGTCCTCGAGCCTGACGTCGTCGATGGTGATGTCGGCCTTCATCCCCTTGGCGTCGCGGATCTGATTGCCCGCGGTGCTGATCGAGATGTTGCCGTAGTGACCGGTGATGTGCTGCCACAGGAATGGGCTGGCACCGAACGACACCTTGGCACTGTCCTGCACGACGCACGAGACGGCCTTGGCCACCACGTCGTCGGCGCGGCCACGGGCGTACAGCTCTGCGCCGACCACGCCGGCGGCCACCAGTGCCACCACGATCACCAGCACCAGGATGATCGACATCGGATCGCGCACCAGCCGCCCGATGAACGAGCCGCTCTTCGGGGGCGGGGCGCCCCCGTCGTCGGATGACGGTGCTGGCGGGTAGGTCTGCGGCGGCGGATAGTTCTGCGGAGCCGGAGGGCCCTGCTGTGGGAGCTGCTGCGTCGGCGGTTCGGGGGCCTGGGGCTGCTGGCCTGGTGGAACTTGGTTGGCCGGACGGGCCCAGGGATCGCTCACCTCAGCGATTCTGCCCTACCGACGAAGCGAACTCCGTTCGGTTGCGCAGCACCGCGATGGTTTCGCGGGCCTTCTCGACGGCGTCGAGGTCCAGGTCGGACACGAGTAACTGCGGGTCGGACCCCGCTGCGACGATCACCTCGCCGAGCGGAGAGGCCACCACGCTGCCGCCGACACCGGTCGGTCCGACGGCCGCGATCTCGGCATCATCCGGGTAGGCCTGATCGACCGCCGCGACGATGCTGGTGGTGTCCAACGCGCGGGCGCGGGCGAGCAGCGTCCACTGTTCGAGCTTGCCGGGGCCAGATGCAAACGACGCGTGCACGGTGATCAGCTGCGCCCCGCGCCGGGTGAGCTCGACGTACAGCTCCGGAAAGCGGACGTCGTAGCACGTGGTCAATCCGACGCCGACGCCGTCGACCGTGATCACCACCGGCTCGTAACCCGGTGCGACCGAGCGTGATTCGCTGAAACCGAACGCGTCGTACAGGTGGATCTTGTGATAGTGCGCGGCCACCCCGCCGCCGGTCGCGACGAGCGTGTTGGTGACGCGCCCGTCGTCGCTCGGGCAGAACATGCCTGCGACCACCGTCACGCCGTGGCGTTCGGCAATGGCACGCACCCCATCGGCCCACGGCCCGTCGAGCGGCTCGGCGATCGGCGCGAGCGGCACGCCGAACCGGCACATGGTCGCCTCGGGGAACAGCACCAGCTTCGCGCCTGCGTCCGCGGCACGGCGGGTGTAGTCGTCGACGATCTCGAGGTTGGCCGCCGGGTCCGTGCCGGCCAGGATCTGCGCAAGGGCAATCCGCATGGAGCCAGCCTACTGACGCTGGACGTGGGCCGTTGATCACATCAGTCACAGCAATTACCGCAGCTGGAGAGGCGATCACTTTGCCCGCCTCGCAGCGAATTCGGCGGCCAAGCCGTGGCTGCTCGACCTGGAGCCGTCTCACCTGGCCGCGCTTTCGTTGCGCGAGTGTGCATCTGACGAGATTATCCGGGCTCAAATCTCGTCAGGCTCACATTCGCGACGTCACCTCGTGGCTGACTCGCATTCGCTGCGACGAGGGCAACACCACCGTCGCCCGGTCCAGGGGCCAATGGGACGCCTGGGACCCGACGCAGCGAAGCCGCGCTCAGGTGAGCTTGCTGCCCGCCTGCCACTGGTCCCACGGCACGCTCCAGTCGCCGTTCTGCCACAGCTTCAGCG
>Ga0137412_10002279_pt1 | contig 15154 bp, 8 predicted proteins | sample CZODoug2_1_16fun_FD_122160 | JGI IMG/M metagenome (GOLD analysis project Ga0137412, IMG submission 122160) | Vadose zone soil fungal communities from Angelo Coast Range Reserve, California, USA - CZODoug2_1_16fungal (Hybrid Assembly) | ecosystem: Environmental > Terrestrial > Soil > Vadose zone...
GAGTTCGTCGTCCGAATAGCCACCGGTCAATGAATGCATGAACATCGTCCCTTGACTGGTTTCGATCTGCGAGCCTTGGATCAGTATCTGCACCACGTTTGTGCCCGACGGCTCGCGCGTACCATGGTCGCCGCGCAACGCAGCCCAGGCGGATTGCCGACCCTCGCCGTCCAGTAGGTGGCACCCTGTGCACGCCTGCACGAACAATTGACGGCCGCGCGTATCTATCGACGTCAAAGGCGCGGCAGTTTGTACCTTGTAGCCGCTCCTCTGCGCAGGGAGACCGCGCAAGTAGATCACCATGGCCTCCACATCTTTGGGTGTCAAATAGCGCGTGCTATTTTCCACGACCTCCGCCATAGGTCCGGCAGCGGGCCCATGATCTTCCGCATGCCCGAGCGAGAGGAACTGCTGCAACTGCGCATCCGTCCACTCGCCCAATCCACTCGCCCGATCGCTGGTGAGATTATAGGCATGCCAACCTGATACCTCTGCTCCCGCCAAGGTCTTGCGTGCGCTCATGCCCAGCAAGATATTCCGGGGCGTATGGCACTCACCGCAATGGCCGAGTGCGGTCGATAGATAGGTTCCGCGGTTCTGCGCAGCGCTGCGCGCCGGGTCAGCCCGAAAGCGATGTTCATCCAAGAATAGCCATTTCCAGAAGGTCAGTGTCCAACGCTGATTGAACGGGAACGGCAATTGGTTCGGCGTGTCGGGTGCGTGCATGGCCGGTAGTGAAAACAAATAGGCCTTGATGGCCACCGCGTCATCACGACTCATCGCCGTATAGGACGTATAGGGAAAAGCCGGGTACAGATTCCGGCCATCCTTCGCCACGCCCCGATGCAGCGCGCGCACGAAGTCATCATCGCTCCACTGACCGATGCCGGTGTCACGATCGGCCGTTATATTCGTGGAGTAGAGCGTGCCGAAAGGAAGTTTGAACGGGACTCCACCCGCGAACGGCTTGCCGCCTGACTGGGTGTGACACGCCGCACAATCCGCCGCACGTGCGAGGTACTCTCCCTGCGCCACCAGCTCCGCAGTGGGTGGGACATCGGGGACCAAAGGGTCGATCTCTTGGGTGGCGAGGCGCCGGCCAATGAAACCGACCGCAACGACCACCACCAACGTGATCACGCTCAGGCTGATACGAAGCATGGCACCACGCGAAGCCGCACGGGCAGTCATGTTCGAACCATCGCCCGCTTCACCTTGTCGGGCGTGAACGGCACCGAGCGCAAGCGCACGCCGGTCGCCGCGAAGATGGCGTTCGAGATCGCCGCCGGGACGACCGATGCCGACGGCTCCCCGCTGCCCCAGGGTTTTTCGTGCGGACGATCGATGAGGTCGATCACGACGTCCGGCACCTCCGGAAAGCCGATGATTCGATAGCTCCCCCAATCGAGGCTGGTGACGCGCGAGCGATTGAACGTCACTTGCTCCATCAACGTTCGGCTTACGGTCTGCACGATGTTGCCCTCGATCTGGTTCTTGACTCCGTCCGGATTGATGATTTGACCGCAGTCCTGCACCACGAAGAACCGCTTGACACGAATTTCACCGGTGACTCGATCGATCTCGACGTCCGCAACGACACCCACGTACGTCCGCACGACTTCGTATTTGACGAATGCTAAGCCACGGCCCGACGCGATTCGAGCGTTACGGTCGCGCGGCTTCGCAGGCGCTCTCTCCCACGCCGCGATCGACGCGAGACGCTCGAGAAGTTCGGTGCCCCGTGCGTCTTTGAGGTGGCGCAGGCGGAATTCGAGCGGATCGGCGCCGGCGGCCGCGGAGAGCTCATCGAGGAATGACTCGTTGGCAAAGGTATTTTGCATGCGACCCGGCGCTCGAATCCATGCGGGCCTGAGAGGTGTCGTCTCCAGTCGTCGCGCGACCGTTCGCATATTCGGCACCGCGTAGGGTATCGCTGTGTCATTAAGGATGCCGCCCGGTCCGATATTCATTTCGCGCGGCAGATTGGCGAGAGTCGCCGCAACCAAGGCGACCGGAGTGGCCGCACCTTGCGGCAGAAAAAACGCGGAAGACCACGCGATGAGGCTTCCCTGGGCGTCCAGCGCGGCGTCGAGATCGATCAACGTGGGGGGGCCTTTCGGATCCCAGCCGTGTTCGTCCTCGCGCATCCACTGCACGCGCACCGGCCGCCCGACCGCTCGCGACAGAAGCGCGGCATCGCCCGCCGCGTCCTCGTGGCCGTTACGGCCGTAACACCCCGATCCGTCGATATAGATACAACGCACCTGGTCTTCGGACATCGACAACATGGCGGCCAACTGCTTCCGCAAGGCGTGGGTTCCCTGCGAGGCGCTCCAGCACGTGAGTGCTCCATCCTTGAACTCGACGACGGAACACGACGGGCCAATCGATCCATGCGTGTGAATGGCAAAATCATAGGTCGCACGTAATCGAGTCGCGCCGCGAGGTAAGGCGGCCGTCACTTGGCCCACATCGCTCGTGACATCTTCCTTGACGATCTTGGTGCCGCGGACGTGTTCCCAAAGTGCGCTCTGATCCGGCAAGCCGTCCCATGAGGACCAATTGACTTTTAGTCGCCGAGAGGCTTGGATCGCGCTCCATTCGGTCTCGGCGACGACGCCCACGAAGTTGCCGATGCGAACAACTTTGATCAAACGAGGAATGTCCTTGACGGAATCCTCATCGACGCTTTGCAAAGTGGCGCCCATGGCCGGGGGGCGCACCACGCGACCATGCAGCATGCCGGGGAGCCGAAAGTCCTGCATGTAGGTGAACTCTCCCGTGACCTTGCCGGGAATGTCGACGCGCGGAATGGATCGGCCGACGATTTTGAACTGACCAGGATCCTTGACCGCAACGGCCACATCGATCTTCAATGAAAAGTTCTTGCCGCCGATCAGAGCGCCGTAGCTGACCGATCGATGGGTCGCCTTCGACGTGACTTCACCGTCGGCAACGGAGAGGTCACCGAGTTCAACCTTAAGTTTCTTGGCCGCCATACTCACCAGTGCCTGGCGCGCTGTCGCGGCGGCCAGTCTGATCTGCGAACCTCCGTTTTGGATTGAGAAGCTGCCCGAAGTCACTCCCTGATCGGGCGTCAGCGCGGTATCTCCTTGAATCACAGTGACGGCGGCGAATGGCACGTCGAGTTCCTCGGCGGCGATCTGCGCGAGAGCCGTTCGCACGCCTGTGCCGAGATCTACCTTCCCGGCGTAAAGGGTCACCTCACCCTTCCTGTCGATGCCGATGAAGCCGTCCACTTGCTCCGTTGAAACGGATTTCGATGGCGATTCGGCCTGTGCCCTCACGGTTTGATGCCGGTCGATCGAGAAGCTGACAACGAGGGCAGCGGTTCCCCTCAGAAACTCGCGGCGCGTCGTCGCGATGTCGCGCATTCGATGCCTCCTTAGGTCTGTGCCGCTGCTGCCCGTTTCACCGCGCGGAGGATTCGTAGGTGCGTGCCGCATCGACAGAGATTGCTGGCGAGCGCCTCTCGAATTTGTTCCTCGCTTGGATTTCTGGTCTTGGCAAGAAAGGCGGCGGCTTCCATGATCATGCCGTTGATGCAATACCCACACTGCACCGCCTGCTCATCGATGAAGGCCTGTTGCATCGGATGAGGTTTCTCGGGCGTACCGAGCCCTTCCAAAGTAACCACATCACGGTTGCCGACGGAGGATAACGGGGTAATGCATGAGCGCACCGCGTTCCCATCGATGTGCACCGTGCAGGCTCCGCACTGGCCGAGACCACAACCAAATCGCGGACCATGCAGCCCAAGATCGTTGCGCAGCGCATAGAGCAGCGGCATGTTAGGGTCGTCGACGGAGATCTGGGCTGTCTGGCCGTTGACGTGGAGAGCCATTGATCTCGGCATTGATCAGATCTCCTACGTTTGCAAAGCTCTCGCGACGATCGCCATCTCTTTGCACCACGAATCCTATCGAACGCTCGCGCTTTTGTCTCCGTTGGCTGGACAGATACCCGGTTGTGCGTTGCGATCGAGCAGCTTCCGCGCTACAGCACAGGAACGGGCCAGCGCAAAAGCGCCAATTCGAGTCCTTCTCTCACCACCAATCAAATCAAGGGTTTGCTCCGGTCACATGGGTTGATTTTGCGGATTCGACGCTGGGTGTCTATGTGGATACGTATCCCACACGATTAAATTCTGTGGGATACGGTGCTTTCCGGCGTATCCCACAAAGTGTAATATTGTGGGATATGACCGTTTTGACTACGCCACACGAAAGGGCGCTCACGCTGCTTTTCTCGGAACTGGAACGAAGTGCTTCGGAGCAATTCGAAGTCCTCCTGGGGACACCCGGGACCCTGGCGGAGCGTACCAATGAAACCGGCACCCGCTTTTGGGTCCACCGTTATTCTGATGCTCTGAACCGACGTCAGGAAATGTACCTCGGAAAGGTGGACAGTCCCGAGATCGAGGGCCGGATAAGCACGATGCGCGAAATGATCGCCACTGCCAACGCGACGATAGCGAAAGTGAGATTGCTCGCCCGCGCTGGATTCGCCACCATCGATCGAAAGGCCTATTTCACGCTGGCAAGCTTGCATAACCGCGGCCTGTTTCGGGCCGGAGCGCTTTTGGTCGGTTCGCATGCCTATGGTGCCTTGCTGAATGCACTCGGCGTACGAGCCACGCCATTTGCCACTGAAGATGTGGACATCGCTCGCCGGGAGGCCCTGGCAATCTCAGGCATTCCGGGATTTCTCGACATGCTACGCGCAACCGGCATCGAGTTTTTCGAAGTACCCTCGCTCGATCGCCGACAGCGCGGCACATCTTTCAAAGAGCGCGGCGCCTCGAATTTTAGAGTCGATTTGCTTGTACCTTCAGCGGATGACAATTATCCGACCGTGCCTGTTCCAGAACTGAAGGCGCATGCCCAAGGGCTGCCGTACCTGGCCTACCTATTGGCAGCGTCTCAAGAAATTCCCGTGCTCAGTTCCCACGGCAGCGTCATGGTGCGCGTACCAGTGCCGGAACGTTACGCGATCCACAAGCTCATCGTTTCTCAGCTTAGGCATAAAACCAGCAGCAAGCCAGAAAAGGATCTTCGTCAAGCGGCGGTGCTGATCGAAGCACTCGTGGAGCGCTACCCTGGTGCAATTGAAGATGCTGCATCAGCGGTCCCCAAAAGCGCCGCGCGTCACTTGACCCGGGCTATAAAGGCACTTGAACAACATCTACCCGCCACCGCCGCGTCGGCATGGGACATCCTTCACGCCATCGCACTTACTGGGTAAACGGATTCTACGGGTTCGCATCGAACCCCGTCGCGCCTCCGCCGATCAACCACCTCGCGGTGCCTGAAGGCCTGGACGCCCCGCAACACCTGCAACAGTCGGAATTCGGATTGCCCGGTAGGGATTTCAGCGCTCGTTTTGGCGGCGCCGGACAGTTGTTTGTCGCCGTAGGGTAAAGGTGCCAATCGAATAATCACTATAATCCGCCGAAAGATTCCGACGAATAACGAATATCCCTTTTGTAGCTTTGGCTGGACTTGAGCTCTGACCGATCGAGGGCGGCACTGGATGTGTCGTTAGCCCGCATCTGCGGCTCGATAGGCGCATGGAACTAGGGCTCGAACGGAGGAACAAAATGAAATCGGCACCTCACCCACTCGATTTGGCCTCGGGAAGGCACGGCGCGAGCCAGCGCTCCGCGGCCTTGAGCTTGCTGCTGGCCCTCGCGGTCGGCATTCCGTTTGCCGCGGCCAGCGTCGCATCAACAGTCGTCACCGACACCGGCACCTTCATCGGCGTGCCCGCACCCAACGGGGCCGGGGTCGATGTATTCATCGGGATCCGCTATGCGGCGCCGCCCGAGGGCGCGCTGCGCTGGACGCCGCCGCAACCTCCCGCGGCGCCCGCCGGTCCCGTGGTGGCGGCCATCCCGGGACCGGCTTGCCCACAACCGGCCAGCACTGCGCCGTTGCCCCAGTCCGAGGATTGTCTGTTCCTGAACGTCTTCGTTCCCGCACATGCGCGGGCGCACTCGAAGCGCCCAGTGTTCGTGTGGATTCATGGCGGTGCCTTGATCACCGGCACTGGCGCGCTTTACGATCCCTCGGTGATGGTGGCCGAAAACGACATGATCGTGGTGACGATCAACTATCGCCTCGGAGCGCTGGGCTGGCTGGTCGAACCCGGACTATTAGCTGCAGTGTCGAACTTCTTCCAGAACGCCGGCGATGCCGGCAACTACGGGTTGATGGACCAGCAATTTGCGCTTCAATGGGTCCAGCGCAATATCGCACGCTTCGGCGGCGACCCGAAGAAGGTGACCATCGGTGGTGAGTCCGCCGGTGGCCTTAGTGTCACGTCCAACCTTGTTTCCACCACAACCGCCAACGGCCTGTTCCGCGGTGCGATCGTCGAGAGCGGCGCATACATGCTGCATGACCTCCCGTCGCAGACCGTGTATGGAGCGATCTTCGGCGCAGGCTTCGATGCAGCCCTGGGCTGCAGTCCATCGAGCGATGCGGGTTGTTTGCGTGCGGCGCCGGTCTCGAGCGTCCTCGCTGCCCAGAACAAAATTTTCGGCGCCAACGGCATCTCGCCTGATTTTGGCACCCGCGTGCTGCCGCGTTCACTGAAGGACGCGCTCTCCCAGGGCGATTTCATTCGCGTACCGGTGTTGCAAGGTACGAACGCCAACGAGGGCCGGTTATTTGAGCCCGGCGAGATCCCCTTCGCCAGTACCTTGCCCAACATCCAGGCGGCCGGCGGCCCGGCAAATTTCGACCTGACCCATGCGAACACGTACTGTGCCACGCCGCAGGGCAGCGGCGCGCCGGTGGTATGCAGCTATCCGCAGGAGGTCGGCCTGTATTTGGGTGCGCTCAGCGTTGGACTCGGCTTCCCCACGGCCGATGTTTCACCAGGCTTCGTCGCGGAGATACTCCAGGAGTATCCGCTACCGAACTTCCCAGATCCCTTCCTGCCCAATGACGCGCCGAGTGCAGATGAGGCGCTGTCGCAGATATTCACGGACGTGGTCTTCGCCTGCAACGGCGCGGATTCCAATCGTGATCTCGCGCGTTTCGTGCCGGTCTTCGGCTACGAATTCAACGATCCCAAGGCACCGCCCCTCGGCAGTGTTCCCGTCAAGCTCCCCAACGACGTGTTCGGCTTCCCATCCGCATCGGAGCACTCCGCAGAGTTGCAGTTCCTGTTCAACTTCGGTACGCCACTCAGCGCCGATGAGCAGGAGCTGGCCGGTCAGATGCAGACGTACTGGGCCAACTTCGTGAGCACTCAGGACCCGAATTTGCCGCGGCGCGTGCCTGTCTGGTTGCCGTACAATTTCTTCGAGACGGTGCAAGATCTGGTACCCGGCCCGCAGCGTCCACATCCATTTTTTACCTTTCGGCGGGAGCACTTCTGCCGCACGTGGCAGCCCATCGTTGCCGCCGAGGCCGAGCAGTAGTCGGGCTCGACGAGCGCGGCCTCGGGCCACGCGCAATTGGAATAAACCGGTCTATCCCGGAGTCTACTGGGAATGGCCATGTTACTTATGATCAAGGCGGGCGGCGTCGTGACCTGGACGAACACCGACGATGAGCTGCGCGTCGTGCGGAGCGATTGCGGGCCGCCCCGATCCGCAGTCGACACCGACCAGAGCATCTCGTTCACGTTCGACAAGCCTGGCACCTATCATTGCACGTGTTCCGTTCATCCGCGAATGATCGTGACGATTGTAGTTGAGTAGCGAGTAATGACTGGCGCGACTCTGGCGATGTGATCCTTCTCTAGATCCTCGCAAAGATGCTCGGCGCCGTGCCGCGGGCATCCCTAGGCTCAGCGAGACGCCCAATCCCGCCGACGCTGCAATCCGAAGGACGAAGGTAAAACGATGCGGGCTTGCGCTAGCAGCCTTGCGAGCTCGAGTTGTCAAGCCCGTTGTTTGATTCCTTCCATTCAAGCTGGAAGGCGCTGCACTTTCGCACGGTCGGCTCCACGATGCCGGTTGCGCGGACCCCTGAAAGGGTCGCGCTGCCGTCCGCGCGCAGCTCGATCAGGCTCCCCCCGGCGCGATCGATACGCAGTCCGTCGACGACCAATCCATCGATGCGTCTGCCGTACAGCAGCACCGCTTCCTGGCTGCTGTCCAAAAGCCTCGTCGTCCGCAGCTCGATCTGCGCCTCAATCGGCCCATCCAAGGCGAATAGCCAAACGGCGCCGATACCGATATGCCAGCGGGGATCGATACTGCCCCCGCGCACGACCATGTTCCCGTTCAAGGAGATATTGCCCGAGAGCGGTACTGCATCGAAGCGGTTGCCCAAGTGCAGGCCACCGCCCTCAGTGAGGGTGTCGGCGATGAGATTGTCGGTCACGGCGATGTCATGGCCCCCGTAAATTGCCACGCCGTTCGCCAGGATGGGTGCGACGACGGTGTTATGCCGAATGATGATGTCGTGGTTCGCGAGTTTCTCGGCCCACGAGGCAATACCGTCGTCGCCATTGTTGCGAAAGAAGCTCTCCTCGACGATCACACCCGAAATACCGCGGTGCAAGTTGAGCCCGTCCGCGGTGGTGTCGAACACACGGATGTGCCTGACACTCAATCCGTCAAAAGGCCCATCGAGCCACAGTCCAACCTTGACGTGCTGAATGAATACGTTCCGGATGAGGCTACCGCCCCCCATTGCGCCGCCGATTCCAGCCAAAGCCTTGTGATCGTCGCGTTCGTTGACTTGACCGATGATCGCCAAATCGTGAATGTCGACTGCCTGTGAAGGAGTCGGCGCATCACGACCATAAAGCCCCACGCCGTCGCCTTGCAGCACCGAATACCACGGCCCGGCGCCGGCAATTTCCACGCGATCAACTTGAACATGGCCATCCAGGCGGAAGTGCCCCGGTGGAACCCAAACCGCCCGGCTGCTGCCGGATGCCGCTGCGATCGCCTTGGCAAACGCCTCCCTCGAGTCCAATTCCCCGTGAGGATCGGCGCCAAAGTCCACGACCGACAAACAGCGCGAGGGGCGATTGAGCGGCGCAGGCACCATTTCAAAATCGATCAGATCAATCGCGATCCACAGAGCCTCCGATGGGGTATCGCTCGTCAGGCGCACGACCGTACCCGCCGGCAGCACCTTATCCAGCAAAATCCTCGCGTGATCGAAGAAGTGGTGACCTTTACCATCCGCGACATGCTTGGTGAAAGGATAGGGGCCGTAGTAGCAACAGTATCGCGAGGTGACGGCAAGTTCGGTTATCCGGCGGCTCTTGGCATACACCCCGAGCCTCGCATCGACGGGTGTGCCCTCGGGACCGTCGGGTAGGGCATAGCGGACAGTCAGGGCATTCGCTGGGGCGGAAAGCCTGAATTCGACATAATCTCCCCGCCGTTCGAGTAGTACCGCGCGCCGGCCGGATGCTTCGGCAGCGAGGGTGGTGAAAGTACGGTCCGGCCCGGCAATGCGACCGTTGGTGACACCGTTCTCCGCCTCGTACTCCGCAAAATCTAGTGGCGCACCGACACCGGCGGTGACGCCAGGGTCCAAGGCGACGACGGTTGCAGCCGGGGGCTGCTCGCTCGAGGCGATATTCCAGAGCAACGGCACGGTCAACGCGGCCGCAATCAATTGCCTTAAGAATTCGGACTGGAGCGGAATCATCTTGCAGCCGTCGCCCTATTGCAGCCATTGCCCTAATGCGGTTATTGCCCTTAATGCGGCCATTGCCCCTACGCCATTGCCCTTAATGCGGCCATTGACCTATGTAGGCCGCGCGTCCGCCAGCGGCAATGCATACGACACCTGGGAAGGGAAAATCCCCCATTCGAGTTGTGAGAGTTGCCGTGCAACCTCCGATTGGGTACCGTAGATCCAAACGGTTAAACACGGCGATGCCGACAGCCTCTGAGTCCCCCACCGAGATTTTCACCAAGCTCTTCGCCGAGAGCCGCCATGCTTTGCACCGATACATTCGCCGCTTCGTCGGCTCCAGTGAAACAGCGAAAGAGATCGTGCAGGAAGCGTTTCTACGCACCTATCGGGAGCGCGATTCCGTGACGACGCTCCGGGCGTTTCTTTTCTCGACCGCGCGCAATCTTGCCGCGAACGAATACCGTCATCGGCGCATTACTGAGCGGGGCACAATGGGGGATTTCAGCGATTCGCGGGTCAAAACTGAGCGTGAATCGTTGGAGGCGGAGTTGCTCAGAGACGAGAGAAATCGGCTCATACAGGAGGCCATCGATCGGCTGCCTCCGCAGTGCCGTGCGGCATTCACGCTGCGGGTATTTCACCAGTGTTCCTACAAGGAGGTGGCGGAACGCCTCGGAATCTCGGCCAAAACGGTTGAAAAGCATATCGCGCGCGGTCTTCATGAGACCCACCGTTACGTAACCAGACGATACAGCGCCACGAGACGGGACCATGGGTAAAGTTCACAGGCTGCCGAGCACCGACGATGCCGAGCGCGAGGCCAGCACATGGTTTGCTCGAATGAACGCCGACGATGTCACGCCCGACGATCGCGCTCGCTTTGAAACCTGGCTCGGCGCCAATGCAGTGAACTCGAAAGCCTATTCAGAGCTTTCTGGTACATGGCAGGAACTCGTGGAATCCGGTCCTCTCGTCCGGGCGGTCTATTTCGGTCAAGTGATGAATGCAGCCGCGTCGCCGCCTGCGCGGCGCCGGCGTTGGGCGGTGGCCGCTATGGCCGCCGGAGTCGCGGCCCTGGCACTCGGCGTAACCTGGAACCTATACAGGCAGAAGGTAGAGACCCGCTTTCAAACGGCGATCGGTGAGCAGGCCGCGGTGGCGTTGCCTGACGGCTCTTCCTTCGATCTCAATACCAATAGCCGCATATGGGTCGACTACAGCCACCGCCAGCGTGTCATCCGACTGGAACGGGGTGAAGCCTTCTTCAAGGTTGCCCATGATACGCAACGGCCGTTTTGGGTGCACGCGGGTGACTATTGGGTCCGCGCGGTCGGCACGGCGTTCAATGTCTACCTGAGGCCGACAGGAGTGGAAGTGACGGTGAGCGAAGGCACTGTCAAGGTCGTCAATGCCGCAGCGAATGAGCCTCCTCCTTCTGATGCCGGGACCACGGGGTTCGCGGCAGCCGTAACCGCCGGTGAGCAGGCCGACGTACACGACCGCGCCCAAGTGATCCACGAGCTCAATTCGGCGCAGATCAGCCGCTTGCTGGGCTGGAGGAAGAGCAGCCTCTATTTTCAGGACCAGCCGCTCGGCGACGTCGTCAATGAGATGATGCGATACACTACGTTGAAGATCGAGTTCGACGATGATGCGCTACGATCGCTCCCCGTCGGAGGCACGTTTCAGACGAACCCTGACGGGGTGGAAGCGCTGCTGACGATGTTGCACGACGGGTTTGGCACCACCATCCGGCGGGATAACCAGGGCCACGTCTACATCGAAGGACCTGCCAAGTAGTGTTTCATCAGCCTCTGGCGGCTCAGGGCTTCACCATGATGATTCGACGATAAATCGTCCGGGAGGATTTTGCTTCTCGGGAGTTCGTAATAGCAGACGGTTCTCTGAAAGAGCCGCATAACTAGAACAATCTGTGGGGGGAGATGGAATCGAACAACTGCTTGGTTCGCATGGCGGTATTGCGCGCGCTGGCCTGTGCAGCGGTGCTGATACTGGCCACACCCGGCAAAGCAAGCGCCGATCCGGCGCGATTCAACATCGCCGCACAACCGCTGCCCACCGCACTCAAGAGCTTTGCCGCTCAGGCAAAGATGCAGTTGCTGTACCGATACGACATCGTCAGCCACGCGACTGCAGGCCCCGTGACCGGGCAACTCGAGAGGCACGCCGCCCTGGACCTATTGTTGCGAGGGACGGGTTTGGAAGCGGTTTACAGCAACGATAATACCGCGACCATTCGTCTCATCTCCGGCGAAGACAAAGCCGCCTCGGGGGCCAAAGCCGCGCCCGGTGACAAGATCGCTCCGACCACCGCGCCTCCGACCAGCTCCACCGCCGTAGATGCGAATTCCCAATTCATCAGAGTCGCCCAGGCAACTGCGATCAGAAAGGCGGATCAAAGCGCCACAGCAAATAACCCCCCGGAGCCCGGCGCCGTCCAGGAAATAGTCGTCGTGGGGGTGAAACAAGCACTGGAAACTTCGCAACAATTCAAGAAAGATGCCAACACCTTCGTCGATTCGATTTCAGCGACCGACCTGGGCGCGTTCCCCGATCAGTCCGCGTCCGACGCGCTCCAGCGCCTCTCGGGCGTCACCGTCGACCGCCTGCAGTCGAACGACGATAGCACCCACCCGTCGGGCGAGCCCACGAACATTCTCATTCGCGGCCTGACGCAGGTGCGCACCGAAGTCAATGGACGCGATACCTTTTCGGCCGACTCCGGGCGCGGGTTGAATTTCAACGACGTCTCGCCGGAGTTGCTCAGCCGCGCCGACGCCTACAAGAACCAGACCGCCGATATGATCGAGGGCGGACTCGCCGGCACGGTCGATCTGCGCACCCGGTTGCCGTTCGATCGCGAGGGCCCCAGCATCGTAGGTTCCCTGCAAGGCAATTATGGAGACCGTTCGAAACAGCTGACACCTGCGTATTCAGTTCTGGCGAGCGACACTTGGGCGACGGAGGCCGGTCGCTTTGGAGTGCTGGTGGATTACGCACGCTCCCACGTGATCACGCAAACGCAAAGCGTGATCATGGACAAGATCGACACCTATTGTTCGTCTGGATACGGGACTATGGCACACGCGATCGTCAGTCCGGACGGCAGTATTCCGTGCACCTCCAACCCGTTTGGCGGGACCGGCTGGGCTTTCGTTCCCGACGGTATCCGTTATTCGCAGGTCAATTACGACCGTGATCGGATCGGCAGTACCGCGGCGGGGCAATATGAAAACAATTCCAGAACCGTGCTCGCCACCGTGCAATACACGGATTCCAGTTACCGCAATGCGTGGCTCGAGGATGCCAGCCACGCGATATTGGATGGCATGTACTACGGAACACCCGGCTTCGATCCGCGAGGCTCGACAATCGTGGGCCCGGCCGCCGGCTCCGGGCCGCTGACCTTCGGTTCGAATGGCATGCTCCAATCGGGAACGCTGACGCAACCGCACGGCAGCTGGGCAGGAAGCAACTCACCTAAATTGCAGGATGCCATCAATACGGGTTCGGCGTTGCCCGGCGTCCCCTTCGTCAATGACTGCGGCCCCGGCTTCACGTGCGCGACCAACCGGGACGGCCTGTACTTCCAGGATGAGGCTCGAGATTTCGACCACACCGAGGATACCAAGGAGATCTCGGCAAACCTCAAATGGGGTATTACTCCGCGGCTGCATTCGAATTTCGACGCCCAGTACATCGATGCACGCGTCGTCAACAACGACATCCTCGTCGCCGCCGGTTCAATGGCCAATTACCAGTACAGCGTGAACGGCGGCGGAACCCCGCAGGTTCAATTGCTGCCGGGCTCCAATGTCAATTACGCGCCAGGAGGGCTGTCGAACCCGCACAACTATTGGATTCCCTTCATTCAAGGGCATGAAGAGAACGACGGCGGCATCGAATCGGCGTTTCGTGCGGACTTTAAATACGACATCGACAAGGGCGGCTGGCTGGATTCGCTGAAAGCGGGTGTTCGCCATGCCGATCGGAGCCAGACGGTGCGCTATTCGACGTTCAATTGGACGCCGATCGCCACGAACTCGAGCTGCAATGGCCCCGGCTTCAATGCCGACAATACGTCGCCGGGTGCCTATCCGGCTTGCGCCGCGGGACATCCGAACTTCCTGGGCTACGGCGCGCGAATCTGGGGCACGACGAATTTCAATTCATTCTACAACGGCAGTGTCTATCCGAACGGATCGCTCGTTTTCCTGAACAATGCGACCATCACCAACTTCTCGAGGCTGACTAAAGGGTTGAGCGGTGCCACGACCAACTCACCCATTTCGCCCGGGTATGTCCCCATCTGCGATCGGCCTGGCACGGTGGATTGCTTTACCCCCTCCGAAGTGGAGCATGTCGACGAACAGACCGACGCCGGCTATCTGATGTTGGATTTTGGCGGCAGGAACACGGACATCTTCGGGCATGTCAACGTTGTGGGCAACGTCGGTGTGCGCATCGTCAGAACCGGTGAAACGAGTGTAGGCAGCGTCGGATATCCGGCCGCTTCGGCGCTGACGAGCTCTCTCGGCGCGTGCGGCGCCGCCTTGCCGCCGAACGCTGTCGTCAATCCTGCCTGCTATTTGACGCCAAGCATCATTGCCTTCGCCAACGGCGGCAGCTCCCCCAACACATACAAAGCGTCCCATACCAACACGCTGCCAAGCTTCAATGTGCGCTTCGGACTGGATGACAAGGACTTCATACGCTTTGCTTACTCGCGCGCCATGTCCCGTCCGGATATTGGTTATCTTCGGAACTATATCGGGATGAACACACCCCTCATCAACGTGTCGCCTGACTCGCCCTACGTGGTGTACAACTCCCCAACCGCGGCCCGCGTCCCCGCAAATGTCGTCGGGTATAACTTCGTCTTTAATGCCAATGCAGGCAACGCAGCGCTGCTGCCGGAAATGGCCGATCAATTCGATCTGTCGTACGAACGCTACTTTGGATCGAGCAGCGCATTCACAGTCGATCTGTTCTTCAAGAAGCTATCGAACAGCCTCACGTATGACAATTTCGGCCGCACGTTCACCAACAATGGCGCCACGGAGACTGCCCAAATCCGAGGTCCGGTCAACCAAAAGGACGGCGGGCGGATCAAGGGGTTTGAAATCGCCTATCAGACCTTCTTCGACTTCCTGCCCGGACTCTGGAGCGGCTTTGGGCTGCAGGCCAACTATACGTATGTCGATCCCACGGGGATAAACAACTCCAATCTGATCGACGCGACTTCGACCGGCGGCGTGGGCGCAGTCGGCGCAGGTGTCCCCGTCGTTACCGGCGTTGTCATCGATTCCCATAAGTTGGCGGGGGTTTCCGATCATACCTTCAATCTCGTCGGTCTCTATGAGAAGGGACCGATCGGATTACGCCTCGCTTACAACTGGCGCTCCATGTACCTGACTTCCAATTTGGATTGCTGCATCGGTTTGCCGGTATTCCAGAAGGCTGCGGGGTTCCTCGACGGCTCGATACGCTACTCG
>Ga0137412_10002280_pt1 | contig 15154 bp, 15 predicted proteins | sample CZODoug2_1_16fun_FD_122160 | JGI IMG/M metagenome (GOLD analysis project Ga0137412, IMG submission 122160) | Vadose zone soil fungal communities from Angelo Coast Range Reserve, California, USA - CZODoug2_1_16fungal (Hybrid Assembly) | ecosystem: Environmental > Terrestrial > Soil > Vadose zone...
ATTCACACCTGGTCGGATTTCCGACAAGCGAATCCGCAGTTTGGCGATGATCAATTCGATGAGGTTATCGTACGTCTACAGCTGATGTTCTAGCATTACCGAAGCTTAATTCTGGTATTCCGTTTGCTAAGTCGGGACGCGGCTGGACACCACGCCGCAGCACCGTTTCGACGACTCATGACAACATTCACCGAGTGAAAGAAAAATTTATGAAAACAAAACTAGTCCTGTTCGTAACTGCCGCGATCTGTGTTTTTGCACAGCTCGTTGCGGCCCAAGATAAGGTTGTCATACGCTTCGGCCATTTCCCGAATATCACCCACGCCCAAGGGGTTATCGCACACGCCCTTTCGCGCAAGGAAAAAGGCTGGTTCGAGGAGCGCCTCGGACCAAAGGTGGAAATCCAGTGGTTTACTTACAATGCCGGGCCATCGGCGATGGAAGCGATGTTCGCGGGCTCGCTCGATCTGACCTACGTCGGCCAGGGTCCGGCGCTCAACGCTCACTTTAAATCCAACGGGGAAGAAATCCGCGTCATTGCCGGCGCGGCAAATGCCGGCGCCGCCCTGGTGGTAAAATCGGATTCGCCCATCAAAACTGCGGCAGATTTTCGGGGGAAAAAAATCGCCACCCCGCAGCTTGGTAACACCCAGGATATTTCCTGCCGCGCCTGGCTGAAAGCGCAGGGATTCAAGGTCACCCAAACCGGAGGCGACGTGACGGTGCTACCGACGGCGAATCCAGACCAACTTCCCCTGTTTCAGAATGGCGGTGTCGATGCGGTCTGGACAGTTGAGCCATGGGTAACGCGTTTGGAACGCGAAGCGAAGGCGCGGGTCTTTCTCGAAGACAAGGATGTAATCACGACCTGGCTGGTCTCGAGCGCGAAGTTTCTTGGCAGCCACCGGGATTTGGCGAAGAAAATAGTGGCCGCGAACGCGGAGTTGACCGACTGGATCCAGAAGAATCCGGATGAGGCGCAAAAGCTGCTGATCGATGAACTAGCGGCCGAAACGAAGACGACCTTCGCGCCGGACGCAGCCGCCCAGGCGTGGAAACGAATTAAGTTTACAACCGTGGTGCCGAACGAGTTGATCGCAAAGGCGGTGCAAGATGGAAAGGACGCTGGTTTTCTCAAAGGCAATACCGACACTTCCAAGCTAATCGAGACTCCGTGAGGTTTGGCCACAAAACCGGTTCAGTTACGGAAGAGCTTGCGCTCGTTTCGCCGAGCAAGCTTGCGATCGACAAAGTGTCGAAAAGTTTTCGCAGCCGTGCCGGAACAATCCTCGCGCTCGATCGCGTCAGCTTGAACGTGGCGGAGGCGGAGTTCGTTTGCATCGTCGGTGCCAGCGGTTGCGGGAAATCGACCCTCCTCAATATCATTGCCGGGCTGGAGAAACCAGACAGCGGAACGGTGTTGGCTGACGGCAAACCGGTGACGGGCCCGGGACGCGAACGCCTGGTCATGTTCCAGGAACCGGCGCTGTTTCCCTGGCTCGATGTCCTTGGCAATGTGCTTTTCCCCTTGAAACTAAAACCAAATCTGACGAAAAAGGATCGCCGTGATGTGGCAAAGTATTACCTCGAGCTCGTCGAGCTAACGAGATTTGAACGCTCCAACATCCACGAGCTTTCCGGGGGAATGAAACAGCGCGTGGCCCTGGCCCGCGCCCTCGCGCCCAATCCACGCGTCCTTCTGATGGATGAGCCCTTCGCCGCCCTCGATGCCCTTACGCGCGAGCAACTTTATGGCGATCTCCAGCGCATTTGGAAATCGCGACGCAAAACCATTGTCTTTGTCACCCACAACGTCCGCGAAGCGGTTTGTCTGGGTGATCGGGTCCTCCTTTTTTCTCCTCATCCGGGTCGGGTGCAGGAGGAATTCATAATCGAGCTACCGCGACCACGCGATCTGAACAGCGTCGAGCTCGCCACCTATGCCAGCCGAATTACCCACGCCCTCAAAAGCGGTGCCCAATCCGAGGCTGCGACAGCGAAATGAAACGATTCCTCCTCGCCGTTCTTTTCTTCGCAGTCTTAATCGCCCTTTGGGAATGGGCTTTCCTCGCAAAAATCTGGTCGCCGGTCTTGTTGCCGGCCCCGCAGCAGGTGGCGGAGTATCTGAAAACATCGGCCACCGACGGGACTCTTTTCCAGGCTACCGTCATTACCATGCGCCGGCTACTGATCGGTTATGTCATCGGCCTTATTGGTGGATTGCCTCTCGGGTTATTAACGGCGCGCTGGGAACTTTTTCAGGATACCATCGGGACGCTCGCGCTCGGATTGCAAACACTGCCCAGCGTGTGCTGGGTCCCGCTCGCGCTTCTGTGGTTCGGGCAAACGGAGGCGGCCATGCTCTTTGTTGTGGTAATGGGAACGCTCTGGTCGGTCGTGATTGCGACCGATACCGGAGTGCGGCATGTTCCGCCGATTTACCGGCGAGCGGCACTGACCATGGGATCAAAGCGTTTGCACATCTGGCTTAAAGTCATCCTGCCGGCAGCTCTCCCATTTATCGTTAGTGGAATGAAGCAAGGCTGGGCTTTCGCCTGGCGTTCGCTCATGGCGGCGGAAATTTTCGTCACAATTCTAACGGGATTTGGACTTGGACAATTGCTTCATTACGGCCGCGAATTGAGCGCGATGGACCAGGTAATTGGCATCATGCTGGTGATCGTCGTCATCGGGTTGCTGGCCGACAAAATCTTGTTTTCCCCGTTCGAACGTTTTCTCCACCGCCGCTGGGGCACTAACCCATGATCCTGCGCCGATCCCATCCCAACGATAAATTAATCGTGGTCTCACGCCAGATCACCATTCAAAACGAACTGGGCCTCCACGCCCGACCGGCCGCGGAGTTCGTCCGCGTCGCGAATGGTTTTCGCGCCGAGATAACTTTGATTAAGGACGAGCAACGGTTTTCTGCCTCCAGCCTCATCGATGTCCTGCGCGCCAATCTCGATTGTGGTGCCAGCGCAATGCTGGAAGCGCGCGGAGCCGACGCCGAAGCGGCTATCACCCGCCTGGAAAAATTGCTCGCAGAATTTCGGAACCGGAAAGAGGATTAGAACTCGGCCGGCCGTTTCTCCGCGAGTTAACATCTGAATATCGCACATGCGCCACTGAAATGTTAACCCGGCGCTCCTGAGTTGGGGTCACGCCTTATTCTCGTTAGCGCAGAGGCCGCGCCACCAGAATCCCAGTGTCCGAACTGTAACGGTAAAGATAACTGGAGAGCCGTGTGTCGATCACTACTCGGCCATAATTATGCGGCGCCGAGGCATGCATGAAGTGGAGGGTGCCGTCGGCGGTACGCAAGGCCAGGCCCACGTGTGACGTCGCACGCAAAGAAGTATAGCGGCCGTCGCGCGAGACAATGCCGATAATGTCGCCACTGCGGAGTCGCGATTCGATTGCGGCCACGCGACTTTTGGGAATTTCGTAAAGCGGCCGCGAGGAAACCTCCGCTTCCATTTCCGCGAGCGGCCGGAGCAGGCCGCGATTGTGCACCAGATAGCGATAATGCCGCCAGCCGTTTGTCATTTCCCGGGCTGAATGCGGCACCTGCACCCCACCCAGAGAGCGGGTCAGATCAGTAGCCAGGCCGCGCCGGTCATTGTCGTATAGCCAATCTTCAAGGTAGTGGAGGCGAGAGAGATATTCTCCGGTGCATTCGGCGTGTCGGTAACGATCAATCTCGATGTAGCGCAATAACTGCGCCGGTGTCCAATTCGTTTCCGGCTCATCCAGCATCCGCGCGAAGGCGAGAGCGGCCTCAAAAAAGGTCCAGCAATCGAGCCCCGTGAAATTGACCGAGGGCGACTCAACCCGGTTATCGATTTCGAGCGTGAAAGAGCGATAAGGCGTTCCGACCATCGCCTGGCCCACCACCGCAGTCCGCTCCCCAATCGGCAACATCTTCCAGTTCTCGGCCTTCGCGCGCACGACGAGTCGCTCGAAGCGGTCCTGCCCTTTGAAGACCGTGCGCATCGGTAATGTGACTGCACCGCGGGTGGTTCCGATCAGGGCAACAGCCAGTATTGAAATCAAAATTCCCAAACGCATTTGAGCACTCTTTGACGGGATTAAATAGAGCGCAACCCGTACCAGAAGTCTCACTTCGCAAACCAGGGCATAGCCTTCAAATTGCATGGTGCAAAACTTTGGGATCGAGAGGCCCTTACTTTCGTTGGGGATGGTGCGTTCAGGTAATACCTGATGACGCCAATACTGCGCGCTCACACCTGTCATCCCGAGGCGTGTACGCCGAGGGACCAACAATTGCAAATTGCGTCACGCAAAGGTTGGGTAATCAACCAACAATTGCGAGGTTCCTCACTTTGGTTCGGGATGACAACCCGCGGCGTCTGTTTGCTCCACTCAATCTGGCATCGCCAATGCCAGCTCCAACCGCTCGCGCATATTTGCAGATGCGCCCAGCCTGCCCGCGCCGTACATTTTCACCCAATGCACGATTTGTTCGCCAAAAGCGAGGCTGAAAACCTGGAGCGCGTCAGTGCCGCCGCTCCCCTGGCAGCGCGCATGCGTCCTCGGACCCTCGATGAATTTGTCGGACAGGAACATATTCTAGCGCCCGGGAAACTCTTGCGTCGCGCCATCGAAGCCGATCGGTTGCCTTCGCTGATAATTTCCGGCCCGCCCGGAAGTGGCAAAACTACGCTGGCGTATGTCATCGCCGAGATGACCCACTCCGAATTCATTCGGTTGAGTGGCGTGGAAAGTAATGTGGCGGAGATGCGCAAAGTGGTGGCGGCAGCGGCTAATCGGCTCCGAACTTCCGGCCGCAAAACGATCGTCTTCATCGACGAGATCCATCATTTCAATAAAGCGCAGCAGGATATTTTGCTGCCCGATGTCGAGAGCGGAAATCTGAGGCTAATCGGGGCTACCACTTACAATCCGTACTTTTACGTTAATAGCGCACTCGTCTCCCGCTCGCTCGTTTTCCGGCTCGAGCCGCTCACCGTCGAACAGCTCGAAATTTTGATCGATCGCGCGCTGGCGGATTCCGAACGCGGTCTCGGCAAATACAACGTCAAAATAGACGCGAACGCGCGTCGGCACCTGGCCAAACTCAGTGATGGCGATGCGCGCAAGTGTTTAAACGCGCTCGAAGTGGGGGTGCTAACAACTCCGCCGACTGGAGGGACGACCTCCGTGTCGTCCCCGTCTTCTGCGCGAAAACCCAGGGACGCGACGGCACGCGTCCCTCCAACGTCAGACGGGACCATTCATTTCACCCTTCAGGTCGCTGAGGAGAGCATTCAAACCAAGGCGGTCGTTTATGACAAAAAAGGCGACGCGCATTACGACACGATCAGCGCATTCATTAAGAGCATGCGCGCTTCGGATCAAAAAAGTGCGATCTATTGGCTGGCGAAAATGTTGCACGCCGGCGAAGATTTTCGTTTCATCGCGCGCCGCATCGTAATTTTTGCAAGCGAAGATGTCGGGCTGGCTGATCCGGAGGCGCTGCCGCTCGCAATCGCCGCGCAACAAGCAGTGGAGTTTGTCGGAATGCCGGAAGCGCGCATTCCATTGGCCCATGCCACCGCTTATATGTGTCGGGCAAAAAAAAGTCGCGAAGCTTACGAATCGTTAGGCGCCGCCACGGAGGAGATTGAATCCGAGCAGACGGAGCGCGTCCCGGAGCATTTGAAGAACAAGCATTTCCCGGTGAATCCGGAAGGATAAGACTGTCACCTCAAGCGGAGGTGGAACACAGACTTGCAGTCTGTGCGCCGCGCGGAGTTACACTCCGCTGAACTGGAGGCAACAGTGCACCCTTCCGTTGAATCAGAGACAGCGGAGAGAATGTCCGCTGGGCGCACAGGCCATAGGGCTGTGTTCCGTGCTCGCAGCGGGATCCCTCGAGTCCGAGCCGGACTGGCATTTCGCTCGGGATGACGGGATTTTAGCTTGTGAAAAAGGAGCAAGCTCTAGCCGCAAGACTGCATCCGCGCTTGCGAGATTGGTTTTTCGCAAGTTTTCCGGGTTTCACTCACGCCCAATTGCTCTGCGTTCCCTCCGTTCTTAACCGTGAATCGATTCTGCTAACCTCGCCAACCGGAAGCGGGAAAACGCTGGCCGGGTTTCTTGGTGTTTTTGATTCGCTTCTCCGCGAACTTGAATCAAATGGACTGAAACCGGGCGTGCGCTGTATCTACATTTCGCCGCTCCGCGCCCTCGCCTACGACATCGAGAAAAATCTGAGGGGACCAATCACCGGGATGGGTCTGGAAAACGAATTGCGCATTCATTTGCGCACTGGCGATACCCCGGCAAGCGAACGCACAAAATTTCGTAACAAGCCGTCACATTTTCTCGTCACCACGCCCGAATCGCTGGCCATTCTGTTGGCGCAGCAAAGTTACGCGCAGCATTTCGCCCACACCAAATATGTGATCGTCGATGAACTGCATTCCTTCGCCGGTAACAAACGTGGCGCCGATCTCAGCATTTCGCTCGAGCGATTGCAAATGCTGCGCGGCCAAAACAATCTCTGCCGCGTCGGTCTTTCTGCGACCGCTGCACCACTCGATTTGCTGGCCCAATTTCTTGTCGGCAAAAATCGCCATTGCCGGGTCGCGGAAGCGCGTATCGAGAAGGAACAAATTGTGGACGTTTTTTCTCCAATTCGGCGCGATCCTTACCCACCTTCCGGTTATACCGGGGCTCGCCTCTACGCCGAATTGTCGCAACTGATTCGTTCGCGCCAGTCGGTCATAGTTTTTACCAATGTCCGTTCGGCGGCGGAACAAATCGGCTTGCGTTTGCGCGAGCAGCTCCCGGAATTGGCGGACGCGATCGAAATCCATCACGCTTCGCTCGATCGCAGTGTGCGACTTGAAGTCGAAGATCGTTTGAAGAACGGAGAACTGCGTGCCGTTGTTTGTTCAACCAGCCTCGAGCTCGGCATCGATATCGGTGCGGTCGATCTGGTCGTGATGGTGGCAACGCCCAAAGGTGTTTCGCGCGCGATCCAGCGCATCGGCCGCTCCGGGCATTCGTTAAACAAAAATAGTCACGGCATTCTGGTCGCAACCAATGTCAACGATCTGGTGGAGGCGACCGTTACCGCGAAGCTCGTTCGCGAGCGCGCACTCGATCCGATCAAAATCCTGGACAAGCCTTCTGATGTCGTCGCGCAACATATCGTTGGCATCGTCGCCCTGGCGCCAGCCTCAGCCGACTCGATTTACCAGCTGATCACACGGGCGCGTCCATTTCACGATCTTACGCGCAAGGAATTCGATCGCGTTTTGAATTATCTGGAGGGCGGCGGCCAAGCGTTAGCTCAGCAATACCGCGGCGTCTTCGGGAAGATTTCGGTTAGCGATGACGGCACGGTCTCACTGGCGCATCCTCGAGTGGCGCGCGAATTTCTAGTCAACATTGGAACGATTGTCTCGGAGGGGTTCGTCGACGTGATGTTGAAGCGGCGGCGTCTCGGTTCCGTCGAAGAAGGATTTATCAAGGGATTGCAAATTGGCGATCTGTTCGTCCTCGGGGGCCGGGTAGTGCGATTGATCGATACCGGAGTGCAGGAAGCTTTCGTGGAGCGAGCGGATGGCCAATTGCCAACCATCCCTCGTTGGAACGCGGCTAAGATGCCGCTCACTTCTGGAGTCGCGCGGGCGGTGCGTCAGCTACGCGCCGATTTGGCGCAACAGCTGCGTCGCGAGACAAACGATTCACTTTGCGTCGATTGGCTGGTCGAGCATTACCAAATCTCGTTAGCAAACGCTCAGGCGATCGTCGAACAATTCCGCGCGCAGCTGGCGGTCTCGGACGTGCCGACCGGCGATTCGATGTTGATCGAACTGTATCGCGATGACGATTTTTCTCATTACTTCTTCCACGCCCTCATCGGACGCAGCGCTAATGACGCGCTTTCGCGGATCGTAGCCTGGCGAATGAAGAACCGCAGCGGCGGCAACGCCCTCGTCACCATTGATGACTCCGGCTTTCTCCTTACCCTCAGGCGGTTTCAGGAACTTACGCTGGAAGATTGGCGGCTTTGTTTCGAGCGCGAAGGCGCGGAGGAGGATTTGCGCTTGGCCCTGCGCGGATCGGAATTGGTAAAATGGCAGTTCCGTGGCGTCGCCCAAACTGGATTGATGGTGCCGCGGAATTACCCGGGTCATCAGCGCGCGCGCAAACAGATGCATTGGAGTACGGAAACAATTTTTCGGGTGCTGGAGGCGCACGAGGCGGATCATCCCCTGCTCGAGGAGGCTTATCGGCAGGCGACGCAGATTTTTCTCGATGCGGAAGAAGCAAACGCGTTTCTCGATCGGGTCCAGCATTTCGACTGGCAATTGCGCGAACTGCCAGTGGTCTCGCCATTTTCTTTCCCGATTTATGCCAGCAAAATCAAAGAAACCATGATGCTGGAAGATCCGACCCTGGCAGTGGAGCGAATTTATCGCGAGTTGTATGCGCGCGTGCGGCAAATCGCGACAGCTAACGATAATCAAACAATTGCCACGATCCGATAGATGAAGTTCAAGGACCACTTCTCCGGTCATGCGGCCGAGTACGCGAAGTTTCGCCCACATTATCCGAATGAACTGTTCGAACATCTGGCCTCCATTTCGCCGCGACACGAACTGGCGTGGGATTGTGCCACCGGCAACGGCCAGGCCGCCGTGGGGTTGGCCCGGCATTTCGAGAAGGTAATTGCGACCGACGCCAGTGCGCAGCAAATCGAAAGCGCGGAGCCAGATAAACGGATCAGCTACCGGGTGGCCCCGGCGGAAGCGAGTGGGATCGATTCAGCTTCAGTCGACCTGATTTTGGTGGCGCAAGCGCTGCATTGGTTCGATCTCGATCGGTTTTTCACGGAGGCAAAGCGAGTATTAAAAGACGACGGCGTGCTTGCAGTCTCGAGCTACAAGATTTTGGAGATCACGCCGGAAATCGACGTGATCATTTGGAAATTTTATCGCGAAACGACCGGGCCTTTCTGGCCACCCGAGCGTGAGTTGATTGAGACGGACTACAAGGACATCAATTTTCCATTCGCGGAGCTCCCGCCGCTTCAATTTGAGATGCGCGAACAATGGAATCTGGATCAGCTCGCCGGCTATTTACGGACATGGTCAGCCACGATAAAGTTTATCGCTGCACGCGGCTTTGATCCGGTCGATTTAGTCATGGAGGAATTAGGAGCGGTTTGGAAAAATCCTGAGCAAGTGCGTGAAATAAAATGGCCATTGCATTTACGCGTTGGCGTTCTGCAAGGGTGCTGACCGGTTCACTGAAACGGCCGGCAATCGCGTGCCCTCATGCTCATGAATATATGATTGTGAGCATGAACAAAAAGGAAAGAGGCGGGCCTTGCGACCCGCCCCTCCCCTGTCTTTGAGCAGCTTCTCCTTAGCTATTGCTCTGTGACACAACCCTCAGTTGCTCTTGTTTTGAGAGACAACTTCGTTCAACTTGAAGATCGGTAGGAACATCGCGATTACGATACCGCCCACGATTACGCCGAGGAAAACGATCAACATTGGCTCAATTAACGAGGTAAGCGCATCCAGCATTGCTTCGATTTCTTCGTCCCAAAAGTCCGCCATTTTTTCGAGCATGGTGTCGATCTTGCCGGTAGCTTCGCCCGCTGCGACCATGCGCAGGAGCATCGGCGGGAAAATGCTTTTGCGTGAAAGCGAGACGGAAAGGTTGTCGCCTTTTTCAACGTCGGCGCCAACCTCTTTGATGGCGGTCTCAACCACGTGATTACCGGAAGTGCCACCAACGATGTCGAGCACTTCCAAGATCGGAACGCCGCTGCGGATCAACTGGGCAAAGGTCCGCGCAAAACGAGACATGCAAATCTTATGAACGAGCGGACCGAAGACCGGCAGCTTGAGTTTCCAACGGTCCCACAGTTGTTTGCCGCGGGTCGAACGCAAAAACGCGCGAACGCCAAAGATAGCGCCTCCGATACCGGCCACGAGGAAGTACCACTCTCCGCGAACAAAATTGCTGACATCAATAAGAAATTGTGTGGGCGCGGGAAGTTTGGCTCCAAAATCAGCGAAAATTTCGCCGAAGATCGGGACAACGCGCACGATCAGGAAGGTGGTAATGGCGAATGCAATGCAGACCACGATGACCGGATAGGTCATCGCCGATTTGACTTTCTTGCGCAGACGCGCGCTGGCTTCGAGGAATCCGGCCAGGCGGTCGAGAATTTCGGCGAGTAAACCTCCGTGCTCACCCGCTTTCACCATGCTAATAAAGAGTCGATTGAAAACGCGGGGATGTTTGGCGAGCGATTCATGGAATGTTTCGCCCCCTTGTACCCGCGCTGTGATATCGCTGATGACGGCCCGCAATGCTCCCTGCCGTTTCGGATCAGCCTGTTCGTACAAGGCGGTCAAAGCTTGCACCAGCGAAATACCTGCCTCGACCATGGTCGAAAGTTGCCGGGTAAAGAGAACCAGATCGGTCTCTTTTACGTTAGTAGATTTCCTCCGCGACTGGCTGGCTGTCGCTTTTCGCTGCAAAGAAAGCACCATCAGGCCACGACTCATCAGGCTGGTCACGGCGTTGTCTTCGTTGAGGGCTTCCTGAATGCCGGACACGATGCGACCGGCAGCGTCGCGCGCTTGATAGGAGAATGTGATCATAAGCTAGGTAATTATGGAAATCGTAGCAAATACGGTGCCAATGGACGCCGCCCAAATCGGGTCCGCCCAACTGCGCGGAAATCGCAAGTGGTTGTAAAAAAGTAGCTTACGTGTGACAGAATTTGCCTCCATCTCAACCAGCTACGCCCTTTGGCACGGCTACGATCCAAAAATTAAAGCAGAACTCTTTTCCACCGCTCTCGCAGCAGGAAATGGGCTCATCATCATTGATCCCATCGCACTCCCGCCCGCACACCAGTCAGACTTGGAATCACTTGGTCGCGTTGCCAGAATTGTTATCACAAATGCGAACCATGCTCGCAACGCTGCAACTTTCGGTCTCTCCTACTCCGCTCCGATTTTTGCGCCGACGGAGCTACGTGGAGAACTCCATAGCCACAACTTGCATGACGGTCTTGTTATCGGCCCGCTGCGAGCCATTCGAATCGAAGGCGCCGCGGATGGCGAATTTGCTCTTTATCATCCGGATGACGGCGGCACACTGATAATGGGCGACGCGCTCATCAACTTTGATCCGCATGGTTTCACCTTGTTGCCCCGAAAATATTGCACTAACCAAAAACAAATGGTCCGATCACTCCGCAAACTGCTGGATCTCGATTTCTCGCGGATTTTTTTTGCCCACGGAAATCCCATCATGATTCGCGCGCGTGAGCAGCTCGAATCATTGCTCGATTCATGAGTGAGCAGGATGTGCTTCACGATTTCGCGGTCGCACAAAATCGTGGCGGCGCATTCGCCCGATTTCTTCGGCTCATTCGCTTTTCTCATACCGTTTTTGCTCTGCCCTTCGCGCTCTCCGCTCTGGTCGTGTCATCCAACGGCCGGCCCAATCTCAAGATCGTGCTGCTGGTCCTGGGGTGTATGATTACGGCCCGCACGGCGGCAATGCTTTTCAATCGCTTCATTGATTGGGAGATTGATCAGCGCAATCCGCGGACGCAAAGCCGTCATCTCCTCGCGAACAGGAACACCATTTTCATTTGCCTCATCTTCAGCAGCGCCCTTTTTGTTTTTCTTGCTGCAAATATCAATCGGCTGACTTTCGCGCTCTCGCCGATCGCGCTTGGCATCATTTTTTTCTACTCGCTCACCAAACATTTTACTGACGCAACGCACTTTTTTCTTGGCTTCGCCCTCGGGATCGCGCCGGTCGCGGCCTGGATCGCGCAAACAGGCCGGCTGGAATTGCCGCCGCTCGTCCTTGCGTTTGGAGTCGTTTGTTGGGTGAGTGGATTTGATCTGATCTATGCCACTCAAGATTACGACTTCGATCGGGATGAAGGGTTGCATTCGTTGGTGGTTCGACTCGGTCTCGCCGCCAGTCTGCGGGTCGCGCAGTTTCTCCATCTTTTAATGCTGCTGGCGCTGATTGCTTTCGGGATTACGGCAAAACTCGGCCCGATTTACTTCGGCGCGATGATTCCGATCGCAGCCGCGCTCTTTTACGAGCATCGCAGCGCGCGCCAGCTTCATGATCTGGCCGCGATCAATCGCGCTTTCTTCAACGCGAATGCGTTTGTGAGTGCGATCTTTCTTGGGGCAGTCTGCGCCGATCGGTTGCTGTAGCCGCGGCCACGCCGAAATCTTCAGCCGGGGCCAACGACCACGGCACAATCGTTTTTCGGCGCGCGCACTGCACCTTACATCGCGTCCAACATCGCGACACGTGGCGCATGTCGCCCGCCTTCGAACTCGGTCGTCAACCAGATCTGCACAATTTCCAGCGCGAGATTTTCTTCGATCAGTCGCTCCCCCAGAGACAGCACGTTGGCATCGTTATGTTGGCGGGAAAGCCGCGCGCTTTCCAAATTCCAGCACAGCGCGCAACGCACCCCGTGCACTTTGTTCGCCACCATCGCCTCGCCGTTGCCGGAGCCACCGAAGACAATTCCACGTTCGCATTCGCCACGCGCAACCGCTTCCGCGGCCGGTCGAATAAACAGTGGATAATCTACCGGCGGCTCGACCGCGAAGGTCCCAACATCTTTCACTTCGTGCCCAAGCTGGCCGAGTAAGGCCCTGACTTTTTCTTTCAATTTGAAACCGGCGTGATCGGATCCGAGCGAAATCTTCATCGTGTTGTTTAATCGGATTTTTCACTTCCGTGCAACTGCGCGAGTTGTTCCCAGAGTTTTTGTTCGGAGTCGCTCAATTTTTTTGGCACGGTAATTTGCACAACGACATATAAATCACCGCGCTGCCCCGAAACGCCCGGCAACCCACGGCCACGCAAACGAAAACGCTGACCGCCTTGCGTGCCCGGCGGCAATTTCAAACGAGCGTTTCCCTCCAGCGTCGGCACGATAATTTGATCGCCCAGGACCGCCTGCCACGGGGCAATTTTCACTTCATGCACAAGATCGCTCCCCTCAACCGAGAAATCGGGATGCCGCGCCAGTCGCACGCGCAAAAATAAGTCGCCGCTTTTTCCACCGCGCTCGCCGGCCTCGCCCTGACCGGCGAGACGAATGCGCTGCCCCTCACGCACACCGCGCGGAATTTTTACTTGGTAGGTTTCCGTTTTTTTTGAACCGGCGCGGCGCAAGGAAACCTGTCGCGTCGAACCATGCAACGCTTCCTCCAAGGTCACCATGATGTCTGCTTCGACGTCGCTCCCGCGCTCCGCCATGGTGCCGCGCTGCCCGAATCCCCCGAAGGCCGACCGACCACGACCTCCGCCGAAGAATGCCTCGAAAAAATCGCTGAACCCGGTCCCGCCGAACTCAAATTCGACACCACCGTTTTCCCCACTGCCCCCGTAAAATCCACCGCCGCGTTGCCCGCCACCCCACTGCGGCGGCGGCTGAAACCCGCCGGGCTGATTCCAATTCTCACCCAGTTGATCGTATTTCCGCCGCTTTTCCGAATCGCTTAAGACTTCGTAAGCTTCGTTAATCTGTTTAAATTTTTCCTCCGCCTCTTTCTTATCCTTGGCGACATCAGGATGATATTTACGCGCGAGTTTTCGAAAGGCGCTTTTGATTTCATCCTCACTGGCCGTTTTCGAAACGCCAAGGGTTTCGTAGTAATCGCGAAATTGCACCGCCATTGCCGTTGAATCTCATCGCAGCCTTGGCATTCGCAACTTTTGTTGTCTCGCGCTCCGAATGCTCCCGTGCCAGAATTTCTGCGTGCCGGAGCTCGGAAAATTTCTCGTCGTCCTCGGAGCCGTTATCGTTGTTCTTGGTCTCCTGCTTTGGAGCGGGGTTGGCAGCGGCTGGCTTGGTCGTCTGCCTGGCGATATCCGGATCGAACGCGGCAACAGCACGTTCTATTTCCCAATCGTAACCTGCATCATTATTAGCATCGTGCTGAGTCTGATTTTTTCACTCTTTCGGCGGTAGGGCGACGTTCCGGGGGCTGATTGTTTTTGTCGCCCGGCTCGACAGAGTCTCGCCCTACCAAGGAAAAGCCACTCAATCACCCGTCTCCCAAATGTCCAGATCGCGCCGCCAAGGATTGGAGAATCATGTCGCACTCCTCCGCCGTTGCCGGCGCTGTCCGCGAGTCATTCCCCCGCCCGTTTCGGGCGGCGCCATCGTCAGCGACATTATCGTGATCGGACAGGCTCCCGGAGTCCGCGAACCGACTTTGAAACGACCGTTCGCGCATACCGCTGGTAAGACCTTGTTTCGCTGGTTCGAGGAATTTTGCGGGCTCGATGAATTCACGATGCGCTCGCAAATCTATTTTGCGGCTGTCATCCGCTGTTTTCCCGGCAAGGCGCCTGGCGGCAGCGATCGTGTCCCCGCAAACGATGAAATTCGCAACTGTTCCGGTTGGATGAATGCCGAGTTCGAAATTTTACGACCGCGACTTGTTATTCCCGTGGGCCGCCTTGCCATCATGCAATTTATCGACTGCGAGAAGCTTGACATCGTCATTGGGCGTTCATTTCTCGTTAGCCGTGGGGAATTGAATTTTGATTTAATTCCATTGCCGCATCCCAGCGGGGTCTCGCCCTGGCACAAAATTTCGCCGGGCCGCGAGTTGCTTGTTCGCGCGATGAAGAAGATCGCGCGTCATCCTGCGATGCGGTCGTTGCGCTAGGGGCCGCCTGCTGCTGCCTTCCCTTTGTCATCCCGAGCGCTAGTCGAGGGATCTCTAACTATTGTCTTGAAGAATGATCGAGATGTCTCGACTTCGCTCGACATGACAAAGAGGCGAACCATTGTGTGCCGATGCGTTGGGCGTATCTAAGCGAAAAATCCCGCTTTCCTGAGTCCGTGATCCGCCTTTGTTGCAATGATGTCGCAAAAGCTTCGCGTCACGGTTTGGGGCGAGAATGTGCACGAGCACGAGAATCCGCTCGTCGCCAAAATCTATCCCGATGGAATGCATTGCACGATTGCCGATGCCATCGCGGAAGAGGGCAATTGCGAAGTGCGCACCGCGACGTTGCAGGACCCCGAACATGGATTAACGACCGGTGTTCTTGAAAATACCGATGTCCTGGTTTGGTGGGGCCA
>Ga0137412_10002281_pt1 | contig 15151 bp, 8 predicted proteins | sample CZODoug2_1_16fun_FD_122160 | JGI IMG/M metagenome (GOLD analysis project Ga0137412, IMG submission 122160) | Vadose zone soil fungal communities from Angelo Coast Range Reserve, California, USA - CZODoug2_1_16fungal (Hybrid Assembly) | ecosystem: Environmental > Terrestrial > Soil > Vadose zone...
CGATCTGGTTCGCCTCGAAACCGTAGCGCATGGCGGTCTGGCGGCCGATGTTGACGAAGGCCTGAAGGCCGTTCTGTTGCATGTCCGAATTGATGTCAATGATTTGACCGCGGTACTTGCCGAGTTCGGTCACGAGACGAGGCGTCCACACGTACAGTGCGGCGTTATCCTCGCTGGTCAATGTGTATTGGTATTCGGCGGCCGATTGCCGGCCGCCAATGTGCAGATCCTGGACCGCCTGCAAGAATAACCGCGCGCCGGATACGCGGTTGAGTTTGGGGCGCAGACGTTGCACTACCTGAGCGGCCGACAGGCGCCGCTGCGCCAGCGGCTTGAGTGCCACATAGACGTTGGCGGTATTCAGGGCGCGCGTGCCGGTAAAGCCGATCACCGAAGCCACGGCCGGGTCGGTCTGCACGATGTCCTGCAACTGAGCGAGTTTTTTTTCCATCGCCTGGAAGGAGATGCTCTGATCGGCGATGATCTGTCCTATCAGCAACCCGTTGTCCTGCTCCGGAAAAAACGTCGAGGGCACCAGCCTGAACAAGGCGACGTTCAAGACGATCAGACCGATCAACGTCAAACCCACCAGCAGCGAGTGATCGAGTACGGCGGTGAGCGAACGCGAATAGGCGTTCTTGAAGCGCTCGAACTGCGCCTCGGCCCACGCTGCCCACGGGGCTTTTGAGTGCAGGCCATCGGAGCGCGCCAGAATGTAAGCGCACATGGTGGGCGTGACCGTGAGCGAAATCACCAACGAGAACAGAATCGCGATCGAAAGGGTCACCGCGAATTCGTGGAACAACAGACCGACGATGCCCGGCATGAGCAAGATCGGTATGAACACCGCGATCAGCGACAGACTCATGGAAATCACGGTGAAGCTGACCTCGGCGCTGCCGCGCAGCGCCGCCTCGCGGATATCCGCGCCGGCCTCGAGATGACGGACGATGTTCTCCAGCACCACCACGGCGTCGTCGACGACGAAGCCGGTGGCTATGGTCAACGCCATCAACGAGAGGTTGTCGATGCTGTATCCGAGCAGGTACATCGGTCCAAACGTGCCGAGTATGGACAGCGGCAGGACCACCGCCGGTATCAGCGTGGCGCGCGGCGATTGCAGGAACACGAACACCACGCCGATGACCAGCAAGACGGCGATGAACAGAGTCCGCTCCGTGTCGGCCACCGCTGCGCTCACCGATTGCGAACGGTCCAGAGCCGTGTGAACCTGCATGCTGGGCGGCAACGTAGCGATGACCGACGGCAGCACCTTCTTGATCTGGGCGACGGTCTTGATGATGTTGGCGCCGGGCATGGGAAAGACGATCACGCCCACCGTGGGCAGGCCATTGTAGAGACCGGCATTGCGGATATTTTCGTTGGAGTCCACGACGCCGGCGACATCGTGAAGAAATACCGGACTGCCCTGCCGGTAGGCAACGACTAGATTGCGATAGTCCGCCGCCTTGCTCGCCTGGTCGTTGGACATCACCTCGTAACGCTGATCGCCCTCATCGACATGGCCTTTGGCGCTGTCGGCGTTCGCCGCGGCGATCGAGGCCCGTACGTCCTCGAGGCCGATGCCATAGCTGTTCAGCTTGTCGGGCTCGAGTTCGACTCGAACCGACGGCAACGCGCTGCCGCCGAGCTGGATCTGGCCCACGCCGTTGATCTGCGAGAGCTGCTGCTGTATGACGGTATCGGCCGAATCGTACAGCTGCGCGGTAGTCATCGTGCTCGAGGTCAGCGACAGGATGATGATGGGGGAATCCGCCGGATTGTATTCCCGATAGCTGGGATTGTTGCGCAACGTGGTCGGCAGGTCGGCGCGCGCCGCCTGAATCGCTGCCTGCACATCGCGCGCCGCGCCATTGATATCGCGGTTGAGCGCGAACTGCACGACCACCATGGACGATCCGACATAGTTGGTCGAGGTCAACTCGGTCACGCCCGCGATCGTCCCCAATCGCCGCTCGAGCGGCTCGGCCACGGTCGACGCCATGATCTCCGGACTCGCACCCGCCATGTTTGCCTGCACCACGATGACCGGGAAGGTGACGTTCGGCAGCGGGGCGACCGGTAAATGGAAATACGCGAGCAAGCCCGATAATCCGATGGCGATCGCCAGCAGCGCGGTCGCTACGGGTCGGTTAATGAACAGCGCCGAGATGTTCACAGCGGCGTCTCCGCCGCAGGCTCACGCGGCTCACGCGGCTCGCGGCTCAAGCGCCGCGACAAGCGGTCGAAAAACAGATAGATCACCGGCGTGGTGAACAAGGTCAGCACCTGGCTCACCATGAGGCCGCCGATGATGGCGAGACCGAGGGGTCGGCGAAGTTCCGAGCCCGTGCCGGTGCCGACCAATAGCGGCAGCGCGCCGAGCATCGCCGCCAGCGTGGTCATCAGAATCGGCCGAAAGCGCAGCAACGAGGCCTGAAAGATCGCCTCTTCCGGCGCCTTGCCGTGCGTGCGCTCCGCATCGAGCGCGAAGTCCACGATCATGATCCCGTTCTTCTTCACGATGCCGATCAGGAGCACGATACCGATGATGCCGATCACGTCGAGGTCGCTGCCTGCCAGCATCAACGAGAGCAGCGCGCCGATGCCGGCCGACGGCAGCGTGGAGAGAATCGTCACCGGATGGATGTAGCTCTCGTAGAGCACGCCCAGCACGATGTACACGGTGACCAGCGCGGCGATCAGCAAGAACACCTCGCTCGACAGCGAGTCTTGAAAGGCCTGCGCGGCGCCTTGAAACGAGGTGGTGATCGAAGGCGGCAGATGCACGGCCTGCTCGGCCTTTTCGATCTCAGCCACCGCGGTACTCAACGAAGCGTCTTGAGACAGATTGAACGACACGGTGACGGCAGGGAACTGCGCCAGATGGCTCACCACCAGCGGCGTCTTGGTGATCTTGATATCGGCAATGCCGCTCAACGGCACCTGGCCCGTGGTGCCGGTCTGGGTCGGCAGATACAACGTGCCGATCGCCTGCAGATTGGGAAGGCTTTCGGGCTTGGCGACCAATACCACCCGATATTGACTCGACTCATTGAAGATGGTCGACACGATGCGCTGGCCGAGTGCGTCGTAGAGCGCGTTGTCGATGGTCGCGGGCGTAATCCCGTAGCGCGCGGCCAATTGCCGATTGACTTCTATGTCGACGCTCAAGCCGTCGTTGTCGAGATCACTGGTGACGTCGGTGATCGACCTGATCCCCTTCATGCGCTGGACTAGCTCGGGCACGTATTTTGCGAAGGCCTGCTGACTCGGGCCCCTCAGGACAAATTGATACTGATTCGGCGAGATCACGGTGTCGAGCGCCAGGTCCTGCTCGGGCTGCAAGTACAGTTTGATGCCGGAGACGCCGGCGGCCTCGCCCTGCAAGCGCCGAGCGATTTGTCCCGCGCTCAGGGAACGCTGCCCGTGTTCGCGCAGGTTGATAAGGAAGCGGCCGTTGTTGAGCGTCGTATTCGTGCCGTCGATGCCGATGTACGAGGTCAGCGAAGTCACGTCGGGATCCCTGAGGATGACGTCCGCCAGCGCCGCCTGGCGAGTTGCCATCGCTTTGTAGGAGACCGAATTATCCGCCACGCTGATGGCCTGGATCACACCGATGTCCTGCTGCGGAAACAGGCCTTTCGGAATCGCAATGTACAAGATCGCGGTCAGTGCCACGGTCGCGAGCGCGACCACCAGAGTCAGGGTCTGATGACCGATGACCCAGCGCAGTCCTCGCTCGTAGGCCGCCAACGTCTTGTCGAACAGTCCCTCGCTGATGCGCTCGAAGCGGCTCGGGCTCCGCTCGGCCTTGCGCCGCAAGATGCGCGCGCACAACATCGGTACGAGGGTCAACGAAACGACGGCGGAGATCACGATGGTGACCGCGAGAGTGACGGCGAATTCGCTGAACAGACGGCCGATCACCCCGCCCATGAACAACAGGGGAATCAGCACCGCGATGAGCGAGATCGTCAGCGAGAGAATGGTGAAGCCGATCTGCCCTGCGCCTTCGAGCGCGGCTTCCAGCGGGCTCTTGCCCTCCTCCAAATAGCGCACGATGTTCTCGATCATCACGATCGAATCGTCGACCACAAAACCGGTGGCGACGATCAATGCCATCAGCGAGAGGTTATCGATCGAGTAGTTGAGTTCATACATGATCGCCAGCGTGCCGATCAGCGAGACCGGCACCGAAATGCTCGGGATGATGGTGGCCGGCACATTGCGCAGAAACACGAAGATCACCAGCACCACCAGCACGATCGACAGCGCCAGCTCGAACGCGGCATCCGACACCGAGGCGCGGATCACGCCCGTGCTGTCGGCGACGATCTGGACGTGCATGGCCTGCGGCAGGCTCGCCAGCAATTGCGGCAGCTGATTCTTGATCTGGTCGACCGTGGCGATCACGTTCGCGCCCGGCTGACGCATCACATTGAGGACGATCGCTTGTTTGTGGTCATACCACGCGCCTTGCTCGATGTCCTGAGCCCCCTGGGTCACTTTGGCAACGTCACGCATGAACACCGGTGAGCCGTTCTGATAGGCGATCACGGTGTTCAGATAATCCTTGGGGTCCTGGATCTGATCATTGTCGTTGATGGTGTAGTCGAGCTCCGGTCCATCGAAATTGCCCTTGGGCTGGCTGACGTTGATGTTGGCGAGCAGGGTCCGCATGTCGTCGATGTTGAGCCCGTAGCCGGCCAGCTTGTGCGGATCTACTTCCACTCGCACCGCCGGCACGTTGCCGCCCGTGGGCGTGACCTGGCCGACGCCGGGCACCTCGGAAATCTTCGCGGCGAGACGGTTTCGGACCACATCCTGCAACTGGGTCAACGACATGGAATCGGACGTGACTGCCAGCGTCAGGATGGGCTGATCCGCGGGATTGACCTTTGCGTACACCGGCGGCGCCGGCAGGCCGGTGGGCAACAAGCTGTTGGCGGCATTGATGGCCTCTTGGACATTCTGTTCCGCGATATCGAGATTGAGCGCGAGATTGAACTGTAAGGTGATGACTGAGGCGCCCGCGGAGCTGGCGGAGGTCATCTGCGTCAAGCTCGGAATCTCACCCAACTGGACCTCCAGCGGCGCGGTGACAGTGGTCGCCATCACCTGGGGACTGGCGCCGGGGTAGAAAGTCGACACTTGGATCGTCGGATAGTCGACACCCGGCAACGAGGAGATCGCCAGATACCGCACGGCGACCAAGCCGACGAGCACCAGGGCGATCATCAGCAACGACGTGGCGACCGGCCTCAATATGAACAGGCGCGAAATATTCATGGTATGCGCATCGGCAGGTGCCGCTCATCCACCGGTGGATGGACTCGCGCCTCGTGCGGGAGAGCCTGACGTTTTCTTCGCGCCCGGCGCTGTTTTCGATGCGGAAGGCGCGGCGCCGGCGGTGCTCCTGGCCGCGGCGACGCTGATCTTGGCACCATCGCTCAGCCGGTCGGTGCCATCGGTGACCACCGTGTCGCCCACCGAGATCCCGGCGAGTATGGCCGTGTTCTTGCCGTCGCTCGGCCCCACGGTGATCTTGCGCACGGACACGCTGTTGTCGGCATTGACCAAGTACACATAGTCGCCCGGCGCGCCGCTCAGGACCGCCGGGGTGGGCACGAGGACGACGTGACTCAACGCGTCGACCAGCATCTCGACGTTGACGAATTCGTTCGGGAACAGGGCCTCGTCATCGTTCGGGAACGTCGCGCGCAACGTGACCGTGCCCGTGCTCGTGGTCATCTGGTTGCTGATCGCATACAGCGCGCCCGTCGCGATCTTCCGCGTGTTGTCGCTGGAATACGCGGTGACCGGCAGCGCCGCGCCTGCATTGAAGCGCTCGATCACCTTGGCGAGATCGTTCTGGGCCACGGTAAATTCCACCGTCGTCGGCTTCATCGTGGTGATGACGACGATGCCGGTGGAACTCGAGGCCGTGACGTAGTTGCCCGGATCGACCAACCGCAGGCCGACCCGGCCGGATACCGGCGACTCGATGTGGCAATAGATGAGGTCGAGCCGGAACTGAGCGATATTGGCCTGGTCGGTCTTGACCGTGGCTTCGTCCTGCTCGACTAAGAACTCCTGGTCGGTGACGGTCTGCTCGGCAATCGCCTTTTGCTCACGCAATTGATGAAAGCGCGCCAGATCGGAGCGGGCCTGGGCGAGCACCGCCTTATCCTTGAGGAGCTGTGCCTGCGCCTGTTGCAGGTTGATTTCGAACTGACGCGGATCGATCTGGGCGAGAAACTGCCCCTTCACCACGTCCTGCCCCTCCCGATAACCGACTTGGGTCAGATAACCGCTCAACTGGGGGAGTACGGTGACCGTGGCATTCGGCGCCACCGTGCCGAGTTCCATCAACGTTTCCGGCATGTCGCCGCGGGCCGCTCGAGCGACCTGTACCACCTGGGGTGCCGCGCCATGCACGGCCGGTTTCCGCGAAATCACATGCCAGAACCCGAAGATGATGAGCACGGCAGCCACGCCGGCCAGAATCAATTTCATGCGGCCCTTCCGTGGTCCCTTTGCCGCATCCGTGGACCGCGTTTCCCGCGTACCCTGCGCTTCGCTCATGCCGTCTCCAGATGCCGTGCTGTCTGAACCCTGACGCCGCCGTGGCCCATTGGTTCCGGAAGCAACTTTTCACGAGCCACCGCCCGCGAAGGCACGCTTCACCCGGTTTTACCAGCTATTCACACTTTCAGTATTTCTCGATTGTTACAGGCGAAACACATTCCATCACCGGGTAAATGGTCGGGAGCTGTTTCGATCTCTTTTTCGCATCACGAATGTCCAAGAGAATGTCAGAGACAATTTCACGATTGGTCAAATCGGACCTTGCGTTACCCGGCATGCGTACGCGCTGCTCATGTCAGATTATTCCTACGGTGGAACCCTGCAAAGATGCATATTCCTTTAAGGTCGCCGACGTATGAAAATGCCGGATGGCTGATACCCTGCAGACGATTGCTCTTTGCTGTTACAAGGATCGCGCAGTGGTATTGAATCGTTGTGGGTTGTGCAACCAAGAGTACGCGTGCCCGGAATTTAAGACGAAAGCGGCGCTGGTACAATTCAACGCGATGATACCCGCCGCAATGCTGCTTTCACCGTTGCCCATCGAGCTTTGGCCCAATATGATGTCGCCGGATGTTGCGCCCGACATGTCTGCGCAACGTTCCCACTGCGTGGCGAGCGAATCAACGGAATCTCCGGTGCGACGGCTGATCTTAGCGCTTGGTCTGCCGATCAATCTCGATCCGCAATCCACCTAGGCGAGTCGTCTCTGGGCCAGCCGAAAGGGAATCCCAGTGAACCGAAGCATCAAGCGTATCGTCGGTGCGTTAGGAAGACGGCCTATTGTGGCCAAGCTCATACGCGTGCAGTTCGCGCGCAGATTGCTTGCGCATCTGCCTGGCAGTCAAACTCTATATGGAAGCGGCTGGCACGTGGCCCATCCATTCGATAAAAATCATGGAACTGACACGAGTGGTTTCATTGCTGCAGATGAACTTCCCGCCAACGAAGCTTCGCGCACCCATGCGGTCTTTTACGCCGGTTCACAGCCAAGCGTGGTGCGTACCGGGCTGCAAGCGCTGCCGTCGGTGGAAACATGCACGTTCATTGACCTGGGTTGCGGAAAAGGACGCCCACTTTTGGTGGCCTCTGAATTTCCCTTCAAAGCGATCATCGGCATCGAGCTATCGCCCGATCTTGCCGACATCGCGCGCAGCAACGTCTCCGTCATGTCTACGCGTTTCCCGCATCGCCAGAGGATCCAAATTGTCGTCGCTGACGCAAGCACCTTTGTTTTTCCGGATGGCGATCTCGTGCTCTTTCTGTACAACCCGTTTGATGCGGTACTCGTTGCCAAAGTAGTCGCAGGCGTAGAGGCGGCCCTGACCACCGAGCGTCGGTGCATCTACATTGTTTACTACAATCCCGTTGCGGGACATTGCTTCGACTCCTCTCCGCTTTTGACGCGCCGCTACGCAGGAATGGTCCCGTATGCCGCTGAAGAACTCGGCTATGGACCTGACGAGGCGGACCCCTTGGTCATATGGCAGGGCGGCACGGCACCGCCTGCATCCGCAGGCGCGAGCGGCCGGATCGTGTTTGGCGGAAGCGGAACGCGGGTGGTCATCGAGCCGTTTGGCGCTTAAGCCAGCCGCAGCATGGCGGCTCCTGCCGCGATCCCGCAGACGGCGGCAATTCGTTGGCGGCTCACGCGCTCCTTCAGCACAAAAGCGGCGATAACAATCGCGAATAGAATCGATGTTTCCCGCAGCGCTGCAACGACAGCGACGGGTACCCTCGTCATGGCCCAGAGTGCCAGTCCATAGGAGGCGCATGAACCCAACCCACCTAACATGCCGATGTGAAGATGTTTTGCCGCATACCGGCGGAACACCGCACCCTTTATGACGAACGCCCATCCTGCAAGAGGAATGGCCGTCAACAGGAAGAGCCAAGCCGCGTAAGCGATGGGCGCTGCCGAGAGCCGCACGCCGGCGCCGTCGATCAAGGTATAGGCGGCGATGACGACGGCATTGAGCAGGGCCAGAGCCGCCCCCCTTACATTTCCATTTGCGCGCACTGTCCACGCGAGGCTGATAGTTCCGACGCAGATCAAGCAAATTCCCGACCACGCAATGACTGATAGATATTCGTGCAGCAACGCGGCGCTCGCCACAGAGACCAGCAGCGGCGCGGTCCCCCGCATGAGCGGATAAGCCTGACTCATGTCAGCGGCACGGTAGACACCGGCGACGAGAACGAAATAAATGATTTGAAAAACCATAGAGGCCAAGAGGAAGGGCCAACTCGCCGCAGCCGGCGGCGGAAGGAACGGTAGAATCAGCGCCGCAACCCCGCCCGCTGAACTCGCCACTAGGATCGTCGTCAAAAGTTTGTCGCTACCACTCTTGACGATCGCATTCCATGCCGCATGCAGTACGGCTGCAAACAATACGACGGCGAAGACGGTCAAAGACATGATGACCATCCGAGGAGGGACAGAGAACAGGTTACGGCAACGGGCGGCAGACCCTGGATTTTACCAAATGGCCCGGCTGTGTTGAAGGCGGAAGTGGCCGCGCTCAAGCCCCCTCATGAGACTTGTTCATCCCATACGCGCGTTGTTGATTAGACCAGGGCAGCGCCAACCGCCCCCTGGCGGAGATATTCGTTCCAGTAGAGCATCATGTTGTTGGACTCGCTTTCGAACCCGCACCGGCCGTGGAGGGCAGCTTGAAGATGGCGACGGTGTCGCCGTAGGGAAACGTCAGTTGGAAGTTGCCGCCCGCGGCGACCGCGACATACTGCTCGCCGTTCACCTGGTAGGTGATGGGCGGAGCGTTGACGCCGGCGCCCAGGTTGTAGCGCCAAACGCGCTCTCCGGTCTTCGCGTTGAAGGCATCGAACCAGCCGTTGCCTTCGCCCATGAAGACCACGTTCCCGGCCGTTGCCAGGGCACCGCCGATCAGCGGCTGCGGCGCCTTGTATTGCCAGGCGATCTTTCCTGTCTCGACGTCCAGCGCGACGAACGGACCGTCCTGAATCGCGCCCGGCGCGACATTCGTGAAGGCGCTACCGAGACGAATGAGACCCGAGGCGCTCGGGGAGAACTTCGTCGTGAAGTGCATCAGCTGGTCCATCGCCAGGATGTAGAGATAGTGCGTCTGCGGAGAATACGCGGGCGGCGACCATTCCGCGCCGCCGTTCGCACCGGGCAGCATATCGACACCGGCACCCGTGGGCGTGCTGAACATGTTCTTCGACATCATGACGTACGGATCCGATCTGCGGATCAGCTTGCCCGTACGCCGATCGACTATGAATACCCAACCGACTTTTCCGGCCTCGCCGGCAGCCGGAATCGTTTCGCCGTTCTGATGGACATCGAAGAGCACGACATTGCTGACCGCGTCATAGTCCCACACGTCGTGCTTGACCTCTTGGTAGTACCACTTGAGCTCGCCGCTGTGTACATCGAGCGCGACGATGCTGTCGCTGTATAGATTGTCTCCGCGACGATTCGTCCCGTCGAGGTCGGGATTCGGATTGCCGGTGCTGAAGATGACGAGCCCGAGCTTGGGATCGATTGCAGGCGTTGTCCACACCATTCCGCCGCCGCCCTGCCAGGAATTGCCGGAATAAGTCTTCGGATCAGTCGCCATCCACCGCCAGCGCTGCTGCCCGGTCTTCGCATCGTATGCCGCAACGAAGCCGCGCAACGCCCATTCGCCCCCGGCGCTGCCGACGATGACCATTCCGTCGTAGATCTGCGGCGCGAGCGTCTCCGAATACCCGCTTTGCGAACTGACGATGGTCGTCTGCCAGACGGTGTGCCCGTCGGCGGCGTCGAGTGCCAGCAGGTGATCGTCGAGCGTCGCGACGTAGATTCTGCCGTAGCCGACCGCAACGCCCCGATTGACCGGACCGCAGCAAATTTGAAACGGCCCGAGATTGTAGGTGACGTCCCAGAGTCGCTCGCCCGTCGCCGCGTTGACCGCCATGATCATCATCTTGCTGTTGACGACCGGCGTCGTGATGTACATCACGCCATTGACGACGACTGGGGTCGTCTCGAAGCTCGCCGTCATTCCGGTCTGAACGAGCGCCACCGGGCTGAGGGACTTGGCGTTGTCCGCTGTAATCTGCTTGAGGGGTGAATATCGCTGGTTATCGTAGGTCCGTCCGTGCAACAGCCAATTGTTCTCGTCGGGATCCGCATTGAGCATCATCGAGTCGGTGACGTTCACGTTCGTGCCGGCCGGAAGCTGTGCGTAAACGTTGCGGACCGGAGGTGCGGCGCGCACGATTTCGTCGGTATTGGGTCCCGTCGCGGTCGCGGTCGCGCTCGTGGACTGCTGCGACATGCGTACCTGACTGAGTGTTCCGATTCCCAGCGGTGTATTACCGGCGGGAAAGCCGTTTCGCGACAAGACATAGGCGGTCGCATCGAGGTACTGCTGCTGGCTCAAGGTCCCAGGCTTGTCCTGAGGCATCTGGCGGCTGATGAAGTCATACAGCTGCGCAGCCGTTCCCGTGCCATATGCCGCCCGCAATATCTGACCCGTGAGCGCCGGCCCGGATTCGCCCTGGAGATTTGCCCCATGGCATTGCGCGCAATACTGCGTGTAGAGAGTGGCTCCTCGCGAAGCTTGCGCACCGGTGTAGTCGCCGTTCGATTTCGCCTGGACACCCGCGGGGCACCCTGCAAGAAATGCAATGATCAATAACGCGAGTCGCATGGCAGCTCCACTTCCGGGCAAACGGCATCTACCTCGATTTGTCCACGCAGCTATACTGCGGTCGGCAGGTCACCGTTGGGTGGCAGGGGTCGGCTGGCTTATTACAGCTGTAACGCGCTCGATGGAGAGGCTTCAGCGTCCGTCGGTCTGACAGGGCGCCGGCGCGCAGGAGCGGGCGAGCACGGCGGCCGTGGCGCCGCCCATCGAGTCGTAGTACGAGTTGAATCGCTGCGGTTCCGCCGCGTCGTAGCGCTTGAGGTTGTTGGCCCAACGATATGCGATCGGCTGATACCAGAGCTCCGCTTCGACCTGGAACGGGCCCGGGGCGGAGCCCACCTCGACCGAGTACCGGATCCGGTGTCCGTGCGCACCGAACGCCGGGTCGTTTGCCGCCTCTCCGTGCACGGCCACGTCCGCTTCCGCCGTGCTCTTGTCGAATCCATGCGGGAGCAGGCGGTTATCCTTCAGATAGCCCACCGTCGAGATCAACCCCGTCGTCACGGCGCCGGCCGAGTCCTTGAGGATGGACTCGTAGATCTGGACCTGGTCGGAGCTGCGAATCTGCGTGTAGTGCGGCTCGAAACGCGCGGGGTCCGCGTCGTTGTCGTTGCCCTGAATCGAACCGTCCGGATTCAGCGCGCCTGATTCGAATACCTTGCCGCCGTTGCGGTCACGCACCAGGACATGCAGCCACGCGCGTCGGGAAGGATACGCCGTCGGGAGCTTGTGGCCGCCGAGATTCTCGACGCTCACACTCGCTTCGAGACGACCCGAGCGCATCTGCGGCGCATCGACCGATACGCGCGCCGCTCGGGTTTGCAGAAACTGCACGGTGCGGTCCGCGGCCACGGTCAGCTCGCGAGCTTCGGCGCTGACGTCGAGCTCGTCGTGATAGCGAGCGAGAACCCGCTGCATGAAGAAATTCGCAGCCACGAACTCGTGCCGCGCGACGCCCGGCCGATTCACGCCCAACACTCGCACGATCGGGGCGTCTTCCTGAATCTGCGGCATGTGACAGGACTGACAACTCTGCTTGTCGCGATACTCGCTATGGAGCCACTCCTGGTAAGGCACCTGCTCGGGGAATGTGCCGATGGGCTTGCCCTCCGGCCCGAAGGCGGTGGTGATCAGCGTGTGGCAGCTCGCGCACAGCTCGGACTTGCGGATGTGATCCGCGTGCGTCGGCCGAAAGCCGCCGGTGGACGATTGCATGATGCGTGTGCGCCCGTGGTCGATGTCAAACGGCCCAAACTCGGAATGGACGCCCGCCGCATCCGGCGGCCCGATCACGAACCCGCCGCTGAAGCTCTGGGGCGTCCCCAACTTCTCCGCCGTGATTTGATGGCACAGCGAGCAGGAGACGCCGTCGCGAGCCTCCGCGTCCTCCGGCTTCGCCGGATCGAAGGGCAGATGCGCGAAGACCGCCCCCGGCTGGCCACGCAGGTTTGCCTCGGAGCGCGCCATCGGCATGTGGCAGACGGCACAGCCATCCTCGATCGGGACTCTCGCAGCCGGATGGTCGGTGATCTCGCGCCGCACGCTCGCCTGCCAGTACGGGTCGCGCGCCGAGTTGGCCATGAGGCTGGCGCGCCAATCGAGGCCGATCGAGATGTCCTCTCCCGACGGTGTGACCATCCCGTTGTGGCAGGCGATGCAACGGTCGGAGGTCTGGAAGTGCTGGACTCTGTGCGGGTCCGCGCTCCGGGCATCGTCAGCAACGACCAGCATGGATGCGGCCACCAGCTGCACCGCGAGCGCGCGTAAGACGCGATTGTCAGTGAAGCGTCTCATTACCATCCCTCGAACAGTCCGCCGTCGAACCAGTCCCACAGGAAATAAAACATCACCTCGTTGGCCCGGCCCGCTGTGTTGTTGAGCGCGAGCCGGTAGGCGAGGTCGGCCCGGATGTGCTGGCGGGTGTTCAGGGTGACCTGAAACTGCGGGACGAGATCCCAGTTGGTGGTCGCGCCCGTTTGCAGGTTGCGATCGGCGACCAGCTCCAGCATCGGCGACCACTGGCGGCTGAAGCCTCCGCCTCCGCTGAAGCTCGCGCCGAAGGCGCTGCGCGCGAATACGTCATTCGGCGTGGTCTGCGTGTGCCGCGGGAAATCGCCGCCGGCCTGAAATTGCAGAAACGTGCTTTGGGGAAGCAGCACGTCATAGGACCCGAACACACCCAAAGTCGCCTCGCCGGTCCCGAATCCCTTGGACGAGTTGCCGGTCGGCAGAACGATCTCGCTCTGTACGGCAAAGATCGAGCCGCGGCGGCCAGCGGCGTCGAGATTCCAGAAGAACACGTGCTTGAGACCCAGTGCGAGATCGCCGATGCCGGTGTCGTACCCGCCGGTGTCCCGATGCAGCGAGGAGACCGGCAGGGCGACCTCGAGCTGGTTGCGCCCGTCGATGCGGTACTCGTAAGTGATATCGTTCGTGACTCCGGGCGCGCCTTTGGCGGCGACCGAGGTCGTCAGGACGACTTCATCCTCCGGAAAAGCCTTCTCCGTGACCATGGCTCGCGGCAGATTGAGTTCGCCGGGAGGCCACGTCCGCTCTTTATCCTTCTTCCCGCACAGGCTGCGCAAATACTCGGCCAGCCTGTCGATCTGCTCGGGCGTGAAGACGTCGCCGAACGCCGGCATGATCTCGGAAAATCCACGTGCCGGTCCGCCATCGCGGATGACCGCTTTCCAATCCCGGGTGTATTCGGGCGCGGTCTGATCGCACTCGCTGAAATTGGGAAAAGTCGCCGGCTTCTCAAATCCAACCATCGTTTTCGGCGCGCCGGAGCCGTCCGGGCCGTGGCACGCGACGCATGCCGCCTGATAGATTTCCTGGCCGGTATGCAGTCTCGACGTGTCGCTCCCGTCGTTGTCGGCAGGACGTGCCGATGCGTTTGAGAGCAGACAGGCGGCCGCGATAATCGCGGTGCTCAGAAGCATCAACAGCAAGACGCGCGCGCTCGATGGCGCAAACGCCATCGGCACGATCACGGGACCGCGCATGCGAACTCCGATCTAAAGGGCTTGCGGGCGATATTACACGGCGCCTGCGGCCATCGCACCTTTCCCAATGGGCGAAACATCTGGGCGCGACCGTTCTGACGGTTTGAGACGCACCGGCATCCGCGACGCGCGAGTGCGAAAGGAAAAATCTAAGCGTCGACGACGAAGTCAAATTGCGCGCTCATCAGCTTCGGCGTGTCGCTGATATTCATGAGTAGCTGCGGCCGAAATAACCCGTCAATCTGATTGCGCGGTTCCCCCGGAAAAAAGAGCTGCGTCGTCAACACGGACCTCCCCGGGGCTTGCACCTTGAAGTGGAAATGGCGCGTACGACCCGGGTAGACCGCAGGCTCAATGGTATGAAATCTATAATGCCCCCGCGTATCGCTGTAAACGTGACCGCGGTAGCGAAAGCCGTCTTCATCGTACAGACCATCTTGATCCGCATGCCACAGATCGAGCAGCACATGCGCTACAGGCTCGCAGGAGCGTGACAGGACGCGGCCCTCGAGCGTGATCAGATGCCCGGCGGATTTCGCATCGATGAGATCCCCACGTTCGGGCGAATTGGGCTTGAAATAGGGGCCGGTGGCGGACGGTAACGTCGCCTGTCCGTGGTGCTCGTCTCGGCATGCCGGTGTAAGCGGAGCGTCAGCGGCGAGCGACCCCTTCGGCCAAATCCCCAATGGGCTCAAGGCTCCAAGCGCGAGCGCGCCTTTGAGCGCAGTGCGGCGGGACCAAGATCGCGAGTTGGCCATGGCTCGATACTAATGCAGTTATGGAAGGAAATCCTCAATCTTGGCACCGACACGTAGACCGCCGGCGTTCTGAAAATGTTCGTCAAGCGTCAATAGCGCTGCGCCGTGCTCAGGCAGCTAG
>Ga0137412_10002282_pt1 | contig 15151 bp, 7 predicted proteins | sample CZODoug2_1_16fun_FD_122160 | JGI IMG/M metagenome (GOLD analysis project Ga0137412, IMG submission 122160) | Vadose zone soil fungal communities from Angelo Coast Range Reserve, California, USA - CZODoug2_1_16fungal (Hybrid Assembly) | ecosystem: Environmental > Terrestrial > Soil > Vadose zone...
AAGGCGGGCCGGACTGCGGTCAATATCACGACAAACGGATTCTTGCAGCCATTGAGCGCCGCCATCCGCAATGGGCAGTGAAATGGTATTGCGGCTGCTTGAAAGGGGACATACCGTCACTGGTTACAACCGCATGCGGACGAAGGCGGCGCGTCTGATCGAAAAAGGCATGAAGTGGGCGGGAAGTCCCAGAGAGGTCGCAGCGGCGTCGGATTTTACATCTTCCATGATTACTAGTCTGGCCGCGCTAGAAATGATCGTGGAGGGACCCGACCTCATCCTCGCCGCGTTGGCTCCAGGAAAGGTGCTCATTGATATGAGCTCCGTAAGCCCTTCGTTCAGCCGATCTGTTGCTTCAAAGGTGCGCGCAGCGGCTGCTGCTTGACACCAGTGTGGAGAAAGAACTATCTAACATAAAGAAATGAAGCGTAAATAAGCGAAGCTAAGCGTAATATTGCTCGCCGAGGGGCCGCGCTTGATGAACGAGGTGGCCGTGGCGGAGGGGCGGGTTTCGGAAACGCTTCGATACTGCACGCCAGGAATAAAGTTCCGCGTCGAGAGGCATGTGGATGTCTGACCTGAAATTCAAGGGCGTTCGATTTTGCGACAAGCAACCGCGACGCATCACTCGTGCCTTCGGGTCGTGGATGTTTCTAATTGTCCTCTTAGGAAGTCCGGCCGCAGCGCAACGAAACGTCGTGGTCGTGAGGCCAAAAGAAATCAAGGATGTCCTCGTAAATCCAGGCATGGGGATTACGACGTTCCAGCGGTTCAACGGTCAAGAACCGAACCCTCCGCTCAAGTGGTCGGAGGTTGGGCCAGTGACGAAGTCGCCGGCAGCGACTATAACTCCGGATTTTCCGAGAGCTTCCGTAGCGTACTGCCGTTGGTATTGGAACGTGCTCGAACCCGAACCTGGAAAATTCAATTGGGAAATCGTGGACCTGGCGATCGAAGAGGCGCGGGCGCACTCACAGAGGCTCGCTATTCGCCTAATGCCTTACTCGAATGAAGATCCTTTGCCAGCATGGTATCGAAAATCGGGAGCGAAGCGTGTAAACAAGGACTCTGACAAAGACGGGAAGATCTGGCAGCCAGATTTTTCGGATCCGCTTTTTCTTAAATATTGGAGTGAACTCGTAGCGGAAGCGGGAGCGCGGTACGACGGCAACCCATATTTGGACACGGTTGATATTTCCTCGGTGGGTTACTGGGGAGAGGGCTGGAGTTCCTACATGCCCGCATTTGCTCATCAACAGGCGCTCATCGATATTTGGCTGGATGCATTTAAGCGCACACCACTGCTGATGAATTTCGATGAACCTCAAGCGCTTGCCTACGGCACGCAACACGGGGCTGGATGGCGGCTAGATTGTTGGGGTGACATGCGGACAAGTTCGAATGATCCATATTTTCCTGCAGAGATGCTGGAAATCTATCCACAGCAGATAGTTCGAGCCGGAATCCAAGACGTTTGGCAGAAGAGCCCCGTCTCGCTCGAAACGTGTTACACGGTTTCTGGATGGAAGGAGCGAGGGTATGACCTGGACTATATCCTGGAGCAAGGACTGCGTTGGCATGTGAGTACGGCAAACATCAAGTCCGCCCCGATTCCCGCGGAATGGAAAAGCAAATTTGAGAATTTCCAACGAAAGATGGGATATCGGTTTATTTTGCGCCGGCTCGAGTACTCCAAGCTCGTAAAGCCGGGCTCGATGATGCCGGTTCACATGTGGTGGCTGAACGCCGGCGTAGCGCCGATCTACGGTGAATATGACCTGGCGATGGAGTTGCGGTCGCCCGAGCATTCTGCCGTCATCCGGATTCCCGTCGATGTGCGCCAGTGGCTGCCAGGCGATTCCGTTTTTGACGACGCAGTGTACGTTTCCGATGAGCTCGTGGACGGAGCGTACGACGTTCGGATCGCCATGCTTGATCGGCGAACAGGCCAGCCAGCAATTCGCTTGGCAATCGAAGGGCGACAAGACGACGGTTGGTACAAGGCGGGCTCAATCACGGTGAAAGCGAAGTGAACCTTCGTCGTTTATTGCGGATTTGCGCGGCGCTCCTGGTATTGAGTTTAGGCTTTGTGCGCGGGTCGTTAGGGCAGAACGCGCCGCCTGCTGACGCCTTTCAGATATTGCGGCAGGAACCATCGGGCCCACGGATCACCCCGTTCTTGCAGTATCAACTGGATCAGACATGGCGTCAGGACGAAGCACGGCAACGAAATTGGGAATCAATCCGAACCCAGCAAGACTTACTGAAGATACGGACATATCTGCGGCGAACTCTTCTGCAAATGATTGGAGGGTTACCCAATGAGAAGACGGCACTCAATGCCCACGTTACTGGCAATATTCAGATGGAAGGCTATTCCATTGAAAAATTAATTTATGAAAGCCTGCCTGGAGTTTACGTCGCGGCGCTGGTGTACGCGCCCGATGACCGTTCGAAGAAACATCCCGCGGTGCTTGTGCCGGCGGGGCACGCGGCAAACGGAAAGATTCACTATCAAGCGCTAAGTCAAAGGCTCGCCAGCCGGGGATACGTGGTGATTGCGTGGGACCCGGTCGGGCAAGGAGAACGCAGCCAATTTTGGGATGCGAAGACAGGCAAGAGCCGCTACAACCTGGTTTGCGGGGAGCATGCCGTGTTGGGTAACCTTGCCTACTTAGCCGGGACAAATCTCGCACGCTGGGAAATCTGGGACGGAATTCGTGCCGTCGACTATCTACTGACGCGGCCCGACGTTGACGGAGATCGAATTGGTATCACGGGGACCAGCGGAGGTGGAACTCAAACTGCATTGATTGCGGCCCTCGATCCGCGAATCAAAGTAGCGGTTCCCTCGTGTTACGTCAGTTCCATGCCGATGCGAATGGGGAACCGCATTTTTGTTGATCCGGATAGCGATCCGGAACAAGACCTCGCGGGAATGATTTCAAACGGTGTCGATCATTCAGGGTTGCTACTTCTGATGTATCCAAGGCCGGTGATGGTGGCGTCGGCGGTTTTAGATTTCTTTCCGATTGAGGGAGCGCGCAAATCATTCCGCGAAGTGCAGAGACTATACGAAAGATTCGATCATGCAGAACGCATTGAAATGGTCGAAGGGTACCACGGCCATCAATTTTCCGATGAAAATCAGGAACAGGCATTGGATTTCCTGGATCGCTTTAACAGCATGCCCGTCCGACACGGCCTGGCAATTCCTAAGGAATTGCCCGACAAGGACCTGCTGTGCACCCGTTCGGGACAAATTGTGACGGATCTGAGTGACGCACGATCACTCACCGAGACCGTTCGAGACTATTACGAGGAACGGAAAGCTTCGTCTGCGCTTGATCTGACTAAGGAATATCGAAAGAGAGCCCCATCAATCAGCGTAGAGAAGTGGAGCGTAACTGAATTCGACAATGTGCCTCCTGGAGAGGGACGCATCTCCTGGGAGTTCTCCGGCAGCACAAAATTCGCCGAGGTGCTAATCGACAAATATATATTGCACCACAGCAGGCTGCTTGAAATGCCACTGCTTCATATCCACAAAGCTTCAAATGAGCGAAAGGACATCCTTTTGTGGTTCAGTGAGAAAGGGAAGGCGACAGCTGGAGACTGGCCGGGAATAGAGAAGTTTCTTCAGTCGGGGTACAGCATTGTGAGTTTCGATTTTCGTGGACTGGGCGAAACGCGAATGCCCTACAGTGCCGTTTCGCCAGATGATCCCATGGTTGGCAAGCTGGATTTCGACCATGCGTATATGAATCCTGTCTCTGGTGTCCTGGCAAACCACGTTTACAACTCGCTGCTTACGGGGCGCCCTTATTTCTTTCAGATGATAGAAGACGCAGAGATTGCAAAAAGATTTGCCAAGGAGAAATTGGGTGCAACAGTCTTTGCTGTCACGGCGCCGGGAGACGGATTCACTTTAGCGAGCGCTATCACGGAAACGTTCCCAGACGTCAAATTGGTGCCTCAAGACGCATCGGTTTTGAAGTGGTCCGATCTAATAGAAAGGAAACAGGAGATTTGGCCGATTCAATATCTGGTGCCCGGCGGCGCCTACATCCACTAGCAGATCGATTCAATCGAGCACTACTTAGCGAAATGAAGTACTCCGAATCGGCTCGGAACGTGGAATGTTTGTCCTTTCGGAATTGTGCTCCAGGCCAGGAACATCCGTTGATTGTCTGCGCCGTGTCCGGCCGCGCGGAAGAAATTTACGCGCCAAGCACTTCCTTGCTGAATGTTTTGTACCTTCATGGAACGGAGGGGAATTCGCATTTCCGCTGTCCAAACATGGTTTTCCTTGTCAATTCGAGTAGCGTGTTGGAAACCGGAATTCCAAGATGCGTCGTTAAATGGCTCGTTCTTCTTTTCGATTTCCAGATCAATCCATTGGTTGTTGGGCGCTACTTCGAATTCGTAGTAGTGGGACATCCGTTCCGGCTGCGGATTCAAGAACACCTCGGCGACGTCGCGATTCCATAATTCCCAACGCTCTTTGGAGATGTCCTCACCTTCAAACATATTTAACGAATCATAGCGGCACCGGAAACCAAAGTAGATCGAGTCGTCCGTCCAAACGGCAGCGACACTCGTCAAGTTGCCGGGGTAGTTGGACCTACCCGCCAGATCGTAGTCGAAGTCTACCCAGTTTGTCGTCTTCCAGGCTCCATTGGAAAAGCCCCCATCCGGAATGAAGTCTGTCGCGGCCCGCTTGGCTTCGGCCTTGGTATTGCTCGAATATGTCCCGTCGGCGTGCACGGGAGACTGTTCGGGACTAGTAGCCCACAAGGGTAGAATCATGGCAGCTACGGTGGAGAAAGCGGCGGCCCCAAGTCCCCGGCGATTCATGAACTATCCTCCCTCCGCAACCCACGTTCCCAGAAGCTGGACGAATCCAACAATCCGCACAGAATTTATGCCTCTTTGACAAACGAAAGTAAACGATATAAAAGACAGTCAAACGTAATCCGTGGCTGGACCTTTAGGTCTACGATGGTTCAAGGAACTCCAGGGGGGAACGTGACCGGAATGCACCGACGACGCTGGCTGGAGAGCATGGGCTTGCTTGCCGTTGCTGGGGCTTTGCCCCGACTAGCTGGCGGTGGACAACTCAAGTCTCCCGAAGGCTCGGGCAAAATGAAGCTGGATCTTGCTGACTTTCAACCGAAAAGCATGCTGCATGTGCCAGAAACCAAAGTCCGTCGCTCGCGGTATCCGGTCATCGACATTCACACCCACTTGTCGATAAGAGCGAAGTCGGTGAATGGAGTCGGAGTCGGTGAAAAAATGGATCTCCTGGCCACGCCCGAAACGCTCTTGCCAGTAATGGATCGTAAAAACATCCGAATGATGGTGAACCTCACAGGAGGATCAGGGAAAGGGTTGGCCGATGCCATCCAAAGGTTCCAGCATCCCCAAGCCGACAGGTTTCTGACCTTCACGGAGCCGTCGTGGGAGCGTGCGAATCAACCAGGTTTCGGCCAATTTCAAGCCGATGAGATTGCCCGCGCACACGGCGCAGGCGCTCGGGGCGTAAAAGTGCTCAAGACCCTCGGGCTCTACTTGCGGGAAAACATTTCAGAGGGCCCGCTGGTAAAGATTGACGACCCGCGCTTCGATCCGATGTGGGAATCCTGCGGCTTACTGGGAATTCCGGTGGCAATTCACGTGTCCGACCCCGAGGCTTTCTTCGTGCCAACCGATTGCCGCAACGAACGGTTCGAGGAGTTAAACAGTCATCCGGATTGGTCGTTTCATGGCCGAGACTTTCCGAGCAACGCCGAGCTGTTGGAAGCGCGCAATCGCGTCTTGGCCAAGCATCCGAAAACACAGTTCATCGTGCTACACGTCGGAAATAATGCAGAGAATCTTCCTTCCGTCGCTGAGTGCATGGATCGTTTTCCGAACATGTCTGTGGAACTGGCCGCAAGGGTCGGGGAGCTAGGCAGGCAGCCGCGCATGTCTCGTCGGTTCTTCGACAAATACCAGGATCGAATCATGTTCGGCACAGACGCGGTGCCAAATGGATTCGATACGCCTCAGCAGATTTTTGGGGATGAACTTTATGAAATCTATTACCGATTCTTGGAGACGGACGACGAATATTTCGACTACGCGCCGGCCCCTGTTCCACCTCAGGGGCGCTGGCGGATTTATGGGATCAGCTTGGCCGATAGCATTCTCAAGAAAGTGTATTACGAGAATGCCGCACGGCTTCTGAAGCTAGAAATCTGATTTGGATCACTGTGGCAATGAGTTTCTTTATTCGAACGTCCGAGGTCGAGCAAGAATAAATTTATTGAGCTGAGGGGTCCGTCGAACGTAAAGGAAAGAAGTAATGACACTCTCTTTCGTGCGAATTGCTATAGCGTTGCTGCTCATGTCGGTACCTGCCGATGATCGGCCCGGCGACTTCAAAATTATCGGGCCCGGCGGCGGCGGTGCGATGTTCCACCCACAAATCAGTCCTCACGATCCGAACACAGTCTTGGTCAGTTGCGACATGACAGGGGCCTACATCAGCCACGACGGCGGCAAGTCATGGCGCATGTTCAACCTTCGTGGCGCGGTTGAATTCTTCGCCTTCGATCCATTGGACGAGAAGGTGATGTACGCCGAGGCGAATGGATTGTGGCGCAGCCAGGACAATGGAGAGACCTGGAGCTTGCTATATCCACAACCCTCGGCTGTAAAGGGCGTCAAGATGAGCTCAGATCATTCCGACGAAAATCTAGTCGCCGAACCAGATCCCCTTGGCACCATCTCGGCAATGGCGATTGATCCGGGCAACTCGAAAATCTTCTACGTAACGGCCGGGAACCGAGCGCAGGGCGCTTACGGGCTGTTTACCTCCCGCGATTGGGGCGAGAGCTGGACTAAGATGGAGGATCTCCCGCGATTAGCCAACAAGGTTTACGTCGATCCTTTTGCTGCGGGAGACGTCAAGACCCTGATTGTTGCGGGTTCTGATTTCATCGAGACGAGAACTTCGGCCGGCCTCCGGAATATTTCCATGCCGGCCGCGAAACAGATTACCGACATTTCTGTCGGATTTTCACGCAAAGGAAATCCTGTCTTCTACGCAGTTGGTGACGAGTCGGCATTTGTTTCTGAAGATTTCGGCTTGAATTGGCGAAAGATTCAATTGGGTAAGGGCGAGGTCAAGATGCGTGCGATTGCCACGAGCCTTCGAAATCCGGAGACCGCGTATGTGTCTTATAGGAATCTCGAAGACGGCGGATTGAAGTATATGGGCGTAGCCAAAACGACGGATACGGGTCGGAGCTGGAAGCTCGTCTGGAAAGAGGACAGCAACATGAACGGCACGCCAGCTTCAAACGTTCACGATGCCTGGATTACGGAAACGTTTGGGTCCGACTGGGGCGAAAACCCGCTGACCCTTACGGTTGCTGATGGAGATCCGAACTTGTCCTATAGCACCGATCTTGGAAGGACGATGCGGACGACCGACGGTGGGGCGACCTGGAGTGCGATGTATTCGAAAAGAGTTGGAGATCAAGCCTGGGCGAGCACCGGACTCGACGTAACCACCACCTATGGGTACCACTTCGATCCACTCGATCACAACCGGCAATTCATCTCGACAACCGATATCGGACTCTTTCGCAGCGAAGATGGCGGCAAGTCCTGGATGAGTTCGACGAAAGGAGTGCCCCAAGATTGGCGGAACACGACGTATTGGATCGCGTTTGATCCAATCGTAAAAGGGCGTGTATGGAGCGTGAATAGTTGGACGCATGACTTGCCCCGGCCAAAGATGTGGAGGCGTGATGGAGTCGCGAAGTACCGCGGGGGTGTTTGCATAAGTCAAGACGGCGGACGGACGTGGGCCAAGTCGAACGACGGAATGGAGCAGACCGCAGCGACCCACATCCTTCTGGATCCGACCAGCCCCGTCGATGCCCGAGTGTTGTATGTGGCCGCGTTTGGCCGGGGCGTTTACAAGAGCACGAATGGCGGCAAGAGTTGGACGCTGAAGAATGCCGGCATCACGCGGCAGGAACCACTTGCGTGGCGGATCGTGCGCGATAGCAAAAGTGTTCTATATGTCTTGGTCGCACGGCGCTCGGAGGATGGAAGTATCGGAACCGACAAGGACGGTGGAATCTATCGATCTACGGACGGCGCCGAGCACTGGACGCCCGTAGCGATGCCAGAAGGAAGCAATGCGCCCAATGGCTTAGCCGTGGACCCGGAAGACCCGAACCGGCTTTACCTGGCGACCTGGGCTCGCGACAAAGGCGAACACGGCGATGGAGGCGGTGTCTTTCTATCCCAGGACGCTGGCAAGACCTGGAAACAAATTTTGGACCGCGATCGCCACGTCTACGATGTGACCATTGATCCGCGCAACTCCAAAGTCCTCTACGCTGCGGGGTTTGAATCGTCTGCCTGGAAATCCCTGGACCGCGGAGAGCATTGGGGGCGTATTCCTGGTTTCAATTTCAAATGGGGACATCGGGTCATCCCCGATCCCGAAGATGCACGAAAGGTCTACATCACAACGTTCGGGGGAGGTGTGTGGCACGGCTCCGTCGATGGAGAGAACCGGTCGGTGGATATTGCGACTCCCGAATTACAGCCTGGAAAATAACTACAGGCAACCATCTCCTTTCGAGCAAGGCGAACTTTATGGTAGCGGAGAGTTTCAAGCGGCAGTTCTGCATGAAATGATCGCGGGTTTTTCAGACGACATGCATGCTCGATACAGAGTCTGTCACCCCGGGTGAAATCGATGCGATGGAAGCTTGTGCTTTTGTTGTTGTTCGTTACCGCGCTCCCCGCTCGCTCGCAAGTGCGCGCTTGGGAAGGTGTTTTGGAGGTGCCGGTCTACGAAGAAGGCACCCCTGATCCCAATCCTCCATTTGACCAATTCGCTGTCAATCGCTTTAGTTATCCATACACGCTGCGAAAGGAAATTACCGGAGAGCGCCATCAGCATCGGCTGAGGGCCATCCATCTAGAAAACGAATACTTGAAATGTTCCGTGTTGCCGGACGTTGGAGGGCACGTCTATACCTGCATCGACAAGGTCAGCGGACAACCGATGTTCTACGCCAACCCATCTCTCAAGAAAGCAAGCATTGGCTACCGAGGCGCATGGGCCGCATTTGGAGTCGAGTTCAACTTTCCGGTCTCTCACAATTGGATGTCCATGTCCCCTGTGGATTTTGCCTATGCGGCGCACGAGGATGGAAGCGCGTCCGTCACAGTAGGCAACATTGATCGCGTATATGGAATGGAATGGAGTGTCGAATTAGCGCTTCGGCCGGGCTCAACGGTTCTCGAGCAACATGTTCGCCTGAGTAACCGCAGCGATGTGCGGCAACGATTTTATTGGTGGAGTAATGCGGCCGTACAAGTTTGGGACAATTCCCGCATCGATTACCCCATGCGATATGCAGCAGCGCATGGACTTGCGGAAGTTCAAAAATGGCCGATCGACGAGCAAGGCAAGGATCTGAGCATCATCAAGAATCAAACCGACGGCCCAGTCTCCTTGTTCATCCACGGAAGCCGAGAAGATTTCATGGGTATTTGGAATCCGCACGCAAACACTGGGACCGCCCACTATGCCCGCTACAACGAATTGCCTGCGAAAAAAATCTGGTCGTGGGGAGTCGATGCAGATGGGCTGGATTGGAGGAAGGCACTGTCGGACAACGATAGTGCTTACTCCGAAGTGCAGGCAGGATTGTTTCGAAACCAAGAGACCTACGCCTTTCTGGAGCCGCGCCAGCACATCGACTTTTCCGAATACTGGATGCCGGTGCGTGATACGGGAGGTATTTCGCGCGCAAATTTAGCCGGAGTAGTTCATCTGGAACGCCGGGACGATTCAGTCGTGGTCTCACTGAACGCCAACCGGAGCTTACCGGCTGCCACCCTTCAGGTGGCGGACGGCAGCGAGATCCTGTTGAGCGACAAGGTAGATCTGATTCCGGAACGAACTTGGAAAAAGGGGTTCCACGTGCCAAGTGGGGAACATCACTACACGTTCGAACTCAAGGATGGCAACGGTGCTGTCCTGCTGCGACAAACCGAGGGCAAGTATGACTGGGTCGCGGATTCGGAGGTGAAGGTTGGGCCTCAGTCCAACTATGTGTTCCCGGACGACGTCGGCAGAAATGAAGACGATTGGCTGCAGGCAGGCACGACACAGGAGCTAAATGGCGACAAACTCCACGCTTTAGAGACTTATGAAAACGCTTTGACGAAATTTCCGGTCAGCTTCGAATTGCTCAAGGCTGCAGGGCGACTTAACACCAGCTTGAGACGTTTTGGGGACGCGGTACCTCCTCTTGTTGCGGCGCGCGAACGGAACACCACCGACGGAGAGATTTCCTACTACCTGGGCATAGCCCAGGAAGGCGTTGGGGACGAGAGTGATGCAGTCGATGCTTATGAAGCAGCCATGCGATCGCCACAGCATCGCGGGGGCGCCGCCCTGCGGTTAGCGGAATTGAAGGCGCGTCAAGGGAAGTTCGAGGAGTCTCGGGATTTACTAGTGGAGAGTTTCAAGTCGATACCAGACGACCTGCGCGTTCAGGAAGAACAAGTGGCGATTGTCGACGCAATGGGACAGACTCAACAAGCCGCGACACAGGCCAAAGTACTGCTTAAGCAGTTTCCGCTGAGCGCATTTTTACGCGAAGAGGCAAACGAGCCCGATTTAGCTCATCTGGCCGCGGATCCTTACCGCGTCCTGAACCTTGCTGTGCAGTTCGCGAAATTAGGACTGTATCGCAAGGCGCGCACAGTTCTATCTCGCGATTATCCTGCGGTTCCAGCCGACCAACGTGAGCCAGGCATCGGGCTGCCACAAGACAACCCTCTCGTCTCCTATTTCCGCGGCTATTGCCGCGAGAAATTGGGCGAATCCGGAACTGAGGACTACGCAAGGGCGTCGCGGCAATCCACGCTGTATATTTTTCCAGACACTCTCGAAGACAAAACGGCCTTGGAAGCCGCGCTTCGTTCGAATGCAAACGATGCGACTGCTCACTATCTACTCGGAACTTGGTATTTTTCCAGGGCCATGACCGGAGCAGCGCTGCGGGAGTGGGAGACATCTCGGCAGTTGAGGCCCGATAGACCTGTCCTAGGCGCAAGCCTCGGGTTAGCCCTTCTATACCAGTTGCGCGATTTTGCCGGAGCTTTGAGCGCCTTTGAAGGTGGAATCAAGAATGATCCAAAGAACAGCGTGAACTATGCGGGAGCCGAGACGGCGATGACGCTTCTGGGAAAAACGGCAAGTGCGCGTGCGCAGACTTTGGAACGCTATCCCGACTTGAAGCGAATGCCTGCTTCGCTGGTGTATGAACTTGCCTTGAACCGCGCTGAGGCGGGCGACTTTGGCGGTGCCACAGCGCTCTTCGACGACCGATTCTTCGGGAGGGAAGAGGGCGGAACAAACGTTCGGCAAGTGTGGATTGAAGTGAAACTGCTGCAAGTATCTGAGCTTGGAAAACGCGGCAATTGCGAGGAAGCGCTCGCAGAGGCAAAAGCCCTGGGCTCCCCATTTCCAGACCTACCATTTACGCAAGATGGCCTCGCACCAATTCTCAATTCGCCGAGAGCGAATGTTTTACTTGCGGAAGTCTACGCTGCTTGCGGACATCATGCTGAAGCCGCAGCAAAATTCGCCGAAGCCTCCAAAGCGGACGGAGGCTCCGATGTCGTTTGGGCCTGGGCCGCAGCTAAGACGCAAGATGCTTATGATCAGGCAAAATGGATGAATCGGTTGAACGCAGGAATTCTACAAGCCGAGGCGAATGCGAGGACGGGCAACGCCCCCGACTGGTGGATGTACGCGGCTGGAATTCTCCGCATCGCAGTAGGACAAAAGGAGCGAGGACAAGCCGAACTCCGAGAAACGCTCCTCACGCCAGAAACTAGAATGTCTCACCACCTCGCAAGGCTTGCCCTGATGCAAGCTGCGCCTCAATAACAGGGTCGTTTAACACGGCCGCCGCATGATTCTGGTGGTGCGCGGTCATTTGTGATCAAACGTTGTATTGGCGTTGTGTTCGCTCGACACGTCCTATTTCTCCAGCGCTCCTGCCCCAAACCCAAAAACGGCATAAATTGGTTTAAGTCCTTCGATTCCTGCAATATCGGTGTCGTTTCCGTAAGAGTCGTAGTTATTTCTATATCAATGAGATTTATTTCTATAATTTCGGTTGCGTTTGCTACCCCGCCTGTGATAAATCCTCCTTACGGCAACAATGGGGAGGGTTCCTCAATGCGGACCAGACGGACGTTTTTCTTTCTTTTGATGTCCATTGCTTTCTTTTCCAGACCCGGCCTGTTGCATGGCCAGGGCACGGATCTCGGCACCATCCAGGGCGCCGTTACAGATGCGGCTGGCGCGGCAGTTCCCGACGCCGCAGTCATAGTGACAGACGGGCTCACGGGCGCCGTTCGTGAAACGCGCACAAATGCCCAGGGAAACTACGAGATGTTTGGTTTGAAATCCGGCTCATACACCGTGACGATTACGGCGCAGGGAATGTCCAAGACGGAAATTAAGGACCTTGTCCTGACCGGCAGCGACACGGTAAGCGCGGATGCGACACTCAAAATTGCGGGTGCTCAAGAGACCGTCGTCGTCTCCGTCGAGGCCTCACCCATCAACACGGAAGATCAAACCATCAGTCAAACCATAAGCGGCCTCGCTGTTACGGAGCTTCCTCGCGATAGCCGCGACGTTTACTCGTTCCTATACCTGAACCCAAACATTACCCAGGGCTCGGCAGCGGGAGAGTTCAAGTTTCTGGGCGCCCAGAGCTACGGCGCAAGTTTCTCGCTCGATGGCCAGCGTTCGAACGGCGGTATTTTCGGCGAACCAACTCAGAGCAAGCCTTCACTCGAAGCGGTCGGCGAAGTCAACATTCTCACATCCGATTTCAGCGCCGAATACGCAGGCATAGCCAACATCCGCGTCAGCACCAAGCGTGGCGGATCCGAATACCACGGCTCAGCTTTTTACAATAACAAGAATTCTGCGCTAGCCGCTTGGACTCTGGGCGATCTGAATGGCAAAGCAGATTTTGCCCCCAGCGCATTCCAGAGCAAATACCCCAATCCGTACTTCAACACCAACGACATCGGCGGTTCCTTTGGCGGGCCAATTCCTCTTCTCAAGAAGACCTGGTTTTTTACAGCATATGAGCGGGACTATGACGTTTCTACTGTAAAGATTCAGTCCAACACCGTTGCACATCCCGATTTGTACACCGGCAATTTCTCACAGCTGAATGATTCAGCCAAGCCGCTAGTCCCGCCCTCGGTTCTAGCCGGGTTGACTCCCAACGAAATCGCCAACAACACGATCGACGACGGAGATGGAGACGGCGGGCGCCGCTTCGTAACGATTCCTTCGAGGCTCTTGAATCCTAGCGTTCAGCAAATGATCAACACCTATTTTCCAAAAATCGGGACCAGCGCTCCCATCAACCCTGCAAATGGCAGAATCATTGGCGGATATCAGACCATCTTGCCCGGCCGATCCGTGCTCGACACCGGAGTTCTTAGAATCGATCACGACTTTTCCGACAGAGATCACTTATATGGCGTGTACAACGCATCCGCGCAAACCAGCGCTACCAACGCCGTTGTCAATCCCTACACCGGCTTGGGTCTGACTCAAGTGAATCGCAAGAACAACACGCTTTCGCTCTCCTACACCCACGCATTTTCCCCCAGTGTCATCGATGAATTGCGCGGCGGATTTAATCGCGAGGATCTCTTGCAGCATAGCAACACCACGCTACAGGGATTCCTTTCCACTATTGGATTTGATCAGAGCGACATCGACGCATACGGTGCTGCAACGGGTCCGTTCGCTCTTTCAACCTTTGGACACCCTGCCGTCAGCTTCAGCAACACATTTGCAACCTTTACGAATGGAAATCGCAACACATTTAGACCTCTCAACCAGAACCTGATCACTTACGGCGATACCCTTACTTGGATTAAGGGCAAGCATGCTTTCCGTATGGGCGGCGACATGGTTTACAACCAAGCGCAGGACGGGTTCGCTCTCAATCGTGGCAATGTGCGCGGGTCGATTACCTATACTGGAACTGGGTTGACGCCATTCACCAATTTTCTGTTAGGCCTGCCCGGCACTACGGTCAGCACTGTCTCCAACCCTCGCCCGGCCATGGACGTTCACAATTGGGAAAGTGGATTCTTCTTCCAGGACACCTGGAAGCTCACCTCCAAACTCACCCTCAATCTGGGCTTGCGCTATGAGCTGATTACTCCTTTCATCGATAAAAATGATCTCATCGCCAACTTCGATCCAAATTTCGTCGATTCTGCAACCGGCCAGTTGGGCCGCTTCGTAATCCCTTCCAACAAAACACTCACGTACCTCGATTCACGCATCGTTAACTTCGGATACGTTCTAGCGGGCAATTCCGGTCTAGGCGTCGGGCGCGGAGTGGTGCGGACTGACAAAAACGACTGGTCTCCGCGTGTCGGTGTTGCGTGGCGCATCGGCAATCGCTCCGTAATTCGTGGCGGATACGGCATCTACTATCCGACGTCGGCGGCTCAGGGTATTCGCGATCCAATCGCCACAAGCCCTTTTAATCAGGGTGTTACGAAGAGAAATTCGTCGGGCAATCCACTCCAGGGCTGGCCGGGCAATGGAATTGACGGCATCAGTCCCATCTCCGGTGGCGCAGTCGCCGCGACTGGCAACACGCCTGCCGTGAATGTTGTCCCGGTCAATATCCACCAGCCCAGAATTCACCAGTACAACGTTACCTACGAACGTGAAATCGGATGGGGAAGTGCTATCCGATTTTCGTATCTCGGTTCTACGATGCACGGTCTGATTGCTGGCAAAGATCTCAATGAACTTCAACCCAGCGAAACGTCTTTTGGCACCAGCTTGGTGGATGACGACGGAAATGTTCACCCCGACATGGTATGCGATCCCACTCAAGGCAATTGCGGCACTTCCGATGCCGATCTGCAGCGTTATCGTTTCCCGGCGCTGGGCGACTTTGTGCTCAGCTACGGCAACTATGGCCACGCGCAATCCAACGCGTTTCAAACTCAATTTGAACATCACTACGCACACGGTCTCTTGCTGAATGTCGCGTAC
>Ga0137412_10002283_pt1 | contig 15145 bp, 14 predicted proteins | sample CZODoug2_1_16fun_FD_122160 | JGI IMG/M metagenome (GOLD analysis project Ga0137412, IMG submission 122160) | Vadose zone soil fungal communities from Angelo Coast Range Reserve, California, USA - CZODoug2_1_16fungal (Hybrid Assembly) | ecosystem: Environmental > Terrestrial > Soil > Vadose zone...
TTCGACCTGACCCTGCACGGCACCGGTGCGATGTCCGACGGCCGGGTGCTGCACGCGCTGGCCGAGGAGCTCGACGTCGATCTCGGGCTGCCCAGCGTCGAGGCGGCGCGGGCCGAGCTGCTGCGCCTGGGCACCACGAGCACGCGCGCAGCGGCGCCGGTGACCGCGCCCGGAACGCCGGCCACGCCCAGCAACGGTGAGGCGGTGCTCGCGACGTGGCCGGAGCTGCTCGACGCCGGGCTGATGTCCGACGGCGACGAGCACCTCGCCGGTACCGCCAAGCCGGCCCGGGCCCTGCTGTCGAGCGCCACCGCCGACGCGGTCGGGGTGGCCGACGGCGAGCCGATCAGCGTGTCGACCGCGCACGGCACGATCACCGTGCCGGCGGTTATCGCCGAGGTGCCCGACCGCGTCGTCTGGCTACCGACCAACGCGCGAGGATGCGCGGTGCGGGCCACGCTCGGCGCCGTCGCGGGCGACGTCGTGTCACTCACGGCCGGAGGTGAGCAGTGAGCGCTCTGGCCGCCGCGCCGGACGTCCCCGGCTTCGGCAGCGAGCCGATCTGGATCATCCTGATCAAGGTCGTCGGCGTGTTCGCCTTCCTCGTCGTCATGACGCTGTTCTCGATCGTGTTCGAGCGCAAGGTCGTCGGACGGATGCAGAACCGCATCGGCCCCAACCGCACCGGCCCATGGGGCACCTTGCAGTCGCTCGCGGACGGCGTGAAGCTCGCCTTCAAGGAAGAGATCATCCCGCTGCTGGCCGACAAGCCGGTGTACTTCCTGGCCCCGATCCTCTCGGCGGTGCCGGCCTTCCTGGCGTTCTCGGTCATGCCGTTCGGCCCGCAGGTGTCGATGTTCGGGCACCACACCGCGCTGCAGCTGACCGATCTGCCGGTCGGCGTGCTGGTCGTCTTCGCGTGCTCGTCGCTGGGCGTCTACGGCGTGGTGTTGTCGGGCTGGGCGTCGGGCTCGACCTACCCGCTGCTCGGCGGCCTGCGCAGCGCCGCGCAGATGATCTCCTACGAAGTGGCGATGGGCCTCTCGCTGGTCGCGGTGTTCCTCTACGCCGGGACGATGTCGACCTCGGGCATCGTCGCGTCGCAGTACCACACCTGGAACGTCTTCCCGCTGATCGTGTCGTTCGCGATCTACGCGATAGCCGTGGTCGGCGAGACGAACCGGGCACCGTTCGACCTGGCCGAGGCGGAGTCCGAGCTCGTCGGCGGCTTCCACACCGAGTACTCCTCGTTCAAGTTCGCGATGTTCTTCCTGGCCGAGTACATCAACATGGTCACCGTCTCGGCGCTGGCCACCACGATGTTCCTCGGCGGCTGGCACGCGCCGTGGCTGCTGGTGAACGTGTGGCACGGCGCCAACTCCGGCTGGTGGCCGATCCTCTGGTTCGTCATCAAGATCGTCATCATCATCTTCGTGTTCGTGTGGCTGCGGGGCACGCTGCCCCGGATGCGCTACGACCAGTTCATGCACCTCGGCTGGAAGATTCTCATCCCGATCAACCTGGTCTGGATCATGGCCGTGTCGACGATGCACGTACTGCGCGACCGCGGCTGGCCGTGGTGGAAGGCCGGTTCGCTGGTGCTCGTGCCGGTGCTGCTGCTGATCCTGATTCTCCTCACCGCGTGGGAGAGCGCATCCGCCAAACGCAAGGCGGTTCGGGCGGCCGAGGAGGAGGCCGAGTACCGACTCGGCCCCGCGTTCCCGATCCCGCCGATGGATCTGCGGGTACCCCGGGCTCCGAAGCTGGTGCGGGCTTCAGCGCCCGCCGCCGTCCTCGATCAGAAGGAGAGTGACGACGATGGCTGACCGGCCGAACCCGCGCCCCACTGCGCGCCCGGCGACCCGCCCGGCGACGCGTCCGGCGCGCCCGCCCGCGCGGACCACGCCGGCCAAGCCGCCGGAGCCGGAGCCGACCGGCAGCATCCTCGGCTTCGCCAAGGGGTTCGGGCTGACCTTCGCGACCATGTTCAAGAAGGTCTACACGCAGCAGTACCCGTTCGACGTCTACCCGACCGCCCCGCGCTACCACGGCCGGCACGTGCTCAACCGGCACCCGGACGGCCTGGAGAAGTGCGTCGGCTGCGAGCTGTGCGCCTGGGCCTGCCCGGCCGACGCGATCTACGTCGAGGGCGGTGACAACACCGAGGCGGAGCGGTATTCGCCCGGTGAGCGCTACGGCAAGGTCTATCAGATCAACTACCTGCGCTGCATTTTCTGCGGCCTGTGCGTCGAGGCGTGCCCGACCCGTTCCCTCACGATGAGCAACGAGTACGAGTTGGCACTCGACGATCGCCAGCAGCTCATCTACACCAAGGAGCAGCTGATGGCCCCGCTGCTGCCCGGCATGGAGGCGCCGCCGCATCCGATGCGCCTCGGCGACGACGAGAAGGACTACTACGTCGCCAAGACCCAGGAGCCGCAGACGTTGGGCGCGCCGCAGAGTGCGGCCAACGCCGCCGGCAAGCCCATCACCGGCCACGCCATAGAGGTAGGCCGCCACCATGCTTGATCCCGCCTTTCGCGAATCCCCGCGCCACCACTCGCTGGCGCTCGGGTGGACACGCGGATCCGCACCGCTCCTTCGTCGCGGGCCGCGTCGCGGCGGCGGGGCTCTTCGCGCGAGCGCTCATCGCGTGGGGGTTGCGTCATGAGCGGGTCACTCGCCGCCGTCGCGTCGGGCCCGCTCATGAACGGGCAGGTGCCACTCGGCGAAGCCGTCGCGTTCTGGATTCTCGGGCCCATCGCGCTGGCCGGCGGCATCGGCATGGTCTCGCTGCGCAACGCCGTGCACTCGGCCCTGTCGCTCGCGGCCACGATGATGTCTCTGGGCGCGATGTACATCGTCGAGCAGGGGCCGTTCATCGGACTGGTGCAGGTCATCGTCTACACCGGCGCGATCATGATCTTGTTCCTCTTCGTGCTGATGCTCGTCGGGCGCGACTCGTCCGACTCGCTGGTCGAGACACTGCGCGGGCAGCGTTGGGCCGCGGTGATCGCCGGTCTGGGCTTCGCCCTGCTCGTCGCCATCACGATCGGACGCGCGTTCAAGGGCGTCAAGCCCACGAACCTCAACTCGGCCAACGACGGCGGCCGCAACGTCAACTCGATCGCCGAGCTGCTCTTCACCAAGTACCTGTTCGCCTTCGAGCTCACGTCGGCGTTGCTCATCGTCGCGGCCGTGGGCGCGATGGTGCTGGCGCACATCGAACGCGACGGGCCGAAGCCGACGCAGAAATCGCTCGCGCAGGCCCGAATTCGATCCGGACGGCCGCAACCCCTGGCCGGGCCGGGCGTTCTGGCGTCCGGCAACTCGATCGGCACGCCGGCGCTGCTGCCCGACGGGTCGATCTCACGCGAGTCCGTGCTGGCCTCGACCCCCGGTTTCCGCGAGACATTCGGCGTCCGCGAAGAGCCCGCTGATCGGCCGGCGCTGCCCGGATCGGAGGACGTCGAATGACCCCGACGTACTACCTCGTGCTCAGCGCGGCGCTGTTCACGATCGGCGCGGTCGGCGTGCTCGTGCGGCGCAACGCGATCGTGGTGTTCATGTGCGTGGAGCTGATGCTCAACGCGGTGAACCTCACCCTGGTCACGTTCTCGCGCATCAACGGCACGCTGGACGGCCAGGTCATCGCGTTCTTCGTGATGATCGTCGCGGCCGCCGAGGTCGTGATCGGCCTCGCAATCATCATGTCCATCTTCCGAACCCGGCGGTCGGCGTCCGTGGACGACGCCAACCTGCTCAAGTACTAGGAGCCCGTCGACGTGACTACTGCTCACGGGATCCAGTCGGCTGCCTGGCTGCTGGTCGCGCTTCCCGCGCTGTCGGCCGCCGTCTTGCTGCTCGCCGGCAAGCGGGCCGACAAGTGGGGGCACTGGCTCGGCGCGGTCGTGCCGGTCGTGCTGTTCGTTTACGCAGCCATCCTGTTCTTCTCGGTCAAGAGCGAGTCGAACCGAGAGATCAGCCTGCACCTGTACAGCTGGATCCCGGTGGCCGGATTCCAAGTGGACGCCGGCATGTTGCTCGATCCGCTGTCGATGGTGTTCGTCCTGCTCATCACCGGTGTCGGCTCACTGATCCACATCTACGCCGTCGGTTACATGGCCGGCGACGAGGGTCGGCGCCGCTTCTTCGGGTACTTCAACCTGTTCATCGCCGCGATGTTGCTGCTCGTCCTGGGCAACAGCTTCCTGTCGCTCTACGTCGGCTGGGAAGGCGTGGGCCTGGCCTCGTACCTGCTCATCGGCTTCTACCAGAACCGCAACTCCGCGGCGACGGCGGCGAAGAAGGCGTTCATTGCGAACCGGGTCGGCGACGTCGGCCTGTCGATCGCGATCATGGTCATGTTCGCCTACTTCGGCACCACGTCGTTCGATGGTGTGTTCGCGCACATGGGCGGGGCCAGCAGCGGCGTCGCGGCCGCGCTCGGGTTCATGCTGCTGCTCGGCGCGTGCGGCAAGTCCGGCCAATTCCCGCTGCAGACCTGGTTGCCGGACGCGATGGAGGGCCCGACCCCGGTCTCGGCCCTCATCCACGCGGCAACGATGGTGACCGCGGGCGTGTACCTGATCGCCCGGTCGGCGCCGATCTTCGACCAGTCGCAGGCGGCGCGGACGGCGGTGGTCGTCGTCGGGGCGATCACCCTGCTCTACGGGTGCATCTGCGGCTGCGGCCAGGACGATCTCAAACGCGTGCTCGCCTACTCGACGGTCAGCCAGATCGGGTACATGTTCCTGGCCGTGGGCCTCGGCCCCGGCGTGTACGCGATCGGCATCATGCACCTGATCGGTCACGGCTTCTTCAAGGCGGCGCTGTTCCTGTCGGCCGGTTCGGTCATGCACGCCATGAACGACCGCATCGACATGCGCCGGTTCGGGGGACTGGCCCGGGTCATGCCGATCACGTACGGCGTGTTCCTGTGCGGGTTCCTCGCGATCATCGGTTTCCCGCTGGCCACCGGCTTCTGGACCAAGGACAAGATCATCGAGGCGGCACTCGACAAGGGCGGCACGTCCGGCTGGATCCTCGGCGTCGTCGCCCTGCTCGGCGCCGGCCTCACCGCGTTCTACATGACGCGGGCGCTGGTCATGACGTTCCACGGCAAGCGCCGGTGGGAGGACGACGTCCACCCGCACGAGGCTCCGCGCCTCATGACGGTGCCGATGATCGTGCTCGGTGCGCTGTCGTTGGTCGGCGGCTACCTGCTGATCTTCGGCGGCGGCCTCCAGCACTGGCTGACCCCGTCCGTCGGGTCGAGCATCGAGGAGGGCGCGCACACGGTCTCGCCGGTGGTGCTCACCATCCTCACGCTGGTGGTCGTCGCGATGGGTGTTGGCGGGGCGTGGGTCGCGTTCGGGATGCGGCCGGTGCCGGCCACCCAGCCGGTCGTCGTTTCGCCGATCACCACGGCCGCCCGCAAGAACCTCTACGCCGACGCCACCAACGAGGCGGTGCTCGAACGTCCCGGCCTGTGGCTCACCCGGGCGCTGGTCTATCTCGACAACAAGGGAGTTGACGGCGTGGTCAACGGACTGGCGGCCGCGTTCGGCGGCGGCTCCGGTCGATTGCGCAGGTTGCAGACCGGATTCGTGCGTAGCTACGCGTTGTCGATGATGGCCGGCGCCTTCGCGGTGGTGGCCGTGCTGCTCGCGGTGAGGTTCAGCTGATGCACAACGTCGCCCTCGTGGCGCTGGTGCTGTTGCCGCTCATCGGCTCAGTGGTCGTGTTCGCGCTGCCCAAGCAGGACGTCAAGCTGGCCAAGCAGGTCGCACTCGTCTTCTCGCTGGCGGTCGTCGTCTACGCGATCGTCATCGCCGCGAACTTCGACACCAAGGGCGCCCGATTCCAGTTCGTCGGCAGCTGGACGTGGATCAAGGCGCTCGGCGTTCACCTCTCCTTCGGCGTGGACGGCATCGCACTGGTGCTCGTGCTGATGTCGGTGATCCTGGTGCCGGCGGTCATCCTCGCGTCGTGGAACTCCTTCGACAGCCGCCGCGACGCCGAGGAGACGAACGCGCCCAAGCGCAGCGTCAAGAACTACTTCGGCCTGCTGCTGCTGCTCGAGTTCTTCATGATCGGGGTCTTCACGGCCACCGACGTGTTCCTGTTCTACGTGTTCTTCGAGGCGATGCTCGTCCCGATGTACTTCATCATCGGCAGCTTCGGCGGTCCGCGCCGCTCGTACGCCGCGATGAAGTTCTTCCTGTACTCGCTGGTCGGCGGGCTGCTCATGCTGGCCTCGGTGATCGGCCTGTACGTGACCGCCGGCAAGAGCACCTTCTCGTTCACCGAGCTGATCGGGGCCGTCCCCGACGGCCCCACGCAGAAGTGGCTGTTCCTCGGCTTCTTCATCGCCTTCGCGATCAAGGCGCCGCTCGTGCCGTTCCACACCTGGCTACCGGACGCCGGCGCCGAGGCCCCGGCCGGCGGCGCGGCGTTGCTCGTCGGTGTGCTCGACAAGGTCGGCACGTTCGGGTTCCTGCGTTACTGCTTGCCGCTCTTCCCCGGGGCATCGCGCTACTTCGCGCCGACGATCCTGATCCTGTCGGTGATCGGCATCCTGTACGCCGCCTTCCTGGCTATCGGCCAGCGCGACATGAAGCGGCTCGTCGCCTACACGTCGGTGGCCCACTTCGGCTTCATCGGGCTGGGCATCTTCGCGTTCACCACGCAGGGCGGAACTGGAGCCGTGCTGTACATGGTGAACCACGGCTTCTCGACCGGCGTGCTGTTCCTGGTCGTCGGCCTGCTGATCGCCCGGGGCAAGAGCCGCAACGTCGCCGACTACGGCGGCGCGGCGAAGGTGGCGCCGAAGCTGGCCGGCGTGTTCCTGCTGGCCGGCCTGTCGGCGCTCGCCCTACCCGGCATGAGCACGTTCGTGAGCGAGTTCCTCGTGCTGGTCGGCACGTTCACCCGGCACAAGGGCCTAGCGGTGCTGGCCACGACGGGCATCATCCTGGCCGCGATCTACGTGCTGTGGCTCTACCAGCGCACGATGCAAGGCACGGTGAACGAGAAGGTCCGCAAGTTCAAGGACCTCAACGCCCGGGAGGCCTTCGCCGTCGGACCGCTGATCGCGATCATCATCTTCCTCGGCGTCTACCCCAAGCCGATCATCGACATCATCAATCCGGCCGTGAAGTCGACCCTGCAAAACGTCCACCAAACTGACCCGCCGCCGGCATCCGGCACGGCCATCGGAGGAGTGAAGTGAGCCCGCTGCTGGCCGCGGCGGCCGCGCCCGCCACGCCGACGGTGCACGCACCCTCGGTCGCGTACCACGCGCTATGGCCGATCCTGATCATCCTCATCGCCGCCTGTGTGGGCGTGCTCGTCGAGGCGTTCGTGCCGCGGGCGGAGCGATTCCCCGTCCAGGTGTCGCTCGCCATCGCCAGCCTGCTCGGCGCGCTGATCGCGGTCTTCGCGCTGCACTCCACGTCGATCACCACCGTTGGTGGGGCCATCGCGATCGACGGCGTGGGGCTGTTCATCCAGGGCTCGATCCTGATCCTGGCGATCATGTCGGTGATGCTCATGTCCGAGCGCGCCGTCGAGGGCAGCCCGATCGTCGCGCAGGCGGCGGTCGTCGTCGGATCCCCTCGTGATCGCGAGCTGCAGCGCAGCGACCGCGTCCAGACCGAGATCTTCCCGCTCGCGCTGTTCGCCGTGGGCGGCATGCTGATCTTCCCGGTCGCCAACAACCTGCTGCTGATGTTCGTCGCCCTCGAGGTGCTGTCGCTGCCGCTGTACCTGATGGCCGGCATGGCCCGGCGGCGCCGGCTGCTGTCGCAGGAGGCGGCGGTCAAGTACTTCCTGCTCGGGGCGTTCGCCTCGGCGTTCTTCCTGTACGGGCTGGCGTTGCTGTACGGCTACGCGAACTCCGTCGACCTGCCGAAGATCCTCGACGCCGCGCAGACCTCGACGAAGTCTGACGTGCTGCTGTACATGGGCTTGGCCCTGCTCGTGGTCGGCCTGCTGTTCAAGGCCGGCATCGCGCCGTTCCACAGCTGGACGCCGGACGTGTATCAGGGCTCGCCCACCGCGGTCACGGCGTTCATGGCCTCGTGCACCAAGATCGCCGCGTTCGGCGCGATCATGCGCGTGCTCTACGTCGGGTTCTCGTCGACCAAGTGGGACTGGCGCCCGATCATGTGGGCGGTCGCCATCGCCTCGATGGTGGTCGGTGCCGTGTTCGGCCTGACCCAGACCGACGTCAAGCGCATCCTCGCGTACTCGTCCATCGCGCATGCGGGCTTCATCCTGGTCGGGCTGATCGCCCTGTCGAAGGACGGCATCTCGAGCACGCTGTTCTACCTGGTCACCTACGGCTTCTCGACCGTCGCCGCGTTCGGTCTGGTGACCCTGGTGCGTGATGCCGACGGGGAGGCCACGCACCTGTCGCAATGGTCAGGGCTGGCGCGCAAGAGCCCGTTGGTCGCCACGCTGATGACGATCTTCCTGATGTCGATGGCCGGCATCCCGCTCACCAGCGGGTTCATCGGCAAGTTCGCGGTGTTCCGGGCGGCGTATCACGATGCCGCCCCGCTGGTCGTCATCGCGCTGGTCGCCTCGGCGGTGGCCGCGTTCTTCTACCTGCGCATCGTCGTGCTGATGTTCTTCGCCGAGCCGCCGGAGAACGCGCCGACGATCGCGATCCCGTCGCCGGCGACGACCTTCGCGCTGACGCTCGGCACGCTGGTGACCGTGGTCCTCGGGCTGTTCCCGCAACCGATCCTCGACCTGGCGTCGCACGCGGCGAAGCTTCGAGGGTGAACTCGCCGATCGGGGTCGACTTCGCCGATGCCCAGCTCGAGGCGTCCGTGCGGGCCGGGCTCGATGCGGTCGAGGCACTCCTGCATGAGGCCATCCAGGCCGACGACGAGTTCATCGCCGAGGCGGCCCGCTACCTGGTCGACGCCGGCGGCAAGCGGTTCCGTCCGTTGATGACGGTGCTGGCCGCGCATTTCGGCGACGCGTCCGCGCCCGGGGTCGTGCCGGCCGCCGTCGTCGTCGAGCTCACCCACCTCGCCACGCTCTACCACGACGACGTCATGGACGAAGCGAGCGTGCGCCGGGGTGCGCCGTCGGCCAACGCCCGGTGGGACAACACGATCGCCATCCTGACCGGTGACTTCCTGTTCGCGCGTGCGTCGGACCTGCTCGCCGATCTCGGCCCCGCGGCGGTGCGATTACAGGCGCGGACGTTCGAGCGGCTCGTGACCGGGCAGATCCGCGAGACCGTCGGCCCCCGCGCCGGCGATGATCCGATCGAGCACTACCTGGGCGTCCTGGCCGAGAAGACGGGTTCGCTGATCGCGACCGCGGCCGAGTTCGGGGGCCGGTTCGCCGGCGTCGAGGAGTCCACGGTGGACACCCTGCGCCGCTTCGGCGAGCAGATCGGCGTCGCCTTCCAGATCTCGGACGACATCCTCGACATCGCTTCGGACTCGGCCGAATCCGGCAAGACCCCCGGCACCGACCTGCGCGAGGGAGTTGCCACGCTGCCGGTGCTGTACGCACTGCGCTCGGACTCATCCCCGGCCCGGCTAAGGGAGCTCGTGTCGCATCCGCTGGTGGACGACGCCGAGCACGCCGAGGCGCTGGCGTTGTTGCGGGCCTCGACGGCGCTGGACGAGGCGCGGGCCACGGTGCAGCGCTACGCCGATACGGCCCGGGCGATGCTCGCCGACCTGCCCGACATCGCGGCCCGCGCCGGTTTCGAGGCGCTGACCGACCGGGTCATCGACCGGACGAGCTAGGCGCGCGTCGTCCCGGTCAGGCAGATCTTCCTGCGGGTGTAGCCCCGTGCAGCAGTCGGTGCAGGAAGATCACGGCCGGAAGGAGATCTTCCTGCGGGTGCAGCCCCATGCGGCGGTCGGCGCAGGAAGATCGGGGCGGGGATGAGATCTTCCTGCGCACACAGCGCCCGGCGGCAGGCAGCGCAGGAAGATCGCGATTGCGGGGGCGCTCCTAGCTACTGCTGCGGCGGTAGCAATGCGCCCCGAGTCGAGCATCGCCTGCAGGTCCTAGCCGTCGTGCGGCGGCGGTGCGCCGTAGGGCTGCTGCGGCGGCGGACCGTAGTAGGGCGGCGGCGGTGGGGGCGGCGCGCTGGGCAGCCCGTGCGGGTACATCACCTGCAGCATCTGGTTGGCCGCCGCGACGTCCTTGTGGAACCGCTTGTGCACCCAGTACCGGCGATCGAGCGCCACCTTGCCCCACAGACCCTGCGGCTGAGCGAACCAGACGGTGCGCGGCCCGCGCAGGTGCACCCGTTTGGGAAAGGTAGGGGTCATCCGCCCGGCCCGCAGCACCACGATCGCCCGGTCGGTGACCACGACGATCGAGTACCCGGCCGCGAAGATCACGATCAGGACGGATAGCAGGATCCAGTACGGCGACGGGCCCGACTGGGCCAGGAACACCGCCTGGATCTGCTCGCCGGGCTCGAGATACGGCGCGGCCCGCCGGGCCAGCTTGTCGCGCAGGGCCATGCGAAGGTCCCTTCGTCGTTGCGGTACGACTCGGCTGCGGGCCAGCATAGAGGCGAGCGATCGGGCAACCTTCGGCCGTCTCACACGGCCAGAAGTTGCACGATCGAGGGGAAGAGCCAGGAGGCGACCACGGCTCGATTCGCGAATCGCCGCGCAGCCGGCCAGGAACTCGGCGCTCTGCTCGCCGAGCGCGGTACCGGTGGCGATGTCGTCGTGCTCGGGCTGCCGCGCGGCGGTCTGCCGGTGGCCGCCGAGGTCGCCGCTGTTCTCGAGGCTCCGCTGGACCTGTTCTCCGTCCGCAAGCTCGGCGTGCCCGGCTATCCCGAACTCGCCCTCGGCGCGGTGGCCACGGGCGGCGTGCGCGTGCTCAACGACGACGTCCTGGCCAGCGTCCCGCAAGTCGATCAGGACGAGCTCGACGCCATCACCGAACGCGCACTGGCCGAGCTACGCCGGCGTGAGGCGGCCTATCGGGGCGGACGGCCGCCGCTCGACCTGGCGCAGCGCACCGCGATCCTGGTCGACGACGGCCTGGCGACGGGAGCGACGATGCGAGCCGCGGTGAGCGCCGCCCGCCAGCAGGCCGCGGAGGTGGTCGTGGCCGCGCCGGTCGCCTCGTGGCAGTCGGTGGCGCAGCTCGAACAAGAGGCGGACGACGTCGTGATCGTGCACGTGCCGAAACGTCTCGGCGCGGTCGGCGCGCACTACGACGACTTCCGCCAGGTCGGTGACGACGAGGTCTGCCGGCTGCTGTGTTAGGAAGTGCTGCGCAGCGCGATCTGCGCCACCTGAGGATCTCCGTCGGTGAGCGTACGGGGATGGCCGCCCCGATCGAGAGCGACGATCCGGCCGGTCGCGTCGACGACGATCAGCCAACGGCTGTCCAGCGTCCAGACGGCCGGCGCACCGTTGTAGGCGTCGTCGCGACCCATCACGACTCGTGTCTCGTGATCGGCGCCCGACTCGAGATCGACGAGATGCAAGATCCCCGTCTGGCCCTGGCTCTGGTTGTCGCTGCGCAGCAGGGCAGCAGTCGTCCCGTCCGGGGAGATAACGCCGGGTGGATCGTTGCGGTCCGACGTCGGGCCGAGGACGCGATGGCGACCGGTGCTGCGGTCGATGACGTCCAGGGTGCAGCGATGCTGGTCGTCGCACTCCTCGGTCAGCCACCGGGTGCGGCCGATCGCCAGCAGCGCCCCGGAGGTGATTCGCTGCAACGAACCCGGGCGAGCGTCGTACACGCCTCCGGACAGGTAGGTCATCAGGTACCCGGCGCCGTCTGAGGCCGGCTCCCCCTCCGTGGAGATCGTGACCCCGACCGGCCGTCCGGAGAAGTCGACCAGCACCATCTTCGTCGGGTTCTGGCCACCGTTCCAGACCCACACCTGCCCCGGGCCGGGTCCGGGTATGGCTTGCCCGTCGTTGGTGAGCAGGCCCTGCAGGGGATGCACCGGCTGACCGTCCCGGATGAGGTAACCCGGGGCGGCGTCCAGCGGCTTGACGACCGCCTCGTGCGGACCGACCACGAAGAACACCGGGCCGGTGGTGCCCAGATCGATGCCGGTCGTGCGGGTTATCCGACCCGCCGCGAGTTGCAGACGCAGCACTGAGTCCGCAGTGCGGGCGAACAGCTCCACCCCCGTGGGGACGTCGAGCAGCGGGCGGCCCACGTCGGTCACGGTGACCGGAGGCGGCGCGCTCGCCGCGACGGAGGTAAGGAACTCGGTCGGCGAGGGCGATGTGGACGGCGACGGCGATGTGGACGGTGTCGGGGACGGCGCCGCCTGGTGCGACGGGTGGCGTCCGACGGTGAGGACGAGCACCAGGGCGACCAGCGCGACGAACACCAGTAGGTACCAACCGCGCGAGGACAGGCCGGGCGGGCCGGGCGGCCGCGGTCCGGCGGCTGGGCCGGCGGGGCCGGCTCGGTCGGGTGGGTCGACGTCGAGCCACTCGATCTCGCCCAGTTCGGGTTCGGGCCGCTCGGAGGACGTCACGACGTGCCATTGTCCCTCGTCGGGACGCCGGCCGGCACACTTACGTCCATGACGGCGCGCTACAACGCACTGCTCCGGCGGCTGGGACATCGGCCGTGGTTCGCCGAGCTCGGGCGTCGGGTGGTGCCTCTCGACCGGTGGATCGAGCGCAAGACCGGTGGCCGGCTGACCATCCTCGGCCACAACGCCGTCCCGCAGTTACTGCTGACCACGATCGGCCGCAAGACCGGACAGCCGCGGACGACGCCGCTGCTGTACGCGCAGGTGGGGTCGGGCTGGGTGGTCACCGCCTCGAATTGGGGCCAGCCGCGTCACCCGTCCTGGTCGACGAACCTGATCGCCAACCCGGACGCGAGCATCGAGGTGGGCGGCCAGCACGTCGACGTGTACGCGACGCTGACCGGCGGGGCCGAGCGTGAGCAGCTGTGGGCGGCGGTGACCCAGGTGTGGCCCGCTTATGACACCTACGCCGAGCGCAGCGGCCGCGACATTCGCGTCTTCCGGCTCACCCGCCGCTGAGCGGTCACGACCAGGGAGCGAGCTCCGGGGTCGCGGTGAGCGCGTCGCCGGCCAGTGAGGGGCGGCCGGTCAGCCAGGCGAGCAGTGCCCAGTCCGGGCCGCTCACCGTCACCGCGTCGCGGCCGCCCGACGTCCACACCGTGCCGCCGAGGTCGGTCGTGGTCGAGCCGTCGCGCGCGACCTCGATGCGCAGTGGCTGCTCCGAACGCTCGCCGACCTTGGTGGCCAGCCGGGGCAACAGGTAGTCGACGAAGCTGGCCGGCCAGTCGGCCGCCCCGTAGGCGCCATTCAGGTCGGCTCGGTGGATCTCGACCTCGTTCCACCGGCTGCGAATCCAGCCACTGGCCGGCCGGTCGCCGTCGGCCGGCCGATCCCACGCCGACGCCTCGGTGAGCGCGCCGCACAGGCGATCGAGACGATCGGCGGAGTCGCGGACGTCGGCGAGCAGCTCGACGGCGCTGCGCCCGGCTCCGGCCTCGATGTCGGCGCCGCGCCCGGCCGGGCCGTCCGGATACCGGGCCACGACCTCGCCGCGCAGCGCACCGGCGAACGTCCGCGTGGCGGCGTCGGCGTTGCGGGCGAGGTGGGTGAGGACGTGTCCACGCGTCCAGCCCGGTAGCACCGACGGCGCGCGCACATCCGCGTCTGACCATCGCTCGGCCTCCAACCCGGCCAGCAAGGCCGAGCTGGACGCGCGTACATCGGCTAGGTGGGCACCGGCTTCGCTCATCCCCGAATCATGCCTGGCTGCGTTGGAACGTCCGCACCCCGATCGCCACGCACAGGGCCGCGAGCCCGCCGGTGACCAGGAAGCCTTCCAGCACCTGGGTCGAGGCCATGCCGCCGTGGAACAGCGACCGCGCGGCATCGACGGTGTAGCGCAGCGGATCGACGCGAGCCACGTTACGCAGCCAGCCGGGGGCCAGCGTCATCGGCAACAGCAGCCCGGACAACAACATCACCGGCAGCACGACGAAGTTCATCAGCGGGGCCAGCGCGTCCTCACTCTTCAGGGTGAGCCCGATCGCGTAGGACGCCGACGAGAACGCGAAGCCCAGCAGCGCGATCAGCACGATCGTGACGAAGGCGCCGCCGACGCTGACCGACAGGCCGAGCGTGGTGGCCAGCAGGATCATCACGATCGACTGGAACACGATGGTGACGACGTCGCGCAGGCTGCGCCCCAGCAACAGGGCCGCGCGGCTCACCGGCGTAACGCGCATCCGCTCGATGACGCCGGAGCGCCATTCCTCGATGATGCCGAAGCCGACCATCGCCGCGCCGTAGAGCCCGAGCTGCACGAGCAGTCCCGGCACGAACACCACGTAGGCGTTGGTGTCGCCGAAGCCCGACACGTGGCTGACCGCCTTGAGCAGTGGCCCGAACAGGAACAGGAAGAACACCGGCTGGGCCAGCCCGACGACCGTCCAGATCGGATTGCGCAGCGACTGCCCCATCGCCCGCAGGAACACCAACCAAGTGTCACGAAGGAAACGGTTCACGCCGCTGCCACCTCCCGCAGGCTGCGCCCGGTCTTGCTCATGAAGACGTCATCGAGTGACGGACGGCTGACACTTGCCGTCGCGACGTTCTGCCCGGCCGCGTCGAGCAACCGCAACGCGGTCGGCAGTGCGCTCGCGGCGTCGTCGAGATAGGCCCGCACTTCGGTCTCGCCGACGGTCAGGTCGCGCAGACCGTTCAGCGCCGCGAGGGCATCGCGCACGCCCATCGGTGCCTCGGTGCCGATCACGATGGACTCGCCGGCGATCTCGCGCTTGAGCAGCTCGGGTGATCCCTCGGCGACGACCTGCCCGTGGTCGACGATCGCCACCCGGTCACACAACGCGTCGGCCTCGTCGAGGTAGTGCGTGGTCAGGAAGATCGTGGTGCCGCCCTCGCGCAGGGCACGCACCTCGTCCCACAGGTACGCGCGGCTCTGCGGATCCAGGCCGGTGGTCGGCTCGTCCAGGAAGAGCAGCGGCGGCGTGTGCACCAGCCCGATCGCGATGTCCAGGCGCCGGGCCTGGCCACCGGAGTACGTCTTGGCCGGACTGTCGGCCAGGCCGGTCAGCCGCAGCGCCGCGATCGTCTCCTCGGCTCGGGCTCGGGCTCGCATCC
>Ga0137412_10002285_pt1 | contig 15132 bp, 14 predicted proteins | sample CZODoug2_1_16fun_FD_122160 | JGI IMG/M metagenome (GOLD analysis project Ga0137412, IMG submission 122160) | Vadose zone soil fungal communities from Angelo Coast Range Reserve, California, USA - CZODoug2_1_16fungal (Hybrid Assembly) | ecosystem: Environmental > Terrestrial > Soil > Vadose zone...
CGAGTGCCGCGCGCATTTCGATATGAAATCTCCTGCGCCTGCACGTGCTCGTGCAGTTTCTCCTGGCGATATTCCAAGCGCACTGTGACATCGGAAGGGCGCTTGGCCCGCCAGAAGAAATCAAAGTAATTGCCCGAACGCTGACGTTGGTCGAACGCCGTTACCGCTCCGAAGAGCCGATACTGGCGCTCAAAAGTAATGGGAGCGTCCTGAAGTGTTGCCGTTTTCTGGCCTGGCGAATTCGACTTTCCGCCAAGCGAGCTAGTTGTCTTCCGGGCGCCCTGACCTGCTTTTGGCGGTTTATCGCTCAAAAAGAAGAGTTTCGTTTTTCGAAACTCGAAATCGTCGCTTAACGCCACCGGTAGCGGTGAGATTTTCTCAACGACTCTTGGTTCTACACGCTCACGCGCGGCCTGACTGGGAGCAGCGATAATCAAAGAGCTCAAAGCGAAGAGAGCAGCAACAAGCCTCATTTCGCCTAATAAAGCCGGATTTTGAATGGAGTGTCAACGAGCAACCGCACATCCAGATTCTTCCGCTGCTCTGGAACTCACGCGAATCTGAAAGTAAATTTCGGTCTTATGATTGACGTTCGTTATGCCCGCGGGGTGTATCTGCCCCATCAGGATTTATGGCTCGATCCGTGGGACGCAAAGCGATTCGCTTTCGTTTCGCATGCGCATAGCGACCACATTGCACCGCACGAGGAAATCATTGTTTCCGAGCGCACAGCACGCTTAATGCAAAGCCGGATGCCAGGTTCCCGCACGGAGCACATTCTGCCATTCGGTGAAAGACGAACGGTGCACGGGGTCGACCTTATGCTGTTGCCAGCCGGGCATATCTTTGGTTCCGCTCAATGTTTCCTTTTTGCCGGCAACGAGACATTGCTTTACACCGGTGATTTTAAGCTGCGTACCGGTAAATCCGCGGAGCAAGCCGAGTGGCGCAAGGCGGATACGCTGATCATGGAGACGACATTCGGCCTGCCACGCTATCGATTCCAGCCGGCGGAACTTGTCATCAATCAAATAATTGCCTTCTGCCAGGAAACAATTGATGACGGTGGAGTACCCGTGCTCCTTGGGTATTCGTTAGGCAAAGCGCAGGAGATCCTCTGTTCGCTTGATGGAGCTGGGTTAACGCCGATGCTCCACGGTTCGGTTTATCAGATGACCCGAATCTACGAGCAGTTTGGCCAATCATTTTGCAAATATCTTCGCTACAACCGAAACGATGTTACTGGAAAAGTTCTGATCTGCCCACCCAGCGCGAACCATTCGCAGATGCTGGAAAGGATTGGTCGCAAACGGGTCGCGATGATCAGCGGCTGGGCTGTCGATCCAAACGCAATCTATCGCTATCAGGTTGACGCGGCGTTTGCGCTTTCCGATCACGCTGACTACAACGATCTGGTTCGCTATGTCGAACTCGTAAGGCCGCGACGCGTATTTACGCTCCACGGTTTCGCTGCTTCGTTTGCACGTGATTTGCGCGAACGCGGGATCGAAGCATGGGCGTTGAGCCAAGAAAATCAGATGGAGCTTATGCTGGTGAAATCAGTAGTGGCAAGCAGGTCGCCTGCACCTACCAAATTTGCGGCTGACACAGCCAACGCTAAAGCATCTGAATTCCTCGCGTTTGCGAATGTTGGTGAAGCGATCGCTGCAACTCCGGCCAAACTGGAAAAAATTCGACTGCTTGCCGATTATCTGCGCGGCCTAACAAGCGCGCAACTTCCGATCGTGACACGCTACTTCACCGGCAAAGCGTTTGCCCAGAACGATCCACGCACGCTGCAGATCGGCTGGGCTGTAATCTTTCGCGCGCTGCAAGCTGCCACCAAAGTCAGCGACGCGGAGTTTCATCGCGTCGCGAGTACCCACGGCGATACAGGCAACACCGCGTTCGAAGTTCTCGATGCAAGAACGACACCGCAACCGTTCAGCATCCGCGAATCGGGCGAGTTGTTTGAAAATCTCCACCGTGCCCGCGGTCCGATCGCCAAGGCCGAATTACTGCGAAACCGATTCTCAACATTGTCTGCGCGCGAAGGTCAGTACGCCGTCAAGATTCTCACAGGCGATCTGCGCATCGGATTGCGCGAGGGTTTGGTCGAGGAGGCAATCGCGAAAGCATTCGGCCCTTCCCTCGAGCAGGTAAGGGAGGCCAACATGTTGTTAGGCGACGTTGGTCAAACCGCCCTTCTGGCTTCGCGAAACGAGCTGGCACGTGCGGAGCTGTCACTCTTTCGTCCGATTAAATGCATGCTTGCGACTCCTGAGCCGACAGCCGAAGCCGTGTGGGAACGGTTCGCCGAAGCTGCAGGGACTAGCCGGGAACTGGCGTCGTCCGCGCCGACTACCGTTTATTTGGAGGACAAGTTCGACGGTATTCGCGCACAATTGCACCGCAGTACGGAACAGGTCGAGATTTTCTCTCGCGATTTGCGACGTATCACAGGTCAATTCCCGGAACTGGCCGATGAAGCCAGGAATTTCCAGGAGGAACTGATCATCGACGGCGAAATTATTGCCTTCGAGAAGGGTCGCGGACTCACCTTCTTCGATCTGCAGAAGCGGCTGGGCCGAAGAAGCGACGGTGCCGATTTGTTCGCGCGTGCGGCGGCAGACGTGCCAGTCACGTTTGTGATCTTCGATCTTCTTTGGTTCAGCGGCCGGTCATTGCTAAAGACTCCGCTGCATGAGCGGCGAAGATATCTCAGTAGCATGCGATTGCCCGCGCGTTTTCAAATTGCCAAGGTCATGCCTGCACATTCTGCAGCCGAGATTGAACAAACGTTTCAACAGGCGCGGCAACGCTTAAATGAAGGACTAATGATCAAAAACCCGGAGAGTTTCTATCTGCCCGGTAACCGCGGCATGTTTTGGTTCAAACTCAAGAAAGAACTGGCGACACTGGATGTCGTGGTCGTGGGGGCCGAGTTTGGGCATGGCAAACGCAATAATGTGTTGAGCGATTACACATTTGCTGTGCGCGATGAAACTACTGGTAAGCTCCTCCCGATTGGTAAGGCTTACAGCGGATTAACCGACACGGAGATTGCAGAGCTGACCGAGCACTTCAAGCAGAACACAATCGCAGACCATGGTCGGTACCGCGTAGTGAAACCGGACGTGATCCTCGAAGTCGCTTTCAATTCAATTCAGCCCAGCCCACGCCACGCCAGTGGACTGGCACTGCGTTTCCCGAGAATCAAAGCAATCCGGCGCGACAAGAATGTCGATTCAATCGACACGCTGCAATACGCCCGCGAGCTGGCGGCGCAACGCGCAACTTCGCAGGCTAGTTTGCGCTGAAGCGATTGGTCAACACTTCGTATTTACTGAGGCGTAGAGGACGGAGATGGTGAAGTCGCCTCCGTGCCAGTGCCGGCGGACGTGCCGGTATCGGCAGACCCGCTGGTGTTGCCAGATGCGCTTGTGTCGCCAGTGGCCTCGGCACCGGAACTGGGTCGCGCCATGGATCTCATTTTCTGTATTGCCTCCAGCCTTTGCTGTCTTACAGCGCGCAGCTGTTCCATTCTTTTTCCCCTGCTAGCCTTTAGCTGCGAGGCGTCGGGCGGCGCTAACCCCGGAGGGGCTGTTGCAGAAGGCGGGACATTCGAAGAGCCGTCTCTTTTCAGAGCTCGCAATTGAGCGTCGGCTGGAATCATCGCCGCACGCGCTATTGCTTTTTCTTTCTCGGCCAATGTCTTCTCTCGTTCGTCTAATGCTTGCTCGCGCGTATCCAGCTCGATCTTCCGCTGAGCGAGTTGTTGTTCGGCCGCTGCATCCTGTTTTTGGCAGGAGCCCACCATCGCCAAAGGAATGAGCATCGAGAGAGCAAGGAGTTTTTTCATATCAGAGGTCGTATTTAGGTCTTCGTTAATTTCGCACGAACAAACCGAGGGGGCGGCTGCTAGTCAAATGAAAGTTAGCGCGGCTGCGGGGTGATCGAACTTGCCGGCACAACGACGACCGTCTCAATCTGACCACGGCGAAGGCGCTGAATATTGGCGAAGACGGCCACTACCGCGAGTGATGCGAGGATAATGATCATCAGCACAACGGCGCTTCTTGGGACCTGAGGTGATCGAAGTTTTTCGGCAGGTTGCTCCGGCGTATTCACGTGTGAAGTATCGATATCGATTTCACGAGCGCAAGGAAGCCTTATTCGTTTTCCCGATTCGACGAAGGCAATAACCTGTATCAGTTCAAGCGCAAAGCCGCGATTGCGTCCATGACTCGCTGGCTTAGCTGGTTGTAGAGATCCTTCCCTGGTGGATTTAGATCGGCAGTCGTAAAGAAAATAGGTTCTCCCACTACGATAGTAATTGGGACAAAGTGCAAACCGCCGCCACCGCGTGGCAGGGCTTCGTGGGCGCCAAATATCCGCATGGGCACGACTGGCGCCAGCGTTTTTGCAATGACAAGACCCAGTCCCGGCTCGGCCGGTTGCAAGCTACCGTCGACGGTGCGCGAGCCTTCCGGAAAGACCAGGGCCGCGTTCCCGGCCTTTAGAACACGAATCAAAGACTTCAGCGCGCTGCGGTCGATGCGCTCTTGATTGACAGGGATTACATTGAGCTTTGGCAAAAGCCAGCCGAGCGGCGGCATGTCCAGCAACGTTCGCCGCGCCAAAAAGTAAACAGCCCGATCACACGCGGTGCCGGCAAGCGGCGGATCGAGATAACTCTGATGGTTCATCGCGAGAATGACGGGCCCGCTCTGAAGCATGCGCTCCCGATGAATTACACGAAAATGAAAAAATAATCGACCAACAAGGCGGCTAAGGTGATAACCAAGCCAGTAATAGAAATTCATTTAACGAGTAAACGAATGAGCGATTCAGCGGTTTGTTTTCATTCAATCCTTGCGCTGCTAAATCGGCAGGCCCATTTTCTTGAGTAGACCCATGATCTCGTCGATGACCTGCTGAATCGTAAGATGTGACGTGTCGATGACATGTGCGTCTTTCGCAATGATGAGCGGTGAGACCGGGCGTAAAGAATCAGCGCGGTCACGGATCGCGATTTCGTCGCGCTCTCCTTGTGCGGCCCGACGTTGGAGACGCACCTGAGGCGAAGCATCAATGTAAAATTTGTAGGGCGTGTTTGGAAAAACCACCGAACCAATATCCCGACCTTCCACAATCAGATCTTGGCTATGTGCAAGCTCGTGCAGTTTCTTCGCAACAATCTGGCGAACCACAGGGAACTGACTGACGCCTGCAACGCTTTTGTTCACACCATCATCACGCAAGTGCGCCCCAGGATCCACGTCATCAATCAGAATGCGCGACTCATTGTCTTGCAGGCGGCATTTGATGTCTGCGGCCTGAAGGGCTCCAGCGATACGATCGCTTTCTTCTGGATGGATTTTCTTTTGCAGGATGTGCCAGGTGATTGCTCGATAAATGGCGCCAGAATTAACGTACACAAATCCCAGGCGCCGGGCGAGCTCTTGCGCCACACTGCTTTTTCCAGAGGCTGCCGGGCCATCAATGGCAATTACCCGATGACAACGTTGCTGGGAAGCGTGCATAAAATAAGGCCTTCACTTTAGCCGGCGGACGCGCGGGAATGCAACGCGTGCCGTGCGTAACGTCGATGGCAAGAATGAGGGAAAACGCCCAACGCTCAACTATTTGAATTGAACGTTGGATGTTGGGCGTTGAGCGTTACGCGTTGAAATATGAGACGTTGCGCCATAGCCTCAATTGTAGCTCATGCTTCTTCCTCGACCGGTCCGGGAGTAAGTGAACCGATCACAGGCGTGCTGATTTGCATTCGCTTTAGATTTGTGAACTCCTCGATCACCGTTTCAAATCCAGGATAAGATTCACGAATACATTCGGCTTCCTGGATAACGGTTTCGCCGTCCGCGAACAAGCCCGCTATGGCAAACGCCATCGCAATACGATGATCGCCAAAACTCGGTACGCGGACTCCGTGCAGGGGTGCCGGACCAAGTATTTCAAGGCCATCATTCATTTCAGCTACCTGCGCTCCCATGGCACGCAAATTGTGCGCAATTGCGGCGATGCGATCGCTTTCTTTCACGCGCAACTCCTCTGCGTGACGGATAATCGTCTTGCCATCCGCAAGAGCGCCGGCGACTGCAAGGATCGGCAATTCATCAATAAGCTGCGGCACTTCCTTACCCTGAATGACAGTGCCCTTAAGCGGGAAACCGGTGACTTCGACAACTCCGCGCGGTTCGACCTGATCGACGTCCTCGATGGCCTCGCGCACTTGCGCACCCATCCGAAGCAGAACGCCGAGTAACGCTGTTCGCGTGTGATTCAAACCAACATCGCGAATGAGTAGATGACCTCGTCTCTGCGCCGCAGCGGCGACCAGCCAGAAGGCTGCGGAAGAGATGTCGCCTGGAATGTCAAAGTCGCGCGACTCTGGGACCTGGTCTCCGAACACGCTGACGCTGCCATTTCCGTCCACCGCTGTTCGAACCAGGAAATAATCAAACATCATCTCCATGTGATCCCGAGTGGGTGCTGGCTCGATCACAGTGGTCTTGCCCTTGGCAAAGAGGCCCGCCAGCATCAATGCGCCTTTCACCTGCGCGCTTGCCACAGGTGGTCGATAACGAATGCCACGCAAGGAACCTCCCTGGATGCGCAACGGTGGCGTCTCTTCGGGACCTTCCGCGACAATATCCGCACCCATCTGACGAAGTGGCGCGATGATGCGGTCCATCGGACGTTTTGCGAGCCCGGCGTCCGCGACAAGCCGACTTTCAAATGTCTGCCCAGCTAGCAGCCCGGCGAGAAGACGCATGGTGGTGCCAGAATTGCCGCAATTGATTTCGCTTTTAGGAGGCGTAAGAACCCGCTTTTTCCCATGCACGATCAGCGTGGCCGGCTCGGGCTGTTCGATCTTGATCCCGAGCGCGCGCAGCGCGTTCACCGTGTGCATACAATCTTCGCTGGGAAGAAATCCCTGCACAGTGCACACTCCATTCGACAAGGCGGCGATGACTACCGCACGATGCGAGATGCTTTTATCGCCGGGTACAGTAATCTCGATGTCAATTCGAGGCGCCCGTTTTACCCGCAACTCCATAGAATAAGAAAAAACCGTTAGTGGATACTCAATACGGGATGCTCGGTAGAAGATAGGCGCCGCGCGAATTCAGCACCCAGCATCAGCCTCGAACACTCCCAAGGCAACCCATTACGGAACAAGAAAGATTTTGTCCGTGTATGGATCTTTTACTTCCGTTCCCGGAGGGAATCCTTCCACATCGATATATTTGCCAGGTGAATAAGGACTCTCTACCAGGTGAGGCTTGCCAGGAACCGGAATTCCGTACGGATAATCCCCTTTTGCGACCTTTGTCGGCGCGGATGCAGGAGGCGGGGACGCTGCCGAGGTCTCTACGGGCGGTGTACCGGTAGGTTGAACAGGGCCATTCGGATTGAACGGCTGTTGCGGCGGCGGGTACTGTTCAGGCTGGGCAGGCGCATAGCTCGCGGCCCGATGTCGGGAGGGTGGTGGCTGCGGCTCTTCACTGCATGAAGCGAAGAGGAAGGCCGCGAATAGAGCAAGCGACAGTGAAAATTTCATAAATGGAAAATACTGTCACAATCGTATCCACAGTCTGAGTCGTTGCCAATCATTAAATCTCTTTTTGTTCACACTCAGCGATGCTTTCGCAAAAATTGGCGTGGATACAATGGCGGTCCGCCTTCCATCCGAATCCAAGATAGATATGTCGACGGCGAACAACTCCCACGCAGAAATCTTGATAGTGGATGATGATGCCTTGAGCCGCAAGATCCTGGCGCAGGTGCTAACGTCTGCAGGCTACAACTGCCAGGTGTGCGAGAACGGCGCCGAAGCATTGGAAATGATTCACGCCAGGCAACCTTCGCTCCTGTTGCTCGATTTCGATATGCCAGGGGTAAATGGCGCGGAGGTGTTAAAACAGCTTCGCTCGGATCAGCACCAGGCAGTCGCACGGGTGCCGACAATCATGTTGACCGCGCACGGAAGCGAGGAAAGCGAAGTCTCTTGTTTGCAAGCTGGCGCAGACGATTTCGTAACAAAACCGGTCAACGCGGCAGTATTGCGTGCGCGAATCGAGACCCAGCTTCGACTCCGTTCGATGAGGCGCCGATTAGAGAGGCAAAATGACGAACTCGAACAATGGCGACATGATCTTGAGCGCGACCTGGCGGCAGCTCGTTTGACGCAGCAATCGTTAATTCCCCAAAAACCACTGGTGCTGCCTGGATGGGAGGTTGCAGCCTCTTATCGCCCACTGATACAGGTGGGCGGCGATATCTACGGCTGGCTACGAATGAAGGATGGCCGGACCTTGTTTTGGATTGCCGATGGCTCCGGTCACGGGGCTGCTGCTGCACTGCTTACAACGTTGGCAAAGCTTCTTTTTCACCATGGCAATGTGGAACATAGTTCGCCAGCCAGCCTGATGGAGGCAGTTAACGATGACTTTCGCAGCATTTTCACCGGGCGCTCTTTCATGACAGCGATGTGTGTTGCGCTCAATCACACAAACGGAAGCGCGCACGCTGTTGGAGCGGGTCATCCCCCGCTTCTCATCGTTCGCCATAATGGTGCCACGGAATCGATCGCATCAGTCGCACCTCCGCTGGGCCTGATCGAACGTCCCGAATTTGTCGAAACCCCACTCGATTTCAAACCAGGAGACGCCTTCCTTCTCTATACCGACGGCTTGTTTGGCTCGTCAAAAAATGAAGAGCGTCAAGTGACGCCCCAGCAATTAGAGAAGATGCTGGACCACTCTGCTCCGACTGCCGAAGCATTACTCAAGAGAATTTTAGAGCGAGCAACACCCAATAACGCCAAAGACCCCTTGTCCGATGATATGACCGCCCTGACTGTGCGCCGGATGGCCCCGCAATAAATTTTTCGTTTGCTTAAAATTAGTGTTGCTCTCTCGCAAGCGAAACGTTAATCAGCCTCCATGCCGAAAACCAAAAAGAAAACTTCCAAGCGCAAACCGAATCCCGCCTTCATGAGGCCGGTCCAGCCTGACGATAAGCTTTCTGCCATTGTCGGGTCGCAGCCGCTACCACGCTCGGAGCTTACCAAAAAGCTCTGGAACTACATCAAGAAGCACGGTTGCCAGGATAAAAAGAAACGAACCATGATCAACGCCGACGACTCACTCAGGCCGGTATTCAACGGTAAGAGCCAGGTGAGCATGTTCGAGATGACCAAGCTCGTCTCGAAGCATCTGCGGTAGATCCCAACCGTCGATAGCCCGGCGTTCGTTCGCCGGGCTATTTGCGGACTGAAAAAGTAAGAGCCGCGCTGGCCCCGAATGCTTTCGGGGCTCTTGCGCGAGGTACTGTTTCCATCGAAGATGGTGACGTGAAAACCTACCGTTTTTTTCTTTTCGCCATTGCGGCCTCTGTTCTTATCCTCGGGCCATTCGCCAGCGCGGAGTCTGACTGGCTCACCGATTACAAGAAAGCGCAGCAAGAAGCCAAGGCGAGTAACAAAATCCTGTTGCTCGATTTTACCGGCTCAGATTGGTGCGGCTGGTGCAAGAAGTTTGACCGGGAGGTTCTGTTACAGCCGGAGTTCAAGGACTTCGCGCGGGACAATCTAGTGATCGTAGAACTCGATTTCCCGCGTGGCAAACCGCAAGCCCCTGAGCTGAAAAAACAAAACCGAGAACTTGCGCAGCAGTACGAAATTGTAGGGTTTCCCACGATTGTTGTTCTTAGCGCGGACGGACAGAAGCTTTGGCGGTACGACGGTTACTTTCCCGACGGTCCGACCGCCTTCATCGCACAACTGCAGAAATTGCGGAAAGGCTGAATCGGCCTTGATTTCTGCCGCGAATAAAATCGGCTGCGGATTTGTCGCTTTGGTGCGAGGGAAGCAGCCGCGCCTTGCATAACCGGCAGCGTCCGCTAGACACGCATTCACACTTGCCAAGTTCCCATTTATGTCTGCTTACCGTTTGCTGTTCTTTTGTTTCGCCACGTTAAGCTTCATCCTTGGACTTGGCGCGGAACCTACGCCAGCAAAGCGAACTGCGGCTCGAGAGACTCGAGCGACGCCGGAAGAACCGAGTATTACATTCAACTCGGTCCACGTCGACGGTCCTTACATCGCGATGACCTTTGACGACGGACCGAGCGCGACACTGACCCCAAAATTGCTTGATTTGCTGGCCGCGCATCACATCAAGGCAACCTTCTTCGTGATCGGTGAAAACGTCGCAGAACATCCCGAGATCGTTGCGCGAGCTGCGCGGGAAGGTCACGAAATTGCCAATCATAGTTGGTCGCATCCCAATTTCGGCAAGATGTCGGACGAAAGCGTTCGTCGCCAACTCCACCAAACCGATGACGCAATCACGAACGCCACGGGCAAGCATCCCACGTTGCTGCGACCGCCTTATGGATCGATCACGGCCCGCGAGAAACGCTGGATTCACAATGAATTCGGTTACGACATTATTCTTTGGGACGTCGATCCATATGACTGGAAACGTCCCGGTCCTGCTGTGGTCCGAGCTCGCATTCTTAAAGAGACGCGCCCCGGCTCGATCGTGTTATCTCACGACATTCACCCGGGAACGATCGAAGCGATGCCTTCAACTTTTGATGAGCTCGAAGCAAAAGGATTCAAATTCGTGACGGTATCAGAATTGATTCGCATGGCGGCGGCTCGCCCCTCCCATCCGAGCCCTCCGCCGAGCAGCAACGTTTCACCGAGCGAAACTGGATCTCCGGCCCCTACTCCATCCCCAGCGTCTTCGCCACCCGGCTAGGCCGGCGTCTTGGAGTCTACTTCTTTGTGGCACCAAGGCCGCGATCTGCCATCCGTTGCTCGTTCTGGCGACGCGCGATGACAAAGTGGTTATTTTCGCCGTAGCTTCGCCACGGGCCCGGGGACACATCGCGAACTTCGACGAATTGCCAGTCGGTCACGTCGGTTGGCGCCAGTGCCAGGTAATCACGCACAGCCGGAGAAACATCCAGCCCGGCACCGTGGTTAAGATTTGGCTTGGGGCGCTCATTTCCAAAGACATATTGAAAATGATCCGTGCGAAACGGACCACAATCCTCCCACTGCGCATAACAGGTCCGATTGCCTTTACGAATCGCAATCCAGCGGTCTCGGCATACCGATTGCCCCGGCCCCCTATACTCATGTTTAAACCATGGAATGACCAGCGCAGCTTCCGGTTTGAACTGACCATGCGTTACATCGTTGTACGGTAAGGCACAGTAAAAGGGGTTTTGCTTGGGAATAAAAGCAATTGGAATGTAATTGCGCCGCGCACCGGTATCGGGGGTATCGGTTCCGCCATAATTCTCCGTCCAATTAAAGTCCCAGGAACTTTTGTAGTTTGGAACCGGATTATTGCCTCCGGCTTGTTCTCCAACCCAAAACACTGTGGTAACGATATTGGTCTTCCACGGATAACGCTGGACCGCAGGACGTGAGCTCGTCGGGATAAAAACCTGCGGCTCTACTTTGAGCAGAGCCTGCTCGCGCAGTTTCATTGCGTACTTTGCAAAGTCGGCTGCCGTGGCATAAGGCGAAGTGGATTGCTCGTCGGCCTTCGCCGCGCAAACAATTCCCAGACTCAAACAAGCCGCAAGAAGTCTCCTCATCTCCAAACGCCGCCATCTCCTATCCGATTCCACGCTCTTACGCAAGGCGAAATTTCCATCCACACGGCGACACTGGTATCAATCTTCCGACGAATGTTATGTCGCATATGCAACAAACGTTCTTGCTAACCTTGGGTACGGGAGTGACATTGCAATCCCGGTTTAATCGCGGCTCAGCACGGTGTCGATCTTGAATTGACCATCGTCCCGCTCTGGATGGTTCAGTGTATAGTGCAGTCCGCGGCTTTCCTTGCGGCATAGCGCCGAATCGACTATCAAGGCGGCTACTGCCGCGAGGTTGCGCAACTCCAGCAGGTCAACCGATACTTTGAAATTCCAATAGAACTCACGAATCTCGCGCTGGAGATTTCGCAGGCGCGCGCTGGCGCGCTGAAGCCGCTTGTCCGTGCGCACGATTCCCACGTAATCCCACATCAAACGTCTGATCTCATCCCAATTGTGATAGATCACAACTAGTTCATCTACGTCCTGCACATTTTCCGATTTCCATTCCGGCAACGGGACCTTGTGTTTCGAGGCGCGTCGTGTTTGCACAGCCGCGGCCGCTGCGCGATGCGCTACCACCAAACCTTCCAACAGCGAGTTGCTCGCAAGCCGATTCGCACCGTGCAACCCGGTGCACGCGACTTCGCCAATCGCATAAAGCCCGGGCAAACTCGTCGCACCATTCACGTCCGTTTTGATTCCACCGCATTGATAGTGCGCAGCGGGTACTACCGGAATCGCCTGCTTTGACATGTCGATCCCAAACCGCAGACAGTTCTGATAAATGTGTGGGAAACGGTCTTGAATGAATTCCGGCGATCTGTGCGTGACATCCAAAAACACACACTTGGCACCCGAGCGCTTGATCTCCGCGTCAATCGCGCGCGCGACGATATCGCGCGGCGCCAGTGAACCGCGCGCGTCGTAGCGTTTCATGAAATCTTCGCCACGATTGTTACGCAAGACGCCCCCCTCACCGCGCACCGCCTCCGAAATGAGAAACGATTTCGCCTGTGGATGAAAAAGACAGGTGGGATGAAACTGAATAAACTCCATGTTTGCAATCTCCACGCCTGCTCGCCACGCCATCGCCACGCCGTCCCCGGTCGCTATGTCCGGATTGGTCGTGTACAAATAAACCTTCCCACAACCGCCCGTGGCAAGCACGATCCGATCCGATCGAATGGTTTCAACCTCCCCAGTTTTTTCATCCAGGACATAGACACCAAGACAGCGATCTTCGGCCGCGAAACCGAGCTTGGCAGCAGTGATCAAATCAACCGCCATATGATTTTCCATCAGCTGGACATGTGATTGCCGGCCCAGCTCGCGTAGCAAAGTATCTTCGATCTCTTTCCCAGTTACGTCTCGTACGTGTAGGACGCGGCGCTTGGAATGACCGCCTTCTTTACCGAGATCAAGCTCACGATGTCCGGAAATCTGACGCTCATCGAACTGCAGACCGAGTTCGACGAGCTCGCGGATGCGTTCCGGACCTTCGGTGACAATTGTACGCACAACCGCCTCGTCACACAGACCAGCGCCAGCTTCGAGCGTATCGCGAACGTGCAACTCCAACGAATCTTCATCGCTCGTCACGCAGGCGATCCCACCTTGCGCCCAGGCGGTATTTGTATCGGAGCCTTTGCGTTTCGTTATAACAGCTACCGGTCCGCGCTTTGCCGCTTTCAATGCAAAACTCAGGCCGGCGATACCGCTGCCAATCACCACGAAATCGTATTCCTTCATCCCAACCGGATATTATCGATCAAGCGAGTTTTGCCAAAGGACACAGCAAGCGCGAGCAATGAATTTGGTTTGACCGTTTCAACGGGTTGCAAAGTTTCGGAATCAGCAACCTGCACGTAATCAATCCGAGCCAGTGGCGCTTCATCGATTACTTTGCTGACAAGATCGACAATTTCTCTCGTAGATTTGTTACCGGCATTTGCCGCTGTCAACAAAGCCCTATGCAAAACTGGTGCCTGTTTGCGTTCTTCGATATTCAGATACTGATTGCGCGAACTGCATGCCAGGCCGTCTTCTTCGCGCATCGTAGGCACTGCAATGATGTCGGTCTTGAAATTGAGGTCGCGCACCATACGGCGAACGATGACTAGTTGCTGAAAATCCTTCTCGCCAAACAAAGCGGCGTCCGGCGAAAGAATGTTGAATAACTTCGCGACGACCGTACAAACACCGCGGAAATGCCCGGGGCGCGATTTGCCCTCCAGCGTATTTGAAAGAGAGGACTCCTCGACAAACACTGAACGATCGTCAGCGTACATCTCCGCAACACTGGGGCGGAACAAAAGATCGACCCCGGCATTTCGACAAAATTCTTCGTCCGTTTTTTCCGGGCGTGGATAGCGCTCGTAATCGCTTCCAGGTTCAAACTGCAGCGGATTAACGAATATGCTCAACGCTACTTCGCCATCGTGGCCAGCATGTTTGCGTGCGACACGGAGCATTTCTCCATGCGCCTTGTGTAAAGCGCCCATGGTGGGAACAAGCACACGGCGCTTAGCATACGGCTGCGCCTGCGCCTCGGCGACCGTCGTAATGACCCGCATCTTAGAAACAGAGCTGCTCATGAACACAAATATCCAGAGATTTCCTCCCAGCCTCCGCATGAAGCTACGGCGCGGCAAGCGACTTCGCTCGGAATGACAAATGCGATCACCCTGTTTCGAGCCAGATAGCTTGCCTGGCAAAGCAGAATTTCTTGTGACCAAAATTTTCCGATCCAGCCTGCAGGGCCAGATCACGCATCTCAGAAAAGGAGAACGCTCGAATGGCCGAGAGCCGTGCATCATGACAAGTCATCGCCTCGCGGAGAATCAGCGTAGTCAAAAGATAAACGCCTGCGACAAGAGAAAAACTTCGTCGCAAATCCGACACCAGGACAAATCTTCTGGATACCTGGCAACACCTATGCAGGAGCCGCACCGCATCCTCGTTGTTGAAGTGGTGAAGCGCCAGCGTACAAAGCGCGATGTCGTATGCTTTAGCGGAGTTCCATTGGAGAATGTTGGCTTCGCTGTAGGAAATCTCCGGATAATCGGCGCTCAGTCTTTGGGCGATTTCCAATGTGGCAGGTTGGTGATCCAAGGCATCAATCTCCACATCGGCTCGAATCTTTCGCGCATAATCGACAATCAATCGTGGGATATCGCCTGAGCCCGTTGCCAGATCCACGACGCGCAATTTGTCGGCTGGTTTAATCCAGTTGCGAATAAAACCCAATACAAGGCGATAGCTTCCGAACCAGCGATTCAATTGCCGAATACGTTCCAGATCGCGCTCCAGCTCGGCAGACACCGGCTGCTCCCGATCCATCATTTCCAGCACGGCCGGATCGAAACTTCGCTTCATTTACTGAATGGCCCCCTATGAGCGGTGTAAGCTTAATACAACAGTTATCGATCGCGGCTACAGCGATAGGAATTTTCGCCACGATTCTGGGAGCGCGGCTGTTTC
>Ga0137412_10002286_pt1 | contig 15132 bp, 15 predicted proteins | sample CZODoug2_1_16fun_FD_122160 | JGI IMG/M metagenome (GOLD analysis project Ga0137412, IMG submission 122160) | Vadose zone soil fungal communities from Angelo Coast Range Reserve, California, USA - CZODoug2_1_16fungal (Hybrid Assembly) | ecosystem: Environmental > Terrestrial > Soil > Vadose zone...
GACGCGACCTTGATCGAGCGGATGGAGGCGGCCGGCGCGGTGCTGGTCGGCGCGCTCAACATGGGCGAATACGCCTACGACTTCACCGGCGAGAACATTCATGATGGCCCTTCGCGCAATCCGCACGACCCGACGCGGATGAGCGGCGGCTCGTCCGGCGGCTCGGGCAGCGCGGTCGGCGGCGCGCTGGTGCCGATCGCGCTCGGATCGGACACCAATGGATCGATCCGGGTGCCGTCATCGTTCTGCGGCATCTTCGGCCTGAAGCCGACCTATGGGCGGCTGTCGCGGGCGCGGTCGTTTCCGTTCGTCGCGAGCTTCGATCACCTCGGCCCGTTCGCGCGCTCGGTCGCCGATCTCGCGCTCGCTTACGATGCGATGCAGGGACCGGACGGCGACGATGCTGCCTGCACGACGCGACTCGCGGAGCCCGTGACGCCGCATCTTTCGGAAGATATCTCGGGTTTGCGCATCGCCATCGCCGGCGGCCACTTCCAGACCAATCTGTTCGCGGAGGCCAAGGAGGCGGTCGCGCAGGTCACCAAGGCGCTCGGCGTCACGCACACTGTCGAGATACCGGAGGCCGCGCGCGCCCGCGCCGCGGCCTATGTCATCTCGACCACGGAAGGCGCCTCGCTGCATCTCGACCGGCTGCGCCAGCGGCCGAACGATTTCGATCCGGCGGTGCGCGACCGGCTGATCGCGGGCGCCATGATCCCGGCGCCGCTGGTCGACCGCGCACAGAAATTCCGCCGCTGGTATCGCGCGCAGGTGCTCGAACTGTTCAAGTCGGTGGACGTGCTGATCGCGCCGGCCACGCCCTGCATCGCGCCCAAGCTCGGGCAGGCCACCTTCGTGCTCGACGGCGTCGAACTGCCGGTGCGCGCCAATATCGGCATCCATACCCAGCCGATTTCCTTCATCGGCCTGCCGGTCGTCGCCGTGCCCGTACCATTGCAGCCGATGCCGATCGGGGTGCAGATCATTGCAGCACCCTGGCGTGAGGACATCGCGCTACGGGTGGCTTACGCGCTGGAGCGGATGGGCGCCGTGTCGGCGCCGCCGCCGAAAGGATTTTGAAGCATGGATATCGATCTGCCCGAGGTGGTTGCCGAGGTCGCCGCGCAGTTTGCCCGCTACGAGCAGGCGCTGGTGACCAACGACGTCGCGATACTCGATGAATTGTTTCGCAACGATTCCCGCACGCTGCGCTATGGCATCGCGGAAAATCTCTATGGTTATGGCGAGATCTCCTCGTTTCGTGCCGGGCGTTCGCCGGCCGGGCTGATGCGCAAGACCGCGCGAACGGTCATCACCACCTATGGCCGCGACACCGCCGTCGCCTCCACGCTGTTCTATCGCGACAATGCGCCGGGCCGCGTTGGGCGGCAGATGCAGACCTGGGTCCGCTTCCCCGAGGGTTGGAGAATCGTCGCTGCCCATGTCAGCATCATCGACGAGCCCAAGGTTTTGGAAGTGCAAGGTTCTGGAGTGTTGGAAACCAAGGTTTGACATGAGCCTCGACGGTGTTCCGATCAACGCATCGGCTCCTCCCGCAAATGAAGGCGGGGCGGCGTCGCGGCGTGTTGATCGCGCGCCAGCGTCGGCGCAGAAGGTCACGCGTGCGGAAGAACTGCGGCTGCAACTGGCCGACGAGATCGTGCGCGGCGTGCTGGCGCCCGGCGCGGCGCTGGATGAAACCGACATCGCGCGGCGTTTCAGCGTCTCGCGCACGCCGGTGCGCGAGGCGCTGCGCCAGCTTGCCGCCTCAGGCCTGATCGATGCCCGCGCGCATCGCGGCGCGGTGGTGGCGCGGCCATCGATCGAGCGGCTCACCGGGATGTTCGAGGCGATGGCCGAATTGGAGGCGATGTGCGCGAGCCTGGCCGCGGAACGGATGACGCCCGCGGAGCGCCATCGGCTGGAGGCGGTGCACGAGGAGTTACGGGTGCTGAGCCATGCCGGCAATCCCGACCGCTTCCACGAGGTCAACGAACGCTTCCACAACACGATCTATGCCGGCTCGCAAAACGCCTATATCGCGGAGATCACGCTGGCGACGCGGGTGCGGGTGCAGCCGTTTCGTCGTGCGCAATTCCGCAATCTCGGCCGGCTCGCCAAGTCGCATGTCGAGCACGACCGCGTGGTGGTCGCGATCCTGCGCGGCGACCGCGTAGGCGCCGCCGCCGCGATGCGCGCCCATATCGAACTCGTGCGCGACGAGTACGAGATCTACGCGGTGTCGGTGTAGGCGCTGCCGCGCTTTTCTCCCAGCATCGTCATTCCGGGATGGCCCGAAGGGCCAGGCCCGGAATCCATACTCACGATGGTGGTTATGGATTCCGGGCTCGCCGCTGCGCGGCGCCCCGGAATGACGACGCGGCTAGACCGCCGTTTCCGCCATATACGCCCGCCAGCCGCCGAATGCCGAAATGTCCCGCGCGCCGTCGAGCGCCGCGGCTTCGACGATGAAGCCCTTGACGCTGCCCCCGTCGGCCAGCCGGATCGTGCCGATCGACAAGGGCGGCGGCACCGCTGCGACGAACCTGCCGAAGGCGGATGCCGTGAGCGTCCAGATTTCCAGTTCGATCGCCGATCCCTTGCCAGGCTCGACGCGCAGCATGCCGGGTTTCGGCGGCGTGGTGTCGAGCGCATAGAGCTTGTAGTCCGCCGCGGTGACGGCGGTTTTCAGTAATTGGCCGCCAAGCGCCATCAATTCGCCGTTCAGCGCCATGCCCGAGAGATGCGCGCCGACCACCGCAATCGCAATGTCATCCGCGCCGGCCCTTGCCGGCAATGGCGCGAGCGGTGGCGGCGCCAGATTCCCGGCGCCGACGGGAAGCCCGTTGTCGGCATGGAAGACGCGGCCGATCGAGGCGAGCAGCGCGTCTTTACTGGCGGGTGCGAGCAGGGTGATGCCGAAGGGAATGCCGTCGGGCCTGATCGCCGCCGGTAACGCGAGCCCGCAGAGATCGAGCAGGTTGACGAAATTGGTGTAGGTGCCGAGCCGGCTGTTGAGCTCGATCGGATTGGCCAGCACCTGCGCGGTCGTGTACGCCGTCGGTGCTGTCGGCAGCACGATCGCGTCCATGTCGGCGAACGCCCGCTCGGCGACCTTGCGCAACGCCTGCAACCGATAAAGCGCGGAGAAGGTCTCGGCCGCGCTCAGCCGCGCGCCCGCTATCGTGATCTCGCGCGTCACCGGATGAATGGCCTCTGGCGATGACGCCAGGAGATCGCGGATCACCAGATAGCGTTCCGCGACCCACGGCCCTTCATAGAGCAGCCGCGCGGTTTCATAGAACGGCTCCAGGTCGAACTCGACCAGCGTGGCGCCGAGCGCGGTCCAGCGTTTGAGCGCATCGCCATAAGCCGCCTCCGACGCCTTGTCGCCGAAAAAGATCAGTTGCCCGCTGCGCGGCACGCCGAGGCGAAGCTGGGCGGGCAGCGGCGTGAGATCGCCGAGCGGCCGGTCGCGCGAGAACGGATCGGCGCCGTCGGGCGCGGTCATCGCGGCCAGCGCGGTCACCGCGTCGTCGACGGTGAGCGAAAACACCGAGACGCAGTCGAGCGTGCGGCAGGCCGGCACGACGCCGGCGGTCGAGATCATGCCGAGGCTCGGCTTCAGGCCCACGATATTGTTGAGCATCGCGGGTACGCGCCCCGATCCCGCGGTATCGGTGCCGAGCGAAAGCGGCACCAGGCCTGCCGACACCGCGACCGCCGATCCCGAACTCGATCCGCCCGGTACGAGATCGCCATTGAGCGCATTTTTGGGAATGCCATAGGGCGACCGCACGCCGACCAGGCCGGTCGCGAACTGGTCGAGATTGGTCTTGCCGATGACGATGGCGCCCGCCGCGCGCAGCCGCGCCACGGCGGTCGAATCATGCGACGGCATATAAGAGTAGGCCGGGCAGGCGGCGGTGGTCGGCAAGCCCTGCACGTCGATATTGTCCTTCACTGCGACGGGCACGCCGTGGAGCGGCAACGCGGCGGCATCCCTCGCGCGCAGGCTTTCCGCTTCGGCCAACGCGTCCTTCTCGTCGCGCAGGCTGATGAAGATGGCGGGATCGGCGTGATCGCGGATGCGCTGGTAGGAGCGTGCGACCGTCTCGCCCGGCGAGAGCTGGCCCGCGCGATGCGCGGCGACGATCGCGGCGACGGTTTCGGTCACACAACACTCCGATCGAGAACGAGGCTTCGTTTCGCCACCGCTGGCGGAGCTTCGCGGCCAGAAATTCCGGGCTCAGCCCGAGGCATAACGAAGCAAGGGACGTGCCATTGTGTACAACGCCGCCGAGTTCGGGTCGATCGGAATAACAAAGTTCGATGAGATGCTTAGGGTCGATTTGGGGGAGCACCGGGGTGGCCCTGGAGAGACGCCCGCAGGGCGCGTCTGACTGGTTTCCAGGCAATCCAGTCGCGGGCCTGCGGCGACGCCGCCATCCGCGGCGCGCCGCATGCCATCCAGATATATCCAGGTATCAAGGCTCACCCGTGCGAATGCGACCGATGACGCACCAGTCCGGGATGCGCCGGCACGGCCTTGGCGGCCGGCGGGCTGGCATTGTGCGCGGCGCCTGTCGCCCTCGCCTGCTTCTGGGCGACCATGTGCTCGGCGACCAGTTCCGAGGAGAAGCGGCTGATCGTGTCCGGATCGGTGATGATCGACTGCGTGTTGTTCTGCGCCTTGTAGCCGGCGCCGCCGGGCTGTCCCTTGACGACGAAGGTGCCTTCGCCGGAATCCGACCAGTTGGTCGAGCCTTCGCCGGCCACCCTGCCGTCGGCGATGAACCCCTTGGTGTGGCTGATCTGGTGTGTCGCCGACTGGCCGACGGTGAACTCCTGGACGTGCGTCTTGGTGACGAAGTGGGTGTTGAACAGCGCGAGGTCGTGCTTCTTGTCGGCGTCGAGCAGCGCCGCCTCGTGTTTTCCGCCGGCCTGGCTCTTGTCCAGGGTGACCAGCATCGTCACCGTCGGATCGAGCGCGACCTTCATCAGGATGTCGTTCAGCTCTTCGTCGTCATAGCCGAACATGTTCAGGTACAACGACACGCTGACCCGCGACAGCACATGCTTGAGGATGTCGTGGACGTCGTCGCGGCCGACATAGAACAGATGAAAGTCCTTGCTGGCCGTGGTCGAATAAGCCTTTTCCTGGGTGTATGGCTGAAGGTCGAGCAGATCGAACTGCTGCAGGCTGACGGTCGGATCGTCAATGACATTGGTAACGGTTGATTTGGCCGGCGTCGTTGCCGCCGCGGATGGATTGGTCGGTGGATTCATGGCTGCCCCCGTGCAAATTCCCGAATAAAAAGTCGATCAGAACGATCAATCCGAAATAGCACAGGCGCAGAAACGCACCCAGCCCCTCGGCGGCCGGATCATCCGATCTGCACCGATCATATTTGCGCGAGCAACCCGCGAGATTCTTGTTTGCGCGTGGTCCGGATCATGCGCCTGTCAGCGCACCACCTTGCTGCTGCCCTGCGTGATCAGCCGCGCGGCGCGCTGGTCGCGCACATAGATCCAGAGCCAGCTCAGGGCGACGCTGACCCGGTGGCGCAGGCCGATCAGGAAATAGATGTGCGCGATGCCCCAGATCCACCAGGCAAGCGTACCGCGGAGCTTGATCGAACCGAAATCGATCACCGCCAGCCGCTTGCCGATCTGCGCCAGGCTGCCGGCATGCTTGTAGCGAAACGGTCCATGCGCCAAGCCCTTCAGCCTCGCCTTGATCGCCTCCGCAACGTATCGTCCCTCCTGTTTCGCCGCCGGCGCGATGCCGGGCACCGGCTGGCCGTTCCAGGCGGGAATCGTCACGGTGTCGCCGATCGCGAAGATTTCGGGATGTCCCTTGACGGTCAGGTCAGGTTCGACCTGCAGCCGCCCGGCACGGTCGGCCGACGCGCCGAGCCATTCGGCGGCAGGCGAGGCGCGCACGCCCGCGGCCCAGATGATGGTCTTGGCATCAAGCTTGTTGCCGCCATAGACGACGCCGTCGCGATTGCAATCCGTGACGGGCTGGCCGAGCACGACCTCGACGCCGATCTTTTCCAGCGACGCCTGCGCATAGGCCGAGAGTTCATCGGCGAAGCCTGCGAGCACACGCGGACCTGCTTCGATTAACACCACGCGCGCCTTGCGGGTATCGATGTTGCGGAAATCCTGCGGCAAGGTGGAATGTGCCAGTTCGGCGATCGTGCCGGCGAGTTCGACCCCTGTCGGTCCCGCGCCGATAATCACAAAGGTCAAACGGGCCGCACGCCGCTTCGGATCGGTCTCGCGCTCGGCGCGCTCGAAGGCGACCAGGATGCGCCGCCGCAAGGTGGTGGCGTCTTCGAGCGTCTTCAGGCCCGGCGCGAACGGCTCCCATTCGTCGTGACCGAAATAGGCGTGGCGCGCGCCGGTGGCGAGCACCAGCGTGTCGTAGGGCAACTCGCCGCCGTCATCGAGCAGCACGCGACGCCCTTCGGCGTCGACGCCGGTCACCGTCGCAAACAGGGTCGTGACCTCGGGGCGGTTGCGCAGCAAATAGCGGATCGGCCAGGCGATCTCGGATGTCGCCAGCGATGCGGTCGCCACCTGATACAGCAGGGGTTGAAACAGATGATGGTTGCGCCGGTCGACCAGCGTGATCTGGACCGGCGCGCCCGCGAGTCGGTAGGTCGTCTCCAAGCCTCCGAAGCCTGCGCCAACGACGACTACGCGATGGGGATTTGACGGCACGGCGACCATGAACGCGACCTCGTCTCAACAACGTTTCATTGCGTTCAACTATTTAGACATTCGTAGGGGGGCGGCCAATATCGATCTGCCTATCGCCTCATCGTGAATGCATATCGTTACCGCCCGAGGGCAGGATCTCCCGATTCCGGGATGCGCGGCGCACGCCGCGACGATCAGTCGCGCTCGGGCCGGCCGGCATAGCCGCAATAGCCATGTGCCACGGGGCCGCCTTCTTCCCCTTTCAGGTGCGAGAGATGAAACTCGCGCCAGCCCATGCAATCCGCTCCGATGCAGTGATACATCTTCTCGGAGTTCTGAAAGCCGTCCGTCAGGCTGTTGTGAAGCCGGTTGCTGTTGTCGACGCGCACGAAGGGACACCATTTGTCGTGCGCCGTTTTGTTGCTGATTAGCATCAAATGTCTCCATAAATCGCCTGGACTTTGCGCCGCGCCTGTTAAGCGTTGCTAAATCCAGACAGATGCGGCCCGGCTGCTGCGGGACGTCGCGATGGCGGCCATTCCGGCGTGCAGTCCGTTCGGTCCATTCGGATTTCCCGAACGCTGTGCGGTCGCGTTAACCGGTACTATAGTTCTTGCCATTGCCGGTTTTTGCGAACTATGGTTCATAAAAAACTTACCTGTTCCGAAGCTGGGCTTCGGTTCAAGCTTGCGACGACGGGCTGGGCTGCGCATCGTCAGCCGGACAATGAGGGAGGGGAACGAAGATGAGGACGGATTTCTGGCTCGCGGGCGCGGTGGCGCTGACGCTGGCGAGTGCGGCGCAAGCGGGCGACACCGTCAAGATCGGCTTCGTCTCGACCTTCAGCGGCCCGACCGCGGTGATCGGCAACGACATGCGCAACTCGTTCGAGCTCGCGCTCGATCATCTCGGCCGCAAGATGGGCGGCAAACCGGTCGAAGTGATCTACGAGGACGACGGGCAGAAGCCCGATGTCGGCAAGCAGAAGACCGAAAAGCTGGTGCAGTCCGACAAGGTCGATTTCATCGCCGGCTACATCTGGTCGAACGTGCTGCTGGCTTCGCTCAAGACCGCGGTCGACTCGCAGACCATCCTGATCTCCGCCAATGCCGGCCCGTCGCAGCTCGCCGGCGAATTGTGTTCGCCTTACGTGTTTTCGACCTCCTGGCAGAACGACCAGACCCCGGCCGCGATGGGCCTCTACATGAACCAGAAGGGCGTCAAGTCCGTGTTCCTGATCGGCCCGAACTATGCCGCCGGCAAGGACATGCTGGCGGGCGTCAAGAGCACCTTCAAGGGCGAGGTGGTCGGCGAGGAATATACGGTGTGGCCGAGCCAGCTCGATTTCTCGGCTGAGCTGACCAAGGCGCGCAATTCCAAGGCGCAGTCGATCTTCGTGTTCTATCCCGGCGCGGCCGGCGTGCAGTTCCTCAATCAATATTCGCAGGCCGGCATCAAGGAGCAGATGCCGCTCTATACGGCCTTCACGGTCGACGAATTGTCGCTGCCGCTGCAGAAGGACAACGCGATCGGCGTTCCCGGCGCGCAGGAATGGGTCAACGACCTGCCCAACGAGCAGAACAAGAAATTCGTCGAGGACTACCGCAAGAAATATCCGAACCTGCGTCCGACCTATTACGGCGCACAGGCCTATGACGCCGCTCAATTGATCAACAGCGCCGTGGTCGCGGTCGGCGGCGATACCTCCAAGAAGGACGCGATAAAGGCCGAGATGGAGAAGGCGAACTTCAAGTCGCTGCGCGGGACGTTCAAATATGGCAGCAACCACATCCCGATCCAGAATTTCTATCTGCAGGACGTGGTGAAGGACGCGGATGGCCAGCTCTCGCTGAAAACGGTCGCCACCATCGTCAAGGACGACCAGGACCGCTTCCACGACAAATGCCCGATGAAGTGATGGCGCGGAGTTTGCTTGGATAGCAGCGGCGGCGTCAGAAGCGCTGCCGTTTTTTCTTTGAGCATGATGAGATCAGATTGACCTGCATGGCAACGGAAGTGCGCTCCCTCTCCCAAAGGGAGAGGGCTGGGGTGAGGGGTTACGGTCCCTCGTTAGCACCGTTCCCCCTCACCCGGATCGCATCTGCGATGCGACACAGCCGAAGCTTCGCATCGGCGTTCTGTCTTAGGACGGCCGCCGAAGGCGGCCTGTGCCTCTCCCCGGCGGGGAGAGGTGGACTGAGCCCGCGGGCCGACCGATTTCATCAGAGTTGATCCTGCATGCTCCTCGTCGTCGAACAAATCTTGAACGGGCTGCAGTTCGGCCTCCTGCTGTTCCTGCTGGCGGCGGGATTGACCTTGGTGTTCGGCATCATGGACTTCGTCAATCTCGCGCACGGCTCGCTCTACATGATGGGCGCCTATTTCGCGGCGACCTTCGTCGCCTGGACCGGAAGTTTCGTGCTCGGCGCGGTCCTCGCGTTGGCTGCGACATTGCTGCTCGGGATCGTGCTGGAGTTCACGGCGCTGCGGCATCTCTACGGCCGCGATCATCTCGACCATGTGCTGGCGACCTTCGGATTGATCCTGTTCTTCAACGAGGCGGTGCGGCTGATCTGGGGGCCGGCCGGGCTGGCGCTGCCGCTGCCGCCCTGGCTGTCGGTGCCGGTGCAGATCATCCCCGGCATTCACTATCCGGCCTATCGGCTGGCGATCATCGTGGTCGCGCTGGCGGTCGCGCTATTGCTCTATCTCGGTGTGATGCGAACCCGCATCGGCATGCTGATCCGCGCCGGCGCCTCCAACCGCGAAATGATCGGCGCGCTCGGCATCAACATCAAGCTGCTCTACACGCTGGTGTTCGGGCTTGGCGCGGCGCTCGCTGGGCTCGCCGGGCTGATGCAGGCGCCGATCCTCACGGTGCAGATCGGGATGGGCGAGAACATCCTGATCCTCGCCTTCGTCGTCATCGTGATCGGTGGCATCGGCTCGATCCGCGGCGCGTTCGTGGCGGCGATTCTGGTCGGACTGATCGATACGCTCGGCCGCGCCTTTCTGCCCAACCTGCTGCGGCAGATCCTGAGCTCCGCTGCCGCCTCCACCGCCGCGCCCGCGCTGTCGTCCATGCTGATCTATCTGTTGATGGCGATGGTGCTGGTGGCGCGGCCGGAGGGGCTGTTTCCGGCCACCCGACGATGAAAGCTCCTTTCAGCCTGCGCAACATCGTCACCGCGCTGGTGGTCGCGGGCCTCGTGCTGCTGCCGCTTTATTCCTCGCTGAGCGGCAACGTGTTCGTGCTGACGCTGTTCACCCGCATCATCATCCTGGCGCTGGCGGCCGCGAGCCTCAATCTGATGATGGGCTATGGCGGCATGATGAGCTTTGGCCATGCCGCCTATCTCGGCATCGGCGGCTACGCCGTCGGCATGCTCGCGCAGGAGGGCATCGGCTCCGGCTTCGTGCAGTTCCCCGTGGCGCTGGCGGCGTCAGCGCTTTACGCGCTGGTGATCGGCGCGCTGTCGCTGCGCACCCGCGGCGTCTATTTCATCATGATCACGCTCGCCTTCGCGCAGATGGCCTATTACGTCGCCTCGGGGCTGGCGCGCTATGGCGGCGATGACGGCCTGACCGTCTATAAGCGCAGCGATTTCGCAGGCCTCATCAACCTCTCGAATCGCGTGCAGTTCTATTATCTGTGCCTGGCCTGCCTGCTCGGGGTGATCTTCCTGATCTGGCGCATCGTCAATTCGCGCTTCGGCCTGGTGGTGCAGGGCCTGCGCTCCAACGAGCAGCGCATGCAGGCGATCGGCTTTCCCGCCAAACGTTATCAACTCGTGTGCTTCGTGATCGCGGGCACGATGTGCGGGCTCGCCGGCGCGCTGCTCGCCAACAACACCGATTTCATTAGCCCCGCCGTAATGTACTGGACCCGCTCCGGCGACCTCATGGTGATGGTGATCCTGGGCGGCATGGGCACGCTGTTCGGGCCCGTGATCGGCGCGGTGGCCTATCTGGTGCTGGAAGAGATGCTATCGCGGGTCACGGAATATTGGGCGATGATCATGGGACCGCTGCTGCTGTTGATCGTGCTGTTCGGGCGCGGCGGCATCATGGGCCTGCTCGGGAGGTTTGAGCGTGGCTGATCCCTTGCTCCGCGTCGAAAAGCTGGTGCGCCGGTTCGGCGGCATCCTCGCGACCGATCACGTCTCGCTGGACGTGGCCAAGGGCGAACTGCACGCCATCATCGGCCCCAACGGCGCCGGCAAGACCACGCTGATCAGCCAGTTGACCGGGCATCTCGCGCCGCATTCCGGCAGCGTCTTCTTAGGCGGCCGCGACATCACGGGCCTGCCGGCCTATCGCCGCAGCGCGCTGGGATTGGCGCGCTCGTTCCAGATCACCTCTCTGCTGCCGGACTTTACCGCCGCCGACAATGTCGCGCTCGCAGCCCAAGCGCATCACGGCCACTCGTTCCGCTTCTGGGCCAACGTGCGCAAGGAAAAGGCCCTGCGCGACGCCGCGCAGGCGGCGCTGAATCGCGTCGGTCTCGGCGGTCGCGCCGATGTGCTGGTGTCGCGTCTGAGCCATGGCGAGCAGCGCGAATTGGAGCTCGCGGTCGCGCTTGCGACCCGGCCGCAATTGCTGCTGCTGGACGAGCCGATGGCGGGCCTCGGCGTCACCGAATCCGCGCGCATGGTGAAACTGCTCCAGGAGCTGCGCCGCGAAGTCACCATCGTGCTGGTCGAGCACGACATGGCGGCCGTGTTCGCGCTGGCCGATCGCATCTCGGTTTTGGTCTATGGCCGCGTCATCGCCTCTGGCGCTCCTGCCGATATAAGGCAGAACGACGAGGTGAAGCGCGCTTACCTCGGCGATCAGCATGTGGTGGTCAAGCATGGCTGATACCGACCTGCTCGAGATCGACGGCATCGAGACCTGTTATGGCCTCAGCCAGGTGCTGTTCGGGCTTTCGCTGTCGATCAAGCACGGCGAAATGGTTTCGCTGATGGGCCGCAACGGCATGGGCAAGACCACGACCATCCGCTCGATCATGGGCTTGACGCCGGCCCGCGCCGGCGCGATCCGCTTCGGTGGCCGGGAAGTGCGCAAGCTGCCGTCGTTCAGGATCGCGCAACTGGGCATCGGGCTCGTGCCCGAGGGCCGCCAGATCTTTCCGAACCTGACGGTGCGCGAGAATCTCGTGGCGGCTGCCACCAACCGTCTCAAATCCTCCGATCCCTGGACCCTCGACAAGATTCACGCGCTGTTTCCGCGGCTCGCCGAACGCGGCGCCAATACGGGCAACACGCTGTCCGGCGGCGAGCAGCAGATGCTCGCGATCGGCCGCGCGCTGATGACCAATCCGAAACTGCTCATTCTGGATGAGGCGACCGAGGGTCTCGCGCCGCTGATCCGCGAAGAGATCTGGAATTGCCTGTCGATGCTGAAGGCGCGCGGGCAGTCGATCCTGGTGATCGACAAGAATGTCGAGCACCTCACCCGCATCTGCGACCGGCACACCATCATCGAGCGCGGACGCACGGTGTGGAGCGGCACATCAGGGCAATTGATGGCCGAACCCGACCTGCAGCACCGTTATCTGGGAATCTGATCAGTTGGGGTTTGAATCGGATTCTTGCCGTCATTGCGAGAAGCGAAGCGACGAAGCAATCCAGGGCCAAGGAAAGACTGACCGCGCGGCCCTGGATTGCTTCGCTTCGCTCGCAATGACGGGGCTGGTGATATCATCCAACTTGAAATCATCGCGTTCAACTGCGCGGCGCGAGTTGCAGCTCCATCAGCGCAATCCGCTTTAGTATCGCGGGGTCTCGTTCGCCCAGTTTGGCGGTGCGCAGGATCGATTCCGCCAGCACCTGAACATGGGCCGAACTGACCGGCTCCGGCAATGTCGCGGTGGAGGATTCCAACGCCGCGCTCATGGCGTCGATGACTTCCGGAGAGAATGAAGCGTCGGAGAAATCCTTCATGATCAATCCGACTGCGGCTCACGCGCCTTTCGAGACCTGATCCAGGTCCTGAACTGAGACTTGAACCCCCAGACCACGCGGCGGCGCAGCGCGACAAATCGGATCCAAGCCCTGGCGAACCAATCAAGCTTCAGCAGGTTCGGCTTGACGATCACGAACAGCTTCTCAACCAGGAAAATGCTGACCGCATACGCCACCACGATCATGCCGGTCCCCGTCAGCCAGTGCCCGTGACCGGCTACCGCGACGGCCGCGAGCTTCAACGGCTCGACGATGCTGAGAGGGATCAACAACAGCGCAAGGGATTGATACGGCCCGAGCCTGTCGACAGCGCGCCGGCAGGCGGACACCGGCATCCGCCTGTTTTGGGATCGATTGGGCAACGGCATGAAACGATCTTTTCAAATGAACGACCTCGGCAAACGCAGCATGCCGGTCTTTGTTCCATCCCGCCGTTCGAGCGGCGGTACTGCGAGAAGCTGTTTCGTCGTAGCGGGTCGAGGCCTCCTCAAAACATCTCGAAATACTCCCGCTGCTCCCAGTCGGAGACCTCGGCCTCGAAGCGGTCGATTTCGGCGTTCTTGATGTGGACGTAATAGTCGACGAATTGCTCGCCGAGGGCTTTGCGGAAAAACGTATCATCGTTCAGCGCCGACACCGCCTCGCGCAGGCTCTTCGGCAGCCATTCCGCCTTGGTCTCGTAGGGCGTATCGGCGGACGAGCCGGGATCGAGCTTGCGGTCGACGCCGTCGAGGCCGGAGAGAATCTGCGAGGCCATGTAGAGATAGGGATTGGCGGCGGGCTCGCCGATGCGGTTTTCCAGCCGCGTCGCGGGATCGCCTGATGTGCCGAGCACGCGCACCATCACGCCGCGGTTGTCGCGGCCCCAGATCGCGCGGTCCGGCGCCCGCGAATAGGAACGGTAACGCTTGTAGCCGTTGATGGTCGGCGTGGTGAACACGGTCGAGGCGCGGGCGTGCTCCAGCATCCTCTGCCCGTCGTCGTCGCCGGTGGTGTGGGCGTCCGTCCAGATCGAGGCGAGAGCCCGTGGTTGAGAAATGATCGAGATCGATCGCATTGAGAATCGTCCGAACTGGTAAACGCCCGCTCAGTTGATGTAAATCGACTTCCACGCTCTGCGAATTAGCGATGGACATCGAGCACCGTGGCACAGCCATGCGCAACATTCGGGCCATGAGGGGACGCTTGGTCACGTAGTCATGTATATGCCAGATTAAGGCCGCTTCGTGCAGCTGCAGCCAAGCTCCAAGCATGTGCATCTTGAGACCGTTTGTGTGAATTACGTCGGGATTGAGCTTTTGCAATGATTGATTAAGGCGTTGCCGGAAATTAGCCGGCTCAACTGTACGACCCTGTCGCTCCATTGACCTGGGATCAATTTGCTTAATGCCCGTTGGTTGGAACTATCGGCAGCTAACTCTTCAAGTCACTCTATCGCACGCTGCCTGAGGGGTAACTCACGCTGTGGTTCAGAGCTACCGCGATACTTTTGAAGTACAGGAAAAGGATGGTTGAATTTCTGTGCCTGGACCTTAGTTTGTAGGATGTGAGGGTGCCCACTTTTGCGAGAGCTACAATGGCTATCAGGTCAGTTGATCGGTGAGAGTCGGGCTGGAAAAATTCCAGCCAAAACAACCCACCACTCTCGCATACCTCAATGATGGCAATTCCGCCGGAGCCATCGCACCCAAATCGTTCCTTCCAGCTGTATCGCCTCGGTTGTCGGCTTGGGGCTGCGCGAGCCACGAGCTAGGCCGACCGTCGGCTGACCTCCCCGTGAGGCTCGCATGACGGGGCAGGATCGCCAAGGCAAGGCGCCGTTCTCAATTCGCGCCTCCGCTGAATTTAAAACTCATGTCAGGAAAATGGCCAAAGATCTCCGGATCAGCCAAGCGGCGTACTTGCAAACGCTGATCGACATTGACAGGGGCAAGCGGTCGCGTCGCCCCGGTAAACAGAATATTGCGCTGTCCGAAGAGTTGGCAAAAATCCATAAAGCAATCATCGCATGCGGGAACCGACACGGGTCCAGCGATCACCGAGGGCCCCATGATCAAGCAATCATCGATGAACTCGTCAGGCTAACTACGGCTGTACTGCAGTTGGACAGCCCAGCGCGGCGCAAATGATCGTAAAGGCCTACAAATATAAAGGGAGCGCGGGCGCGCGGCGCCTCAATGAATATCTCTGGCAAAATAAAGGCCAGAGAACAGAGCTATGCGAGATAAGAAACCTCTACGTGGCAGACACTTTGGCCGGAATGCGCGTAATGCAGTGCCTGCAACGAGCATCGCGCGCGAAGATCGCATTTTGGCACATAGTCATATCGCCCACGACAAAGTTGAACGAGAAAGATCGCTCCCGCGTCTTAGACCTGATCGTTGCGGAACTGAAGGCAACAGACCATCCGTTGATCGTTTGGTCACACGACGAAAAGCTTCGGGCGCGCCGAGGG
>Ga0137412_10002288_pt1 | contig 15131 bp, 15 predicted proteins | sample CZODoug2_1_16fun_FD_122160 | JGI IMG/M metagenome (GOLD analysis project Ga0137412, IMG submission 122160) | Vadose zone soil fungal communities from Angelo Coast Range Reserve, California, USA - CZODoug2_1_16fungal (Hybrid Assembly) | ecosystem: Environmental > Terrestrial > Soil > Vadose zone...
GACCGACACACCCGCTCCGGCGGGCAGACCCTCCAACTGGGCGCTCGCCGCGAGCACGTCGTCCCCGTGCCTGGCGAAGTGCAGGTCCGACCCGCAGATCCCGCATGCCTTGATGTCGACCAGCACCTGCCCTGGCCCGGGGACGGGCTCGGGCAGGTCGTCGCGGTAGACCATGCGTCCGCCGCGCAGCACCGAACCGCGCATCAGGTGCGCTCCGCCGGTTGAGTAGCGGCGTTCTGCTCGTCGACGTGTTCGGTGATCGCGTTGACGATCGCCTGGCCGGCCCGGCCGAACAGCTGATCCCGGATGCCCTTGGCCCATTCGTGCGACTCTTGGGGCGCGCCGAGCTGACCCTTGAAGTGCGGCACCACTTCTCGCGCGAACAGCTCATAGGAGTGGAAGGTGGCTGACGGGGACGCCCAGTCGTGGCCGAGCAGCAGGAAGGTCCCGAACCCGCCGGACCTGTCCAGCAGATCCTGAATGTAGGTCACCGCCTCGGCAGGCGTGCCGATGCAGCAATTGCCCTTGCTCGCATAGTCTTCGACGAACTCCCTCGGCGTCTGGCCGCCTTCGACCTCGTTGTTGAGTGGTACGAAGCCTGCGGCACCGAAGTACTCCGCGAAGTCCTGCAGTCCGTACGTGCAGTCGTCGATCGCCTGGTCCTTGGTATCGGCCAGGTGGACGATGCCGAGCACCCGCCAATCCTTGCGGTCGGGTGCGTCGCGGCCCGACTTGGCGGCCTGGTCGCCGACGACGTCCCAGGTGGTCTCCAGCGCGGCGAAACCGCCGGGCACCGACATCGACAGCGAGAGCAGCGAGGTGCCGAGAGACCCGGCCAGCCGTGGGCCGGACGGGGAAATCATTGCTGCGCAGGCAATTTCGGGGTATGGCCAGGTGTAGGGCCGCATGTGCAGGGCGGCGTCGCGCAGCGTGAACCAATCCGTCTCCCTGCTGATCCGTTCGCCGGGGCCTGCACGGAAGAGCGCAAGGATCGCCTCGAGCGACTCCTGCATCATCGGCCGCTGGTTCACCGGGTCGATGCCCATCATGTAGGCATCCGACGGCAGCGCTCCAGGGCCGGTGCCGAAGATCACCCGCCCGCGTGTGAGGTGGTCGAGCAGCACCCACCGGTCGGCCACCATCAACGGGTGGTGGTAGGGCAGCGACACCACGCCGGTGCCGAAGCGGATGTGCTTGGTGCGCTCGGCGGCCGCCGCGATGAACACCTCTGGGCAGGCGATCAACTCGTAACCACCAGAATGGTGCTCGCCGAACCAGGCCTCGTCGAAGCCGAGGCGATCCAGCGCCTCGACCCGGTCCATGTCGTATTGCAGTGCGTTGGTGGGGGATTGGCCGACGGGATGGAACGGGGTGATGAACACCCCGAAGTTCAGTGGCTTGCTCACTTCGCCTCCAATTCGGCGAGGAACTTCAGCAGTTCCGCGTTGACCTCGTCCGGCCGCTCCTGCTGAAGCCAGTGCCCGGCACCGTCGAGCAGAACTTCGCGGTACGGGCCGGACACGACGTCGGACATCCGGTCGCGCGGTGTGAAGCCGAGCACGGGGTCCGCGGTTCCTGCGATGAACAGCGTCGGCACCGAGATGGTGGACGCAGGCGTGTTCTCGGTCAGCGCCCAGTTGCGGTCGAAGTTGCGGTACCAGTTCAGCGGCCCGGTGAAGCCGGTGCGGGTGAACTCGGCGACGTAGTGGTCGATCTCGTCCTGGCTGATCCAATCCGGCGGGCCGACGGGCTCCGGGAGCCGGTCGATGAAGCCTTCTGGGCCCGGCGCGAACATGCGCGCCGCAGCGGCCTCGTCGGCATCCGATCGCAGCCCGCCGATCATCCGGCGAATCGTTCTGGCCGGATCGCCGCCGAGTTCCGCATCGGCGACGCCGGGCTCCTGGAAGTAGAGCATGTAGAAGAAGTTCTCGCCGAAGATGCCGCGCCAGATCTGCGTGGGCGGCGCAGGCGCTCTTGGTACCGGAGGCACGCTGAGCGCGACGACGCCCGATACCCGGTCCGGGTGGAACAGCGGAAAGTTCGTCACGACGGGTGAGCCCCAGTCGTGCCCGATCACCACGGCCTTCTCGGCGCCGACGTCGTCCAGCAAGCCGGCGATGTCACCCGTCAGCGCCACGATGTCGTAGTCGTCGACCGAATCCGGCTTGGTCGAGCCGCCGTAACCGCGCTGATCGGGGGCCAGCACGTGGTAGCCGGCGTCGGCCAGGACCGGTATCTGGTGTCGCCAGGAGTAGGCCAGCTCCGGGAAGCCGTGTGCCAACACCACGACGGGCGCGCCGCGGTCGCCGGCCTCGGTCACCCGCAACTGCACGCCATTGGTGTTGACTAACCGTTCCGTGGATGTGATCACCGTCTCAGTCTGCACGGCTACGCCCTCGGCTCAATAAGCCGTCGGGAACTGTGCGACGTTGGTCTAGCGGTAGCCTGAACTGACCCAGCTGTGCGTATCGGAAGGACCTGGCCCTCGACGGCCGATGCTCGATGAACCGAAAAAACGTCATCCGTACCCTGACCGCGGTCACGGTGGTCCTGCTCCTGGGTTGGTTTTTCCTCTACTTCAGCGACGACACCCGCAACTACACGCCCGTCGACACCTCGGTGGCGATGAGCCAGATCAGCGCCGACAACGTCAAGACCGCGCAGATCGACGACAGCGAACAGCAGCTTCGCCTCGACCTCAAGAGCGGTAACGGCGACACCGAGGGCAAGACGCAGCTCCTCACCAAGTACCCGACGGGCTACGGGGTGGATCTGTTCAACGCGCTCAGCGCCAAGAACGTCAAGACCAACACCGTGGTCAAGCAGGACAGCGTCTTCACGTCGCTGCTGTTCTATCTCCTGCCTCTGCTGCTGCTCGTCGGGCTGTTCGTGATGTTCTCCCGCATGCAGTCCGGCGGCCGGATGGGCTTCGGCTTCGGCAAGTCGAAGGCCAAGCAGCTCGGCAAGGACATGCCCAGCACCACGTTCGCCGACGTCGCAGGCGTCGACGAGGCGGTCGAGGAGCTCTACGAGATCAAGGACTTCCTACAGAACCCGTCGCGGTACCAGGCGTTGGGCGCCAAGATCCCCAAGGGCGTGCTGCTCTACGGCCCGCCAGGCACCGGCAAGACGCTGTTGGCCCGCGCGGTCGCCGGTGAGGCCGGTGTGCCGTTCTTCACCATCTCGGGTTCGGACTTCGTCGAGATGTTCGTCGGCGTCGGCGCGTCTCGCGTCCGGGACATGTTCGAACAGGCCAAGCAGAACAGTCCCTGCATCATCTTCGTCGACGAGATCGACGCCGTCGGCCGCCAACGCGGCGCAGGCCTCGGCGGTGGCCACGACGAACGCGAGCAGACGCTGAACCAGCTGCTGGTCGAGATGGACGGCTTCGGCGAGCGCCAGGGCGTCATCCTCATCGCGGCAACCAACCGGCCCGACATCCTCGACCCGGCCCTGCTGCGGCCCGGCCGATTCGACCGCCAGATTCCGGTGTCCAACCCCGACATCGCGGGCAGGCGCGCCGTTTTGCGGGTGCACTCGCAGGGCAAGCCCATCGCACCCGACGCCGACCTGGACGGACTCGCCAAGCGGACCGTCGGCATGTCCGGCGCGGACCTGGCCAACGTCATCAACGAGGCCGCGCTGCTCACCGCCCGCGAGAACGGCACCATCATCACCGGGGCCGCGCTCGAGGAGGCCGTCGACCGGGTCGTCGGCGGTCCGCGCCGCAAGGGCCGCATCATCAGCGAGCACGAGAAGAAGATCACCGCCTACCACGAAGGCGGGCACACGCTGGCCGCGTGGGCGATGCCGGACATCGAGCCGATCTACAAGGTCACGATCCTGGCGCGCGGACGCACCGGCGGCCATGCCATGTCGGTACCCGAGGACGACAAGGGCCTGATGACCCGGTCGGAGATGATCGCGCGTCTGGTCTTCGCGATGGGTGGCCGGGCGGCAGAGGAATTGGTGTTCCGCGAGCCCACCACCGGTGCGTCGTCCGACATCGACCAGGCCACCAAGATCGCCCGCGCCATGGTCACCGAGTACGGCATGAGCGCCAAGCTGGGCGCGGTGCGCTACGGCACCGAGCATGGCGACCCGTTCCTCGGCCGTTCGATGGGCACCCAGGCTGACTACAGTCACGAGGTCGCCCAGATCATCGACGACGAGGTGCGCAAGCTGATCGAGGCCGCCCACACCGAGGCGTGGGAGATCCTCACCGAGTACCGCGACGTGCTCGACACTCTGGCTGGTGAACTGCTGGAGAAGGAGACGCTGCATCGCGTCGAGCTGCAGGCACTCTTCTCCGATGTGAAGAAGCGGCCGCGGCTCACCATGTTCGACGACTTCGGTGGTCGGGTGCCGTCGGACAAGCCGCCGATCAAGACGCCCGGCGAGCTGGCGATCGAGCGCGGCGAGGAGTGGCCGAAGCCGGCACCCGAGCCCGCCTTCAAGGTGGCCATCGCGGCTGCGACCAAGGCTGCGGAGGCCGCAGCGCGGCACAACGGCTCGAATGGCGTTGGCGGCAACGGTTCTCCGGTCAACGGCAACGGCGGGCATCCCAGTGGGGCGCCAGGAGCCGGACCCACCCAGCCCGACTACGGCGCCCCCGCGGGCTGGCACGCGCCGGGCTGGCCACCACAGCATCCCGGTCAGCACCCCCAGGGTTACTGGTACCCGCCGCCACCGCCGCCCCCATCGGGCTGGCAGCCTGCGCCGCATGTCGGCGCCGGTGCGCCTCCGCAGGCCCCGTACCCGCCCTATCAGCAGCCATACCCACAGCCTGGGCATCACGTCCCGCAGAGTGGCGCACCCGCCACCCCGCATGACGAGCAGGGTCACGGCGACCGGTCGGACGACCGCCATAACCCGCCACCGCCTGGCTGACACGAACGGAGCCACCAGATGACGCGGTCGCAGATCGATCCGGCCACGCTCACCCTCCCCGAGTTCGACCAGGTCAGAGCCGAAGCCGCCGTGCGCGAGCTGCTGATCGCCATCGGAGAGAACCCGGAGCGTCAAGGCTTGGTCGACACCCCGGCGCGGGTGGCAAGGGCGTACCGGGAGATGTTCGCCGGCCTCTACGTGAATCCCGACGACGTGCTCAACACCACGTTCGACGAGGAGCACGACGAACTGGTGCTGGTCAAGGACATCCCGATGTACTCGACGTGCGAGCACCACCTGGTGTCCTTCCACGGTGTGGCGCACGTCGGCTACATCCCCGGGGTGGACGGCCGGATCACCGGTCTGTCCAAGCTCGCCAGGGTGGTGGACCTGTACGCGAAGCGGCCGCAGGTGCAGGAGCGACTGACGGGGCAGGTTGCCGATGCGATGATGCGCAAGCTCGATCCCCGCGGCGTCATCGTCGTCGTCGAGGCCGAACACCTCTGCATGGCGATGCGCGGCGTCCGCAAGCCGGGGGCCACCACCACGACCTCGGCGGTGCGTGGGCAATTCAAGACCGACTCGACGTTGCGATCCGAGGCGCTGGATCTCATCCTGCGGAGGTGAGCCCGACGCGGCGCATTAGCCCAAACCCCGTCGCTGCGCTCGCCCGGGTCCCACGCCCCGTCGCTCCGCTCGCCCCGCTGGTGATGGGGGTCGTCAACGTCACCGACGACTCCTTCTCCGACGGTGGGCTCTTCCTCGACCGCGATCGCGCCATCGAGCACGGTCTGGCATTGGCGGCACTCGGTGCGGCGATCATCGACGTCGGCGGTGAGTCCACCCGCCCCGGTGCCACCCGCGTCGACGCGGCCATCGAGACGGCCCGGGTGATACCGGTGATCAAAGAACTTGCCGGGCAAGGGATCACGGTCAGCATCGACACGATGCACGCCGACGTGGCACGGGCCGCGCTGGAGAACGGCGCTGGGATCGTCAACGACGTCTCCGGTGGCATGGCCGATCCGGCGATGGCTCCGTTGCTCGCCGACGCGGGGGTGCCATGGGTGTTGATGCACTGGCGCTCGGTCAGCGCGGATCTTCGGCCGCATCAGGCGCCCGAGTACGGCGACGTCGTCGCCGACGTTCGCACCGAGCTCTTGCGGAGCGTGGACGCCGCGATGTCGGCGGGGGTCGACCCCGCTCAACTGATCATCGATCCGGGGCTGGGTTTCGCCAAGAACGCCGAGCACAACTGGTCGCTGCTACGTGCGCTGCCGCAGTTGGTCGCGACGGGGATCCCCGTGCTGGTCGGTGCGTCCCGCAAGCGCTTCCTCGGGGCGCTGCTGGCCGCCCCCGACGGAACGCCGCGGGATCCGGCAGGCCGGGAGACCGCCACCGCGGTGATCTCCGCACTGGCCGCTCAACACGGGGTGTGGGGTGTGCGCGTGCACGACGTAGGGGCGAGCGTCGACGCGATCAAGGTCGTCGAGGCGTGGGCGGGTGAAGCTAGTGGCTGATCGAATCGAATTGCGCGGCTTGACGGTTCGGGGCAATCACGGCGTGTTCGAACACGAACGACGGGACGGCCAGGACTTCGTCATCGACATCACGGTGTGGATCGACCTCGCTGCTGCGGCGGCGAGCGACGACCTCGTCGACACGCTCGACTACGGAATGCTCGCCAAGCGGGCGGCCGACGTCGTGGCTGGGCCGCCGCGCAACCTGATCGAGACCGTGGCCGCCGAGATCGCCGAGGGCACGATGACCGACGAGCGGGTGCACGCCGTCGAGGTCGTCGTGCACAAGCCAAGCGCGCCGATCCCCTTGACGTTCAACGACGTTGCCGTCGTCGCGCGGCGGTCACGGCGCGGCCGGAGTGACGCATGAGTCCCCGAAGACGAGCGGGAGTGAGGATCGCAGCGAGGCACGAGCGAGGACCGGAGCGAGCGGGAGTCGAGGCATGAGTCGAGTGGTCCTGTCGATCGGGTCCAACCTCGGCGATCGGCTGGCGCTGCTGCAGTCGGTGGTCGACGGGCTCGGCGATGCCGTCCGGGCGGTATCACCGGTCTACGAGACGGACGCGTGGGGCGGGGTCGAACAGGGCCCGTTCCTCAACGCGGTCGTCGTGGCCGACGATGACGCCCTTGACTGTCACGGCTGGCTGCAACGCGGCCAGGAATTCGAGAACTTAAGCGGGCGGGTCCGCGACAAGCGTTGGGGCCCACGCACACTCGACGTCGACCTAGTCACCTGCCATGCCGGCGCGACCGAGGTGCGGTCCGACGACGAGGCGCTCACCCTGCCGCACCCGTTCGCGCACGAGCGCGCCTTCGTCCTCGTCCCGTGGCTCGCGGTGGACGCCGCCGCCACGCTGACGGTCGGCGGCCAGGCGCGATCCGTCGCAGATCTGCTGGACGCGTTGGACCCGGCCGAACGCGACGGGGTGCGTCGCACCGACCTGGTACTGGTGACCTGATGGAGCCGACCCGCGTACGTGACCTGACGGCGGCGACGGTGGGCGCAGCGATCATCGGCTACGTCCTGGTGTACGGGCTTCACCGATGGTTCCCGCCGATCACCGTCGCTACCGGGTTGTCTCTGCTTGCGGTCGCCGCGGCCGAGGGGGGCTGGGCGTTCTACATCCGATCGAAGATCAACAACGGCAAGATCGGCCCCGGTCCTGGCCGGCTGCATCCGCTGGCCGTCGCGCGTTCGGTCACGATCGCGAAGGCATCGGCGTGGGTGGGCGCGCTTGCGCTCGGCTGGTGGTTCGGAGTGTTGGCGTACCTGATCCCGCGGCTCGACGTGCAGGCCGCAGCGGAGAACACGGCGGGCGCAGTGGTGGCGGCGGTGAGTGCACTGGCGCTGGTGATCGCCGCCCTCTGGCTCCAGCATTGCTGCAAGGGTCCGGAGGACCAGCCGGAGAACCCCGACGGCGTTCCCGAGTAGCCAACGCCGCCGGTAGAAGGCCGAATCGCCGCGGTGGTCGACACGCTGGGTGACCTGTGGCGGGTACAGTCAGCCCATGACCGAACCGACCCGTGGACCACGCCCTCGGCGTGGAAACCGCAGGCCGGGATGGGTTCTGCTGACGACGTTGCTGGTGCTCGCGATCGTGGCCAGCTCCGCCCTGGTGTTCACCAATCGGGTTGAGTTACTCAAGCTTGCCGTCATCATCGCGCTATGGGCCGCGGTGGCTGCCGCGTTCGTGTCGTTCATCTATCGGCGTCAGTCCGACGTGGATCAGGCCAAGGCGCGAGACCTCAAATTGGTCTACGACTTGCAACTCGACCGCGAGATATCCGCGCGGCGCGAATACGAACTGTCCGTCGAATCTCAACTCAGGCGGGAGCTCGGTTCGGAGCTGCGTGCCGAGCGGGCCGACGAGGTGGCCAGCCTGCGTGCCGAGTTGGCCGCGCTGCGCGCCAACCTCGAGATCATCTTCGACACCGACCTGCAGCATCGCCCGGCGATCGAGACCGAGCGCACCAGCGTCCACACCTTCCCGGACTGGTCGAACGCCCAGGATGGGCCCGCAGGTCGGGAGCGCAGCGATCCGGGGCCAGGCAGGGTGATCAGCAGCCGGCTCGACACCGACGACCGGGACGACGCCGATCCCAACACCGAAGAGAGCCCCATCATCGACGTGCCGGAAGAGCCGCATCCACCGGAACACGAATGGGCGCCGCAGGTCGTTCCCGGCGGTGCACACCGCAGACCGTCGGAGATGGACCCCGCACTGCGGGGCTGGCAGCCGGCGCCCGAGCCGCCGCGAGCCCCCGAGCCCGAGGTCCAGTCGCCGTGGTTGATGCCTGAGTCGCCGCCCCGGCCGACTCCGACTCCGCCACCTCCGCCGCCTGCACAGCAGCCGTGGCAGGAGCCCGAGCCTGCCCGACGCCACAGCCTGGGCGGTGACCCGGATTGGCGTCCGGCGCCCGCGGAGGGGCAGTTCATCCCTGCGGGCAATCCCGGCAGCAACTGGCTGTCCGAGGTGGCCGAGAACGGCTCGTCCGCGCATTCAGAACCTGCCTCACCGGAGCCGCCGCCCGAGGCGCCCACGCCCGAGCCTGCGATGACGCCGCCGCCCGCCGAGGTGCCGCGAGGTCGCCACTCCAACTCAGGCTCAACCGAAACCGAAGGCCCCCGGCGCGCGAGGCATTCCGCGCCCGCCGACGTCGACCCCGGCCGACGCCAGCACGCACCGACGTTGGCCCCGCCACCCGCGCCGCAGCCACCGCCCCCGCAGCCGTCCGAGTCAGAACGTGCTGCACGTCACCGTGGGCTCGAAGAACTGGAGCCGGACGACGGCCAGCACATCGGTGGCCAGCCACTATCCGAATTGCTGGCACGTTTGCAGGTCGGGTCGACGGGCGGCGGCCGGCGTCGACGTCGCGAGGAATGAGTTAATCTCTTGACGACCGTCCGGTACCCGCAGCGCGGGACTGGAACGAATTAGCTCATGACGTCAGCGAGGTCGTCTGCAGTGGGGACCCCCAACGGATTCCGTCCGGCTCGGCTTGCCGTCGGCATCGTGTCCGCCGGTCGGGTGGGTACGGCCCTTGGTCTGGCATTGGAGCGTGCCGAGCACGTCGTGGTTGCGTGCAGTGCCATCTCACAGGCGTCGCGCCAGCGTGCCGAACGCCGGCTGCCCGACACCCCGGTGCTCGCGGTGGACGAGGTCGCCCGCCGGTCGGATTTGTTGCTGCTGGCCGTTCCCGACACCGAACTCGCTGGTCTGGTGTCCGGGCTGGCGGCGACCCGCTCGGTGCGGCCGGGCGCCATCGTCGCGCACACCGCGGGCGCCGCAGGCATCGCCGTGCTGAACCCGCTCACCGAACAGGGCTGCGTGCCTCTGGCGATCCACCCCGCGATGACCTTCACCGGTTCCGACGAAGACATCGTCCGACTGTCCGACGCGTGCTTCGGCGTCACCGCCGCCGACGAGGTTGGGTACGCCATCGCGCAGTCACTAGTGCTCGAGATCGGCGGCGAACCCTTCCGCGTCCCCGAGGACGTCCGTGCGCTGTACCACGCGGCGCTGGCCCACGCGGGCAACCACGTGATCACCGTGCTGCTCGACGCCGTCGAGGCACTGCGCGGCGCGCTGAGGGGACAAGGGCTGCTCGGTCAGGAGTTGGTCGGCGACGAGCCGGGTGGCCTCGCCGAGCGCGTGATCGGCCCGCTGGCCCGCGCGTCGGTGGAGAACGCCTTGCGGCGCGGCCAGGCCGCCCTCACCGGACCCGTCGCCAGGGGCGACGCGGCCGCCGTCACCGCGCACCTGCGGGCTCTTCGCGAACTGGATCCCGAACTGGCGCAGGCATATCGAACCAACTCATTGCGCACCGCGCAGCGCGCGCACGCTCCAGCCGACGTGTTCGCCGCGTTGGCCGAACCGTCGACGTCAGGAGGGCAGCCGTGACCGCCCGCAAGCCACCGAAGTTCACCGCGGGGGAGCTCAACGTCTACGCGCGTCCCCAGGACGTGTCCGACGTGTCGCGCGCGCTGCGGACCACTGGACGGCGCGTCGTGCTGGTACCGACGATGGGTGCGCTGCACGAAGGCCACCTGACGCTGGTACGGGCGGCCAAGCGCGTTCAGGGTGCGGTCGTGGTGGTGTCGATCTTCGTCAACCCCTTGCAGTTCGGCGCGGGCGAGGACCTCACTGCGTACCCGCGCCCGCTCGACGACGACCTGGCCTTGTTGCGCACCGAAGGCGTGGAGGTCGTGTTCGCGCCGACCGTCGCCGACATGTACCCGCACGGCCAGAGAACCACCGTCATGCCGGGACCGCTCGGAGCCGAACTCGAAGGTGGTTCCCGGCCAACGCATTTCGCCGGGATGCTGACGGTGGTTCTCAAGCTGCTCCAGATCGTCCAGCCCGACCGCGCGTTCTTCGGCGAGAAGGACTACCAACAACTGGTGCTGGTGCGGCAGATGGTCGACGACCTCGACGTCGACGTGAAGATCGTCGCCGTGCCGATCGTGCGTGAACCGGATGGCCTTGCCATGTCGTCGCGCAATCGGTACCTCGACGAGGTGCAGAGGGAACAGGCAGGCGCGCTATCGGCCGCTCTGCTCGCGGGCATGTACGGAGCGTCGCGGGGAGCGTCCGAGGCGCTGGAGGCCGCACGCGCGGTGCTCGTCGAGGTACCCGCCATCGAGGTGGACTATCTAGAGGTGCGCGATACCTGGCTGGGTCCGGCGCCCGTCGAGGGAGTGGCCCGGCTGCTGGTGGCGGCGCGTCTGGGTCGGACCAGGCTTCTCGACAACATCGCAATAGACATCGGCGCATCGGCCGGCATCGACGGGCACTCCCGGGTCGAGTCGGACCAGAACCACGAATTACCTTGGAGGAATTGATGTTACGAACCATGTTGAAGTCCAAGATCCACCGGGCCACGGTGACGCAGGCCGATCTGCACTACGTCGGCTCGGTCACCATCGACGCAGATCTGATGGACGCCGCCGATCTGCTCGAGGGTGAGCAGGTGACCATCGTCGACATCGACAACGGCAACCGGTTGGTGACCTACGCCATCACCGGTGCGCGGGGCAGCGGTGTGATCGGGATCAACGGCGCGGCAGCGCATCTGGTACATCCAGGCGATCTGGTCATCCTCATCGCGTACGCCTCGATGGAGGACGCCGAGGCCCGCGCATACCAGCCGAGGGTGGTCTTCGTCGACGGGCAGAACCGGCAGATGGACTTCGGTCACGATCTCGCCTTCGTACCTGCTGATGCAGCCGACCTGATGTCGCCGCGGTAACGACGTGCTGCTAGCCATCGACGTCCGCAACACCCACACCGTCGTCGGCTTGGTCGAGGGCTCCGGCGACCACGCCAAGGTCGTGCAGAACTGGCGGATCCGCACCGAATCCGAGGTTACTGCAGACGAATTGGCCCTCACCATCGACGGACTGATCGGCGACGACGCCGAGCGGCTGACCGGCGCCACCGGTCTGTCCACGGTGCCGTCGGTGCTGCACGAGATCCGCGTGATGCTCGAACAGTATTGGCCGTCGGTGCCGCACGTCCTCATCGAACCCGGCGTGCGGACTGGGATCCCGCTGCTCGTCGACAACCCCAAGGAAGTCGGCGCCGACCGCATCGTGAACTGCCTCGCGGCGTTCCAGCGGTTTCACTCGGCGGCGATCGTCGTCGACTTCGGCTCGTCCATCTGCGTGGACGTCGTGTCGCACAAGGGCGAGTTCCTCGGCGGTGCGATCGCCCCAGGCGTGCAGGTGTCGTCGGACGCCGCAGCGGCGCGCTCGGCTGCGCTGCGCCGCGTCGAGCTGACCCGGCCGCGGTCGGTCATCGGCAAGAACACCGTCGAGTGCATGCAAGCCGGCGCGGTGTTCGGCTTCGCGGGCCTCGTCGACGGACTGGTGACCCGAGTGCGCGAGGACGTCGACGGCTTCGGCGGTGACGACGTCGCAGTGGTGGCCACCGGCCACACCGCGCCCCTGGTGTTGCCCGACCTGCGCACCGTCGAGCACTACGACAAGCACCTGACGCTCAACGGCCTGCGCCTGGTGTTCGAGCGCAACCGCGACATTCAGCGCGGCAAGCTCAAACAAGCCCGCTAGAACCCCACAAATCGCTGGCCATGCGCGACGCGGCGAATTCGGCACGCGTGAACTTCATTTAAGCTGGCACGTCGTGAGCTCTGCCGATACATCCGACCCCGACCTTCCCGAGCAGTTCCGGATCCGCCAGGCCAAGCGTGAGCGGCTGCTGGCCGACGGCAAGGACCCGTATCCCGTCGAGGTGGCGCGCACGCACACCCTCGCGGAGATCCGCAAGAACTACCCCGATCTGCCTGCAGGCACGGAGACCGGGCAGAGCGTCGGTCTCGCGGGCCGCGTGGTGTTTGCCAGAAACTCGGGCAAGCTCTGCTTCGCGACGCTGCAGGAAGGCGACGGCACCCAACTGCAGGCGATGGTCAGTTTCGACAAGGTTGGCGCCGAATCACTCGACGCCTGGAAGGCCGACGTCGACCTCGGCGACATCGTGTTCGTGCACGGTGAGGTGATCAGTTCGCGGCGCGGAGAATTGTCTGTGCTTGCCGATTCCTGGCAAATCATCTCGAAAGCGCTGCGACCACTTCCCGTCGCGCACAAGGAGATGACCGAGGAATCGCGCGTCCGGCAACGGTATGTCGACCTGATCGTGCGACCGGAGGCCAGGACCATCGCACGTCAACGGATTGCAGTCGTGCGCGCGGTGCGTTCGGCATACGAGCGACGGGGCTTCCTCGAAGTCGAAACTCCGATGTTGCAGACACTCGCCGGCGGTGCTGCCGCCAGGCCATTCGTGACGCACTCCAATGCCCTCGATGCCGATCTCTTCCTTCGGATCGCACCGGAGTTGTTCCTCAAGCGGTGCTTGGTGGGCGGTTTCGAGAGGGTCTTCGAGTTGAATCGGGTGTTTAGAAACGAGGGTGCCGATTCCACGCATTCTCCGGAATTCGCGATGCTGGAGACATATCAGGCGTACGGAACCTACGACGATTCCGCCATCGTGACGCGCGAGATAATTCAGGAGGTCGCCGACGAGGCGATTGGCACGCGAGAGGTGCCACTGCCCGACGGCAGCACCTACGATCTCGACGGAGAATGGGCCACCGTCGAAATGTATCCCTCACTGTCGCAGGCACTGGGTGAGGAGATCACCCCCGACACACCTGCCGACCACTTGTGGTCGATTGCAGACCGATTGGGCGTCGAGATTCCGCGCGACCGCGGCTATGGCCACGGAAAATTGATCGAGGAACTCTGGGAACACACCGTGGGGGAGACGCTCTGGGCGCCGACCTTCGTCCGCGACTTCCCCATCGAGACCACGCCTCTCACACGATCGCACCGCAGCATTCCGGGCGTCACCGAGAAGTGGGATCTGTATGTGCGACGGTTCGAGTTGGCCACCGGCTATTCCGAACTGATCGACCCCGTGATTCAACGGGAACGATTCGAAGCCCAAGCCCGCGCGGCAGCCGCCGGTGATGACGAGGCAATGCTTCTCGACGACGATTTTCTCGCCGCATTGGAGTATGCGATGCCACCGACCACGGGCACGGGAATGGGTATCGACCGCTTGTTGATGGCCCTGACGGGACTGTCGATTAGAGAGACGGTATTGTTCCCGATAGTACGCAGACACGGCAACTGATCTCCCGAGATTGCATCACTTGTTGAATGGCTTGCGTTCCTATGTCAGCATTGTGGTGGGTTCGGGATCAAAACGACTGCGTTCCCAGGCAGAAGGGTCAGTGTGAAGTAATGGCGAAAAAAGTGACCGTCACCTTGGTCGACGATTTCGACGGTGAAGGTGCTGCCGACGAGACCGTCGAATTTTCGATCGACGGCGTCAGCTACGAGATCGACCTTTCATCCAAGAATGCCGCAAAGCTCCGAAACGAACTGAAGCAATGGGTCGAGGCAGGCCGCCGCGTCGGTGGCCGCCGAAGGGGCCGATCCGCCGGTTCCGGCCGTGGCCGGGCCTCCATCGACCGGGAACAGAGCGCCGCCATTCGGGACTGGGCACGCCGTAATGGACACAATGTGTCCACCCGCGGGCGCATTCCGGCCGACGTCATCGACGCCTTTCACGCGGCAACGTAGGCAAACGTTGCCAAGGACCCGGCGTTCGAATCCGGGTCGGTACGCGCTTTCGCTAGCGGCGAACTCATCGGCGTCCACAGCGGAAACGTTTGACGCCTACCAGGCGTTGGTCTCCTTGCAGCGTGGGATACGTGGCGCCGAGGCCCTGGATCAGCCAGGGACAGGCGCCGCACCCCGGGCCGCCGCCCATTAGAGTGGACGGCAGGTGCAGAGCACGGTACGCCGTACGGGGCTGTTCCAAGAGCTGCGCTACCTATGGAGAGCAGGTAACCACCGATGTTCGAACGCTTCACGGACCGCGCACGTCGCGTCGTCGTCCTGGCGCAAGAAGAAGCCAGGATGCTGAACCACAACTACATCGGCACCGAGCACATCCTCCTTGGGCTGATCCACGAAGGTGAAGGCGTAGCCGCCAAGTCGCTGGAGTCGCTGGGCATCTCTCTCGAAGGTGTCCGCAGCCAGGTCGAGGAGATCATCGGCCAGGGCCAGCAGGCGCCGTCGGGCCACATCCCCTTCACCCCGCGCGCCAAGAAGGTCCTCGAGCTGAGCCTGCGCGAGGCGCTGCAGCTCGGCCACAACTACATCGGCACCGAGCACATTCTGCTCGGCCTGATTCG
>Ga0137412_10002289_pt1 | contig 15131 bp, 10 predicted proteins | sample CZODoug2_1_16fun_FD_122160 | JGI IMG/M metagenome (GOLD analysis project Ga0137412, IMG submission 122160) | Vadose zone soil fungal communities from Angelo Coast Range Reserve, California, USA - CZODoug2_1_16fungal (Hybrid Assembly) | ecosystem: Environmental > Terrestrial > Soil > Vadose zone...
TGGAGACATACGTTGCCTGATTGATTGGCGGCAGAAACGCGGAACTCCAAAGCGGGGGACCAACAGTGGTGGGGACCTGGGGACACAAGACCACAAAACCAGGGAGATTCTTGTTATCTGTGCCGAGACCATAAGTCAGCCAGGAGCCCATAGATGGCCGCCCGGAGACATTCGCCCCAGTATTCATCATGATCAGCGCTGGCTCGTGGTTTGGAATCTCAGTAAATACGGAGCGCACAACGCAGATGTCATCGATACACTCTCCAACATTCGGAAATAGTTCACTGACCTCAATCCCACTTTTGCCGTACTTCTTGAATTCGAATGGCGATTTCATCAGTGAGCCAGTCTTACGTTCATGACCAAGATCGCCGCCGGGCATTGGCTTTCCGTCATACTTAGCCAGCATTGGCTTTGGATCGAAGCTGTCGATGTGAGACAGTCCACCATTCATAAACAGAAAGATGACATGCTTCGCCTTCGGCTTGAAATGAGGGTCCTTGATCATCCACGGACTGCCAGGCATGCTGACTTCGGCCTTTGCAAGAGATTCGCCGATCATGCTGGCAAAGCTCATCATCGCAAATCCGCCGCCAATTCTACGAAGTGCATCGCGGCGGTTAATTGGTTTTGGCTTCTGGCAAAACATGAACTAGCCTCCTGAACTTTTTTGTTAGTACCTAAAAGCTGCGCTGCAATAATTCTAGGACTGATGTTGCATCGATCTAATCGCTAGTTGAGAAACTCAAACTCATTCGAACTGAAGAGAATACGGGCATACTGCTTCCATGCTGTCGCTGGTTCCTGATCGACCATATAACCAGGTTTCTCCGGCGTTGTTTTTAGGAAGGTAAGTCCAAGCTGCAACTCATCCGGCTTGGGTAATCTTCCGTAAAGCAAGCGATACGCTTCATTGATACGAGCTGCGTCGTCTGTCTTGGGATAAAGACGCTCCGCCAACTTGCCTGCCTGTGCATACACAAACGCGTTGTTCATGAAGTACAGCCGCTGTACCGGAACATTGGTTGAAAAACGTTGTTCCGAAGTGAAGGTTGGATTCGGGAAATCAAACGCCTGGAAAAAAGGATCAATCCGGAAACGGCTGACCTTCGCATAGACAGTACGGCGATTATTCTCCAGGCTGAACTCCTTCGCTGGACCACCCATCTGCTTAGTATCTAAGTCGCCGGCCACGAAGAGCATCGAATCACGAAGCTGCTCTGCGTCAAGTCGCTGCAATGTAAAGTGCGAATAGAAGCGATTCTGAGGGTCCTTCTCGTGAGCCTCTGGCGTCTCCTTACTGCCCTGCTGGTAGACAGCCGACAACATGATCATCCGTTGGAGCTTCTTGAGTGACATCCCTTCGTCGCGGAAATGGACAGCAAGATAGTCAAGCAACTCAGGGTTCGACGGAGGATCGCCGACGGCGCCAAAGTTATCCGGCGTATTCACGATGCCTGTTCCGAAGTGCCACTTCCACACTCGGTTAACCCAGACCCTGGAAGAGATCGGACTTGCCACGATGTCATTCGCTAGATCCAGCCGGCCGCTTCCCTGGGTATATGGCTTTTTGTCGGGTGGGCCAAGGACAGTGATAAATGCGCGCGAGACTTCATCACCGTGACTGTTCGGATTGCCGCGAAGATCCAAGGCAATATTGACGGCCTTAGGTTTATCCGCCGTCCCGTGCACAAATGGATAGATGTCCGAGCTATTCTTGGACGCTCCCTTTTTCCCCTCTACAACATTGGCGTTCAGGTACTGCTGTTCCGCCGGCCCCAGACGCCTGGTAAGCTCCCATCCACGGAAAGTAAAAAGGGCAGGGTCTCCGCGGCCCTCACTATCGGATGTAAGTGCACGAACAAACAGGTCTGTGTAGAGATTGGCCTTTTCGGGAGTCATTACCTTCAGTTCGAGGGTGCATCCCGGGCAGAACTCATCATAGGTGTCGAATTCGTTCGGTTTTGCGTCTTTCTTCCGACGGGTAGGCACATCGGCCTTGGCCTTGATCTTTTCGTTGTCCTCATCGAGCTGCTTTTCTTCGAGCTCAAGATCAAAAATGCGCTGTTGAAAGGAGTCGGCGAGGGCCTTGGCTTGATCTTCTGCTCCACCCTGCGCAATCATCATCTGCCAGTCGTGCAGATAGGGGTAGTAGCTCTGTTTTTTGGCAAGGAACTTTACCCAGCGATCCAGAAGCTCCGGATCAAGACGGGCACTGTCGGCAGCCTCTTCTACCTTGGCTTTTGGTTTTCCCGTAACCTTCCATGCAGCTACCATGTACACCGAAGTCTGGGAAGCAAGCGCCTTGGCGAGCTGGTCGGTCGCGGCCTTGGTATAGGCCTGCATGGCCTCGTCATTCTTGTCTGCCTTCACAAATTTTTGACGCCAGAAATCAACCTCTGAGTCCGGGACGAATGCATATTCCTTATAGGTTGAACTAGCAAAAACTCCGCCCAGCGCATAATAGTCCTTCGCGAGAATCGGATCATACTTGTGATCATGGCAGCGCGCACAGGCTACCGTAAGGCCAAGCATGCCGCGGGTAACTGCGTCGATACGCTCATTCCGTTCATCGGCTCTACCCTGAACGGGTTCTGCCTGATCCCATATCCAGGGAGCCCCTCCAAGAAATCCGGTCGCCTTCAAACCATCCGGCGTTGGCTTCTTATCCATCAGGTCTCCAGCCAACTGCATCCTCACAAATTGGTCATAGGGGATATCGTCGTTGATTGCTTTAATAACCCAATCGCGATACACATACGCTCCATCGAGAGGCATGTAGCCGCGTCCACGCGGGTCGAGCCCCCGAATATCATCATCGGCGTACCGTGCAACGTCCAGCCAGTGACGTCCCCATCGCTCGCCGTAGCGAGGCGAAGCCAGCAGCCGGTCCACCACCTTGGCATAAGCGTCAGGGGATGTGTCCTTTTCAAATGCCTCAATCTCTTCCGGCGTGGGTGGAAGTCCTGTCAGATCCAAGGTTGCCCTGCGAATCAAGGTTCTACGATCGGCTTGAGGACTCGGCTTCAATCCCTTCTCTTCAAGTTTCGCCAGCACGAGCCGGTCAATGTCAGTCTTCGCCCAGCTCGTATCCTTTACCTGAGGAATCGTTGGAAGCTTGAGCGGCTGGAACGACCAGAACTTCCGCATGTCCGCGGTAATCTGTTTACCCTGAACGCGAACCGGTGCCGCGCTCTTCGGCCACGGAGCTCCCATCTTGACCCACTCAGAGAGAGCATCAACCTCCTCCGGTGATAACTTGCCCCCCTTCGGCATCTTCAGTGTTCCGGTCTGATGCACCGCTTGAATTAGAAGGCTCTTCTCTGGGTCTCCCGGAACGATTGCTGGGCCAGATACTCCGCCTTTCAGAAGTGATTCTTGCGAAGACATTTGTAAGCCACCCGCAGATCGCTCCTGGTGGCATGTTCCGCATTGCGTCGCCAGAACAGGGCGAACTTTGTTTTCAAAAAACTCATCACCAGGAGAGCCCTTGGCCTCAGCAGCGGTTAAGGTTGCTACAACTGGCTTTGTGCTCTCCGTACTGTCCCACGTTCCCCCGCGTTTCACCCATTCCACGAGATCTGAAATCTCATTTTCACTCAGCTTATTGCCAGCAGGAGGCATCTTGAGGTCGCCGGTCTGACGCACGGCTTCGATAAGACGGCTCTTTTCAGGGTCCTTTGGTACGATCACCGGCCCAGAGTCCCCTCCCTTCAACAATCCCTGCTGCGAGTCCAACCGAAGACCACCCATAGCTTCGGTGGTATGGCACTTGTAACAATTTTGCGCCAGCACCGGGCGCACTTTCTCGTTGAAGAAGTGAATGTCATCCATAGCAGCAGCTGAGGCATCATCTTTTTTCTCGGCGCCATGAACACTAGCGATGTTCCCGCCTACCAAGACAAGACCCAACACCGTACAACTGCTAAAGATCAACATAGGCTTCATATCGTCTCTCCATCAGGAGAAGCAGTCGTATCTGATACCCCACGTGAAAACTGTTCCACGTGATCCACCATATCCAGAAAGTCCTTGCCATTTCGGGCCAAGCACATTCCAGACTCGGGAAGTTTCATATCTAGGGCCACTCGAGACCCACAATCATCACTGTGGCTTGTACGAGCCAGCACAATCAACCTCGTACCCAGATAAAGAGCCTCTGCCGTGTTGTGTGTCACAAAAACCACAGTTGGTCGAAGTTCGCTCCACACAGAGCGCAGCAGGCCCTGCAGGCTCTTTCGTGTTCCCGGATCAAGCGCACTGAAAGCTTCATCCATCAGCAAGACGCTTGACTTCATCATCAGCGCCTGTGCAATCGCAACTCGCTGCTGCATTCCACCTGAAAGCTGATGGGGGTACTTGTCCGCATCTGAAGCCTGCAGCCCCATGTGCTGCAACTGCTTCATACCTTCTTCACGCACCTGCTTGCGGAACGCACGGAAGCCCGGCTTCAGCCTGCCAAAAATGTGATAGCGCGACGTCTCCGGTCCCATCGTCAGGTTTTCCAGCACGGTGCGATCCGGAAAGAGAGCATACTTCTGAGGAACATATCCAGACCGCGAATCAACCCGTTCGACTACGCCACCATCGACTGAAATCGCCCCGGCGGTCGGGCGTTCCTGGCCCAGAATCATCCTCAACAGGGTGCTCTTGCCGCATCCCGTCTCCCCCAGAAGAACGACAAATTCGCCCTTTGCGATCTCCAGGTTGATGTCTTCGAGAATCGTTTTGCGACGCTTCTTGCCAATAGGATAAGAGACCGAAACCTGTGAAATCTGGATAGCCGTAGATCCTGCGGTTTCCTGCGAGGCGGTGATGGCTTCCTGATGACTATTCAAGACTGAAACCATGGATGCATCCTCCTGTTCAGCACGCGAAGCGCAAGATCGATGCAGTACAACAGGAATGCCACCCACAAAACATAAGGCAGAATCACGTCCATGCCCATATGGCGCCGCATAATTGCAATCCGATAGGCCAGCCCATCCGACGCTGCAATCATCTCGCCGGCAAAAAGAAATAGCATCATCGGTTTCAAATTCAACCGCAAACTGTTGATGACTTGGGGTAGGACCTGCCGAAAGATAACCCTATAGGCGACGTCGAAGTCATTTGCATCCAGCGTGAAGGCTTTGACAATCTGCTCGCGCGGGACGGCCTTCACCATCTGGGTTACGTCCAGGATCATCGTAGGGGCTACACCGATGACAATCAGAGCGATCTTGGACCATTCATCAATACCGAAGACAATAAAAAGAATGGGTAGAAGCGATAGCGCAACGATCTTGTCAAAGAACAAGATAAAGCGCAAAAAACCCGCACCGAAGTAGGGAAATAATCCGATGTGCAATGCCAGCAACACCGCTGGTGCCAGCAGAATGAGACTAATCAGGAAGCGCCTGCCGCTGGCAAAAGTATCCTTCCAGATCATGGAGTGATGGAGCCGCTCCCATTTTGAGGCATTATCCGGTGCTACATAGTCATCTTCTTCCGCAGGCTCGAGCACGGAAGAGTGAATCCCTGTCATAAGTTGTCGTGCGTTCGGAACTACTCGGTCCTCACTATTCTCCTGATGCCGCTTCACTGAAGTCTGTATGTATAGCCCGACACATAGAACGAACAGCAGGCACGAGAGCGCTTGAGCGAACAAGCGATTCGGTCTTGCCTGGATATCGAAGAGAGAGAAGGTCGCCATAAAATCTATAGTTTTCCTTGCTGCGCAGCCTGCATGTATATCGGATTGAATCGAAGCCGCACGCGGTCCTTGCGGCCCTGCACGGAACCGTCTGGATAGGCGATTGCGACATCTTCAACCGACTTGATGTCTTTCCCCAACAACCCATGCTTGAAGCAGAACTGTCGAACCAACTCCATCTTCTGCTTCAACAATGTTCCAGTCGTAAATTCAGCTGCCGCCTTTGGCTCCGCAAACAGATAAGTTGTCTTCAGTTGTTCCCGGTAAGAGTCGATCGAATCCCCTGAGGCTGAAGCGCTTATCTTCAGTGCCTGCGTCTGCGTCGCTCCACTGCTTGTCAGCTTCTGCATCGCCTCGTACCAGGCTCCGTTGATTGCCTTCGCAAATTTTGCACCCGATCCATCCGGACGATTCAGAACTTCGGTCCGGATCACCAGGAGATCCAGAATTTCACCAGGAATCTTTGAAGAATCAAAGATGGAATGGACGCTCTGATCAACGAGGATCTGCGATACCAGCGGTTTCCAGGTCACCACCGTCGTATTTGAAGAATTATTCATAAACGCCGGCACAATATCGGAATCGGATGTGTTAATCAGGTGGAGCTTGGGAAGCTGCGCCTGTTGCCCGTTGAGCACCATTGCACGTTCCAGCAGATACTCGGAGACGGTCTTTTGAACGAGCATGATTCGCTGGCCAGAGAGCTTGTCAAACGTCAAACCATTTCGCACTAACACGGCATCATTTCCATTGGAGTAGTCCCCCACAATGAGGACGGTGGAATCCACGCCAGCCGCGGCTGGCATATCCAACGCTTCCATGTTGGTCATCGTGCAGGCATCGATATTTTTTGCCACAAACGAGTCGAGCGAAGCCGCATAATCAAACCGCTGAACCTTGATTGCAATGCCATATTTATCGGCCCACTTCTTCAAAATTCCCGATTTCTGCATGTAAAAGTACGGATTCCATCCTGCATAAACTGACCAACCAACTGTAAAAGTCGGCACCTCCGCAGAGGCTGTCTCCGAAGCAAGGAGCATGCCGGATGTCATCAAAACAAAACAAAATGCAGCTAGAAAGGACCGTCTCACAGTGATCGTCATTTGCTCCTAATTCAGGATCTTCACAGTACGTTGTTGAACCACTCACAGATTGTCGGGGACTTGTCGAAATTTTATGCTGTACGCCATGTAAACAAAGGCAATATGGCATGGGTCAATTCAACGCATAGAGAATACCTATAGGCGATCTTTCTTTATACGAGAAATAGATAATTCCCATACTCGCCGGATTAGACTTTTTTTGTTCTATCTAGTTAAAAGGCAGATTTTTGTAAAACTTTCTCTGGCAATCAGGTCGCTCTAACGCAGGAGTTCCTAAGAAAAATGCTTTTACCCATAAGACAAGCACGGTTACACGTCGTTTCTACCTTCTTATTCGTAGGAATAACGATGGCACCTTTCGCCTTTAGCCAAGAGCCCTCCGCACCGCCGGTCCCACCCAACGCCGCATCAGCTCACCCGCGTCCACCTCGGGTTGTCGCTCCGGGCGTCTCCACACCCGGAGTCGTTCGTCCGCTAGCCGAGTTGCATCCCACTGCTATCTTTCCAGTCGAAGGCTCGCCCGACTGGTCGGTCATTACGAAGAGCGCTACATGGGTCGCCAGCTCGCGCGCCAACCACGTCGTACAGCTTGATGCCACTACAAACAAGCCAGGATTGATTGCCGACGTGCAGCGTCCCTGCTCTGGTCTGACCGAGGGTTTCGGCTCCATCTGGTCTCCCAGCTGCGGCAAGAAGGTGCTCACCCGTATCGACCCCGCCACTGCCAAAGTCACTGCGGAGATCCTGGCCGATCCAGCTAACTCTGAAGGTGGCATTGCCACCGGAGCAGGCTCTATCTGGATGGTTATCAAACCCGCCACGCTCATTCGCGTCGATCCCAAGACCAACACGATTGTGTCCACCCTCGATCTTCCTGCAGGATCGGCCAATCCTGCCTTCGGAGATGGTTTTCTCTGGATATCATCCTTCGAGAACAATCAACTGCTTAAGGTGGACCCTACCTCCAACACCATCATCGCCACGATTGCCATTGGCCCAAAACCGCGCTTTCTCACCATCGGCGCTGGCTCGGTCTGGACGCTCCATCAAGGCGATGGATCTATATCTCGAGTCGACATGAAGAGCGGCAAACTCGTTGCCACGATCCAGGCTGGTCTATCTGGACCGGGAGGTGACATGTCCTTCGGTGAAGGGTATCTCTGGGCCGCCCTGTTTGACTTTCCTCTTACCCAGATCGACCCCCATACCAACACAGTCATAAAACAGTGGACCGGTCAGGGTGGTGATGGTATGCGCGCAGGCATGGGGTCCATTTGGCTCTCCAACCTGCGCCAAGGCAATGTCTGGCGCCTCTCTCCTGAGCAGAAATAGGGCCGGAAGATCGTAGTGAGATAGGCTTGATCAAGTCTTCCCTCTCTTTCAACCAGCCTTACGATTTCTACTAAGATTCACTTCAAAGAATATTCATGAAGTGAATATGACATATATCTCCTTTCCAGCCAGGGTGCTGGAGAAAGACGACTCTATTGAGCTCTTCAATTCTCTGGGAGGAAACCCTCCACGGATCGTCCACCTGGTCGCATATTCTCAAGCGCGGTACGGCGTTGCGCATTGCGGCAATCGAGGATAATACAAACGTTGGCGCGATTTTTTTGAATGCGGACAATCCCTCCGAACGATTAAATCTACCTGACACCCTAAAAGCACAGCACATTGCTCGTCTCAGTACCGGATCTGTTCTGTACTCCGACATGGGGCGTATTCTTTGTTCCATTACAGATGACACATTGGGCTGGCACGATCCGCTAGGCGGCTGCTCCGATGCAGCACTGGTAGCAAAGAAGTACGGCAGCAGCACATATCAGGTGGCACGAAACAACTGGCACCAGAATGCATTGGATGGCTTTTTGATCGAGCTGGCGAAGTACGGCCTTGGCCCTCGCGATCTAATGATGAATGTCAATTTCTTCAGCAAGGTTGAGGTCTTTGTAGACGGTAGCATGCACTTTATATCCGCTCACTCAGCGGCAGGAGACGCAGTTGAGTTGCGTGCAGAGATGAATACGCTCGTTATTCTCAACTCCTGTCAGCATCCGATGGACCCATCCCACGAATACGCGCAGAAGCCTGTCAGCCTCACGCTGAAACAAGTAGAAGCTCCGGGACTTGACGACGTTTGCCGCAACTTCCGCCCTGAAAATGGCCGCGGCTTCACCCTGACAGAACGCTATTTCCTCTAGGCCACCCGGAGTATATTACGATGCCAGAAACAGTGATACAAGCCAGTCCGCGTCTTCCCGAAGACGCTATCTTCAGCGTAGTCGTCGAAGCTGGCGACTCATTCGTCCACGAAATTTATCAAGGTCAATTCGTCCGCATCGTCGATCTTGAAGGCAATCAGGCCGTCGACACTCTCTTCTACAACGCCCACGATTATGCTGATCGTTATAGCGCACAGGACACCATCCGCGAACAGCGCAACATCTACCTCACCACGGGTACAAAACTCATGTCGACTGAGCGCAATGCCCTGCTCACGATCGTGGCTGACACCTGCGGGCGGCACGATACGCTTGGAGGCGCCTGCGCAACCGAAAGCAACATGGTGCGCTACGCGATCGACAAGCGTTTTATGCACGCTTGCCGCCAGAGCTTTCTAAAAGGCGCGCTCGCATGGTCGGCTGAGACAGGTCGCGAACTGGACAAGCGCGACCTTACCGCTAACATCAACTTCTTCATGAACGTGCCCGTAACTCCATCGGGAAAGCTCACCTTCGAAGACGGTGTCTCGGATGCCGGAAAATACGTTGAACTGCGGGCGGAGATGGACACTCTGATGGTCATCTCGAACTGCCCCCAACTAAACAATCCATGTAATGCCTACAACCCCACACCCGTGAGCGTCCTCATCTGGAATGCCACTCAGGAGTTCGATGTTTAAGAAAGTTTTGATTGCAAACCGCGGTGCGATTGCCTGCAGGATTGAACGCACTTTGCGCCGCATGGACGTGGGTTCGGTAGCAGTTTACTCCACGGCTGACAGTAATTCCCTCCACGTCTTTCAAGCAGACGAGTCCGTCCTGATCGGAGAGGCTCCGGCAGCACAAAGCTATCTCTCATTTGACGCTATCTTCGATGCCGCTAAAAAAACTGGTGCACAGGCAATCCATCCCGGCTACGGTTTTCTGAGTGAAAACGTACAATTTGCCCGTGAGTGCGCGGCACGAGGAATCAGCTTTATTGGACCTGCTCCAGAGCACATTGAAGCCTTCGCGCTCAAGCACACTGCTCGCGCCACGGCACAGGCCTGCGGCGTTCCTCTGCTTCCCGGCACAGACCTCCTTTCGGATTTAGACGACGCGCTCGCTCAGGCTGAAAAGTTGAAGTACCCCGTCATGCTGAAGAGCTCTGGCGGTGGCGGCGGAATAGGCATGCGCGTTTGCCACTCCGCAGAACAGTTGAGCGAGGCGTATGAATCCGTACTCCGTCTCAGTCGTGCGAACTTTGGCAACAGTGGCGTCTATCTTGAAAAGTATGTCTCGCGCGCCCGGCACATTGAGGTGCAAATCTTTGGCGACGGTCAAGGCAATGTCATTGCCCTCGGGGAACGTGACTGTTCCGCACAGCGTCGCCATCAGAAGGTATTGGAAGAAACCCCGGCACCTGGTCTCACCGACGAGACCCGCGAACATCTGTACGCTTCTGCCATTCTGCTGACCAAGACAGTCGACTACGCCTCTGCAGGTACAGTGGAGTTCATCTACGACGACGAGACCAGCGAGTTCTATTTCCTGGAAGTAAATACTCGCCTGCAAGTGGAACACGGTGTCACCGAAGAGGTAACTGGGATTGACCTCGTCGAATGGATGATCCGACAGGCCGCTGGTGATATGCCGCCCTTGGACTCCTTCACAATCAAGCCACGCGGAGCATCGATTGAGGCACGTGTTTACGCGGAAGACCCCGCACAGAACTTCCAACCCTCCCCGGGCAAACTGACGCTGGTGAAATTCCCTGGACCTGACCTCGCCCGCGTGGAAACCTGGATCGAGTCCGGAACTACCATCACACCGTTCTACGACCCCATGATCGCAAAGATCATCGTCTCTGGCAAAGACAGGACAGAGGCTCTCCAGAAGCTTGATACCGCACTTGCCGCAAGCTCTATCGACGGTACGGAGACAAACCTCCGCTACCTGCGCGAGGTAGCAAAATCTCCGGAATTTGTCTCGGGAAAGATAACAACGGCGTCCCTTGCCACCTTTTCGTTTACGCGAAACGCAATCGAAATTCTTGAAGGTGGAACCCAGACAACCATTCAGGATTACCCAGGCCGCATCGGCTACTGGAATATAGGAGTACCGCCGTCGGGACCGATGGATCACCTATCCTTTCGCATTGCGAATCGACTTGTTGGAAATCCTGAGAACGGCGCCGCCATCGAATTCGCCACCATGGGAGGTCGCATCCGCTTCCATTCCGACGCGCTCATTGCGCTAACCGGCGCGGATATGGGTGCAAAGCTGAATGGAGTCCCGGTAACCAGATGGATAGCAATTGAGGTTAAGGCAGGCAGCGTGCTTTCTCTGGGTGCTGCATCGCAGGACGGCATCCGTGCCTATCTTGCACTTCGCGGAGGCATTGACACACAGCCGTACCTTGGCAGCCGAAGCACCTTCATGCTTGGAGGGTTCGGTGGTCATGCGGGCAGGGGGTTGCGCGCTGGCGATGTCCTACACCTCGGGCAGCAGGACATCGTGCCTGTGGAGCCGGCGACGATGGAGGGGCGGCGGGTCATCCAGTTCAACAAGGACGACGTCGAGGACCTGGGTCTGATCAAGATGGACATGCTCGGGCTGCGCACCCTTTCAGTCGTCGCCGAGGCTCTCGAGCTGATCAAAGAGGCGACTGGCGTACGCCCGGACCTCGACCAGCTGCCGCTGACCGATCCGAAGGTCTTCGAGATGTGCGGGGAAGCGGACACCATCGGCGTGTTTCAGATCGAGTCGCGCGCGCAGATGCAGACGCTGCCCCGCACTCGCCCGCAGACCTTCAACGACCTGGTGGTCGAGGTCGCGATCATCCGGCCGGGCCCGATCCAGGGCAATGCGGTCCATCCGTACATCCGGCGCAAGCAGGGGCGCGAGGTGGTGACTTACGCGCACCCCTTGCTCGAGCCGATCCTCAAGGACACGCTCGGGGTGATCCTCTACCAGGAGCAGATCATCGAGATCGCGATGTACGGCGCGGGGATGACGCCCAGCGTTTGCAGCGAACTATTCTCTTTCAACTCTAGTCACTTTCTAAAATTTCGCTTTTGGGTTTCGAACGACGCTCGCGCAAGGCCGCGCGTACGAAATAAGCGCCAAGCTCGAGGAATACCACAAAACCATAGATGATCCCTCCATAGAAACCGACAAAGGTGCTCATTCCGCATTGCCCATCGATCTCATTCGGCTTGCAGTCACCATTGACTCCTGAGCGATAGCAGGCATAACCGACGGCTAGGCTTATCCCGATGGTGATAAGGCAGGCGAACCACGGTTTGATGCGACCGGCCATGGGTATTCCTCTCTCGGCGGCTTAACACCGGACGGCTGAAATCAAGTATCATCAATCTTGGCACGAAGGACTGGATCGGGAGATGCGATGTCGTACGTCTGCTATCTGAAGGTTCCTTTCCGAGGCCTCCACACACCTCGGCGGTGTAGCTCAGATGGTTAGAGCGACGGACTCATAACCCGTAGGTCGACAGTTCGATTCTGTCCACCGCCACCAAAGCAATTCCTTCCTGCATCCCGCAATCTGCGTTCCAGAGTATCATTTTGTATAAGAGCTTCGTCTAATCACTTTGGACGCGATGTCGCTCGTGGAGAAGGTACTGCCCTATGCCTAAGAGTTCGAAGATCCTGCTGCTGGCTGTCTCGGTCGTTCTGGTGCTGACTGTATTTCTGGGTGTGAACGCAACCGGAGTGAGAGCGGCGACGGAGCCGCAGGACGGAGCCTATCGGCAGATCAACGTCTACAGCGAGGTGCTGCGACATATCCAGACGGACTATGTGGTCGAGCCGAACATCCCGGCGGTGACGAACGGCGCGCTGCGCGGGCTGCTGGAGTCGCTCGACTCGGATTCGAGCTATCTGACGCCGGAGGAGTACAAGGCATATAAGGCGGACAAGGGCGGCAAGGCGCAGGTGGGACTCAACGTCTCGAAGCGGGACGGGTATGCGATGGTGGTCTCGGTGGTGCCCGGAAGCCCGGCGGACAAGGCAAACCTGAATGATGGCGACTTCATCGAGGCAATCGGCACGCAGGATACTCATGACCTGTCGCTGGCGATGATCCAGCGTCTGCTCGAGGGACAGCCGGGCAGTGAGGTGTCGATCGGCCTGGTACGACCGCGGCGGGGAGCGGTTCCGGAGAAGATAACGATGACGCGGCTGAATGTGGCCGTGCCCCCGGTGGCGGAGACGCTGTACGAGAATTCGACGATCCTTTACCTGAAGCCGGGTGCGCTCGATCATGAGCATGTGCAGCAGGTGGAGGCCAAGCTGAAGGGGATGCAGAAGGCCGGCAGCAAGAAGATCCTGCTCGATCTGCGTGATGTCGCCGCAGGGGATATGGACGAGGCGACGCGGCTGGCGAACTTCTTCCTGAAGACAGGGACGATCGCCACGCTCGAAGGACAGAAATTCCCGAAGCAGACGTTCACGGCGGAGTCGTCGAAGGCAGTCAACGCGACGGGACCGATGGTGGTGATCGTGAACCGGGGGACGTCGGGACCGGCGGAGCTGGTGGCGGGAGCGCTGCTGGATAACAAGCGCGCGGACCTGATCGGCGAGAGGACCTTTGGCGAAGGAGCGCAACAGAAGACCTTCGAGCTGCCGGATGGCGCGGCGCTGATTCTATCGGTGGCGAAGTACGAGTCGCCTTCGGGCAAGAAGCTACAGAATGAGGGCGTGATGCCGGGCGTCCTGGTGGCCTCGAACATCGCCGATGAGGCGGAGCCCGAGGATGACGCGGCGGCTGTCTCGACGACACCTAAGCCGACGGTAGTGAAGCCTGCTGTTTCAGTGGATGAACAGCTCACGAAGGCACTCGATCTGCTGAAGGCGAAGGCTGCCTAAACTAAGGAAATCCTCAGATATTCGGGCAAACTCTGGCAGGGCCCATGCTAAGGTGGAGGGCGATGCAGACGAAGTTCAGCCACGAAACGAGGGTTCCTGAGCGTAGCCCCGATGATAGCCCTGAGCCTCCCTGGTTGCAGCGTCTCAGGGAGTTCGTTAAATGGTTCATCGCGCGAGTCGCCAAACCATTCCTCAAGTGGTTCATCAACCGCGTCGCCAAGCCATTCGTCAGGTGGTTTATCGAGCGGGTCGCTAAGCCATTCTCTAGGTGGTTCGTCGAGCGAGTTGCCAAGCCATGCTTTGAGCGGTACATCGCACCACTACTCGCACGATTCGATCTACGGAACCTGGTGTTTCCCAGCCGGCGCATGGCGGTGCGGACGACCTTTCTGGGGTTGCTTGCGCTGTCGGCACTGTTCGGTGTGATGATCGGCCTGATGCTGGTGTACTCGGTCGATCTTCCGCAGATGGAGGACCTGGTCCGGTACCGGCCGAACACGACAACCGAACTCTACGACATCCACGGCAAGGTCTTCGGCTCGTTTGCGCTGGAGCGCCGCGTGGTGGTGCCGTATGAGGATTTTCCTCCGGTGCTGCGGCAGGCGATCATCTCGATCGAAGACAAGAGCTTTGAGAGCAACTGGGGAGTGAATCTCTTTCGGGCGGTGGGCGCGGCGTATCGCGATCTGCACTCAAACGGGAAGGCGCAGGGCGCATCGACGCTGACGATGCAGCTGGCGCGAAACCTCTTTCTCTCGTCGGAGAAGACCTACGCGCGGAAGCTGCAGGAGATCTTTCTGTCGATGCAGATTGAGCGGCGGTTTACGAAGCCGCAGATCTTCCAGCTCTATGCGAACCAGATCTACCTGGGGCATGGAACGTATGGGTTCGAAGCGGGATCGGAGTTTTACTTCAGCAAGCATGTACGCGATCTGACGCTGCCTGAGGCGGCTCTGCTGGGTGGTCTGCCGAAGGGACCGGAGTTCTACTCGCCGATCCGGCATCCGGAGCGAGCGCTACGGCGACGGAACCTGGTAATCAGCGAGATGCTTGCGGACAAGAAGATTACCGCCGCGCAGGCCATGGCGGCGAAGGCCGCTCCGCTGGGGCTGCATATCGCGCCGCCGCCGAACAGCATCGCTCCTTATTTTGTCGAAGAGATACGGCGACAGCTCGAGAAGGAGTATGGCACCGAAGAGGTGCATGGCGCGGGGCTGCGTGTCTACACGACGCTTGACCTGG
>Ga0137412_10002290_pt1 | contig 15123 bp, 17 predicted proteins | sample CZODoug2_1_16fun_FD_122160 | JGI IMG/M metagenome (GOLD analysis project Ga0137412, IMG submission 122160) | Vadose zone soil fungal communities from Angelo Coast Range Reserve, California, USA - CZODoug2_1_16fungal (Hybrid Assembly) | ecosystem: Environmental > Terrestrial > Soil > Vadose zone...
GCCACTGCTCGACCGAGAGGTGAGCCTGATCGAGGTGGTGGCGGTTGCGCCACAGGCGTTTCCCGCCCACCGTGATCGACGGACGACCTAGGGCCAACGCTTCCTCGGCGGCGGCCAGTCGGGACCGCAGCACCGCTAGCCGGCGGGTCTTGGCGAACCGTTCGTTGGCCGATCGGTACCCGCGACGCCGACGACCCCGTCCACCACCATCCCCAGCACCCACTGGTGCGGATTCTCCGGGGCGCAGTGCGCACCGCGCCTCCAACACCTCCACGGCGCGCCGCAGATCACTGACATGAGCAGCCAGCCCGCGCATCCCGAGCTGGTATTGGTCTTCCACTGCACGGGTGATCGCCCCCGCCCACCGCGACGACGACACTGAGGTGACCGCCCGCTTGCGCTCGGCTCGCCACCCTGCACGAGACTGCCGATCCAGCACGCCCCGCCGCACCCGCCCAGCCAGCTCGCCCCGGTACACCCCACCTAGGAATGACCCGACCGCACCCAACGCAGCCGCCTCCGCGTCGGTCAGGTGGATCCGGGTTCGGATCCGCACTCCCGACGGCGGGCCAGCCACCACCGGCGCACCGATCCGCCGCAACGACACATGGTCAGCCATGCCCGCATCCTGGCAGCCACCACCGACAAACCCGCCGCACCACGACAGCACCACTCACTTCCGTGCGGTATCAATCACTACCGCCATCCAACGACCAGCTGACGACCCTAAGTGGCCGCACCGACAGGTGTCATTCGACGCGTTTGTCGAACTGGGCCCGGATCGCTTCGGCGGCTTCGGGGTTCTCCGTCGCAAGCTGCTGAAGGTGGGCAACGACGTCACCGACCGTGCGCAGGCCCGCAAGATCTTCGTCTGGGATCTTCACGCCGTATTTGTCCTCGGTCTGCACCGCGATCTCCACCATCGACAACGAGTCGATGTCCAGGTCGTCGACGAAGGACTTCTCGACCGTGACCTCGGACGGTTCGATCCCCGTCACCTCCTCGATGATCTCGGCGATCCCGGCGATGAGTTCGTCTTGCGTGATGGCCACCTGAAGCCTCTCTGTTAGACGGCGCTGTAGACGCTCTGTCATTAACCGACTTCAAGTCAATGAACGACGTATGGTCGATGAGTATGATCCCGATGGTGAGCGACGTCAAGGTCAGTCGACGCGAGAGATATGCCGCGCTGACGTGTCAAGCCGTGCTCGACGCCGCCAAGACGTTGTTCGTCTCCAACGGTTTCGACGCGACGTCCGTCGACGACATCGCCAGGGAGGCGCAGGCCAGTAAAGGCACCGTGTATCACCACTTCCGCGACAAACAGGCGATCTTCACCGAACTGTTCAAGGCCAGCCAAGAAGCGGTCACGGCCAAGGTCATCGCCACGATGCCCACCGAGTCCGAAGAGCCATGGGACAAAGTGCAGACCGCGGTCCGCCTGTTCCTCCACGGCTACGTCGCCGACGACGACGCTCGTGGACTGCTGCGCCAGGTGGTCAGCGTCTTGGGCTGGGACCGCGTCCGCGAACTCAACGAGCAGCAGACCCTGCCGTTCCTGCGGGCAACGCTGGAGAGCTTCGTGGAGAACGGATACGCCCGCCCGGTCCCGGTTGAGGCCACCGTCGAGATCTTCTTCAGCATGTTCTACAACGCCGTCTTGTACATCACCGCCGCCGCAGACCCCGACACCGCCTCACACGAAGCCGAGACGGTCATCTTCTGCGCTCTCGAGGGGCTCAAGGCGCCCGCCAAGGGGTAACGCCTACTGCAACGCGCGCCACACCCGCGCCGGTGTCATCGGCAGCTGATGCAGCCGCGCACCACATGCGCGGGCGATGGCGTTGGCCAGCGCGGGAGCGACCGGGTTGTATGGCGACTCGCTCATCGACTTCGCACCAAGCGGCCCGAGTTCGTCGTAGGTGTCGGCGAAGTAGACCTCCGTCATCGGCACGTCGGCCAGTTGCGGAATGTGGTAGTTGCGAAGGTCTTTCGTGATCACCACGCCGTCGGGGCTCACTCGCATCTCCTCGTAGAGCGCCGAGCCGATCGCCTGCGCGACGCCACCCTCGACCTGCCCGCGGCACTGCTCGGGGTTCAGCACGACGCCGGCGTCGGCGGCCTGCACCGACTGCAGGATCGTCACCTCGCCGGTCTCGACGTTGACCGCGACCCGGAACGCGTGCACGTTGAACGCCACCGACCGTGGGGTGCCGTCGTGTCGGCCCCGGCCGACCAGCGGTGCGGTGCCGCCAGCCGCGATCTGAGCCAGCAGGTCACCACACGCGGCCTGCACCGCGAGGCCGGCCACCACGATGCCTGCCGAGCCGAACGCACCCGTGTCGTAACCCGTTGCATCGGTGTCGGATTGGTGGATCCGCACGTTGTCGGCCGTGGTGTTCAATGCGGCGGCGACGAGTTGGGCGTGCACGGTCGAGGTGCCGTTGCCGAACTCCGCCGTGCCGACCGACAGGGTGTACTGGCCGTCGGCATCCGCCGAGATCGACGCCTCGGCGAAGTGACCACGCGGAGGGATGGTCGCGATCATCGCGATCGCCATGCCCTCGCCGACCCGCCACTGCGGGCCGGCGGGTGCCGCCACCCCGTTGCCCGTCGAAAGTGCTTGCTGGGTCAGGTCGAGGCACTGGTCAAGCCCGTAGCTGCCGAACGTCAGGTCGTCGTCGGCGACGTGGGAGTCGGTGAACGCGTCGCCAGGCACCACGACGTTGCGGCGCCGCAGGTCGAAGGGATCGATGCCGAGCCGCTCCGCCAGTTCGTCCAGCGCGGACTCGACCGCGAAGATGATCTGCCCAAGCCCGTAACCGCGGAACGCCCCCGACGGAAGGTTGTTGGTGTACACGGCCTGGGCGTCGACGCGCTTGTTCGCACACCGGTACACCGCGATCGACTCGCTGCAGCCGTGAAACATCACGCCGGGGCTGTGGTTTCCGTACGCGCCCGCGTCGAGCAGCACGTCCACCGCCAACGCGGTCAGCACCCCGTCAGCACCCGCGGCGACCGTGGCATCGACCCGGAAGGGGTGACGACATGGTGCCGCGACGAACTCGTCGGTTCGGCTGAACTCGTAGCGCACGGGCTTGCCGAGCCGCAGCACCGCCAGCGCGACGACGTCCTCGGTCAACATCTCCTGCTTGCCGCCGAAGCCCCCGCCCACCCGCCGGGTGAACACGTGGACCTCGGAGCGGTCGAGGCCGAACACGTGGCACAACTCGTCGCGGACCAGGAAGGGCACCTGTGAGCTGGTGCGAATCACCAAGCGGCCGTGCTCGTCCCGCCATCCGGTGCAGCCGTGTGTCTCCAGGTGCGCATGCTGAACGCGCTGTGTCGTCCAGCGCCCGGTGACCACCGCGCCGCCGTCGGCCCTGGCGGCCGCCACCCCGCCGTCGACGTCGCCGACCCCGCCGTGCAGTTCGGCCACGACATTGCGGGACGCGTCGGCGATGCGGACGTCGGCTCCCTTGTCGCCGTGCACCAACGGTGCGCCCGGTGACCGCGCGGCCTCGGGATCGAACACCGCGGGCAGTTGCTCATACTCGACGGCGATTGCGCGGCAGGCGTTTTCCGCGATGGCCGCGCTGTCGGCGACGACGGCGGCCACCCGCTGCCCGATGAACCGAACGATCTCGTCGAACACGTAGGTGTCATCGGGGTCGTCGAGTCGGTTCTCGTGCCGGGCGGTCGAGAACGCCACCGCCGGGCTGTCGCGGTGGGTGAGGATCAGCTGCACGCCGGGCATCCGTTCGGCCGCCGAGGTGTCGATCGCGAGGATCCGGGCGTGGGGGAGCGGGCTGCGCAGCACGGCGATGTGCAGCAGGTCCTCCGGCAGGTGGTCCATGGTGTACTGCTCGGTCCCGGCGACGACCCGAACACCGGCAGGCGCGCCGATCGATCGGCCGGCATCCGATGTCCCGCCGGACTTCTCGGTGTTGGCCCGCCCGGCCAGCGCATCGGTGATGGCCCGATAGCCCGTGCACCGGCACAGGTTGCCCTTCAATTGCTGTGGCAGATCGGCGAGTTGGTCCTCGGACAGTGCCGATGCGGTGGTGACCATCCCCGCGGTGCAGAAGCCGCACTGAAAGCCCGCCGCCTCGACGAACCTGCGCTGCATCGGATGCATGTCGTCGGGGGTCCCCAGTCCCGCCACGGTGGTGACCGCATGACCAGCCGCGCGGAACGCGGGGAACACACACGAATGCACGACGGCGCCGTCGACAAGCACCGAACAGGCGCCGCAGTCACCCGCGTCGCAGCCCTTCTTCACCTCGAAGTGGCCGTGTTCGCGCAGGAACGTGCGCAGACACTGCCCCGGCCACGGGTCATCCCGAAGCGCTTGGCCGTTCACGATGATCGTCACGACAGCTCCACCCGGACCTGCTCGGCGAGCAGCAGGGTCATGGCCCTTCGCCAGTCGGGGTCACCGTGTGGATCGTCGGTCCAGCAGTCGTCGGGGATGCCGTCGCGGGCTGCCACGAGCTCGTCGGGGGTGGGGACGGACGCGAACTCGAAGACGAACGGGCGGACGGTGGCCGCCGTCACCGACAGCACGAAACGGCCTCCGTCGGCAGCGATGTCGCGGCGGCCGATCACCACGACACCGGACCGGCCGAGCGGCGACGGGGCGATCTTGCGGTACGCCGTGCGCGCCCGCAGTGCCGTGGCCGGCAGATGTATCGAGCGCAGCACGTCGCCACCGGCCAGCACGTTCGCCGAGCTTCCGGTGACGAATTCCGTGACCGGCAGGCGGTAATCGCCACCGTCGCGCCGCCACACCACCAGTTCGCCGTCGAGGGCGGAGGCCAGCGAGATCATCGCGCCCGCGGGAAACGACAGGCAGATGTTGCCGCCGACGGTGGCGGTGCTCCAGATCTTGAACGACGCCAGCAGTGCCGTACAGCACTGGTGCAACAGCGGTGCCGCTTGCCAGTCCGGTCTGCTCGACCTCAGCTGGGTCGACAACGCCGACAACTCGGCAAGGGTGCAGGTCGCGCTCAGCTCGATTTCGTTGTCGCCCACGGTGATCGGAGGCCAGCCCAGGCCGGTGATGTCCACCAGGCGGCGCAGATGCGGTTGTGGTTCGGAGAACAGCCACGTGCCGCCGGCCAGCACCGCGTCGCCGGGGGACAGCGGCCACACCTCGTCGCGGCGGCGCGGGGTGACGACCGCCTCGACGGTGTTGAGGTCCACCGATCGACGGTAGTCAAGCGTCGCTGCCTGCGCATGTCCGACCCGGCCATGAAATAGAAGTGCAACCGAGGGGTTGCGCTCACCCCTCACCATGTGCAATCCTCGAGTTGCACATCAATCCGACCCCGAGAGGCACCCGTGACTACGCTCGAAATCACCCGCAGCATCGACATCAATGCGCCAGCCGAGAAGGTGTGGGCGGCGCTCACCGAGCCCGATCTGATCGCCCAGTGGTTCGGCGACACGTGCGAATTCGACCCGAGACCTGGTGGCGCCGGCTCGTTCGGCTGGACGGCGCACGGCACGTTCCGCGTGGTCGTCGAACACGCCGACCGGCCCAAGACGCTGATCTACCGGTGGGCCAGGGAACAGGGCGTCGACCCCGTACCCGGCAACTCGACCGTCGTGCGGTTCGACCTCACCGAATCCGCGGGCGGCACCCGGCTCACGCTTCTCGAAACCGGATTCGACGAGCTCGCCGACCCGCAGTCCGCGCATGACGACAACACCGGCGGATGGCTGGCCGAGCTCGGCGAACTGGTGGAGTTCCTGGAATCCCGGTGACTGACGAAACCGTGACGATGCCAGGGGTGCTGTCGGTGCTCGCCGACGAGACCCGCTGGCGGATCCTGTCCGAGATCGGCGCCGCGGATCTGTCCGCCAGTGCGTTGGCCTGCCGGCTGCCCGTCAGTCGGCAGGCCATCGCCAAGCACCTCGTCGTGCTGGCCGACGCCGGTCTGGTGGAGTCCGTCCGTGCCGGACGGGAAATCCGGTACCGCGCGCTTGGTGCGCGCCTGAGCGCTCTGGCAAATGATCTCGAAGTCATCGGCAGACGCTGGGACCGGCGCCTCGATGCCATCAAGCGCATCGCCGAAACGGCGGATTGAACGCTAATCTCTTGGTCATGACCGACGAACTCGCCGACTTCGAGGAGCGAGCTCCAGATGGTGACGCCGAGCTACCGCCGGTCGAGTACGCACTTGCCGGCGGTGCGCCGCAGCGGGTCGGTTGGTTCCGTTTCTTCTTCGCCGACGAGCGGTGGGAGTGGTCGCCTCAGGTCGAGCGGATGCACGGCTACGAACCTGGCACGGTGCAGCCCACCACGGCGTTGGTCTTGTCGCACAAACACCCCGAGGACTACGGCCAGGTGGCCGCCACCATCGAGCAGATCCGGCTGACCGCCGGCGCCTTCAGTACCCGGCACCGGATCGTCGACACCGAGGGGGAGATTCACCACGTGGTGGTGATCGGTCAGCAGATGCGTGACGACACGGACACGGTGATCGGCTCCGACGGCTACTACGTCGACGTCACGCCGTCGATCACCGAAGCCAGGGAGGAACGCGTCACCGAAGCGGTCGCCGAGATCGCCGAGGCCCGCGGGGGCATAGAGCAGGCCAAGGGCATGCTGATGCTGATCTATCAGATCACCGCGGACTCGGCGTTCGAGCTGCTCAAGTGGCGATCGCAGGAGGCCAACGTCAAGCTGCGGGTGCTGGCCGAGCAGGTGGTGAAGGACTTCCTCGGACTCACCTATGACGAGGTGCTGCCCAGCCGTGCCGAATACGACCGGTTGCTCCTGACCGCACATCTCCGTATCTAGAGTCAATCACGTTGCTGGTCAAGGCAATTCGTGGGCGCCATCGGCCGCGGCCAACGACATTCGACGAGTGGGTTTCGGCTGGCACGGGTGCGGGCACCCCTGCTGCAGTTTCCACTAGGAGGTCGTGACATGCCCGGAGCATCGATCAAGAACGAGAAGTCGAACGAGGACCTGCGTCGGCAGGGCGATTCCATGCAGAAGCTGATCTCCAAGTTGCGGAACTCGTGAACAGGTGCCGTTGCCTCAGCCCCGTGAGCGCTGGTGATCGTTGCATTCATGGTTAGCTGGAATCGCGAGGGTAGTCTCATCCCGACAGCAGCAGGAGGTCGCGTGGAGAACGAGGTCGAGTTCCGGGTTGTGGCCAAGCTCGAGAACCTAGCCGTGGTGCGCACGCTGATCGGGGCGGTCGGCACCTTCGAAGACCTCGACATGGACACCGTCGCCGATCTGCGTCTGGCGGTGGACGAAGCCTGCACCCGCTTGATCCGGTCGGCCGTTCCTGGCTCCACGCTCATCGTCGTGGTCCGCCCGCAGGACGACGACGTGGTCATCGATGCGTCCACCACCTGCACGTCACCCGACATCATGGCGCCCGGCAGCTTCAGCTGGCACGTACTGAGCTCGTTGATGGACGACGTGAAGACGTTCCAGAACGGCGAGGCACTCGACGAGGGCGCGGTGTTCGGCATCTCCATGACGACGAGACGAGCGAGCTCGCTGCGGTGACGACCCCGTCCTCTCGGGGTTCGTCGGCGCGATCGAACTCTGAATACGCCGACGTCATCGACATGTTCCGCGAACTGCAGGAACTCGGCGGCGACGCCTCCGAGACCCCCGAAGCCCCTGGGATCACCCGCCAGCGCGATGCCATCGTCGAGCGGTGCCTACCCCTGGCCGATCACATCGCCAGGCGGTTCGACGGCCGTGGTGAACCCCGCGACGATCTGGTGCAGGTCGCCAGGGTCGGCCTGGTGAACGCCGTGATCCGGTTCGACGTAGACGCAGGATCGGACTTCGTGTCGTTCGCGGTGCCGACCATCATGGGCGAGGTCCGCAGGCACTTCCGGGACAACAGCTGGTCGGTCAAGGTGCCTCGTCGGCTCAAGGAGCTGCATCTGCGGTTGGGTGCCGCGACGGCGGATCTGTCGCAGCGGCTCGGCCGCGCCCCCACTCCGTCGGAGCTCGCCACGGAACTCGAGATGGAGCGCGACGAGGTGGTCGAAGGTCTGATCGCCGGGAGCTCGTACAACACCATGTCGATCGACGGCGGCAGCGGTACGGAAGACGCGCCCGCGATCGCCGACACGCTCGGTGACGTCGACACCAACCTGGACCGGATCGAGAACCGGGAGGCGTTGCGGCCCCTGCTGGAAGCGCTGCCCGAGCGGGAGCGCACGGTGTTGGTCCTGCGGTTCTTCGAGTCGCTGACGCAGACTCAGATCGCCGAGCGGGTGGGCATCTCCCAGATGCACGTGTCCCGGCTGCTGGCCAAGTCGCTAGCGCGGCTCCGGGACCAGCTGCAGTAGCGGCTGCCGCGGTTCGCCGTGAATGACGGCGAGCGCGGTCTCGATGGTGGGCGCCACCGGCAGCGTCGCGTCCGGATCGCAGATGCCCAGCAGCCGCGTCACCGCCGTACTGGGCATCATCGCCCAGTCGGCTCCGATCGCGGCGCACCGCACGTTGAGGGTGTGCAGCGCCGAAAAGCCTGCCGTGCCGAAGAATTCGATGCCCGTGAGGTCGAGCAGCAGGCGCTTCACCGCGTCGGTGTGCCGGAGTGCGTACTCGGCGAACTCCTGTGCGTTGGCCGCGTCGAGCTCGCCGTGCGCGGAGACGATGAGGATGGAGGGATGCAGCCAGCGCGTCGCGAATTGGGCGCTATGACAGACGGTTACGGAGTCCGGCTTGGCCGGGCGCGATTCGAACGACGACACTCTGACTCCATCAGTGGGACTTGGCACGCCAAGGGATCGATGGGCCCTGCGTCTCAAAGCCGTGGGATGACGCTCTCGATCGGCTGTTTGTCCAACCTGCACAAACGGTACGCCGATCCGGATACCTTGACCTGCTAACTAAGACGAATCTAATGATTCAGCCCAGCCAGCCGCGCTGCAGATCCCACGCCGGCCCAGGCGCGGGCGCATCGTCGCGGGTGACGGTGGCCTGGATCAGGCCGTAGGGCCGGTCGTCGGCGTGGAACACCTCGTTGGGGTTCTCCAGCCCGAACGGGGACAGGTCGTAGACGAAGTGGTGTTTGTTGGGCGCCGACAGCCTGATCTCGGCGATCTGGGGGTAGGTCTCCAGCACGGCCTTGCCCATCTCGTAGAGCGTCTGCTGCAAGGCGCGCGACTGGACGACCGCGAACTGTTTCACCAGTTGGGCTTTGACGCCGATGTAGGTCGCCTCCCAATCGACCTTCGTCGTCGTGAACCGCCACTGAGCCACCAACGACGTCGCCATCACGCGATCGTGGGTGGGCTGAAGGACGGTGTACGGGTCGGTCAGGAAACCGGCGAATTCCGACCCCGTCGACTTCAGGATCACCATGTCCTTGAGGCCGCCGATCACCCATTCGTCGGTGCCGTCGACGGTGATCGCGGCCGTGCGCACCTCCTGGCCCTTGCGTACCCAGGTGTGGTCGTGCTCGGTGCCGTCGACGATCGCGCGTTCCCAGGCGTACTCCTCGATCTCGATCCGCGCGCCGAGAACCGGCTCGACGTCGCCAACGAAGTGCCGGGCCAAGGTGAGCGCGTAGTCCTCGATCGACTGCAGCCCCTTCTCCTTGGCATAGGCATACGCCGTCTGCTTCTGGGTATCGGTGGGCAGCACCTCGGACTGGTCACCCGCCAGGTGAGCCGCAGTGAAATCGCCACGCAGACAGACGGATACGTTCACGTCGTGAATCTCGTGACGCGGCGTGTCGCGGTAGATCCGCACCAGGCGGTTCTCGGCCTTGCCGTACTGGTTCTTGCCCAGGATGATGCCCGACACGTGTCAGCTCCCTCGGTAGGTCGAATACGCATACGGCGACAACAACACCGGAACGTGATGTCTGGCCGAGGCATCCGTGATCTCGAACGCGATGACGATCTCCGGGTAGAACCCCGTGATCTCCTGAGCGGCGAAGTACGTTGCGGTGTCGAAGCGCAGCCGGAAGATACCGGCGGCCAGGTCGTCGCCGAGGTTCGCGATGCGCCCGTCGTCGTCGGTGACCGCGCTGGCAAGCACCACGTCGCTGGCATCGCGCAGCGTCACGGGCACTCCCGTCGCGGGCCTGCCGGACACGGCGTCGAGGACGTGGGTGGAGAGGGTCATGTGCTCGATCTTGCCTCGCCCGGTGGCTCGCTCAGCAGCCGATTCAGGCGAAGCCGGTTGATCTTGGCCAGTTCGTTGCGCATGACGCGGCGTTCGGTGTCGGGATCGTTGCCGAGTCGGTCGGTGAGGATCGCCAGAAGTTCGTCGGCGGAGCGCCCGCTGGCGCACACCAGGTAGACGTAGCCGAACCGCTCCTCGTAGTCCCGGTTGCCGACGACCAGGGCGGCGCGCACGTCGTCGCCCGCCGCCGTCATGCCCGCCTGTTCCCGGGCCGATGAGGCGTTGTCGACCTTTGCCCCGATGCGGGGATGCCCGTCCAGCGCGGCGTCGATCTCGGCGTCCGGCAGTTCGGCAAGCACCCGGTCGGCACGGTCGAGCAGGGCGTCGACGTCGGCGAACGGCGCCCCGGCCAGTACGCGGCGGGCCCAGATCGGCGACGAGCACACGCCGAACAGCAGGTGCATGCGCTGGCGCTCGGTGCTGCGATTGAAACCGTCGAGACCGAGCGCGGGTTGAGTGGTCATCGATGTGAACTATGGCAACTCGCTGAACCGGCTGAAACGCGCGGCCGCGATGGGGTTGGCGTCGGCGACGAGGTCGCTGAACCGGTAGTTGACGATCTTCGCGATCTCGATCAATGCGAACGCCTTCTCGGCGGCGGGCGAGTTGTCCATCCGCGACCACCCGTTGCGCAGCACCCGGTCGAAGCGTTCGGTCTCCTTGGCGCAGATGATCAGCGGGAAGTCGAAGTGCTCCCGGTACGCGGTGGACAGCTCGACGACGTCGTCGTGGTCGCCCTCGTCGAGGTTGGACAAGGCGACGTGATCGACGGCAAGCGCGTGGCCGGTCTCGTCCTCGGCGCCGAGGTCGGGGAACGCCCGGATCAACTGCAGCTGCTGCTCGGAGGAACCGGTAAGGACGGCGTCCTGGAACGCCTCGCGCAGTGCCGTGGTGTCGGCGAACGGGCGCTGTTCGATTGCGCGCTGCACGGCCCACGGCACGTTCTGCACCACGTTGCCGAACACCTCGGTGAACCGCTCCTTGGTCATCGCGTTGACTTCGTCGAGGGTGATCGACCCGCCACCCGCCACCCGGGGACCGCGCGAGCCCAGATGGAAGAACACGATGTTGAGCGCAATGGCCGCGATGGCCCCGATGCTGATACCGCTGCCGAAGAGCAGGTCGAGGCCGGACGGAAGTGCTTTGGCCACATCGGGATACGACGTCACCCACAGCGCCAGCCCGATGCTGGTGGTGACGATGATCAGGTTGCGGTGGTCGGTGAAGTCGACCTTGCCGAGGGTCTGGATGCCGACGACGGCGACTGTCGCGAACAGGGTCAGCGCCGCGCCGCCGAGCACGGGTTGCGGAATCGAGGAGACGACGGCCGCCACCTTCGGCAGGAAGCCGAGCAGGATCATGATGACGCCGGCGGCGGCCACCACCCAGCGGCTCTTGACGCCGGTGAGCCTGACCAGGCCGACGTTCTCGGAGAACGCGGTGTACGGGAACGAGTTGAAGACGCCGCCGATCGCGGTCGCGAGGCCGTCGGCGCGCAGCACGTTGCCGATGTCGGAGGCCTTGATCCGCTTGCCGACGATCTCGCCGGTGGCCATGGTGCTGCCGGTGGATTCCACGGCGGTGATCAGCAGCACGATGATCATCGTCAGGCAGGCGACGACGTCGAACTTGGGCATGCCGAACACGAATGGCTCGGTGAAGCCGATCGCGGACGCGGCGCCCACCTTCGCGAAGCTCATGTCGCCAAGCGCAAACGCGACCGCGCAGCCGATCACCAACCCCAGCAGGACGGCGATCGTGGCGACGAACCCGCGGAACAGGCGCTGGATCCCGACGATGATCGCGATCGTGCCGGCCGCGTACAGCAGCCAGCGCAGGTTCGATGCGTCGATCTCGCCGGTGTGCGGGTTGGTCACGGCGTCGTGGGCGCCAACGGGCACCAGACACAACCCGATGATGGTGATCAGCGTGCCGGTGACGACCGGTGGGAAGAACCGCAGCAGCTTGACGAAGATCGGTGCGATCAGGAACGTGAAGACGCCCGCGACGATCACCGCGCCGTACACGTAGAGCAGGCTCGCCGCTCCGCCACCGTGTGCGAGTCCGATCGCGATGATGGGGGAGACGCCCGTGAACGTCACGCCCTGCAGAAGCGGCAGGCGCACGCCGATCTTCCAGAACCCGACGGCCTGAATGATCGAGGCGATGCCGCAGGTGAACAGGTCGGCGGTGATCAGCTTGACGAGTTCCTCGCTCGGCAGGTCGATCGCGCTGGCGATGAGGATCGGGACCAGCACCGCCCCTGCGTAGAACGCCACGACGTGCTGGAAGCCGTATGTCGCCAGCTTGGGGATCGGCAGCACCTCGTCGACGGGGTGCACGCGCTTCTTGGGCTTCGCGGCCGTCTCGGCCGATGGGGCGGGCATGCCTCCAAGAATCGGGCAGGTTCACACTATTCGCATGTCGGAGGAACAACGGGTCGTCGGCATTCTCCTTGCCGCGGGGGCTGGAACGCGGTACGGCATACCGAAAGTTCTTGCCGAGCAAGGGGAGTGGCTGCGGATCGCGGTCGATGCGCTGGACCGCGGTGGATGTGGCGACGTCGTGGTGGTGCTTGGCGCCGCCGTGGTCGACGTGCCGAGCCCGGCGCATGCGGTCGTGGCGCCGGACTGGGCCGACGGGATCGGGTCCTCGCTGCGCGCCGGTCTGGCAGCAGCCGACGGTGCCCGGTACGTGGTGCTGCACCTCGTCGACACCCCCGACGTCGGCGCCGACGTGATCGCGCGGGTGCTGGAGGCGGCGCAGTCTGCGGTGTCCGGCCTGGCCAGGGCGACATTCGGCGGGCGGCCCAGCCACCCGGTGGTGATAGAACGCAGTCATGTCGGGGCGTTGACGGAGACCCTGCACGGCGACGAGGGTGGCCGACGCTTCCTCGCGGGCCGCTCGGACGTCGTTGCCGTCGAATGCGGTGACCTCGCGACGGGTGTCGACGTCGACGTGCGCTGAAACGTGTTGTGAACCAGATAATTCCGGACCGATGAAGCGTCGAGCAGTACTCTTTTCTGACGAGAGCTTCGTCCGGGAACGCCTAGTGGTCAAGGACTCAGTCGATGTCGTCAAGCGAACAGAACACCACGGTGTTCCGCAACGTCCGGATCTTCGACGGTCGATCTCCGGTGCTGTCGAACGGCTCGAACGTCCTCGTCCGCGGCTCGACGATCGAGTCGATCTCCACCCAGCCCATCGACCCTGTCCACGGCGAGCATCTAGTGGAGATCGACGGCGGTGGACGAGTGCTGATGCCGGGCCTGATCGATGCACACTGGCACGCGATGCTGGCGTCGATGCCAATCGCCGCGCTGATGACCGCCGATGTCGGGTATCTCAACCTCGTCGCCGGTGTACAGGCCACCCGCACGCTGCAACGCGGATTCACCACCGTGCGCGACGCAGGTGGGCCATCGTTCGGGCTCAAGCGGGCGATCGACGACGGAACTGTTGCGGGGCCCCGGATCTATCCGTCAGGCGCGTTCATCTCACAGACGTCCGGTCACGGGGACTTCCGCATGCCACACGCAGTGCCACGCGGGATCTGCGGCCACCTCAGTTACATCGAAATCATGGGTCTATCGACGATCGCCGATGGTGTCGACGAAGTGCTGCGGGCAGTGCGCGAGCAATTGATGCTCGGGGCGACGCAGATCAAGATGATGGCAGGCGGCGGTGTGTCGTCCACCTACGACCCGGTTGATGTCACGCAGTACACCGAGGCTGAGTTGCGCGCCGGCGTGGAGGCGGCCGAGAACTGGGGAACCTACGTCCTGGTTCATGCCTTCACGCCGCGGGCCGTGCAGCAGGCGCTGCGGGCAGGGGTGCGGTCCATCGAGCATGGATTCCTGCTGGACGACGCCACGGCGGCGATGATCGCCGAGCGTGATGCCTGGTGGAGTTTGCAGCCGATGCTCGACGACGAAGACGCGATCCAGTTCTCCGAGCAGGCGAAGCGAGCCAAGCTACGCCAAGTGATCGCGGGAACCGACCAGGCGTATGGACTCGCCAAGAAGCACGGGGTCAGGCTCGCGTGGGGTACGGATACGCTGTTCGACGGCGTGCTCGCCGCGCGGCAGGGTGCCCAGTTGGCCAAGATGACGCGGTGGTTCACACCGGCAGAGGTGCTCAAGATGGCCACGTCGGACAATGCGGCACTGTGTGCGATGTCCGGTCCGCGCAACCCGTACCCGGGGCGGCTCGGCGTCGTCGAAGAGGGAGCTCTCGCCGATCTCCTTCTCGTCGACGGCAACCCGCTCGAAGACCTCCAGCTACTCGCCCACCCGGACCGAAACCTGCTGGTGATCATGAAGAACGGAACGATCTACAAGCAGCTCACGAGTGAACCTCACCAAGCGAGCTAGCGACACACTCGGCGACCCCGGCGCTCAGAATGGTGGTATCGAGTCGAATGCCGCGGCGTCGACGTCGGCTTCGTTGCGCCGGCGTTCGTCGTCGATCCGTTGGCGGCGGTCTTGGGCGCGGGTGGTCTTGCGCCGCGGCATGGTCAGCCCCGCGGTGTGCGCCACGGGGGCATCGGTGGCGGTGACTGGTGCGGTGGGCAGACACAGGCTGGGGAACAGCAATCGGCTGCCCGGCCGGGTGGTGTAGTTCTGTCCGGCCGGCGACGTCCAGACGACGTCGCCGTCGGGTAGCTGTCGGTCTCGCCAACCGCGTGGCGCGCTCCAGAAGGTGCAAGTGATGAAATCTGCACAGGCACTTGAGGTTCGACGCGCAGGTGGGCCCGTTCGGGTATGCAATCGTGTGGTCGGTGTCGCAGCGGTCCGCGGGCACGTTGCAGTGCGGGAAGCGGCACGTGAGGTCGCGGCAGCGGACGAAGTCGGCTAGCGCCCTGGAGGGGGTGTAGCGGGGTTCGGGCGGGGCGTTGCCCGGGTGCACGATCGGCACGACCTTGGCGTGCAGGGCGGCGCGGG
>Ga0137412_10002291_pt1 | contig 15123 bp, 10 predicted proteins | sample CZODoug2_1_16fun_FD_122160 | JGI IMG/M metagenome (GOLD analysis project Ga0137412, IMG submission 122160) | Vadose zone soil fungal communities from Angelo Coast Range Reserve, California, USA - CZODoug2_1_16fungal (Hybrid Assembly) | ecosystem: Environmental > Terrestrial > Soil > Vadose zone...
GCCGACAGCGCCGACTTGAAGCAGCGCATCGGCGCGCTGCCCGGCTTCGGCGAGATGAAGATCAAAGCCCTCAGCTCCGTGCTCGCCAGGCAGTTCGGGGTCAAGGTCGCGGAGGACCTGGTACCGAGCCACCCGATGCTCGGCGACGTCACCTCGCCCGAGACGCTGGCGGAGTACCAGGCAGCGAAGCGCGCCTACAAGGCGAAGCTCCGAGCCGGCTAGCGCGGATCGGGTCGGTCGACGTTCCAGTGGCGGCCGACCGACGCGACCCACCTGGCGTCGTCGCGCGGGGTGACCATCGACCACGGCCGGGCCAGCGCTCCCCGGTCATGTCGGGGTAGCGCTAGCCCGCCATCAGCTCCCGCGGCATCGGGAATTCCTGGAACAGCTCCACATTCATGGTGTACGGGTGCCAGTCGGCACCATGTACCGCCGCGTCGAAAACCGGAAACTGAGGACAAGGTTGCGTATTGCAACCGGGATCTGGGGCTGTTTCTTGAGCGCCCAACAACTGAGAGAAGTCTCCCGTGCGAAACTTATTCGGGAATGTCGTCAGGCTAGCGTTGTTCGAACTGGGACGAAATTTAAAGCCGGTATAGTCGACGAAGAAAAATGTCTTGTTCTTCCCCTCATAGACCTTAGGTACCCAAACGGGGCCTCCGAAATTTCCTCCGTACTCGTTCTGCTTGAGCGGCGCTTTCTTCTGGCCCGTGGCGTTCCCGATAAAACCTGTGGCGTTCAGCGCGTCGTTTTGCAGGTAATCGTACAGAGTCCCGTGGTAAGCGTTCGTGCCCGACTTGAAGGTAAACGAGACCAGGCCATTCGAAAACCCGTATTGCGCATTTTGAATGTTGTTGACCATCTTAAACTCGCCAATGGATTCAATCGAAGGATGGTTCTGGGAGATATCCCCGGCGAGAGCGGTGCCGCTGACCGGAATTCCGTCAATGTAAACCTCATTCGAGTAGCTGATCCCGCCGCTGATGTGCAGGCGATAGTCCGGCGTCGCGCCGGGAGTCGACCCGGTTACGCCGGGTGTCAGTAGCGCGAAGCTCAGGGGATTGCGGCTGTCGCCGCTCAAGGGAACCGGCAAATCCTTAATCTCTTGTGGCGTAACACTCGTCCCGATATCCGACGTCTGTGTCTCAACCTCCGCCAGATTCGTCGTGACCGTGACGACGTCCTTTACCTCTCCGGGACGAAGCATCAAACTCAGCGTGATCGTCTTCCCAACCTCGACCACCATCTGTTCTTGCGTAAAAGTCGCGAACCCCGTCGCTTGGACGGTGAGGGTGTACAGGCCAGGGACAAGATTCAGAAAGCTGAATTCACCGCCGGCACCTGACGTTGAGGTTGCGACCACTCCGGTGGCCGTATTTCTTAAAGAAAGCTGCGCCCCTGCGATGCCCCCCTTCTGTGTGTCCTGGGCTTCACCACGGATCGCACCGCGGTCTGCCTGCGCATTTGCGTGCAGTGGAGTAAACAAAACAACGAGCGCGGCGAGCAAGCGAAAAACAGATTTTATGTTCATGAGGGCTCCTCCCCAAGAAGCCTGTTGATATGAACCCTTTCATAGCGAATCCGTAATAACCGCATAAAGTAAGCTAAAACCTGCTATGAATCGTTTCAGTGCCACGAATTGAATCACACGCAAAACTACCTGTCAAGGTTTTTCGTGCAGAGGCTGCGGCGTCAGCTTGCGGTTGGACGGAGGGGTGTCGCGGCGGCGGAAGCTCGAATTTTGGTTGACCCGCGGACAATCAGCGTGGGTTTAAGACGAATCACGACAGGTCTGCCCTTGAGCGTGCCATCGATACGATCCATCAGCAAGGTTGCTCCTTGGGCGCCCATTTCGTACGTGGGTTGCGCCACAACCGTCAGTCGCGGGTGAAAGGAATGGTCGCCTGCAATGTCGTCAAACGTTGCCAAGCCCAGATCGTCCGGGTAGTGAAGGCCCATTTCTTCGAACGCCTGCAGCACACCCAAGGTCATCATTCCGTTGCAGACGAATATCGCGGACGGCCGGACGCGCCGAAGCAATAATTCCTTGGTCAGGCGATATCCAGATTCCTCTCGGAAGTCACCCTCGAGAACCCACTCTCGATTCACGCTCACACCAGCTTCACGATGGGCTTCTTCGTAGCCCCGGAAGCGTTCTCTCGCGATCTGCAGTTCAAGCGGACCGGTTATGACGGCGATATTGCGATAACCAACCCGCAGCAGATGCCGGACACAGTCCTGCGCGCCTTGCACGTTGTCCAGCATGACGGAATCCACCTTTATGCCAACGGCAGCTCTGTCCAGACAGACGACGGGAATTCCCGCTGCCACGACTCGCCGAATATGGCTGCTGTCCTTTCCTGGCGCGCACGCAAGAAGGATTCCATCAACGCGGCGCGACCGCAGGGCCGAAATGATGTGCTGTTCTCTTTCGATCTGCTCATCGGTATTGGCCGTAACCAGAAAGTAGCGTCGTTGCAGGGCTTTCTCCTCGGCGCCACGCATGATGTCGGGAAAAAAAGGATTGGTAATATCCGGCAGAACCATGCCAAGCATGTAGGTCTGCTTAGCTTTCAGGCTGCGCGCAACTTCGTTGGGATGGTAGTCCATCTCGCGGATCGCCGCTTCGACGCGCTCGCGCAGTTCACGACCGACTTGCGGGTTGCCGCTTAAGACGTTGGAGACCGTTCCGACGGAAACCCCAGCTCGTTTCGCGACTTCAATGATTGTCGACATACCAAGTCTACCGACCGTTCTATTTGGAGAGTCTACCTATCCGCGGGCTCGCCTTTTCTGGACAGATAGTACAGCAGTGCGAAGCCAAAAACCATCTTAGTCCTACGCGAACAGTTGTTTTTGGCAGTTTGAAACGATTCATCCAATATGGTACAAGATTGGCGCTGCTCACGCTTACAAGGACTTTCCGCATGCGAACCGTTTTGTCTTACCAATCTCTTGCTGCCACCGCTCACGCCCCGCGCGCGTCCTTGGCCTCGCGAACCGCTTTCATTGGGTCTATTGCCTTTCTTTGGCTGTTGCTGGTTTCCGTTGCCGCAGGCGACGACCAAGGACCGTGGATTCGCCCGCAAAATGCCGGAGACCCCTTGATCTGGGGCCGCAGGGACGGAATTTTGTTTGGTCTTCCCTCCGAAGGTGGTTTGCCCGGCCCTCGCGGACTGGTGCGCGTGGGCGTGCTTTCCAGGGACACTGGCCGCCCTCAACTTCTCAACTTCATTGCCGTAGAACCTGTTGTCCTTGGACCGGGCAGGCGTTTTGACCGGATGGCCTTTAGCGAACTCGAACGAAGCACCTTGGATGGCGGGATCGCCGGTAAGCGCTTGTGGGTCGATCCCGCGACTGACTTTCGCGGTGTGCTTTCAACGGTGGCGGAATCGCCAAGGCGCATCGAGCGATTGAGCGTACGAATCGACATCGAACAATTTGCCGCGAATGGCGCTCGCGTTTATCTCATCGCATCGATCGACAGTGACCGTCCGAGCGAGTTGGACTTGGCCGTGTTTCAAGTTCGCGACAGTCCGGCGCTCGAAGAATTGACCTTAACCGCGACCATGGGCAATTTCGAACGGCTGCGTTGGCTATTTCTGAAAAACCGAGTCGTGGATAGCCGAATCCTCTTCAACGGCGAAACAGGCGACGCGTTTTTCGAGCACGAAAACTACCCGCTGGAAGAAATGCTGAGAAGCGCGGACGGCAATGCGATCGCGCTCTGCGCAACCGACGAGCCAATCCCTTCTTCCGAAATGAACACGCCCTCAGCCTTTTGGCGCTATCCTCTCCATCGGATTACTCAATATTGGAAGGTTCCTGCACAGTTTATTGAGCCGGACCTCCGGGTGCGAGTGAACGGGCGGCGTTCCTACTGGGGTTCGCATCAGCCCGTTCCGAACGGAGTAGCGTTCGAGAATTTTGAGCTTCGACAAAGATACCGGCCCGGTCAGGTATTCGTGTTTGGCGTTACCCCAGCGGAGCCCTGGGCGTTCGAGCCCCCTATCCCCCGCTTGCGTCGGCCAGATCCTGACAGCGGCTCCGCGACAAAGACTTCCCAGCCCGACTAAGGAGATGCTCGTGAAAAAATCGTATTCTGTTTTCCGCGAACGTTGCCGGCACCACTATAGAGGGCCTGCTTTGTTGGCGGGCGTGCTGTCCCTGATCATCGGCCTTGTTGCAGTTCCGGCTGGTGCCCAGGACTTGCCTTCGCTCCCGCTTCAAAAGACATATACCCAGGAGCGTGTATCGTCTTCCGACCCCTCCGGCGGCAACGACGACGGCAACTGGAAGAATCCGATCAAAGCGGGCCAGCAACGCGCAATCGCAGAGCTGACGGGCCCTGGAATCATCACACACATGTGGTTCACCATCGCCACTCCCGAACGTTACCACTTGAAGAAAATCGTACTACGCATTTTCTGGGACGGCGATCCGCTCCCCGCAGTCGAGACTCCGATCGGTGATTTTTTTGGGCTAGGGCTCGGCGAATATTTCGTTTACGAATCGGGACCGCTTTCAGTCGGTTCGCAAAAGGCGCTCAACAGTTATTTCCCCATGCCGTTCCGGAAGTCGGCGCGCATAACCATCTCTAACGAGGGCAAGGAGCCCATCTCGGCGTTCTACTACAACATCGATTGGCAGAAACACGAAAGGCTTCCAGAGAATCTGTTCTATTTTTACGCCGAATATCGCCAAGCGCAGCCGAACCAGGGTTGGACGGATGAATGGAACGCAAACAGCGATCCCAAGGTGGACAATGCGAAAAACACAGATGGGCAATCTAACTACGTCATGTTCGAAGCGGAAGGCCCTGGGCATTATGTCGGGGTCACCCAGAGTGTGTTGCAAAATCAGGGAGATTGGTGGGGTGAAGGGGACGACATGATGTTTGTGGACGACCGGCAAACCCCGCACATTCTCGGAACCGGCTCGGAAGACTACTACCTCGGCGCGTGGTGTTACGGCAACTGCGGGATTAACCCGTTCGGGTCGAGCCACCCTACTTTCGCCTTTCAGCGCTACGGAAATCCCCTGAATGGCGGCGACAATCGCGGCGCCGAATGGATGGTCTATCGATTCCATACCGATTCGCCTGTGCCGTTCACAAAGTATTTCAAGATGACCATCGAACACGGCCACGCGAACCATCGTTCCGACAATTTCTATACCGTCGCTTACTGGTATCAAAAAGGTCCGCACAAACTGCGAAAGCCTCTGCCACCCGTAGACGAACGCATCCCCAGGATGATCAACGTGGGCGGACCGAGCATGGGCAAGCCCTAGAACGCTTTCACCTGTTGCTCGAAACATTGGTGTCAACAAGGGGTGGTGTTCGGTCCGGGATGCACCGGCAACACCGCCATCATGTCGAGGCGGTTAGTTCCTAGCGGGTAGCTTCGCGATATAACCCTCGCGAACGAGTTCCTGGCCTTCGATTGCAATCGGATCTTTCCCGTTCACTGCCAGCTTGTAGCGGACCTTCTGATTTATTCCCGCAAAACGAATGTTAAGTTCATGTAGGCGTGGCAGGGCCTCAATATCGAGTAAAATCGTATTGCCTGAGATTTTTAACCTCTTCACCGTGCAGCCATTGAAACCAACCGCATGTTTTCGCCGAACATCAACAAATGCATCACCCAGCTTGCCGGACATGATCTCTACCGAAGTCATGGCACTGCCCGTACCCCAATGAAATCCGGTCATCGCGCCGGGTTCGTTCTGGAATCCTGTGTGTGCCCAGTTCTCCCAGGGCGCAACCGCGAACGTGGCGCGTGCGGCGGCAACCGCTCGTTCTAGATATTCCACGTTTCCCGTTTCTTGGTAGTAGTCCAGGAGCAAAACCGCTGCGTAACTCTGCCGTGCGTCGCTCCATTCCGCGTCCGTATTTTGCGTCGTGAACCCGCCGAGCAATTTCGGATCGAAATAGGGCGGACTCCAAACTTGTTGCGTGAGCAACAGATAGTCGAGGACGTTCGACCCGGTCTCCAGCCACCTGCGCTGCTTCGAAACGCGGTAAAGCTCCAGATACGCCATTGCCGCTTGTATCGTGGACAGGTTGTTCTGAGGATATTGCGCTGTCACGCCATCGTAGAAGTCGAAATTCTTTCGGGCACACGATTTGAAAGTCTCGAAGTCCCACCAGAGCTGCCGCGGCAGCACTTCGCGTTCGATGAATTCCATGGCTCGCCTTCCCGCATCAGCATAGGTCTTCTCACGCGTAATTTCGGAAAGGTGAATCAAGAACAGGGCTGAGCCGGCCGTCTCACCGTTCAATTCCTGGAATTCGGAGCGCGGCTTGAGGTTGGAGTCAAACCAGGACGGAATCACCCCCGACGGTTCCTGGTGGCTAACGAGGAAATCTCCGTAACGGCGTACGAACGTCACGATTTCATCTTTTCGATGCGGCGTTAAATCTTCAGCCCACTTGAGCATCCAGTATGCGGTCCAGGACATGCAGAACGTGTGATAGTCATCGGGGAAGCCCGCCCAGCCATCCTCTTTGATCCAGCGATCGCTTGGTACCAGATAGATAGTCGAGAATGCGCCGTCCTGTTGGGGGCTCTTGAGCGCAAGCGCAAGAACACTTTCTGCTTTTCGTCGAATCTCGGTATTTTGCGTTCTTTCGCCGTAGAGATACCAGCCGTAGGCGGTTCGTAAAGATTGGAACCAAGCGTTAAACCACGCATCTTCCTCTGGCTTATCCCATTGGCCCAAATAATTCCGATTGCTGCTCAACGTACCGCAGCCGCCTCCCGGACAATCAACCCTCCGATAGACTTCGTCCGCATAACGCATCCAGGCATCCTGCCGCCATTCATCGAACGTAGCAAGAGACGGTCGCCTCACGTTCTGCTGCAAATCCACAGACTGCAGCAAGCCGTCGTGCCCCAACGTTTGCCACAACCTTCGTACGACTCGCCGGTAACCAAGTTTGGGAGGTTGGGACGAGGCAACGATCGCGTACGAATATTCAATACCACTTGATTCCGGCGAAATCACCGACTTCGAGTCCCGGCGAAAATAGCTGTGCCCGTAAGGTTCGGACGGCACAGCACCGTAAGAGATCCAGGGCTTGGATTCGGACGTCACGTCCAAATCCAGCGAAAGAGGCGGTTGTGATCCTGCATTTAGGCTTGGCATTAAGGCGGTGAAAATCGTGCCCTGCTGAAGCATCACGGCGGGTGACTTAAAACCCCATTGAGGTATAAGACTGTCCCGTCCTGCCTTTAGGTTTTGGCTCCAGACAAAATCAACCGGACCAAGAACGGGCGTGTCCGCCGCACGCCTTCCAGGTGCAAAACTGTACCTATCCTCGACCGAATGAATTGCTAGTCCTTCTTTCGGCGTAAAACGCACGCGAACTGCAATCACGTCCGCTTCCGAAGTCAGAGAAAGAGCGCGCTGCATCCTTCCGGCCGTACAGCTGGAAACGATGTCGATAGCGCTCGCATTTTGGTCGGCGCTGAGTGATTCAACGGAGCAATCTTGAAGCTTGCCGGGAGTATCGGCGACTACGTGAGTGGCAAACCCGTCGACCGTCAGAGCGGGAACCCATTTTTCATTCTCTCGAACTTCGATGACTTCGTCCGCGCCTTGCCCATGGCGGACAATCGTCACGCGGATCTTTCCACCCGTAGCTTCTAACACGACGAGGCCGTGTTGTTCTTGCGCGTTTAAGACCACTGAGCACGCAAGAATGATTGTTAGCCAGAGCAAAGCTTTCACGGTGCACCCGAACCGATGCCGCACTCCGAGTATTGCGATTGGCCGCTGCCGCGGATGGACTGTAACATTCCGGCCGCTTCTTCTCCGAGCGTCACTTGAAGAGAATCTTTTTGATCGTAACGCAACCGGTCAAGATTCAATTTACTCGCGCGCGCCAGATACTCGGTTTGGGTCGCGCGAACAACGTTCTACTTCGGCCGGCGCGGACGAAAATGAACCCCGTATGCCAGTCCCATGCCCAGCAGGCCGAAGCCCCACCAGATTTGCAGATGCAAGTTCCGCATGGCGACATTCGGATCATTGGCCGCGGGGTCTTGGAAGCCTGCGAGAAGAATTAAAACGCCATAGATTGCCAGCAGGCATCCTACGAAAAACCAGATAGAAATCATTGCTTTCGTGCTCATCTTCGCCTACCAGAACAGGATGTTCAGCACCACAAACGCAATCGCCACCGCACCGGCCCAAATCGTTGGCCGCTTGAAAATCGGGAGATCCCCCATCGTCGGCAGAGCCGTCAGACCGTAGACCAATCCTTGCAGTTCCTCGTCCGGCTTGGGTTTGGTGAACATCGTCACGACAACGGTAACTACCACGTTGGCGATCAAAGACCACATCGCGCGATACACATTTTCCGCCATATCTTTGGCGTTCGAAGAGAACGCGACGTAACGTACAGCGCTAGGATCCAATTTGACCCACAACCACAAGAGCAGCGACACCAAAATTCCTGCGAGTAATCCCCAGAATCCGGCACTGGGCGTGGTTCGTTTCCACATCATACCGAGCACGACGGTGCCGAACATGGGCACTATGAAGAAAACGAAAACTGCCTGCGCGTACACGATGATGCTGGAGAAATTCATTACCAAATAGGCTGTGCCGATACTGGCCACAACTCCGAGCAACGAACACCACCGACCCATGCTCAGATAGTGCTGGTCGCTGGCTTGCTTTCTAAGCAAAGGCTTATAAATGTCGTAGGTCCAGACCGTCGCAAAGGCACTCACGTTTCCAGCCATTCCACTCATGAATCCCGCGATCAACGCGGTAACCCCAAGCCCTAGAAGACCGGGACCGCAATAGCGGGCCAGCATCAAGGGCAATGCTTCGTTGTAGGTATGCGCTCCAGGCGTATTCACCATGGTCTCGGGAACTAGCTTGAATGGGAGCACTCCGAGCGCGAGCAGACCGGGAAGAATTACGATTAGGGGCACCAACATTTTGAAAAAGCTTCCGATGATCGTTCCCATTTGTGCCGATCGGAGATCCTTCGCAGCCATCACGCGCTGCACGACCAGGAAGTCGGTCGTCCAGTAGCCAAAGGAAATTGCGAGACCCCATCCAAATGCAATACCGGTCCAGTGAACGCCCATCGGGTTGCCAGAAAACGATCCCAGCGTGCGCCACATGTGGGTAAAGTCTTGCCCGGGAAAATTCTCCGAAATGCGGCGAACCAACCCTGCCCAGCCCCCTGTCTCAATCAGGCCCGCCACGGGTATGACCAGACATCCGAGCCAGATCAGCATGAACTGCAAGACTTCCGTGAAAATCGCAGAGAGCAGCCCGCCTGCCATGACGTAGATCGCGACCGTAACCGAAGAGACCCAAATGCTGAAATGAATGTTCCAGCCCAGAATCACCTTCATGATCACAGCCATGGAGTACATGTTGATGCCGCTCATGAGGATGGTCATTACGGCGAACGAGACCGCGGAGAGCGAACGGGCGCCCGTTCCGTAGCGAAGCTGAAGATAACCTGGGACCGAATGCGTTTTGCAGATGTAATAGAAAGGAAGCATCACCAGGGCCAGGAACAGGATGGCGGGTATGGCCGCGATCCAGTAAGCATGCGCGATTAGAATTCCGTACTGATAGGTGGCCGCGGCGTACCCCATCATCTCCAAAGACCCGAGGTTTGCGGAGATGAAACTAAGCCCCGCAATCCACGCCGTCATCTCGCGACCGGCAATGAAGAAGTCCTCACCCGTTTTGGCAAACTTGCGGATGTAAAATCCCAGGCCGAGAACTAGGCAAAAGTAGAGAACAATGATCGTGAGGTCGATCGGGCTCAGCGAGATGAGACGGGAAGTGTTCACTCTCCCGAACAGGCTCGCGAACAGAAGTATTTCGACCGTCGTCAACGCGAATTCCCCGGTCCTACCAGCGGCAGAACTACGCGGTCAATCGCCTCGTCGCTCAATTCGGGCAGATTCACTCCTCGATGAAGGCTCCAGTGCTCTACTTGTTCCACCATTTTGCCCGGCGGCACTTTGGTCAAAGGCCCAAGCGTTTCCATTTCCAAAAAGTCGGCATTCGTAAAAGTTTCGAACGAACACCCAAAATCAGGGTAGATCTTTGTCGCGTCCGCTTTGGCCTGCTTTATGAACGCCTCGCCATTCAGAAGATAGGCACCCCACGTGTCGGAGTTAAAGAGTCCGAGTTTTTGCGGTTCGGCATTCTTGGGATCCTGGCGCAACACCAAATACTTTTTCGTGAAGGACCACCGCTTGTCGGCCAAGTTGCTGTAAGCCCACATAACCAGAGGATTTGTTGCTTCCAAATTGATCGGATGCCGGCCACGCGGTGGGAAACCGGAAATGGCCGTCCCACCGGGCGCCATCATCGTGAGCACCCAGGGAGAAAACTCAAGCGCAAACAAAGACCTGTTTGTAATGCGATGCGAAACAACTACAGCGGTCCCCGTCGGCGCCAGGCTGATTTCGATCTCCTTCTGCAGTAAGGTCAACGGTTCGACCGGGGCCTTGGCGATCAGCCCGTTTTCCGTCGGAGTTATCTCGACTGCAACGTTGTCTGGGGCCCATGTCGCTATTGGATCTTCCGGGGCCTTCCAAACACGGTCTCCTCCGCGGAGCTGAAATTTTTCTTCGCCCGCTCCACCCAGTTGTTCGGCATATTCCTTGAAGAGATTCTGCCCACCCACGAACCCGTAGCGAATGACCCGAGGCCCAACGTCCGCGGTAACGATCAGTTCAACCTCACCGTTGCTGACCCGATAGCAGTTTTTCCATCCTTTGTATTCTGTCTTCTGCACTTTGACCTCGGCTGCGGCAGGCAATAAACAACCAAAAGAAACCAAAAGAATTGCAAGAATGCGGAACATAGGTGGATCTCCCGGCGCCCTATTCTACTTGTACGCGAACTGACCTTGCCTGAATGAATCGTTTCATTTTGCGCATTAAATCACGCCACGGAAACTGCTGTCAAGCCCATCCTCGGCCTTTTCAAGCAAATGCTCAGAAAATGCGCTGTTGCAACCTGCGCGGCACGCCTTTTGAATCCCCGGTGCGGCATTTTGGATGAGAAGGATGCATTTTTTCCTTTTTGAAACGATTCATATTGTGGCAAAATGGCGGCGCGCAAAAAAATCCTGTTTTGCAGTGTCGAGACTTTGCGGATTTCGTGTTTGCGAAAAGGGCAAGGTGCACCCTATGATTTCTAAGGTTTTCCTCGTCGCGAGCGGCGACCTACGGCCTTCGGCTAATCAAAAATGCTGGCCGGCGCAGCAGGCCATGGAAGATGCACTTACCGCGGCTATTCGCAGCTTCCATTGTCAAGTACACCGAGCCCATCCCTACCAGGTCGAAAAAAAACACGGTTTCATTGATAGCCAGCGATACGGGATCGATGTGTTTCGCGCGATTCCACAGGACTCTCCAGTCATCGTCGCGGAAGCAGTGTGGCAGTACAGCCATCATGTTTTGGGTGGTCTGTACCACCACAATGGACCTGTCCTCACTGTGGCAAATTGGAGCGGCGAATGGCCAGGCTTGGTTGGGATGTTGAACTTGAACGCGTGTCTTACCAAAGCTGGCATACGGTACGACACGCTTTGGAGCGCAGATTTCCGCGACGAATATTTCCTTTCGCGCCTCCAAAGCTGGCTCCAGGGCGATCGCGTTCAACACGACGCGTCCCATGTGAAGCCCCTGGGCGTGCGGCCGGTGTCTGGCCTGCCGCAAGTCGTCGGCCACGACGTCGCAGCGGAGTTGATCAGCAGCAAGGCGATTCTCGGCATCTTCGACGAAGGCTGCATGGGGATGTACAACGCAATCATTCCCGACGAACTCCTTCATCCCATGGGAATTTTCAAGGAGCGATTGAGTCAGTCGGCTCTGTACGCCGCGATGAGGCGGGTGTCCCTGGAGGAAGCGCAAGGCGTGCGCGACTGGCTCGACCGAAAGGGAATGAAATTCCGGACCGGTTCCAGCGAGGACACTGAACTCACCGACTCTCAGATTCTTGAACAGTGCCGAATGTATGTCGCCGCGCTGCGAATCGCCGACGAGTTTGGCTGCGCGGCGATCGGCATTCAATATCAGCAAGGGCTGAAAGACCTAACGCCCGCTTCAGACCTCGTCGAGGGGCTGCTAAACAATGCGGACCGGCCTCCGGTTTGCCAGGCAGGCACAGATCGCGTCCTCTATTCCGGCCAGCCGCTTCCCCATTTCAATGAAGTCGATGAGTGCGCCGGGCTAGACGCGCTGATTACCAATCGAATCTGGCGAAAACTGAATCTCGCTCCGGAAACCACGCTGCATGATATTCGCTATGGCGAAACATACGGCAATGACTTTGTCTGGGTGCTGGAGATTTCCGGGGCCGCTCCGCCAAATCATTTTATCGGCGGTTATAGAGGTGCCGTCAGTGAGCGCCAGCCTCCCATGTACTTCCCCTTGGGCGGCGGTACGCTGAAAGGTATCAGCAAGCCTGGCGAAATTGTTTGGAGCCGCGTTTTTGTCGAGGCCAATCAACTGAAGGCGGACCTTGGCCGCGGAACCGTAGTCGAGCTACCCTTGGCCGAAGTAGAACGTCGCTGGGCCTTAACCACGCCACAGTGGCCGATCATGAACGCTGTGCTGCATGGCGTGGACCGCAATCAATTGATGGCACGGCATAAATCGAATCACATCCAGGTCGCCTATGCCGAAAATGCGGATAGTGCCGAGAGAGCTCTGCTCGCTAAGGCCGTTGCATTTCGGGAACTCGGAATTGAAGCTAATCTTTGCGGGTGGGACTTCCGCGACGATTCAAGGCTATAGCTATTTAGAAGTTCCGAACCGAATCATTCTCGGGTTAGGTTGAGGAGCATTTTTGAGCATCGTCGCGGGTATCGACTTCGGTACTCTTTCGGTCCGCGTCTCCATATTCGACGCTGACCGCGGACGGATAGGCTCGGGCGTTGCGTCTTATCCCCTGCACCGAAGACGTGAGGACCCCGAGTTCGCCACCCAGAGCCACGCTGATCACATGTCCGCGTTGATTGCGGCAGTACGGCTCGCAATTGACGCTGCGAAAATCGATGGCCGGTCTATTGCCGCGATTGCTCTCGACGCTACGGGGTCGAGCGTCGTTCCGGTTGGGAATAGGCTTGAACCGCTGGATGATTACTATATGTGGTGTGATCACCGGGCGTGGCGTGAGGCCCAGCGAATCACCTCTGTCGCTCGACGTATAGAACTTGAGGCCATCCGCTGGTGCGGCGGAACCTATTCCTCCGAATGGGGATTCTCGAAATTACTCCACTGGCTGCGAAACAATCCAGCGAAACGCAAAGATTTGGTCACCGCTCTCGAGCACTGCGACTTGGTCGCCGCGGTGCTCTGCGGAATTGATGACCCCGATCAGGTTCCGCGCAGTGTGTGCGCCATGGGCCACAAATGGATGTGGAGCAAGACTTGGGGTGGCTTACCACCCGACGAATTCCTGCTTGAGGTAGACCCGCTTCTTGAAGGCGTGCGCGCCAAAATGGCGCGTGGGCGTTATTCCACCTCGAATGAGATCGCGGGAAGGCTTTGCGCAACCTGGGCGCAAAAATTGGGGTTGCAGCCTGGAATCCCGATACCCGTGGGAGCACTCGACGCGCACTGGGACGCCGTTGGGGCTGGTGTCAGACTTGGGGGCGTAGTTAACGTCATTGGAACATCGACGTGCGTCATCGCCGTGAGCGACTCACAAACACTTGTACCTGGGCTGTGCGGAATCGTGCCGGGCTCAGTTCATCCTGAACATACTGGCATCGAGGCCGGGTTGTCCGCAACTGGTGACATCTTCGATGCAATCGCGCGGCGCGCGAGGACGACGGTCGAGGCCCTCTCCGAAAAAGCTATCGGTTATAGACCCGGACAAACGGGACTAATGCGACTAACCTGGGATAACGGCGATCGCACCGTGCTCGTGAATCCGGAACTCGGAGGCGCGACGATTGGCTGGAATCTTCTGCACGAGGCCGAGGATGAACTATTCGCAGCCATCGAAGGGACAGCATTTCACACCAGAATTATTCTGGAACGATTGGAAGAGTTCGGAACGCGACTGGACCGAGTGATCAACGCCGGTGGAATTGCGCGCAAAAACAACCTTTTGAACCAAGTCTATGCCAACGTGCTGAAGAAACCAGTTCTGGTTCCTGACGGAGATGTCACCGGTCTCGGGTCGGCGATCTTCGCGTTTATGGCGATCGGCGCGTTTCGAACGATTGAAAGCGCACAGAAAGCCTTGTGTGTGCCATATCGAACTTTCGAGCCGGAAGAATCAACTACGGCGGTTTATGAAGAGATGTTTGGGCACTTTCGACAACTCTATTTCGCACTTGGACAGAAGGATTCCGCTCCCGCAGCGTTGGGAGGTTTGCTTCCAGCATTGCGGCGAATAACCGCGAACCAAACGGGACTGTAGCGGCCAACCGGTGGATCATTGTTTTCGGGCGAACGCTCGGCTAGAATGCGCGACCGAGTGGTCGAGATCGACACTCGCACCCATGAGCGGCCGCTATAAGCGTGTAATACGGCTGCGGTCCGAGGTGGCGGAGAGCAGTTCGGTGACCGTTCCGGCCCATTTCGGGAGACGCGAAAATCTTCCATCGCGGGGTAGAGGACTTCTTCGACCGCGGGCTGCAGGCGGTGTATCCTGTCGGTAAGAGGGACAGACTTTGGAGCAGGTGTCGGTTCCACTTTGAGGTTTTCGTCCACCAGGGACGCCCTCGTCACGTCTGGATCCGCGAGGCGATTCCAAAAATCCAAGTAGAGTTGCGCCAGGTCTTTATTCCAAATCTCATGTCCGACGTTCGAATGGCCGAATATTCCGCCCGCAGAGATATTCGTCGATCCTGTCCACACCGCCACGGGCGAATCTTTGTAAATCAATACGACGAACTTGTTCGTCTTCTACAACCAGAAAACCGGAGAACCGTTCGTCGATCTCGCTGCCGGTCTCGAAAACGCTTGCGAGCAGGCGAAGATCGAAGGAGTGACGTGGCACACGCTGCGCCACACTTTTGCTTCGCGTCTTCTCGAGCGGGGAGCGGACATCATGACGGTGAAGGAACTGTTGGGACACTCGACGGTGACCGTTACGATGCGCTACACGCAT